>Ga0154020_10010204_pt1 | contig 10757 bp, 11 predicted proteins | sample Klosneuvirus_201_FD_109709 | JGI IMG/M metagenome (GOLD analysis project Ga0154020, IMG submission 109709) | Active sludge microbial communities from wastewater, Klosterneuburg, Austria - Klosneuvirus_20160825_MG | ecosystem: Engineered > WWTP > Aerobic digester > Activated sludge | place...
GCGGGCCTGCGCCTTCGCGTCGCCCATCGGGAACTCGTAGCGCTCCCGGGTCCCCGCGGTCAGCGCCAGCGCGGCGCCGGCCATCTGAGGCTGCTTCCGGATCTCGTCCACGAGGCTCGCCGTATCGGCCTCGCTCGAGATGGCCCCGCGCATCACGCCCCGCGCGCGGAGGTGGCGGACGAGCGCGCGGGTGTCGAGGTCGTCGATGCCGACGACGCCCGCCGCGGCGAGACCGTCCTTGATCGCCGTCTCGCCCCGCTGGTTCGAGAAGCGATCGGGGAAGTGGCGCGCCGCGAAGCCGGCCACCTGGATCCGCGTCGACTCCACGTCCTCGCGGTTCAGCCCGTAGTTGCCGACGTGGGAGGCCGTCATCACGACGATCTGGCCGCTGTACGACGGGTCGGTCAGCGTCTCCTGGTAGCCGGACATCCCGGTGTTGAAGACCACCTCGCCGAACGCCGTGCCGGCGGCGCCGGCGGCGCGCCCGGCGAAAACGCGTCCGTCCTCGAGGGCCAATACCGCGGAGGCGGAGCCGGAGCGGCTGGACGCGGACGCGGCGGCCACGTCAGACCGTCCGCCCCACGGCGATCGCGATCGGCCGGATCTGCGCCATCAGCTCCGCGAACATCGGCGGCGTCAGCGCCTGGGGCCCGTCGGAGAGCGCCTCGTGCGGCTTGTGGTGGACCTCCACCGCGATACCGTCGGCCCCCACCGCGATGGAGGCGCGCGACAGCGGCATCACCTTGTGCCGCTTGCCGGTGCCGTGCGACGGGTCGACGATGATGGGGAGGTGCGAGAGCCGCTCCACGGCGGGGACGATGGAGAGGTCGAGCGTGTTCCGGGTGTGGTCGCTGAACGTCCGGATGCCGCGCTCGCAGAGGATCACGTTCTGGTTCCCCTCGGCCATCACGTACTCGGCGGCGAGGAGGAGCTCCTCCAGCGTGGCCGACATCCCCCTCTTCAGGAGGACGGGCTTTCCCGTCTGCCCGCATCGCTTCAGGAGCTCGAAGTTCTGCATGTTCCGCGCGCCCACCTGCAGGCAGTCCGCCCACTTCGCGACCAGCTCGACGGAGGCGGTGTCGAGCACCTCGGTCACCACGGGGAGGCCCGTGGCCTCGCGGGCGTCGGCCAGGATCCGGAGGCCCTCCTCGCCGAGCCCCTGGAACGAGTACGGCGAGGTCCGCGGTTTGTAGGCGCCGCCGCGGAGGAGGTCGGCACCCAGCTCCTTCACGGCTTTGGCGATGGTCACCGTCTGCTCCTTCGACTCGACGGCGCACGGCCCGGCGATGACGCAGATTCGCGAGCCGCCCACCGGAACGCCGCCCACGGAGATGATCGAGTCCTCGGGGTGGAACTCGCGCGAGACGAGCTTGTAGGGATGCGAGACCTTGACGACCTCCATCACCCCGGGCAGGTTCTCGAACGCGTCGGGGTCGATGGCGCCCTGGTTCCCGGTGAGGCCGATGGCCGTCCGCTGCGCCCCCGGGATGGGATGCGCCTTGTAACCGCGCTTCTCGGCGATGACGACGACGCGGTCGACGTCCTCCGCCGTGGCGGTCCGATCCATGACGATGAGCAAGCTGAGCCTCCTCTGACGGCGGCGGGTGGCGGCCGGGCGCGACGTTTATACTTCAGAAGTTCCCGGGTTCGTCCCGGTCAGGAGGTCCCGATGCCCACCAAGCGCTCGCTCCGCTTTCTCCCGGCCGTCGCCCTCGTCGGCCTCCTCTCGTCCACCTCGGCGTTCGCGTACCAGATCATCCTGAAAGACGGCTCGCGCATCACCGCCAAGGACAAGCCCACCGTGAAGGGCAAGTACTGGGTGTACCAGACGAACCTCGGCTCGCCGCAGCAGATCGCCGCCGAGGACGTCGACGTCGAGAAGACCGAGAAGTACAACGCTCAGGGCGTGGGCGACGCCTACACCCTGGACGACGCGCCCGGTAGCCGGGCGGTCCCGACGCCGAGCGACAAGAAGCCGAGCCTCGGGGAGTACATCAAGCAGCACAAGAAGACCGAGATCGGCGCCGATCCCGCAACGCCCCAGCGTCCCGTCGAGGCGCCCGCCGAGCGCGGCACTCGGGGCACGGCGCCCGTCGGGAGGGCTCCGGAGGCCGCGGCCACGCCCTCTGTCGACACGGCGACGAACGACGCCTTCGCCCGTGCCTTCGACGCCTCGAACGTGAGGGGCGCGAAGCTCGCCCCGATCCCGAGCGGCCTCAAGATCGCGGCCGTGACCGACAGCGAGACCCAGGTCTTCGCCGCGCTCATGGCCACGGCGCGCGGCATGAAGGAGGCGCGCTCCGGCGGGCGCAACCTCGACAAGGTGGAGCTGACCCTCGCCACCGCGACCAACGAGAACGCCGGCAAGTTCGTCATGTCCACGGACGACGCCGAGGCGCTCCTGAGCGGAAAGACGTCGGCGCAGAAGTACTTCGTCGCGCACGTGGCGTTCTAGCGGGCCCCGCCATGAGCCGCGCCGCCTCGCTCCTCGCCCTCCTCGTGCTGGCCTCGCCCGCGCTGGCCGACTACACGATCGTCCTGAAGGACGGCACCCGCGTCGCGGCCAAGGCGAAGCCCGAGGTCAAGGGCAACGCCCTCCTGTTCCAGACGCCCACCGGCTCGCCGCAGAAGCTCATGCTCACCGAGGTGGACGAGAAGAAGACCGAGGCGGCGAACACGGGCGGGCTGTCGGGAGTCCAGGTGCTCGACACGCCCGGCGGAAACGCCCCGCCCCCGCCCACGGCCACGCCGGCGGCGAAGGGGAAGAGCCTGGCCGAGGTGTCGCGCGAGCGCCGCGCCGCCGCCCAGAAGACGGCCATCGCCGAGGCCACGCCCGAGCCGGGCGCGAAGGCCGCCGAGCCGACGGCGGTCCCCACCCAGCCGCCGCCCAAGAAGAAGGGCTGATGGAAGTCGGCACGCTCGTCCTCGTCCACCTGGTGCAGCCGAAGGAGAAATACTGGGGTCTCTTGACGTGGCTCACGCCCGCCGGCCTCACCGTGAGAGGCATCGAGCTCGACCTCTTCGACGATTGGGCGCGCCAGCACCGGCCGGACGCCGAGCAGGAGCTGGGCGTCGTGAACATGTTCTTCCCGCTCCACCGGATCGAGAAGATCTTCGAGGACACCCGTGTCGGCAGCGTGGCCAGCTACCACGAGCGCTTCTTCCAGATGGTCGGCCGCGACGTGCGCGAGGTCTTGCACGTCGCCCCCGCGGTGGCGAGTCCCGACCGGATAAATTAGCGCCCCTTCACGACCCGCCCGTTCGCCACGACGGCGCGTACGTCGAGGAGCGCCTTCACGCTGGCGATCGGGTCGCCGTTCACCGCGATGAGGTCGGCCGCGCAGCCGGCGTCGAGGCAGCCGAGGAAGCCGGTCTGGCCAAGCAGCTCGGCGCCGACCACCGTGGCCGAGCGAAGGGCGTCCCAGGGCGTCATCCCCCAGTCGACCATGAAGCCGAACTCCTCGGCCTGGTTCCTCCTGTCCCAGTCGAAACCGCCGGCGTCGGTGCCGAAGGCGATGGGGGCCCCGGCCTTCAGGGCGGCCCGGAACGAGGCCTGCGACGCGGCCCAGAGCTCATTCCAGATGGGGTTGGTCTTCGAGCGCGGCCCCTTCACGAAGTCCATCACGGTGATCGTGGGGCAGTACGGCACCTTGCGCGCCGCCATCGTCTTCAGCGTCTCCTCGTCCAGCACGTCGCCGTGCTCGATCGAGTCGACGCCCGCGGCGAGCGCCATCCGGTGCCCGATCGGCGTCATCGAGTGCGCGGCCACCTTCCGCCGCAGCTTGTGCGCCTCGTCCACGATCGCCTTCAGCTCCTCGGGCGTGAAGTTCGCGATCGAGGCCCAGCCGCCGCCCGGCGTCCGGTAATACGAGCGGTCGGCGTAGACCTTGATCCAGTCGACGCCGTTCTGCACCTGGAAGCGGACGGCCTTCCGGCACTCGTCCGCGCCGTCGCACTTCAGGACGCCGTCGGGCATCTTCCGCTCCCACGAGTAGCCGCTCAGCGGATAGCCGCCGGTGACGCTCATGGCGGGCCCGGACGCGAAGACGCGCGGCCCGTCGAGGATCCCCTTCGCGAACGCCTTCCGGAGGTCCACGTCCGCGAAGCCGGCGCCCTCCGTCCCGACGTCGCGCACCGTGGTGAAGCCGTGCCCGAGACAGATTCGCGCCGCGGCCGCGGCCCGGAGCGCGCGGTACGGATTCGACTCGACGAGGACCTGCTCGTCATACTCCACGGAGGTCGCGTCCCCCTGGAGCAAGAGGTGCGTGTGAGAGTCGATGAGCCCCGGCAGACAGGTGAAGGCCGACAGGTCGAGCGCCATCGCGCCCGCCGCCGGTTGCGCCACCACGCGGCCGTCCGCGAGGTGTACGGTCACGTTCGTCCTCACCGTCCGGGTCACGGGGTCGACCAGCTTGCCGCACCTCACGGAGAGCGGCTCGGCGGCGAATGCGACGGACGAGAGCGCGAAGACGGCGGCGAGCTTCTTCATCGAGGGAGGATTCTATGGTCGAGGTGAACGGGCGCGTCCTCGCGCTGCGGACCGCGCGGGACGAGATGGTGGCGGCGCGCGAGCGGCTGATGCGCGCCGTGGCCGGCCGTCCCGACGCCGAGCTATTGCGGTCGCCTGCGAAGGGCGGCTGGTCCGCCGCCGAGGTGCTGGACCACCTCCGCACGGCCGAATCGCAGGCCGTGAAGGCGATGACGCGGATCTCGAAAGGCGAGCCCACCCGCATCCCGAAGCGGTGCTGGTACTACCGGCTGCCGATGACGCCCGTCTTCTGGTCCATCCGCGTGCCGGCGCCGAAGCCGGTCCAGCCGCGCCCGGTGGCGGACCTCGTGCCGCGGCAGGTGATCGAGGAGATGGCCGCCTCGCGAAGCGCCCTCCTCGCGCTGATCCAGTCGATGGGCGAAGAGGCGTTCTCGCGCTTCGTCATGCCGCATTTCCTCCTCGGGCGATTCACCGGCGTCGACTGGCTGAGGTTCATCGGCGGCCACGAGACGAAGCACGCCGGCCAGATCGAGCGGACGCTCGCAGGAAACCGAGTATGAGAAACCTGGGTGGTCCGGGGGGCGGAGGACGCTCCTCGAGCGGGTCTTCAGCAGCGATTCCTTTGGGGGATCAGGAGGGGGGATTGGGGGGAACAGCGTCAGCTGCCCCCCGAACAAGACAGTTCAGCTAGCCGCCCCCGGCGTAGATCGCGAAGCGATCGGCGGCTAGCGGGTTTCCCGTTTACCGCGCGCCGCGGCCGGTCAGGACAGCGGGGATCGTCCGGAGGAGGATCTTCACGTCCATCGCGAGGCTCCAGTTGTCGATGTACGCGAGGTCGAGGTTCATCCAGTCGTCGAAGCTCGGGATGTCGTTGCGGCCCGAGACCTGCCAGAGGCCGGTGACGCCGGGCTTCATCGAGAGGCGCCGGCGCTGCCAGTGCTCGTAGCGCGACACCTCCTCGGGGAGCGGCGGGCGCGGCCCCACGAGGGACATCTCGCCCCGGAGGACGTTCCAGAGCTGGGGCAGCTCGTCGAAGGAGAAGCGCCGGATGAAGCGCCCGAGCGGCGTGATCCTCGGATCGCTCGCGCTCTTGAAGACGGGGCCGTCGAGCTCGTTGAGGTGGGCCACCTCGTCGAGCCGCGCGTCGGCGCCGTCCACCATCGTCCGGAGCTTCCAGAGCGTGAACGGGCGCCCGTTCAGGCCGCAGCGCGTCTGGCGGAAGAACGCGGGGCCTCGTGACGTGAGCCGGATCAGGAGCGCCGTCACGAGGAGTGGCAGCGCCGACGCGATGCCGAGGACGGCGGCGAGGAAGACGTCGAGCGAGCGCTTGGCGAGGAGCGCCAGCTCGTTCCCGGGCGTGGTGGAGAAGGTGAGGAGCGGGGTGCCGTCGAGCTCCTCGAGCTCCACGTGCGCGAGCACGTGCGGGAAGAAGTCGAGGATGAGCCGCGTCTTCACGCCCATCTCCTCGCAGAGGAGGAACGTCTCCTCCAGGCTCCCGAGGTCCGCGCGGTCGACCGCGAGGATCACCTCGTCGACGGGCATCGTGGTGAGGACGACGGGGAGCTCGTCGAGCGTGCCGAGCACCGGGAGTCCGCCCAGCGTGGTGCCGCGCTCCGACCCTGCGGGGCGCTCGCGCACGAGCCCCAGGAGGCGGAGGCCCCACCACGGGTGGTCGTGGATGAGCCGCGCCATTGTCCGGGCGCGTGGCGTGTCGCCCACCAGGACGACGGATCGGTAGTTGAAGCCGCGCTTGCGGACGCCCCGTGCCACGAGGCGCACGCAGACGCGCTCGCTGACGAGGAGGAGGAGGTTTACGAAGAAGAAGATGAGGAGGAAGGGGCGCGAGATGAAGTCCCAGCGCGCGGCGAAGACGACGAGCGTGAGGAGGATCGTCCCGAAGAGCGCCGTCCGCGCCACGAGCGCCACCTCGTCGCGGAGGTTTCCGGTGCGCCAGCTCCGGTAGGCCGACCCGGCCCAGAGGAGCGTGGACCAGATGACGACGATCGGCCCCGCGAGGGTCAGGTAGGCGGAGAAATCGAAGAGGCCGAGGGGAAAGAGCTTCGGAAAGAGCCAGGGCAACGTGACGTGCCGGAGCGCGTAGGCGACGGGAACGGCGGCGAGCGCCGAGGAAAGGTCAGCCGCGTAGAGGAGCGATGCGACGGTGCGCGCCTGCTGCTTCATCATGGCCGGCCGTCCATCCTAGCAGCCTGCCGAGAAGAGCCGCTCGTAGGCGTCGGTCACGGCCTCCCACCGGTAGCGCGCCTGGGCCCGCAGGCGGGCGGCCTCGCCGCGAGCCGATCGGTCACCCCCGGCGAAGAGACGCGTCAGCGCGGCGGTCAGCGTCGCGGCGTCGCGGGCGTCGAAGTAGAGCGCCGTGTCGCCCGCCACCTCGCGGTTCTCCGGCGTGTCGTGGACGACGAGCGGCCGTCCGAAGCCCATCGCCTCGATCAGCGCCGGGTGCGTTCCCCCCACCTCGGTGGCGTGGATGTAGGCGGCGGCGTGCGCGAGGAGCTCGCGGTAGCCCTCGCCGTAGATCGCGCCCGGCAGGAGGACCCTCGCGTCGCGGGCGGCCTCGTCTTTCACCCTCTGGATGAAGCCCTCCGCGTACGGCGCCGAACCGACGAGGACGAGCCGGCGCTCGGACGCGAAGCCGCGAAAGCCGCGGACCACGGCGTCGGGGTTGTTCTCGGGCTCGAAGCGCGAGATGTAGACGACGTACGAATCGGGCGCGAGGCCGAGCCGCGTCAGCGTCTCGCATCCCGACGGCTGCGGCAGATCCGAGCCGTAGGGGATGAACGAGGACTCCCGGCCGTACCGCTCGTCGTAGTACCGCTCGATCTCGCGCGCGTCGGTCACGACGGCGTCCGGCAGGACGGACGAGAGCCTCTCGGAGACGGCGTACGCCAGCTTCCCGAGTACGTTCCATTTCCGTCGGTTCCGCTCCAGGCCGTCCACGTTCAGGACGACGCGCGTCGACGCGCCGAGGAGCTTCGGAAGCCGGCAGGTGAGCGCGTTGATGCCGTTGCAGACGAGGACGGCGTCGTACCGTTCCCGCGCGGCGTGGAGGCCGGAGACGACGCCGTGCACCACCGTGTCGAGGTACTTGTGGCGCACGGTGGGGAGCGAGACGACGCGCGCGCCCCGGTGCATGGAGACCTGGCGCGAGACCCCCGCGGGACGGGCGTAGACGGTGACGTCGTGCCCGCGCGCCGCGAGCCGCGCCGAGAGCTCCTCGGCGAGCGTCTCGAAGCCGCCGTACGACGCCGGTATGCCACGCGTTCCGAGGATGGCGAGGCGCATCAGGCCCCGTCTTCCAGCCGTCCGCCGTGCGGGTCGTCGCCGAACCAGCGGAGGATCTCCCTGTCGGACACGGTGCGCCGCCGCTGGATGTCCTCCCGCTTCTCGAGGAGCCGGTCGTGGTTCTCGGCCAGCCACTTCAACGCGTGGAGCGACGTCCGCTCCACCGTGAGGCAGCCTCCCACCACCGTGAGGTCGCGGAGGAAGGTCTTCGGGAACGTCGCCTGGATGTGATCCCGACCGGCGTTGTTGATCCGGAGGAGAAACCGGTTCTTCACGGAGTGGAGGTTCGCCACCGCCGACATGAGGCGGCGCCTCTCCGGCAGGCTCCGCCTCCGGTGGTAGGCGACGGCCGCGGGCACGCACCGCGCGCTCCAGCCGAACGCGCGGAGGCGCCAGGCCAGGTCGACGTCCTCGCGGTAGAGGAAGAAGTCGTCGTCGAAGAAGCCGGTCGAGATCTTCGCCTCGCGGAGCGCGGCCGTCCGGTAGAGCGCGAGGCAGCCCGAGACGCCGAAGATCTCGGCCGGGCGGTCGAACGAGCCGTCGTCCCGGAGGCCCGCGGCGATGTCGAAGTGCCGGCCGCTCCGCGTCATCCGGAACCCGACGGTGTCGATCCGGTCGGTGGGGACGAGGTCCGGCCCCTCGGCGCGCCGGACCTTCGGCGTGAACGAGGCGACGCGCGCGTGCCGCGGCTCCGTCGCTTCCGCCAGGAGGCGCTCCACGAGCTCGGGGGGGAGCGTGACGTCGGCGTTCACCACGAGCACCCAGTCGGCGCCCGTCTCGATCGCCTTCTCGATCCCCTTGTTGTGCCCTCCGGTGAAGCCGAGGTTCTCCTTCGACGCGACGAGCGTCATCGGGATCGGCGCCTTCCTCTGGAACGCCGCCAGCGTGGAACGGGTCCCCTCCTGCGAGTTGTTGTCGAGCGCGAAGAGGGCCAGGTCGCGATGCGTCTGCGCGAAGAGCGACGGCAGGAGGTGCTCGACGTCCTTCGACTCGTTGTGCGTGACGAGCGAGACGAGGACGCTCGTCACGCCGCCGACCTCGGGAGCAGGGAGGATCGCCAGCCGAGGCCGAGGAGCCCGCGGAGCACCCGTCCGTAGCCGGCCGCGGTCTCTCTCCGGCCGTGGTCTCCCGTCACGACCGGGAGGAGCGCGAGGCGGAGGACCGCGCCCGCCACCGCGATGCCCCACGCCGCCACGCGGAACGCCGCCGGACGATGCCGGGCGAGATAGCGGAATTGATTGCGCGTGTAGAGCGGCAGGAAGTCGCGATACGGGAGTGTCTTCATGGTCGACCCGCCGGCGTGCGTCACCCGGGCGGCTGGAACGTACCGGATTCTCGCTCCGGACTTCCAGATTCTCTCGCAAAGGTCCACATCCTCGAACCAGGCGGGGGCGAAGTCGGGGTCGAAGCCGCCCAGCCGCTCGAAAAGCGAGCGTCGGACCATCAGGGCTGCGGCGGCGGGCTGCTCCACCAGGATGGAAGTGTCGGGAGCGCGGTCGAGGTAACGCTCTTTCCGTAGCCCGGCGTTGTCCGGGAGGAGCCGGTTCACGAGAAACGCCTCGCGGGCCAGCGAGCCGAGGGTAGGAAACCGGCGGAGCTGGAAGCGCTCCTGCCCGTCGCCCACGAGGGCCGGGGCCACGGCGCCGAGCGACGCGTCGGCGCGGAGCGCGTCGAGGAGCGTGTCGACGCCGGAGACGATCGCCGCGTCCGGGTTCAGGAAGAGGATCGCGTCGGTGTCCGGAAGCTCGCTCGCGCCCCGGTTGCAGGCGGGCCCGAAGCCGATGTTCGTCTCGAGCGCCACGACGCGCGCCCCCGCCTGCCGCGCCACCTCCGCGGAGCCGTCGGTCGACGCGTTGTCGACGACGACCAGCGGGAACGCGACCGCCGACCGGACGGCGTTGGCGAGCACCGCCGCGGAGTTCCACGACACGATGACGACGGCGACGCTCACGTCGCGGCGCCGCTCAACTCGGAAGCCGCCCGAGCGGTGGATGAGCGGCCAGGGCGGCCGCGTCCCGCCGGGCCACGTCGGGCGTCTCGAACCCGGCAGCGAAGGCCAGCCAGAGCGCCTTCGCGTACCCGAGCTCCCGGGCCGCGGCCCGGAGGCCGGGGGCGGGCGAGTGGATCAGCGCGCGGTCCTTGGCCGCGGGGGTCAGGTTGCGGCGGAGCGTCCGGATCCGGTTCTGCAGCAGCCGGCGCCAGCGCATCCCGGGTAGTCGGCGGCCGGTGGCCGAGCCGAGATGCCGCGCCCGGGCCGCGGGGACGCAGAGGAAGCGCCCGCCCGCGCGCGCCAGGCGGAGCGACAGGTCGGCGTCCTCGTAGTAGGCGAAGAACGACTCCTCGAAGCCGGCGAGCGCGAGGAAGGACGAGCGGCGGTAGACCGCGGCCGTGGCCGAAATGCCGGCGACGGGAAACGGCGGCGCGTCCGGAGCCGGGGGCGGTTCGCCATTCCGGATCTGGATCGCCTCCGCCCTCCCGTTCCAGGCGATGCCGCAGCCGTCCACCTTCAGCCCGTCGCCGTCGAGGACGACCCCCTGCACCGCGACGACGGCCGGATCGGCGCGGAGCGCCTCGACGCAGGCTGACGCGTAGCCCGGCTCCAGCGTGCAATCGTTGTTCAGGACGAGGACGAGCTCGCCGGCCGCCTCCGCCACGCCCCGGTTCGCGGGCCCCGCGAAGCCTTGGTTCTCCGTGAGGCGGACGAGCTTCAGCCCGGTCCGCGCGGCGAGCCGATCCACCTCCGGAGGCGCCGAACCGTTGTCCACCACGATCACCTCGTCCACGCCTTGACCGGTGAGCGCGTCGAGGCAGGCGTCGACGAGCGGGCCACCGTCGAGGTTGACGATGACGGCGCTGAGGGTGGGACCGGGCACCCGGCATTATCAGCCAGCGCGCGTGCCCATCAGCCATGGACCCGGGGCTCGCGCCGCGCACACCCTCACCCGCCCTTCGGGCACCCTCTCCCGCA
>Ga0154020_10010205_pt1 | contig 10756 bp, 9 predicted proteins | sample Klosneuvirus_201_FD_109709 | JGI IMG/M metagenome (GOLD analysis project Ga0154020, IMG submission 109709) | Active sludge microbial communities from wastewater, Klosterneuburg, Austria - Klosneuvirus_20160825_MG | ecosystem: Engineered > WWTP > Aerobic digester > Activated sludge | place...
CCGGCCGTTCGCACTCTCCTGCTCCCGCGAGCAGGTTTGGGCGACGACACCCCAAGCGGGACCGCCATGGCCCCAGGCTAGTCGCGTTGCTCTCGCTGTGATCGCGCGGAGTTGCCATCGTTCTCTCCAGGCCTGACCGTTGCAACCGGTGGGCACGTGGCGACCTTTCTCCTCCTTCTGTGCGTAGCCGCAGGGTGCGGAGTCATCGGCATCCTGTTCATGCTCTACGGCCCGACGAGCTCGGGGTTTCCGCGGACGCGGCCGATCGCGAGCACGGCACCGCGGTTCTCGTTCGCGCCACCACCACCACCGCCGCCATCTCCGATCGCGCCCTCCGAGGCATTCGTGCCCTCCGAGCCATTCGTGCCGGTCGCACATTCGCTGTCGACCGACTTCAGCGCCGAGGAGCCGGTGCGCGAGGTTCGCATTCGCGCGAAGTCGCCATCGCCACCGCCGCTTCCTCCCGTAACGCCGCTGCCACCGCCGCCGATCCCCAAGGCCGCGCAGAAGGCCGCGCCGCCGCCGGTACCGAAGGCAGCGCCTGCGACGATGGCCGCGCCCGCGCAGCGCTCGATCGCAGCACAGCTTCCGATGGCCGCACAGACGATCGCGATCGCAGCGCCCACAAAGCCCGTGCGCGCCGAAGGCACGCCCACCACGCCACCGCGCCTCGGTGTCAGCACAGCCTCGTCGCCACCGCGTCTCGGTGTCAGTGCACCGTCGTCGCGAGCGCGTCACCTCGAGCCACCGCGTCGCATGCCGGCACCGATGCCGCGCTCGCGTTCCGCACGCGGAAGCGATGCGCCCCCGAGCTTCTCGACGGAGAATCAGCGCACGCTACCGCGCGAGCTCGACGAGTTTTCGACGGCCGAGCATACGTTCGTCGACTGATCGCTCGAGCGGTTCGACGAGCACAGGTTCGTCGACTGATCGCTCGAGCGTTCGACCGAGCACACGTTCGTCGACTGATCGCTCGAGCGGTTCGACGAGCACAGGTTCGTCGACTGATCGCTCGAGCGTTCGACGGCCGAGCACACGTTCGTCGACTGATCGCTCGAGCGGTTCGACAGCCGAGCACGTGTTCGCTCGAGCTGTTCGACGGCGGAGCGCGCGTCGATCAGTCGATCAGTCGCTCTGGCCGCTGGGGCGCGACGACGTTCGCTTCTTGCGCTGCTTGCCGACGGCGGTCGGTTGTACGGCAGCGTTCAGCGTCGGCGCGCCGACCATGAGGTGGCCGGCGTCGTTGTCGAGATCCTCGCCGCGGACGTTGTTCTTGCCTTGCGACGCGACGGTGTGCGCGGTGCGGCTGACCTCGGTGACGAGCTCGCGCACGTTGCCAGGCCACGGACGCAGCAGGCACGCTTCGATCAGCGTCGAGTGAATCTGCACGCCGGGCTCGGCGCCGCGGACCGCATCGTGGACGAGGAACGCCATCTCGTCGGGGCGATCGCGCAGCGGCGGCAGGTGAATGCGCTTGGTCGCGAGCTTCTCGCACAGATCCGGAGGCAGCCCGAGGTTCTCGAGCGCCATCACCGCGGTCGTCACGACGCGCATCGCGGGCCGCGTATCGAGGAGCTTCACGAGCATCGCGAGGTTCGGACCGCCGAGCTTGCCGACCTGCTCGAGGATCAGCGTTTCGATGGTGGGGCCGACGACGCGCTCGAGCGGGACGGCCTGGATCGTCGGATTGAACACGGCCTCGGGGCGATTGCGCATCTTCGCGTAGCCGCGCGCCATGCGGCCTTTGCCGCTACCGGGCTCGCCGAGGACGAGCAAGTTCACGCCGCGCTCGGCCGCCTCACCGACCTCGCGCCACAACGGTGACGTGCTCGCGCCGACGATCGCGTCGTGCTGGATCGAGATCACCGAGCCTTCGAAGCGCCGGATGTCCTCGAGCAGCACGCACACGGTGCGCCCCGTTCGCACGACCGACGGCGCGGTCACGGTGACCTCGCGGTCGACCAGCGGGTGCCCACCGGCGTAGGTGCCATTGCGACTACCGAGGTCGGTCACGATGAACCGCCGATCGCGCCACATCACGCGTGCGTGTTGGCGACTGATCCGATCGTCGGTCGTGTTCTCGAGCAGCTCGCGGCCGATCACGAGACCGCCCTCTGGAATGCGAAACGCCTGCACGCAGGGCACCGCTCCACTCCACACGACCACCACCCCGGGCACGGGCGATTGTGCTGCAGGCGCCCCGTCGGCCATGGGGCCAGTATACCGCCCCTTGGGGTACAACAAGGCATCCCGAGTCGCGCACCACCTATCGTCACCTTCGACGTCGGCCAGACCCTGGCCGAGCTGGACCTTGACTTCCTCGCCCGCCGGGTCGGAGAGCGGGGGATCGCGGTCGAACCGGCGTCGCTTGCTGCTGCCGCTCCCGCCGCGTGGGCCCGCTACGAGGCGCTGGTGCGTGAGGGCGCACGCCACCCGTGGAAGGCGCTCATGCACACCCTGCTGGCAGGAGCCGGCATCGCCGCACCGACCTCGCTCGTCGAGTGGCTGTGGTCGGAGCAACCCACGAAGAACCTGTGGCGCAAGCCGATCCCGCCGATGGTTGGACTCGCGCGCGAGCTCGCAGCGCGAGGTGCGCGCGTCGGCGTGTTGTCCAACTCCGAGGGCCACCTCGCCGGCCTCCTCGCGGAGATCGGGATCGCGGATGCGTTCGCGACCATCGTGGACTCGGGGCGCATCGGGATCGAGAAGCCCGATCCGCGGATCTTCGCGCACGCGCTCGCCGCGCTCGACGCGCCGGCGGACGCGCAGCCGATCCACATCGGCGACTTGTGGACCGCGGACATCGAAGGCGCTCTCGGCGCGGGATGGCGCGCGATCTGGTACGGCGCGCACGCCGTGCCGGTCGACGATCCGCGCGTCGCGTCCGCACGCGATGCCGGCGAAGTGCGCGCGGCTCTCGTCGCGTGGGGCGCACTCGATCAGCGCGGTTCTGACGTGACGCTCGCCTGAAGCGACGCCAGGGCCATCGCCGCACACGGCACGATGCCAACCATCGCGATCGCCGTGAGCCGCACCATCTGCGGGAACAGCACGAGCTGCGCTCTCGTCGGTGACTTGCCGAGCGGAATCGGCAGGAGCAACTGCTGCACGGCGACGATCGCGGCGAGCGCGATCACCGTCGCCGCGATCACGATCGCGATCGCGCGCCATCGCCGCCGCACGAGCGCCACGCTGTCGGCGAGCTTCGCGGCCACGCCGTTCGCCTCGCTCGCCGGCGCGAGCACGAACAAGACGTACAGCAAGAGTCCGGGCACCGCGAGCGCGACGAGGCCCATCGCTACCGCGCATAGCACGACGAGTGCGGGCACGATCGCGCGCATCATCCCGCGTGCTCCTCGCGCGAACGCGACGAGCTGCGACACGCGCTCGCTGCGCAGGATCGGCGCGAGCGCACCGACGAGCACGAGCACCGCGAGCATCCCGCCCGCCGCGCACAGCCACGCCACGCGCAGCACGATGCCGGCTTGCTTTGCATTCGCGGGCACCGCGACCCCGAACGCCACGAGCGCGATCGGCGCCATCGCGATCGCCGACAGCACCGCGATCGGCGCGAGGTACCGCACGGAGCGCGCGAGGATCGCGAACGGCGACATGTCAGAACGCGCGGACACCGAAGCGCGACCTTACCGCCGCCGGTCCCATCGCTCCAGCCGCCCGCGCACTCCACCGAGGTCCACGAACAACGAGCGCACGAGCACGAGCCCCTGTGCTTCGGCCGCGGGTGTCGTCCGTCGCCACTGCGGCGTGATCCACACGAGCCGGCCCCCCGGTGCGAGCTGCCGCGCGAAGTGGGGCAGGGCCTCGGCCAACAGCGCGCCCGCGTCGACGTGCACGCGGCTCCCGAGCGGCGGATTCGTGACGATCGCGTCGACGATTCCGGGGGCGTATCGCCGCGCGTCGCCACGCTCGAGCACGACCTTCGCGCGTCCCATCGCGAGGGCGCTCGCATTGCCACGCGTCGTGCCCGTTGCATCGATAGTCGCGTCACCACGCGCCGTGCCCGTCGTATCGATGCCGGCGAGCGCATCGAGGTTCGTGCGCGCCGCTGCGAGTGCTGCGTCGTCGAGATCGCTGCCGATCACCGTTCCCGCGCCGCGCAGCGCGGCCTCGGCGAGCTCGAGGCCCGAGCCGCAGAACGGATCCCACACGCGCTCGCCCGGCTTCACGCCCGCGAGCCACACCACCGCGGCCGCCACGCTCGGATGCGATGCCGCGGGTACCTCGGCCACGCGATACGCGTACCGTCGATCGGCCGCGCGCCGCGGCACGAGCTCGAGCACGCCTTCGTCGTCGTCGACGCGCACGTCCCACGTCGTCTGCGTCGGATCGTTGATCAACATCGGCGCGCGACGCGTGACTTCCTTCGCCACGGTCCACACCACCGCGCGCTGATGCCCACGCGCCAGAGACAGGCGCCAGCGGATCGGCCCGCGTGTCCACGCGGTCATCAACCCACGGATTTCGTCGGAGACGACCGCGCGCACGATCGCCGCGGTGACCTTCGCGCGATCGCCCTTCGCCTCGCGCAGTCCGCGATCCTCGACGCGGATCGCCGCCGTCGCCCATAGCCGCGAGGCGAACAGCGTCTGCCACGCGCCGGCGAGCGGAACATCCACCGCGTCGTCGCGCACCGCTTTGCCGTCGAACCCGGCGGCACGGGCCTCGGCGATGAGCAGCTCGGCCAGCGCGGGTCGACAGCCGAGCCGCACGACGAGCGGCCGCGGCGGCGCGCGATCGACGAGCACCTCGCTGTCCGCGCCGCGCTTCTCCTCGCGATCCGCGACGAGCAACGCGCGATCGCGACGTCGCTCGAGCTCCTTGTCACTCGTCGCATCGAGCGACTCGAGCCGCTCGCGCACGCCCGCGCCGCCGATCTTGCCGAGCGCTTCGGCCAGCGCGCGTCGCTCGTCGGGGGGCACGTCGCTCGCGTCCCACCGCGCGATCAACGCGGCGCGAATGTCATCGTCGGCTTCGACAGAACGCCGGTCATCGCCCCGGCGTTCGGTCTCGCGCAGGTCGACGAGCGGCGGCTTCTCGTCGGCGCGACGTTCGGTCTCGCGTCGCGCGGTCGCGCGCAGCTCGACGATCGGCGGCGCATCGCGCATCGAGCTCGCAGTGTCCTCGCGTCGTGCGGTGGCGCGCTTCGCGCTCGCATCGTCGTGTCGTGCTTCGCTCCGCTCGTCCGTCCGTGTCCCTCGTGTCGCGCCCAGCTTGCCAAGCGCCACGATCGCCGCGCGCCGCACGCGCACTCGTGGATCACCGACGAGCTCGATCAACGCCACGCGCGCGTCGCGATCGTTCGCGCGCGCCAGGAGCCCGAGCGCGACGACGAGCCGCGCCGCGCCGCCATCGTCGATCCGCGCGGCGTCAGCGCGCGCGACATTGCCAGTGCTCACGATGTCAGCGCCCGTGACCCTCGCGATGATGGCCACGCGCGCGGCGTCGCCGAGCTTCGCGAGCGCCGGCGAGGCGCGCACCGCGGCGGCCTCATCGGTCGCGATCAGATCGACGAGCGGCCCGATATCCCGCTGCCCGGGGGTGAAGCTCGGCTTCGCGAGCTCCGTGGACAGGTCGAAGTCGGTACTGCGCGCCATTCGCGCACAGCTTCGCATGGTTAGCCGCGCAAAAAAGTCCGCAACCGGGACGAGGTGTCCGCGAAAGGCGCCCGTCATGAAGGCAACTAGCAACCTCCTCGCGTCTCTCCTCTTCGTCACCGCCTGCGGCAACGTCGTCAATCCAGCCGATCCGACCGGCGACGACATCGGCGACCACGACATCGGCAAGGTCGACGGCATCGAGCTCGGCATGGGCGACGGCGATGGCAGCGGCAGCGGCTCTGGATCCGGATCCGACATGATGCCGCCGCCGCCGCCGCCCGAGCTTCCGTTCCTGACCGAGGCCCCGGTCGCCGCGACCACGCCGGCCTCGCTGTTCTCCGTGTCGTTCGCGAACGCCGAGATTCGCAACGTGGTCAGCGAGATCTCCGCCGAGGCGCGCTACGACATTCTCCAGCAGCGCATCGTCACCAAGGTCGACGCGCCGATCACCGTGACGATCGGCGTGACCGCGCCCGCAGGCGTCTATGCGCGCACGATCGCGACCGACACCACACACAACTCGTCGCAGCCGATCGGCCCGCAGGTCACGTGCTCGGATCACGGCGTGTTCCGCTTCGATCTTCCCGAGTGCAACACCGCGCCGCCGCCGAAGAGCGCCACGCCGGCGAGCGGTGCGATCACGCGCGGTCGCTGGAAGCTGTCACTCGTGAACGAAGCCACGAACGCGAAGGTGTCGGGCTGCATCGCGAACACCACGTACTCGATCACCTGCTCGCTCCCAGCCGGCGTCGGCACCGCCTACAAGGTGATGCTATCGGCCGACGGCTTCGCGGATCTGTGGAACGGCGCTGCCGGACTCACCGACACCGTGCTCGACGGGAAGCGCTTCACCGGCGTCATCCAGGACCTCGAGTTCCAGTGCGATCCGTCGCTGTACGAGGGCGTCGGCGCGTACGAGTACTGCTACGCGCACTGGGTGTTCAATCGCTTCACGGGCATCGACGCGGCGGCGCTGTCGTTCGATCCGATGACCGTGACGCTGACCGCCGCGGGCGCGACGAAGCAATTCTCGAGCGCCGCGCTCACGTGGGACGCGGGCAACGATGACCTGCCGGGCGAGGCGTATTAGTGATGCGCTCGCTCGTGCTCGTCCTCGCGTTCCTCAGTTCGTGCGTTACGGCGTACGAGATCCGGCAGGTCAACAGCGTCCGTGTCGGCGACCTTCAGAGTCGCGCGTCGTTCGACCTGAAGTGTCCGCGCCAGAGGCTCGTGATCACGAACCTCACGAACAAGAACGAAGAGCTCATGCGCGTCGCTGGCGCGACGAAGGATCGTTAGCGGCGGTTCTTCTTGCGCGCGGCCTTCTCGGCCTTGCGCTTGTCGCGCGACTTCTGCTTGTCGCTCGCGCGGACCTGACCGACGACGCCCTTCGAGCCGGGCGGCGTGTACCCCTTCGGCAGGCCGGGCACGTTGCCGACGGGAACGCCGGGCATCGCGGGCATGTTCGGCATACCACCGGGCAGCGCACCCGCGAGGTCGCCACCACCGGCGGCCATCAGCGCGTTGATGTCCATGTTCGCCAGCTTCTTCATCTGGCTGAACTGCTTGAAGCCGGGGATCTTGCCCATCAGGCCGGTCGACGCACCGAGCTGCACCATCATCTGGCGCATCTGCGCGAACTTCTGCAGCAGCTCTTTGACCTCGGTCTCGGTGCGGCCGGAGCCCTTCGACACGCGCTTCACGCGACCCGGATCGAAGTCCGCACGGCGGCGCTTCGCGTTGCGGCCCGACGTCGACATGAACTCTTCCCATGTCGTCGCGACGAAGACCTGCGGATTGAGGCGCTCCTCTTTCGTCATCGAGGAGATCATCGCTTCGATCTTCGTGAGCTCGCGGTCGTCGAGGTTCACGCCCTCGGGCATGCCGCCGCTGAAGAACGGCAGCTTCTCGAACAGGTCCTTGAGCGAGCCCATCTTTTGGATGAGCCGGATCTGCTCGAGGAAGTCCTGCATGTCGAACTTGCCCTTGAGCATGCGGAGGGCGTCGTCCTCCGCTTTCTCGGCATCGACAACTTGCTCGAAATCTTTGACGAGGCCGACGATGTCGCCCATCCCGAGGATGCGCGAGGCGAGGCCTTCGGGACGGAACTCCTCGAGCTTGTCGAGGGACTCGCCCATGCCGAGGAACTTGATCGGCTTGCCCGTGATCTCTTTGACGGACAGCGCAGCGCCACCGCGGGCGTCGCCGTCGAGCTTCGTCATGATCACGCCGTCGATGTTCAGGCGCTTGTCGAACGTCTCGGCGACGTGAACGGCGTCCTGGCCGGTCATCGCGTCGAGCACGAGGAAGATGTTCGCCGGCTTGACGGCCTTGTTGATGTCCTCGAGCTCCTGCATCAGGGGCTCGTCGATCGCGAGGCGACCAGCGGTATCGAAGATCACGACATCGCAGCCTTCGGTGGCGGCGCGCGAGTAGCCCTCTTTGCAGATCGTGACCGGGTCCTTGCCCTCCATCGACCACACGGGCATCGACAGCTGGCGGCCGAGCGTCTTGAGCTGCTCGACGGCGGCCGGACGGTAGATGTCCGCGGCCACGAGCATCGGCTTCTTGTTGTGGTTCTTCTCGAGCCAGCGAGCGAGCTTGCCGACCGACGTGGTCTTGCCCGAGCCCTGCAGGCCGACGAACATGATGCCGGTCGGGCCGCTCTTCGCGAAGTTGAGCTCGGTGTTGACCGGGCCCATCATCTTCGTCAGCTCGTCCTGGCAGATCGCGATGAACGCCTGCTCGGGCGTGATCGACTTCGTGCCGTACTCTTTGCTCTTCGCGCGGAGCTCGACTTGCTTGCCCCGCGACGACTCGCGAACGCGCTCGAGGAAGCGCTTCACGACCTTGAACTCGACGTCGCCTTCGAGAAGGGACAGACGCACGTCGCGTAGCGCGTCTTCGATGAGGTCGTCGGTCAGCTCGGCGACGCCAGTCAGTCGCTGGCGAGCAGCCTTGAATCCTTTGCCAAGAATCTCCAGCACGTCCCGGCGTATAGCATAGTTAGGCCGGAATCGAGTCCGTTCGAGCCTGCCTCAAGAGGCGCTCCACGCTGACCGACGCCCGGCTTTGGACCAGGCGAAGAAGGCTCTCCAGCTCGTCGGTCGCGAGTTGCATCCGCTCGGCCAATAGCTCCCGCGTCCGGTCCACGAGCGCGGCCCGGGCATCGCGCAACCACCGAAACGCAGTCACTCGATGGACCCGATAGAGGGCGCCGATACGGTCGATCCCGAGTCCGCCGACCAGGTGATAGTAGAGCAAGTTGCGGTCCTTGCTGGACAGCTCGGCCAGCGCGTCCGCGAACGCACGCTCGAACGCGGGCCGGTACTCGCGCCGCAAGACATGCAGCTCGAAGTCACGTGCGGCCAGCTCGGTGGCGGCGTGGGCCCGCGCGCGCTCGCGGCGCGTGGACCGCAGGTACATGAGCGCCTCGCGCGTGGCGACCACCACGAGCCAGCGCCCGAGCGGACCTTTGCCCGCGAACCGCGCGATCGCCGGCTCGGGCCCCACGAACAGCCGCAGTCGTACCCGCTGGCGGATCTCCGCGACGAGATCACCCTCGCGATCCAGCGTGACGAGCGCGCGATCGATCTCGGGGAAGTAGCGCGCTTCGAGCTCCGCGATCGCAGCGGCATCGCCGCTCGCGCAACGCGCGCACAGCGCGAGCTCCGCTGCGCGCGTGTCTGCATGGTTCATCGCGCGCCTCCGGGAAACTGGGGACGGACCCCGGTTTCTGGTGTCCGCCTCGCATCGCAGAAACCGGGGTCGGACCCCGGTTTTTTGTGTCCGCCTATCGGACACACGCGGCATCGCAGAAACCGGGGTCGGACCCCGGTTTTTTGTGTCGCAGCACGCGCGGGCATCACGTCGCTCCTCCGTGCGCGGCGAGCCATCCCTGCATCTCGGCGCGCCGATCCGCATCGGCGTCGGCCGGCATGTCGCTCAGCGCCCGTTCGACGAGGGCACGCGCCTTGGCGCGATCCGCGCCGACCTCGACGGTCCGCCGGGCCTCGCCGGCGCCTTCCCACAACGCCCTCGCCAATGCGAACCGCGCCGACGAGGATGCCGGCCCGATGACAGAGGCCTTGTCGAAGATCGCGATCGCTTGCTCGAGCGGCTCGATCGCGTCGCGATACTGCCGCAGCTCGACGTGCGCGCGGCCGATCGCCGCGAGCGTGTTGCCGCGCGTTGGATGATCGGCGGCGACGGTCGTGCCGAATCGCGCGAGCACGTCGCGCTGCACGGCGATCGCACGCGCGTAGTCCTTCTGCTCCTCGGCGACGAGCGCGATGGTCTGCAGCGTGCCGATCGTGTCGCGGTGATCGCGGCCGAGCACCTCGGTGCGCAGCGCCAGCGCACGGTCGAGATCCGTGTAGGCCTCGGAGAACCGGGCCTTGTTCGCGAGCGCGATCGCGCGATTGGACAGCGTCAATGCCACCTCGGGGTGCCGCGGGCCGAGCGCCTTCTCGTGGATCGCGAGGGCGCGCGCGTAGAGCGGCAGCGGATCGATCGTGTCGCCTTCGGCAGCGAGCATCGCGAGGTTCATCACGGTCTGCCCGACGCGCCGATCGGTTGGCCCGAACGCCTTCTCGAACAGCGCGAGGGCTCGCTCGTAGTCGGCGCGCGCGCTGGTGAAGTCGCCCTGTAGATAGTGGATCGCGCCACGATTGCCGAGGAGCTTCGCCATCCGCGCATCGTCACCGCTCGCGCGCAGCGTCGACTCCGCGAGCCGCGCAACCTGAAGTCCCTCGCCGTAGGTGCCTTGCTCGACGAGCACGGCGACGAGATCGAGCAGCGCGCCGGCCTCGAGGTCCGCGCCGCCCGCGCGCTTCGCGGCATCGACCGCGTCGTGCAGCGTCGCGAGCGCGCCGGCGTAGTCGCCCGATCTCCACTGTGTCTCGCCCGCCGAGCGGATCGAGTCGGCTTCGAGTCGCACGTCACCGATCGCACGCGCCTCGAGCGTCACGGCCTTTGCCATCGCGATCGCGGGGGCAAACTTCGCGCGCAGGCTGATCGCCTCCGCGTATGCGAGCACGCTCGTCGCGGCCGCACCGCGCGCGCGCAACGCGGGCGTCGCCGGCAACGGCGCCGATGCGCGGAGCGCCACGAGGTCGCTACACCGCGCGAGTCGATCG
>Ga0154020_10010206_pt1 | contig 10756 bp, 13 predicted proteins | sample Klosneuvirus_201_FD_109709 | JGI IMG/M metagenome (GOLD analysis project Ga0154020, IMG submission 109709) | Active sludge microbial communities from wastewater, Klosterneuburg, Austria - Klosneuvirus_20160825_MG | ecosystem: Engineered > WWTP > Aerobic digester > Activated sludge | place...
AGGGCCTGCTGTTGGCCTGTTGATCGTTGCGGCCCAACCCACCGTCCTGTGATTTAAAGATGCGGAATTTCCCCTAAAATTTCCCTAAGGCTTAGGGTTGTCGATTCAGACCGGCCTCGGTCGGTTCAAAGACTTTGACCCCGGCCACTGTAAGTTGCTTGAGAGACGGTGGGACCGACACACGGTCTTTATAAATATGAAGGGCTCACGAGGGCGCCTCTTAAATCCCTCGACTCGAATCGTACACCATCCTCACCATGGGGTCCCCGGCATCAGAATAATATAATTAAATAGCGGAAGATTTCCGAAGAGATCCACGGGAGATCTCCCGGAGATCTCCTGGAGAACTCGCAGAAAACTCGCCCGATATTTGCCAGCTGAAGTTCGGATGGTTGGATCATTGAAGTAGAAGGAGGGCGAGCTCTAACTCATTGTTTTGATTCCCAGACTCGAAGACAAGTATAGAATGAAGGCCCAGAAACCAGTTGCGATCGGCATCGACCTCGGCACTACTTTCAGTTGCGTCGCAGTATGGCAGAACGACAGGTGCCTACTCTCATCACTTCACAGCTCTCCGACCCTTTTCTCACATTTCCGCATTGCTTCCCTAGGGTGGAAATTATCGCCAATGACCAAGGTGATCGCACGACCCCGAGCTACGTCGCTTTCACGGACTCAGGTGCGCTCGTCTTATCGTCTTAAGTTGTTGAGGACCTTAGGCCCATTGCCTTCTTTTAAGATCGCCTCATTGGAGGCGCCGCCAAGAGTCAAGGCAACGTCAATCCCTCAAACACTGTCTTTGATGTGAAGCGTTTGATCGGCCGCAAGTTCAACGACGACGTGGTGCAGGCCGACATGAAGCATTGGCCCTTCAAGGTGCGCACCCACCAAGCACAGTCATCTCTCATTTGTCCTCTTCTTATATCAATTCGTTCGAGTAGGTCGTGCCTCGAGACGGCGACAAGCCTTACGTCCAGATCGAGCACCAGGGCGCAGTCAAGGAGTTCTCGCCCGAAGAGATCAGCGCCATGGTGCTGCTCAAGATGAAGCAGACGGCCGAGGCCTACCTCGGTCGCGAAGTTCATGACGCGGTCGTCACCGTGCCTGCCTATTTCAACGACACTCAGCGCCAGGCGACCAAGGACGCTGGTACCATCGCCGGCCTCAATGTGATCCGCATCATCAACGAGCCCACGGCTGCTGCCGTCGCGTATGGTCTCGACAAGAAGGGCACCAAGGGCCACGAGGGCGAGCGCACTGTCCTCATCTTCGACTTGGGTGGCGGCACGCTTGACGTGTCACTGCTCACGCTGGACGAGGGCATGTTCGAAGTCCGCGCCACTGCTGGCAACACCCACCTCGGAGGCGAGGACTTTGACAACCGCTTGGTCTCCTACATGGCGCAAGAGTTCCAGCGCCGGGCCAAGATCGACATTTCCAAGAATGCCCGTGCCTTGCGCCGCCTCCGCACCGCTTGCGAGCGCGCTAAGCGGACATTGTCACAGTCAGCGACTGCCGTGGTCGAGGTGGATGCGCTTTGCGAGGGCCATGACCTCAACAACACCATCACGCGCGCCAAGTTCGAGGAGCTCAACATGGACCTCTTCCGCAGCTGCCTCGGCCCTGTCGAGCAAGTGTTGCGTGACGCCAAAGTCTCCAAGGCGCAAGTTGACGAGGTCGTCCTTGTCGGCGGCTCGACGCGCATCCCCAAGGTCCAGCAGCTGCTCCAGGACTTCTTCAACGGCAAGGCGCTCAACAAGTCGATTAACCCCGATGAGGCGGTTGCCTATGGTGCGGCCGTCCAGGCGGCCATCCTCAGTGGCGTCCAGGCAGAACCGCTCGACGACATGATCCTGGTCGACGTGGCACCGCTCTCCCTCGGAATTGAGACGGCCGGCGGTGTCATGACCGCCCTCATTCCGCGCAACACTCGGGTTCCGACCAAAAGGAGCCAGACCTTCTCGACAGCGGCCGACAATCAGCCTGGCGTACTGATCCAAGTCTACGAAGGCGAGCGCCAGTTCACGCGCGACAACCACCTGCTCGGTAAGTTCGAGCTCGGCAACATACCTCCGATGCCGCGTGGCAAGCCGCAGATCGAGGTCAGTTTCGACATTGACGCCAGCGGCATTGTCCATGTCAGCGCCGTGGAGAAGGGCCAGGGCAAGGTCAGCAAGATCACCATTACCAATGAGCGTGGCCGCCTCACCAAGGAGCAAATTGAGCGGATGGTCGACGAAGCGAACAAGTTCAAGCAGGACGATGAGCGCCGCCTACAACGCGTTGAGGCCAAGAGCAAGCTCGAGCAGTACGCTTACGCTGTTCGCGCCACGGTGCGTGACCACAAGGAGCGCCTCAGCGAGAAGGACGCGCACACATTGCAAGGCGAGGCGGACGAGGCTCTCAAGTGGCTCGAGGCACACAACGAGCCCACCAAGGAGGAGAGCGATGAACGCCAGCAGGCCATGGAGCGCGTTTGCTCTCCCATCATCACCAAACTCGCCTCCCCAGAAAACGCCGGCGACGAGCACGCCGAGAATGCCTCGTCGGCGGCGACCGGTGACCAGCGCGGTCCCATCGTCGATGATGTTGACTAAGCTCACCTAACACAAGGCTGTATTGAAATCAAATAAAATCATTAAAAAAACCTTCTACTAACCTTCTAATATAATCCATTTCTCCAACTTTCTGATCGACCAACGCGATCGAAACTTCAACCATTTCTGTTTAGATCGAGGTCAAGGTTATGATAGTGAATGCGATTCTCGCGCACCTCAATCGATTAACAAGCGAATAGATCAACGAGGAGATGCACGATAATAAATGAAGGCCAAAAATTAGAAATGTGACCGCCCCACCAGCAGACCGCCCATTCTGAGTGGAATGATTTCAATCAAATCCTCGAGAGGCGATTGCCGACTCTTGCTGCCACGAAGGCTTGGCTGCCACTCATTCTGCTCTGAGCCTCTGACTCAAGCCCTCTGAGGCTGTGGTAAGTATATTGGTATTGAGGATGAAGCGTGATCGTGAGTGGGACACATCGGTCTCGCTATCACGACCGGCGAAGAGCGCGCGAGTGTCGAACCCCCACGAAGAGAACCTCGCCGTGGCCCTTGCTCCAGCCCCTCCCGTCCCCCAGCCGGCCCTGGGCCCCGCGATTCCGACCTTCTTTCCTCAAGTTCGCCACCTCCCAGATATGCTTTTGAAAGCAGTGAACAGCAAAGGCGAGATCTTCTCCTTCCACCTCCACGAGATGAAGGGTTCGTCCCAACGGTCTCTCTCCAACGTCTTTTTGCTCGTGCTTGCCAGCATCCTATTTCCCTCATACCCTGTTACGGATTCACCATATTTAATTACCATAGCATTTATTTCTTTCATTGTGAGGTGCCGAGTTCGTCCCTGAGTTCGTCAGACAATTTCTTCGAACTGAGCAAAAGGTTCTCAACGTTGGCTCTTGTAGGTGTCCCGATAGTGGTGATCTTCTTCCCAGGCGTACGCGCTCTACATCCTTCAAATTATCCCGTTCAATTGACAAATTTCTTATATTTTTCCTTTGGTCTAGGCTTTCCGACCAGACAGCAACTTATTTATGCAGACATGGAACTGCGATGTCGCGGCCAGCTTCGGCCAGCAAAGAGCGAAGTTTCTTCTTGTTAGCAGCGATTCATGCTTTGCTCTGCATGCTTGGCGTCAAGCTATGCGATTCTCTTTACAAGAGAATTGCGCCTTTGTCGAAGATATCCAACGGTGGGTCGCTCGGACCTTTGAGCATGTCCAGGGCTCTTGGGCTTGCGCAATCGTCGACGCCGGCCTTGTCTTGCGCAATTTCCGGCGCCAAGACGTCCCTTTGACGACGGCCGATATTCAAGATCTCATCAAGCAAGCCGTAGAACAAGATCTTTCGCGTCAATGAGACTCGCGACAAGGACTCGTATCTCATTTTGTTAATTGTACGCTCTCTTTTTTTCACCTTCCTCTTTCGTTTTGGTTGTTTGATCTGTTTTGGTAAATTGCAGGCACACGTAGAACTAGAAATGTAAGGATCGCAGTCACAAATTGCGTCCATTCACCGAGAGTTCGCCAGAGGATATTGTGCTCATTCATTTCTTCCGATCATGTCGACTGCACGCGACCTGCAACCTACTGGCAAGCCTGCACTCTCAATCTCCCTTCCCTCTTCTGGTGATGACGAGACAATCGCTGATCATGATCTTGAATCGTTTCAACGTGTGCTTGCTTCATGACGATTGATTTCTGCAAGCGATTCATCACTCACCTTTGGACTCTCGCCCAATAGAGCTTGTGGCCGCACTGGAAAGCACGACATCAACATTGCTCGGCAAGGAGAAGATCTTGTTCAAAGCGATTGTTTTACTTCAGATCCCGTTGGTCAATGTCTCGTACGAACTGGAGAGGATCTTGAGGTGAAAGTGTAGGAAATAAAAAGCCTCGAGTGTCTTCGACGTTTTCGTTATTGATTTCCGTTAATCACCAACGCTGGAACTGCCTGACCGCCTGAGCCATAATACCCTCTCTAAAATAGACTATTAACAGTGATTTATTGTTTGCGTATCGCTGAAGATGTCTGGCAAGGGAGCTGCGTCGGCATTGTTCCTTGTGGTCGCCCTCGCCCACCTCGTCAGGGCAAGCCTCGACCAGGCCCCTGTCGTGATCACGCCAGTGACCGACGTGTGGATCCAGCGCGGCCTCGAGATCGCAGCGATCATTCTTGGTTTGGTCTGCGTGTTTGCGGGCTACCGTTTGTTCAAGGTTCGCTCCGTTACTTTCTCGCCCTCGCTCTGCACTTCCCTTGCGTGTCTCGTGACAGTCGACCGACCGATTTGTGGTAATTGAAGAATTCGTGTTGATATATTTATCATTAACTCGGAAGTGCTCTGGCTGAGGCACGAAGAGTCCCTCGCCATTACCTTTTTGATGCTCGGCCGCTGATCTAGCGTTGATCTCTAGCTTATTCTCTTTATTGCCGGCTTCTCCATCTTCTACTATCTCTGCTACAATATTCTATCGGCTCAAGTTCAGTGGGCTGAGTTCTGGATCCTCCTCATTAGTGCCGGCTCAGGTGCGCGGTCATGAGCAAGCGGCGAGACGCCAATTCTCTTCCTTCGTAATTAATTTCCCTCAGGTCTTCTTGGTGGTGCTCTGCTGCTCGGTCTAGGCCTCGCTGCTTTCCGGATCGCTGCTTTCTTGTTTGGGTTTATCGCAGGAACGAACTTGGCGTACCTAGTCCTCTCGACGACGCCTCTCGGCAACATCGTTCGCAACATTTCACCGGTTCGAGTGTCTGCGACGACGTGAAAGTTCTTGCGCCCTCATCTCCCTTTCTTAGGGTGCCAATTGGGAGATTTGGGTGATCGTTGGCGTTATTCTCGGCACTGGTCTCATTGTCGGAACAATTTCGGCCATTCTCACGCGCGTTCTGCTGATCCTTGGCACATCCATGGTCGGCGCCTTCATTGTTGGCACCGCCGTCGACGCCTTGGCCTTTCAGTCCATGGAGTCAAAGATGCTGCTCTCCCTCATCACACAAGGCTCCTTGCCGTCGACGATGCCTGTGGATTGGCATACCTACACGATCCTGGGTGGAACGGTTGCCCTCGCTGTCGTTGGTATCGTGGTCCAGTTGAGGGCCACCGCCCATCAATACAACCATCATCACCACGAGGAGGAGAAGAGGCCGCTGCTCATTCAGGACTACTACTAAGCCCCACTTTTCACTCATTTCACTCTCACCCTTTAAATCTCTTGTAAATACGTTGGAATAAACACACACAATACGAGCACTTTCTATGTTCGAATCCGCTGCAGAACAAAATCGCGAGTCTTTCCGAAAAATCAAAAAGCGGGAACTTCAAAGGTCTCAAACTCGCCGTCGGGACCCCACATGGCACCAACGTGGATACGGAAATGAGCCAATTTCTTGTCCAACAATTTCTGGAAAATACGACCATGTTAACGCACATAAAAGCTAACAGGGCGACGGAACAGGTACCAGCAAGCGAGCCTGCTCAGGCGACAAAGCCTCACCTTCTTTGCACACTGTATGGTTCGACAAGACGCGAATGACACCTGCAGCACAAATGATCACCAAGAAGATCTGGTTCGAAAAGAGGAAGCGCGGCGAACCATCTTTAAGGAGAGTCGGCATTCCCAGCTGGCGGAGACGCGGCTCCAACGAGAAGGCCATATCAACCTTACCCTCGGGGATGACAATAGTCTCCTTGGGAATGAATCCAGCGCGAGCGAAATCGGGCTCGGCGTGCTGCTTGAAGAATCTAGAGGAAAAAAAATGAGAACAAGACATCGGCGCGACCAGGAGCAAACAAGCGCGCGCACTTGGTAATGAACTCCTTCTTCTCGTTGGTAAAGAAAAGACCACACTGTCCGATAATCAGCTAATAAAAAACCGTTATGATAATGTTCAGCCCCGTGTATTCGATGAAGAAGATTGCGACGACGACGACGTACATCTGAGAATTTGCTGAGACCGGGGAGGAGCTCGGTCTCCTCGTCGCGGCCGAGAGCGACCTGCATCACGGCGTTCTTTCCAAAGAAAAACCTAAATACTTAAATTAAGATCAAGCGAAAAATATCAAGACGGCACGCAGGCGCGGTGACACTTCTGTGGGCGCACCGGCTATCGCGGAACTTGAGTCGAAGCTCCTTCAGGAAGTTGTTGCGCATGTTCTCGACGTGGAGGACCCAGATGTAGGCGTACTCGTTCACGCACGATCGCACGTCAGCCACAAGATCCTCTTTATTCTTGCGGAGCTTCTTCTCGGCCTTGTATTCGCCGAGGTTCACTTCGAAAAAGGGAGGTAAGGGGGAACAAAAGATACAAGCCCTTCCACGCGCTATCGCTTCAAGGCGGACGTACCGGGACGGTTCCTCTTCGACTTGGGCATTCTATGGCTAACTTACAATGAAAAGAAGAATAAGCCAAGAAACGGATGTCGCCAGAAGATCGCAGAGCCGAGCAAAGGAAGCAGACCTCGCGAAATTTCAGCCACGCGCTCAACCAAACCGTTGAAGTTTTAGGCTCTCGCGCCCTCTGGCGAGCGCACGCGGCTGTCGCTCCCGAAGAAGGTTAAGAAGAAAAATGCGAAAAGGTTTCCAAAGACTGTCGTCTGTTGGCTGTTGCTCCTTGCGAGGCACTCAAGCCGCTTATTCTCTTTTCGGGCTCTTTGGTCGACGAGGTCAACGGAACGCGACCATGTACGTCTCGGGCCCTTCGCTGTCTCCTTTTTCAATCAATCGTTGTGAATTAATTGATGTTAGGTCTGACGAAGAATCAAGCTCTGGAGTGGAATCAAATGAGGAGAACCAAAATGTGCGAAGACTTCGCCTCGACTTTCATCTCGCCCGCCCCTCGCCCTCGCCTTCGCTTTCTCTTTCACTTTTCCTCCGCTTGCCAATTGTTTCTTCTTCATTTATTATTTCATCAGGACGTGATGGATATTGACCAGGCGCCTGCTGACGGTGAAGAGGAGAATCAGCAAGGTATTCTTTCTTCTCGCTCTTTTCGCCGACGAGGGCGATCGATTTTCTCACCTGACTCTGTTCCTCAGAGAAAGACAATGAAAATGACCGCGACGATCTGAAAGTTGTTCCTACTGGCGATAAAACCGATATCCGGATTGTCGAGAAGTCGAAGCGCATCACGACGCCGTACTTGACGAAGTACGAGCGTGCTCGTATCCTCGGCACCCGTGCGCTTCAGATCAGCATGAACGCCCCGATCATGGTTCCTCTCTTTTGAGTTTATATCGTATATTACTTCCCCCCTTTTTTGAATGTGCTCTTGGAAGGTGGACTTGGAAGGCGAGACGGACCCTCTCCAAATTGCGGTCAAAGAATTGAAACAGAAAAAGATCCCGCTCATTATCCGACGGTGCCGCCTTCAATCTTGGTGATATCTAAATCGTTATCAATTCTAAATTTCTCCTTTATTATAGGAAATTGCCTGACGGCAGCTACGAGGATTGGAGCGTCGACGAGCTGATTGTTGATTAACCCTGTTCACTTCTTGTGAAATCGCTCCTGGCGCGCAATTAAATTTGGCCTCTCATTGTCAGCGTTGGTGATTGTTAGCGTTGGTGAAAATATTGAGTTAATTTTCTCTTTGCGGGTGGAGAATGGGGCTTTCTGAGCGGTCGCGGTCGTCAGCTCTTTTCAGTTTCCCCGCGTTGGCCGGGAGCCAACAAAACGGCTCACGCCTTCTGCAGGTCCTAGTCCGACTGACGGATATCATTAATTCATTATTTATTGTTGCATATTCTTCAAGGTCGTTGGTGCGTCAGGCCGAGGAGGAGCCCGCAGGTCCGTTCTCGTTTTCAAACGGGCTCGACTCGATGATCGTCTTCTCGGCCTTTGTTTGACCGCTCGTATTGTTAGGAGCGAGAGTGTTATTATGTCCGAAAGTGCTCAGTCGAAGCTGCTTTCATGGTTGAAGATGCGTCTGGCGGGCTACGCGGGCATCAAGGTGGATAACTTTCACATGTCCTGGAAGGACGGTCTCGGTACTTTGCTCTCGTCGTGTCCTCGCCCACACCGTCTTTTGCTGCCTTTCTCTTTTCATCTCCGTGGTAATTTATGATTTTTAATATTAGCATTTTGTGCTCTGGTCGATTCGCTGAAGCCGGGCGTCATTGACTTTCCCTCGTTGGCGGCGGCGAACGCTCTCGAGAATCACAAGCTGGGTTCGCTCTCCCTTCTTTGGGGCTTTTGCCGATCTTCCTGCAATGAACTTCCAAATGACTTTGATAGTTTTGATATGCCCGATTTGGGTTTTCTCAACAATTTATTGCATTCTTTTGTTGGGATTTCGTCTGGCGACTTCTCTGATTCCTCACGTTCGTTAGCATTTTCGACCGCACAGAAGCATCTGCAAATCGCGTCATTGCTGGACCCGGAGGACATGGTCGAGCAAGCGAAGCCTGAGGTGCGCGACCCAGTTGAGTGATTTTTGTCAGTGCCGGATCAAGGCCTCACCTGATCGCTCTGCCCCTTAGCAATTCTCGGTGATGACCTACCTGGCTCAGTTCTACAAGCAATTTGGTATTCCCGAAAAGCACGCCACATTGCGTCGCACGACCACTGCCCCTGCTGCCATCGATCCGAAGTCCAAGGCTAGCATCGAGGAAACGAGGCGGAAGGCCAAGGAACTGCTCGAATCTCGGCAGAAGGGCGACAGCGCCTCTTCCGCGTCCGCCGCTGCCGCAGTACCAAAGCAAGAAGCGAAAGCCGGCGTTGAATCAGAACATGGAGCCGCGCCTGCGGAGACTGGGCACCGCCGAGCGCTCGCCCGCTCCACCTCAGTCGCGGTCGCCTCTCGTCCGCCCATGTTCCGTCCGCCCAAGGAATCGACCAAGGAGGTCACCCCACATGCTGAAAAAGAAGAGGAGAAGGGCCCAAAGGCCCCGAAGCAGGACAACTCGAAGGTTCGGATTGATCACCCCCTTTTTTGAAGTCATATTGATGTGTCCGAATAGCCAAACCGACCAGGAGTCAAGAAGCCCGCCGGAATGATCTCGTTAGTTGAAGAGGTCGAAGAAGCTTCAGCCAAGGAGAAAAAGAAGCATAAACGCGGGTCGACAATGTCCGCGAAGATGAAAGTCCCCGATGTTCCGAGTCGCGGAGATAAGGTTAAGCCCCATAGATCCAGTGATGAAGACACAGGTTCCGATAGCGATACACAAAACTCTAGTCCGGACAAAAAGAAAAACAAGAAAAAGAGACACGACCGCGAAAAGTCCAAAGAAGACACATTGCCTCGCACATCTCACGCTGCACAGGTTTGGATTTTCACCCTTTTCTTAGTTTGAGCGTTTTTTAATTTACTTTTTTTAGGAGGAGGTCCCTTTGGAGAAGGAAGAGACCGATCAGAAACCGAGGGAAGCAGAGAAGAAGGCGAAGGAAGAGGCCGAGAAGAAGGCCAAGGAGGTTGAGAAGGCTGCAGAGAAGAAAGCTCAGGAGGAAGCCGAGAAGAAGGCCAAGGAAGAAGCTGAGAAAAAGGCTCTGGAAGAGGCAGAGAAGAAGGTTAAGGAGGAGGCTGAGCAGAAGGCCAAGGAGGAGGCTGAGCAGAAGGCCAAGGAGGAGGCTGAGCAGAAGGCCAAGGAGGAGGCTGAGCAGAAAGCCAAGGACTTGGCTGAGCAGAAGGCGAAGGAAGATGCAGAAAAGAAGGCCAAGGAGGAGACAGAGAAGAAAGCCGAGGTAGAGGCAGAGAAGAAGGCCAAGGAAGAGGCTGAGAAGAAGGCCAAAGAGGAAGCTGAGAAGAAGGCTCAGGAGGAAGCTGAGAAGAAGGCCAAGGAAGCTTCCGAGAAAAAAGCTCAGGAGGAAGCTGAGAAGAAGGCCAAGGAGGAAGCCGAGAAGAAGGAGGCAGAGAAGAAAGCTCAGGAGGAAGCTGAGAAGAAGGCCAAGGAAGAGGCCGAGAAGAAAGCCAAGGAAGTGGCTGATAAGAAGGCCAAGGAAGAGGCAGAGAAGAAGGCAAAGGAGGAAGCCGAGAAGAAGGCAAAGGAGGAAGCCGAGAAGAAGGCTCAGGAGGCAGCCGAGAAGAAGGCAAAGGAGGAAGCCGAGCGGAAGGCTAAGGAAGCGGCCGAGAAAAAGGCGAAGGAAGAGGCAGAGAAGAAGGCTCAGGAGGAAGCCGAGAAGGAAGCCAAGGAAGAGGCTGAGGCTGCCAAGAAGGCCAAGGAAGAGGCTGAGGCCGCCAAGAAGGCCAAGGAAGAGGCTGAGGCCGCCA
>Ga0154020_10010207_pt1 | contig 10755 bp, 9 predicted proteins | sample Klosneuvirus_201_FD_109709 | JGI IMG/M metagenome (GOLD analysis project Ga0154020, IMG submission 109709) | Active sludge microbial communities from wastewater, Klosterneuburg, Austria - Klosneuvirus_20160825_MG | ecosystem: Engineered > WWTP > Aerobic digester > Activated sludge | place...
AGGCCGTCGGTGGCCACGGCCTGGGCGAGGGCGGTGTCGAGCAGCTCGGCCGCTGACACTTCGCCACCCCGGATCAACGCCGCGAGCCCCAGCCCGTCGAAACCCACGTACTCATCGATGCGCATCGCGTCCTCGTCGATTCTGGTCGGCGAACAGGGGCCGCGCGTGTCGGAGCACAGCTCGCAACGCCGATTCGGCGGGGTTATGGTACGCCCGGCGAGTCATTGGTTCGCCACTCATTCCTTGGGGGTATGACGATGAAGGAACAACACGACCTGTGGTTGCCTGCGGGCATCGGGCGTCGGCAACTGCTGCTCGGCGCGGGTACCGCCACCGTGCTGGTGGCGTGCGGTAGCGACGACTCCAGCTCGGGGGCCACGACTCCCACCACCGGCGCCACCACCGCCGAGACCACCGGCGCCACCACCGCCGACACGACGGGCGCCACCACCGCCGAGACCACTGCCACGACGGTCGCCGCCGCCGGTCAGAAGGGCGGCACCCTGCGCGTGGGCGTCGTGGGCAGCACCAACGACCTGATGGACGGCCAGTACATCGTCGCTCGCGCCGACCAGGCACGCATGGTCACCGGCTGGGAGCCCATCGCCAACTACGACGACGACTTCAACATCGCCTTCAACAACAGCCTCGCCGAGGAGATCGAAGCCAAGGCCCCCGACCTGTTCGTCGTGCGACTGAAGCAGGGCATCGAGTTCCACAACGCGAAGACCGTCGGCGCGGAAGACCTCATCTACTCGTTCAATCGGCTCATCGACCCTGCGCTGGGCATCGCTCCCGCCCTGTCCGAGTTCCTCGACGCCAACAGCTTCAAAGCCCTCGACGACCGCACCGTGGAGATCTCGCTGCTCAAGCCCAGCGTGGCGTTCCTCAACGGCATGGCCGACTACGGCGCCAACATCGTGCCCGTCGACTACGCCCGTTTCGACGGCGACCCCACCACGCAGATCGGCACCGGCGCCTTCAAGTTGAAGAGCTTCACCCCCGGCTCGGAGAGCGTGCACGTGCGCCACGAGAACTACTGGGGCACGTCGTTCCTCGACGAGGTGCAGATCATCGACTTCTCCGATCAGTCGGCCCTGGTCAACGCACTCACCTCGGGCGACATCGACGTCGCCATCGACATCCCCTACGCGCAGGCAGGGGCGATCGAGTCCAACGGCGACCTCGTGCTGCTCGAGTCGGCCGCCGGCAACTGGCAGACCATCACCATGCGAGTCGACGTTGCACCCTTCGACGATGTGCGCGTGCGCCAAGCCATGCGCCTCATCGTCAACCGCGAGGAGATGGTGCAGCGCGTGCTGTCCGGCCACGGCCGCATCGGCAACGACATGTACGGCGTGCTCGACGGGTCGTACCCCAAGGACTTCGCACAGCGCGAGCAAGACATCGACACGGCCAAGCAGCTGCTCAAGGATGCCGGCCAGGAGAACCTCGCGATCGAGCTGTTCGCACCCGACGACACCGCCGGTCTGCCCGAGTACGCCACGGCCTTCGCCGAACAGGCCAAGGCAGCGGGCATCAACGTCACCGCCACGGTGCTCGACGGCGGCACGTACTGGGGTGCCGAGTACACCCAGCGGGCGTTCGCCACCAGCTACTGGAGCACCAGGCCCTACCTCAACCAGGTGGCACAAGGCGCGCTGCCCACGGCCACCTACCCCGAGACCCACTGGCCGCCCGCCGGCTCGAACTTCGAAGACCTGTACAACCAGGCCATTGCCGAGGTCGACCAGGAGAAGCGATACGCGATCATCCGCGAGATGCAGCAGATGGAGTACGACGACGGCGGCAACATCATCGCCTACTTCCAGAACCTCATCGACGGTCACGCCGCGTCGGTACAAGGCGCCGTGTCGCGACCGAACCTGCTCAACTTCGACCACTTCGGCCGCGGTTGGAAGAACATCTGGCTCGAGCAGTAGGCCGCTCGGTGTGTGGCGGCGGGCCCAGCCCGGTCGCCACACACCGGCACGCTTCTCATGGGGATCCTCAAACTCATCCTTCGGCGGCTGATGCTCGGCGTGGCGACGCTGCTGGTCGTGTCGGTCGCCGTGTTCCTGCTCACCAACGTGCTCGGCGACCCGGTGAAGCGCATGCTGGGACGCGGGGCGCTCCCCGAGGTGGTCGCGGCTCGGCGCGCCGAGCTGGGCCTCGACCGGCCGCTCGTCACCCGCTACTTCGAGTGGTTGAAGGGGTTGCTCACCGGCGACTTCGGCACGTCGTACGCCAACGGCAGCCCGGTGTGGGATCTCCTCGAGGACCGGGTCAACAACTCGCTCTTCCTGATGGCGGTGGCGTCGGCGATCTCGGTGCCGCTGTCGTTGTTCATCGGCGCCTACACCGCGCTGCGCCGCGACAAGTGGTTCGACCGCATCATGTCCAACCAGTTGCTGGTGCTGGCAGCCATGCCCGAGTTCGTGGTCGGTGCGCTGCTCACCGTGCTGCTGGCCACCAACGTGTGGCACCTCGTGCCGGCGGTCAGCCGCATCCGCCCCGGTGAACCGCCGTGGTCCGACCTCGACGGCCTGGTGCTGCCGGTGCTCACCCTGGTGCTCGCCGTCACCCCTCACGTGGGTCGCACGATGCGAGCCGCGATGATCGACGTGCTGGAGAGCGACTACGTCGAGATGGCTCGCCTCAAGGGGCTCCCGGAACGCAAGGTGCTGTGGCGCCATGCGTTCCCCAACGCGCTCGGCCCCACCCTGCAGGTCATCGCTCTCAACATCGCCTACCTCGCCGGCGGCGTGGTGATCGTGGAGTCGCTGTTCAACTTCCGCGGCATCGGCATCGCCTTGCGCGACGCCATCCCCGAAGCCAACGCGCCGGTCGTGCAGTTCATCGCGATGTTCATCGCGCTCATCTACGTCATCAGCAACCTGCTCGCCGATGTGGCCACCATCCTGGTCACCCCGCGCTTGCGCACGAGGCTGCAATGAGCACCGACATCACCATCGATCCGGCGCACACCACCGCTGTTGCGCAGCCGGGGCTCTTGCGCAGCGCGATGAAGTTGTGGCGCACTCGCATCGGCGTGGCGCTGGTGGTGCTGCTCGTCGGAGTCGCCATCGTCGGGCCGTGGGTCGCACCGTACGGCCCTGCCGAGTTCGTGGGCACCGCCAACCTGCGCAACGTCGAGGGTGCTTGGCTGGGCACCGACTACTTCGGGCAGGACGTGTGGTCGCGGTTCCTCCACGGCGGCCGTTCGATCCTGTTCCTTGCGTCGGTGGCCACGTTGATCGGCTTCTTCTTCGGCGCAGCCATCGGCCTCGTTGCCGCCTACAACCGCGGCCGCATCGACGACGCGCTCATGCGCTTCATGGACATCATCCTTGCGTTCCCTCAACTGCTGCTGGCACTGGTGGCGCTCACCACGGTGGGCCCGCAGTCATGGCTCATCATCGCCATCGTCGCGTTCACCACCATCCCACGCATCGCCCGCATCACGCGCGGGGCCGCGGTGCCGGTGGTCGAGCGCGACTTCATCGGCGCGGCCGAGGCACTGGGCGAGTCGCGCCTGCGCATCATCACCCGCGAACTGCTGCCCAACGTCACCGGCCCGTTGCTGGTGGAGGCCAACCTGCGCCTCACCTACTCGATCGGCATCATCGCCGGCCTCGGCTTCCTCGGGTTCGCCACCGAACGCAACGCCGCCGACTGGGGCCTGATGGTGCAGGAGAACCGAGTGGCGCTGTCGGTGCAACCATGGGGCACCGTCCTGCCCGCGGTGGCCATCGCACTGCTCACCATCGGCACCGGGCTGATCAGCGACGGCCTGGCGCGCACGGTGGCCGGCATCGATCGTGGAAGGCCCGACGCATGAGCGAGCGACACGAGACGTTGGCCATCCGCAACCTCCGCCTCGACGTGGCCCAGAGCGGCAACGACATCGTCGACGAGGTCACCCTCACCATCGCCCGTGGCGAGGTGCTGGGCCTGGTGGGCGAATCCGGCTCCGGCAAGACCACCGTCGGCCTCGCCGTGCTGGGGCACGCCCGCAAAGGCGTCGGCATCCACTCCGGGACCGTCAGCATCGAGGGAACCGACGTGCTCGCTGCACACGGCAAAGACCTCCGTCGTGCCCGTGGCCGGCTCGTCAGCTACGTCCCCCAGGATCCGGGAACGGCACTCAACCCTGCGCTGCGGATCGGCGGGCAAGTGCTGGAGGTGTTGCAGACCCACGGGTTCGGGGCCGACAACGCGGCACGCAAGCAGCGAGTGCAGGAGGTGTTCTCGGAAGTGCTGTTGCCGGCCACGCCGAGCTTCCTGCGCCGCTACCCGCACCAGTTGTCGGGCGGCCAACAGCAACGTGTGGGGTTGGCCATGGCCTTCGCCGCGCGGCCGGCAGTGATCGTGCTCGACGAACCCACCACGGGCCTCGACGTGAGCACGCAGGCGCACGTGCTGGAGACGGTGCGGGCGCTGGCGAGCAAGCACGGAGTGGCGGCGCTGTACGTCACCCACGACCTGGCGGTGGTCGCCACGCTGGCCGACCGAGTGGCCGTGATGTACGCGGGGCGCATCGTCGAGCAGGGCACCACCGCCGAGATCTTCGCCAACCCCGCACACCCGTACACGCGCTACCTGGTTGCGGCCGCGCCGGAGATGGGTAGCGACCGCGAACTGGTGGGCCTGGCAGGCCGCGCACCATCGCCGGGGCGGCGGCCCGTGGGCTGCGCGTTCGCGCTGCGCTGCGAAGTGGCCACCGCCGAGTGCCACGCAGCGTTCCCGGAGGTCACCAACGTGGGTACCACCGACTCGCACGAGGTGCGCTGCTTCCACGCGTTCACGGTGCCCGAACGCACCAGCCGCCGCGCTGCTGCCGGCGTCGCGGCGGCCGCCGGCAACGACGCTGCGCTCAGCCTGCGCGGGGTCGACGCTGCCTACACCGGGCTCAGCGTGGTGCACGACGTCTCCTTCGACATCTCTCGCGGCGAGTGCGTGGCCCTGGTCGGCGAGTCCGGCTCCGGCAAGAGCACGCTGTCGCGTTCCATCGGCGGGCTGCACCGCGAGTGGACCGGCGAGATCCTGCTCGATGGCGCACCGCTGGCCCGTTCGTCGCGCGATCGGCCGGTGCAGCAGCGGCTGTCCATCCAGTACGTCTTCCAGAACCCCTACAGCTCGCTGCACCCACGCCGATCCATCGCCGACTCGATCGGGCGGCCATTGGCAATCGCCGGCGTCGACAAGCGCGAGACCGGCCGCGAGGTTGATCGCATGCTCGAGCGGGTCTCGCTCAGCGCCAGCTATGGCAGCCGCTTCCCCGACCAGCTCTCGGGTGGCGAGCGCCAACGGGTGGCGATCGCGCGAGCGTTGGTCAGCAAACCGCAGGTGCTGATCTGCGACGAGGTGACATCGGCACTCGACGTCCTGGTGCAGGCCACCATCATCGAGCTGCTCGTCGATCTGCAACGCGACCTCGGCCTGGCGATGCTGTTCGTCACGCACAACCTGCCCCTCGTGCGATCGATCGCCCAACGGGTGGCCGTGATGGCCGACGGCAAGATCGTCGAGCTGGGCACCGCGGCCGACACCCTCACCAATCCGCAGGAGGAGTACACCCGCCGGCTGCTGGCCGACACTCCGGCCATTCCCGAGTTCCCAGCCAATCCCGAGTTCCCGATCGACACGCTCGGTTGACGCCGCGCAGCTCGCCGACCAGTTCCGTGCAAGAGGCGGGCCGCAGAGGTCGCGACCAGTAGGCTCCTGTCACGTTCCGGTCTCTACCGTCGATGGTCCGACCCGCCTGACGGCGAGTCTTCATGAGGAGCGTGTGCCATGCCCGTCACAGTTGTCGTTGGTGCCCAGTGGGGCGACGAAGGCAAGGCCAAGGTCATCGACCTGCTCGCCGCCGAGCACACGCACGTGGTGCGGTACCAGGGTGGCCACAACGCCGGGCACACGGTGGTGGTGGGCAGCGAACGGTACGCACTGCAGCTCATCCCCAGCGGCGTGCTCTACCCGCACATCATCCCGGTCATCGGCAACGGGGTGGTGGTCGACCTGCCCACGCTGTTCAAGGAGATCGACACACTGCAAAGCCGAGACATCGACTGCTCACGGCTGCTGGTGAGCAGCCAGTGCCACCTCATCTTCCCGTGGCACCAATCGCTCGACGCGCTCTACGAGCAGGGCCGCGGCGACGATCGCATCGGCACCACGCTGAAGGGCATCGGCCCCGCCTACGCCGACAAGGCGCGCCGCATCGGCGTGCGCGCCGGCGACGTGCTCGACCCGGCCGCCTTCGCCAACACCGTGAAGGTGCAAGCCGTTGCGCACAACAGCGAGATCACCGCCCTGGGCGGCGACGCGCTCGACGTCGACGCCGTCGTCGCGCAGTTCAGCGAGCTCGGCGCCCGCCTCGCTCCCTACGTGCGCGACACGGTCGAGATGCTGCACGAGTCGCTCGACCGCGACGATGCGCTCCTGCTGGAAGGTGCCCAGGCAACGTTCCTCGACCTCGATCACGGCACCTACCCGTTCGTCACCTCGTCCAATCCCACGGCAGGTGGCGCCTGCGTCGGCACCGGCATCGGGCCCCGCTACCTCACCCGCATCGTCGGCATCACCAAGGCCTACTGCACTCGCGTGGGCAGCGGCCCCTTCCCCACCGAACTGCTCGACGAGCTGGGCGACAAGCTGGTCGAGATCGGGCACGAGTACGGCACGGTCACCGGCCGTCGACGCCGCTGCGGCTGGCTCGATCTGGTGATGCTGCGCAAGGCGGTGCGCATCAACAGCTTCACCGAGCTGGCACTCACCAAGCTCGATGTGCTCGACACGTTCGACGAGATCAAGGTCTGTACCGAGTACGACGCCACCGGGAAGCCCATCTATGCGGTGCTGCCCGGCTGGCTCACCGACATCAGCGCGGTCAACTCGTTGGACGGCCTGCCCGAACGGGCCAAGGCCCTGGTCGACCTGGTGGAGAAGGAGGTCGGCGTGCCCATTCGCATCGTCGGCACCGGCGCCGAGCGCCACAGCTACGTGGTGTGGCAATGATCCCGCGCTACACGCTGCCGGAGATGGCCAACGTCTTCAGCGACGTCGCCCGCTTCGACCGCTACTTGGAGATCGAGCTGCTCGCCACCGACGCGCACGCCGCATTGGGCGTCGTGCCCGCAGTCGATGCGGCCACCTGTCGGGCGAACGCCCCCACGGTCGACGACGCCTTCGTGCAGGCGGTGAGCGATCGCGAAGCGGTCACCGACCACGACGTTGCCGCGTTCGTCGACGTCGTCCAAGCTGCCATCGGCACGCCCGCCGGGGCCTGGATCCACTACGGGCTCACCAGCAGCGACGTGGTCGACACGGCGTGGTGCTGGATGATGCGCGACGCATGCGACCAATTGATCGCCGCCGCCACCGAGCTGATGCGCACGCTGGTGCTGCTGGCGCGCGAGCACCGCGACACCGTGATGATCGGTCGCACTCATGGCATCCACGCCGAGCCCACCACGTTTGGCGCCAAGGTGGCGCTGTGGGCGCTGCAGGTGGAGCGCGACCGCGTGCGCTTGCGCGCTGCCCGTGCGTCGGTTGCCGTGTGCAAGCTCAGCGGCGCGGTGGGCACGTTCAGCAACATCGACCCATCCATCGAGCGTCACGTCGCCGATGCGCTCGGGCTGCAGCCGGTGCCCGCCACGCAGGTGATCGCCCGCGATCGTCACGCCGAGTTCCTGTACGCGTGCGCCTCCGTGGGCGCCACGATGGAGCTCATCGCGGTCGAGCTGCGCCACCTGCAACGCACCGAGGTGCGCGAAGTGCAAGAGGGCTTCAAACCCGGCCAGAAGGGCAGCAGCGCGATGCCGCACAAGCGCAACCCCATCGCGGCCGAGACCATCAGCGGTCTCTCGCGCGTGCTGCGCGGCAACCTGCAGGCGGGTCTGCAAGATGTGGCACTGTGGCACGAACGCGACATCTCGCACAGCTCCGTCGAACGCATCGTGCTTCCCGACAGCGCACTCCTGGCCTACTACGTGCTGCGGCGAATGAACCGCCTGGTGCAGGGCCTGCAGATCTTTCCCGAACGGATGCTCGCCAACCTGCACTCCAGCTATGGCCTCGTGTTCAGCCAGCCGGTGTTGCTGGGTTTGGTGCAGGCCGGCCTCAGCCGAGATGACGCCTATCGCATCGTGCAGGAGAACGCCGGCCGGGCGTGGGACGAAGGCCGTTCGTTTCGAGAGTTGCTCGACGCCGACGCACGAGTAGCCGTGCCGGCGAGCGTGCTGGACGAAGCCTTCGATCTCGGTCGGTCGGTGCGCTACGCCGGGCGCGGCGTCGACGCCCTCGATGCACTCCATCTCGGCTGACCGAGTCGAAGCCAACCCGCCACCGTTCGAGGGAGGGTGCCCCCTCAGGCGCCGCGGCTGATACCCGCGGCCTTGAGCACCGCCGGTGGGATGCCAACGGCACGCCATGCCGCATGCGACACGCCGGTGCGCTCGCCGTACGCCTTGGCAACCTTGATGAACTCGGCTTCGAGCGCGCTCATGTCGACGGTGGCGCCCATGTTGGCCAGCTCGGCCTCGAGATCAAGACGCTCTTGCACCAGCCGCAGCTCTTTCACGGCGTCGGCGCCGGCGATCTCGCCATCGATGGCGGCGAGCCGCTTCGCGATCGACTCGGGCGTGCGCTTTCGGCCACGAGCAGGCTTGTTGGCACGGAGCGCCTCGAGGTAGTCGCGCACGACCTTGCCCTCGACGCGGCCCGTTGCCAGGGCCGCCTTGTGCGAATCGGACATTGGGCTCTTGGGACCACGTTGTGCCATGGATGGGAAGCCTAGTAACCAACACAAGTAGCCTCCACCATTTCGGGAAAGAATGGGCAATGGAACTGAGCAGACTCTTCGAACTCGAACCACATGGGCCCGACACCTTTGTCGGAATCGGACCGCGATATCCGTGGGGCGGCCTGTTTGGCGGGCAGATCGTGGCGCAAGCACTACGAGCAGCAGCCGCCACCGTCGATGCCGATCAACAGGTGCATTCCCTCCGCGCCTATTTCATCCGTCGCGGCGATCACACCGAACCGATTCGCTTCGAAGTCGACCGCATTCGCAACGGTCGCAGCTTCTCCACTCGCCGCGTCGTGGCACGTCAGGCCATCGGTGCGATCCTCAACCTGGAAGCGTCGTTCCAGGCACCTGAGGCCACCGCCGACGTGCAGCCCGTGCCGATGGACCTCGGTGTGCCCGGCCCCGACGAGCTCACCAGCGACGCCTGGAGCGACGCCTTCGACCGCCGCACCGTGCCTCACGATCGGCTGCCCGACGAAGTGCGCACGGGCACGGGCCGCAGCGCCGCCTGGATGCGCGTCACCGCCGACCTCGCCGGCCACCTGCCGGCCGACCAGTTGCTGCACCGCTGCTGGCTCGCCTACATGAGCGACGACATGCCGGCCGACACCGTGCGCGCGGCCCACCCCGAGTTCCACGACGCCGACGGCCATGGCATCACCTACACCGCCAGCCTCGACCACACCATCTGGTTCCACCGGCCCCTGCGCGCCGACCAATGGCACCTGTACGACTTCGCCTGCCACGCGTTCACCGGCGCGCGAGGCCTGGGCATCGGGCATGTCTTCAGCACTGACGGCACACACGTGGCCACCGTTGCGCAGGAGGTTTTGATGCGCGACGCGCGCCAGCGGCAAGACTGACGCTCATGTCGCTCGCAGATGCTCCACTGGAAGATCTGGCCGACCAGATCAACACCATCGCCCGCCTCACCGGCACGTTCACGCTGCGGTCGGGGCAGATCGCCACCGAGTACTTCGACAAGTACCGCTTCGAGGCGCAGCCGGCATTGCTGGCCCAGATCGCGACGGCGCTTGCACCGCTCATCCCCTCCGACACCGAGGTGCTCGCCGGTCTCGAGATGGGTGGCATTCCCATTGCCACTGCGCTGTCGCTGCACACAGGCCTGCCCGCGGCGTTCGTGCGCAAAGCGGCAAAGCAGTACGGCACGGCACGATTGGCCGAGGGTGCCGAGATCGCCGGTCGGCGGGTCACCGTCGTCGAAGACGTCATCACCACCGGTGGCCAAGTGGTGATCAGCACCACCGATCTGCGAGCGCTCGGCGCCATCGTCGACCACGTCGTGTGCGTCATCGATCGCAGCCCCGACCAGGCAGCCGCGCTCACCGCCGCGGGCCTGCGCCTGCACTCGTTGCTCACTCGCGCCCAGCTCGACGCCGCCGAGGCCCGCCACCCTCACACACCCCGTTCTACGTAGAAGTCCCGGGCGCTCCGGCCCAGCTCAGCGCCCGACAGCCTTTACGTGAAGCGGGGTTGGGGGTCGTGGCGGGTCGGGAGGTCGGGATAGAGGACGCCGGGGTTGAGCAGGTTGGTGGGGTCGAGGGCCGACTTGATGGCGCGTAGGGCCGCGTACGCTGCCGGGCCCTTGAGCCGCTCGAGCCAGTCGGCCTTGGCCACACCGATGCCGTGCTCGGCGCTGATGGTGCCGCCGAGCTCGATGGCCGCCTCCAGGACACGCTCGCGCAGCAGTGGCGCAGCCTCGCCGGCACCGAGGACGTTGACGTGCAGGTTGCCCTCCGCGAGGTGCCCGAAGATCACCAGTCGCGCATCGCCGGGCACCGCCGCGGTCACGCGGCGCACCAACCGGTCGAGGTGCTGCACCGGCACCGCCACATCGAGCTTCAACGGCACGCCCAGTGCACCGATCGCGATGGTCACGTGGTCGCGGATGCGATACAGCAGGTCGCGCTGGGCGCCCACCG
>Ga0154020_10010209_pt1 | contig 10753 bp, 19 predicted proteins | sample Klosneuvirus_201_FD_109709 | JGI IMG/M metagenome (GOLD analysis project Ga0154020, IMG submission 109709) | Active sludge microbial communities from wastewater, Klosterneuburg, Austria - Klosneuvirus_20160825_MG | ecosystem: Engineered > WWTP > Aerobic digester > Activated sludge | place...
GGGACGCCCAAGAAGCGCTCGTTCGAGACGGCAATGAGCGCCGAAGGTCGAGGCCTCGGCTCCTTTGGTTCGTCGTTGCCTCCTCGAGGATCTTCACTTAGTATTTGCACTCTAATTGTTTTCTATAGAAGAAGATTATTTCAGCATGACGTTCAGTCTATTCGAGGACTCGCGCGTGAAGCGGCGGCGGCTCGAGCTCCCTCAAGCCTACCTCAACAAGCTCGCCCTCCCTCCACCGACATATCATGTGCGCGTTTGCTTGCTGATGTCAATGAAGAGGGCAGATTCCTCTCTAATATTGATGTATTATTGTTATGGTAGGTCCCTCGAGCTCACGGCAATGTCGACAAGGACCACCGCTTCGGCATTCGCCCCGTGGGCACATGGACGCATCAGGCACTTGGCCTTTCCATCGAAGATATAGCTTGTATCCTGATGGTCGTATTACTCTTAGAATCCACTGCTCAATGACATGTCCTTTGAGGGCCGCTCGTGGCTCGAGCATGCCACGCTTCGCCTCTTCACCGCCCCTAAGGTTCCGCAGCCAATGTCCTATTTTCCTATCTTTTGATGATTGCTTTTTCTATGATAGGGCGGCATCGAGGCGCTGATCGACGATGAGGTAGATGATGCGGATGTCGCCTATGAGCGAATCTCATCGTGGTTGCGTTGCCTCGCGACAGTCGATGACGCGCTTCGCCGTCAGCTCGAGCGCGATCTCGCCCACCCCCTCTACCTCTCCATCAGGTGCGCCTTCCTCGGGAATGGTAATCGTTGTTCTGTGGACTTTATGGATTGCCATTGCGTTAGGAGATCAGAGAATCGCCCTGAAGAGTTCACCGAAGACGAGGTTGAGCTCATCCAACGATACAAAGTGCGTCTCCTCTCCTGTCTTCGATTCGCGGTTGCTTGATGATGCTGTTATTCTGATCAGGAGAAGCAGCCGTTCAGTGTGATGCTCACCTATGCCTTGTCCATTGTGCTCAATCGACCTTATGATCGTATTCGCGACGAGTGGCTCGGCAAGGTCACTCTCATGGCCTCGCTGCATGCTCATGCTCACGCTCACCGGCTTCTTTAGATTTTCATATCCTCCTCGACGACTGTCGCGGACGTTCAACATGGCATTCAAATTCAGCTTTTGCGATTGCAGCAGATCCTGCAGGTCCCCAATGAGCACTAGTTCCCTTCAGTTCCCCTGTCCTACTCATCTTGAGTTATTCCAGAGAGTGCGTAAAAGCCACTTGGGTCCGCTGAGTCAGAGGCTGCTGAAGCAAGCTCACAAGGCGTCATCGAGTCGACTTGGGGAGGAGCAGACGGCGGCTCAGCTGCGCCAAGCGCTGACATGGGAGGGCCACGAAGGCGACGGCATCGCTGCTGAGATGAAGCAGCTCCATAGTGCCCTCGTGATGCCTTCTCGTGATCGCTCCGTTTCGCAAGTGGTCTCCTCCGAAGAGCGTACTCCATTCCCATCTTTCCCCCTCCATCCAGTCCTTACGCTGAACTTCTCTTCCATGTTCTAGTTCTGCAATCGCTTCAACGTGACGAGTTTGTGCCAAGCTCTCGCGGTACTATCCGCCGACTGAGCGGGTTGCACCTCTCGTCAGAAGCGCCCGGGACCAACTTTGCCGCTGCCTTTGCCTCTCTTGGCTCGGTGGAGCTCGCGTCATCGAGGTTCGATTTGCCGTTTATGTGTGAGTGGTGCTCCTTGCATGAGAATCTGCTAAACGTCGGTTTGTTAGCGCTGGAGACGAGGTCTTCAAGAAGCCCCAAGCTGCGGCACCTGCTAAGAGGAAGCCAGGGCGGCCTCGTAAGATCCCTCAAGATGCGAGCGCTTTGAGCAGCGTCTTCTCTTCCTCACCTCAAAAATACGATTCACGTCACCCTCACGAGGTACTGTTTGCTCTCCTGTTTGTGTACGTACATTAGTGGTCTCCGTGTCAAGACTGTTTTGCTGTAGGATGACATGGAAATTGCCGAGGATTCGTCGATTGCGATCAGCGTAGCCCCAGCGACAGCTTTGCCTGCCTCGGAGCTCATTGACGGTTACCTCGACCCGAAGTATGTCGTCTCATGGGACGTCTCTCAAGGCACGAGCCGCCTGCGCCTCCGATGCGTCAACGAGATTGACGATGAGAAGTTCCCGAGCAACATCAAGGTCATCCTAATGTAACCATCGTGATGACGACGACCTCATGTTTTGGTTGTAGTTCTTGGCTCGGCGTTTCTTTGCGGATGAGAACGAGTCGGACGAGGCGCTCGCATTCACTCCAGGATGTACCAACTGCGCTGGCAACTGCAAGGACAGCGCGACATGCATCTGTATCGCCGAGATGTATCAACATCGTAAGGGCTCCCTCTCTCACTATTTCAATGATATCCTCCTCCCGTCGCCGTACTGAACGTCTGTTGATGATGTAGGGTCACCGTACAATGAGCATGGTTGCCTGGTGAATTGGCCGATTGGTTACCCCATCTACGAGTGCAACAGCAATTGCTCTTGTGGCGCCACTTGCAGCAATCGCGTCGTCCAACACGGCTCCCTCGCGCCGATTGAGGTAATTACTTTTTTGCGCTTCTCGTGAGAAGGACGTACTGCGATGGACTCACACGTATATTCGCTCTCTAGATCTTCAAAACACGTGAGAAGGGGTGGGGCGTTCGCGCGACCCGGCCAATCGCAGCGGGCACATACGTGTGCGAGTATGTGGGCGAGATTGTCAACGCAGAGGAGGCAGAGAAGCGTGGCCTCTACTACGACTCGATCCAGTGCTCCTATTTATACGACCTCGACATGGAAGAGGGAGAGGTAGTATTCGCACTTTGGTCCGTCGGTCGGTTTTCTTCCATGTAATCCTTCTCCTACCATAGTGCCGCTACACGATCGATGCCTTCTATTATGGCAATGTCTCCCGGTTTATCAACCACTGCTGCGACCCTAATCTCCAGAACTACCAGGTCTCTCCCCTTCACCTCCTTATCTCTTTCTTTTGAGTGTGACCCTGTGATTGACTGCTTCCGTTCCCCTTAGGTGTGGATTGATAACTTGGACAAGGCCAAGCCTCACGTGTGTCTCTATGCGCGCCGCGACATTAAGGCTCTCGAGGTCCTCCCTATTCGCTCATCTTGGCGCTCTGTATTGTTATCTCCATCGTCACGTAATGTGTGGATAGGAGCTCTCGTTTGATTACAAGTACGAGATCCTCAAAGGTGGCAAAGGCGAGCAGGTGGAGCATATCCCTTGCAAGTGCGGCGCTCGGAACTGCCGTGGCGTGCTCTTCTGAAGACTCTCGCCTGCATTGTCCTTTCCGAGATCATCTGATTCCGTATCTGTCGTTTTATCTCAAATAAAGCGTTCATCAGTCTATGAGACACGAAAATGAACTTGTAGAATTATTAGGCTTCTAACATTGTTTTACATAAAAGACAAAATTGTCTCAAAGGTCGTTGATGGTGGTTCGGCCGCGATTGCTATCGCGGACAATGGCTTGGAAAACGTCATCGAGGCCGAGTTGATTCAGCGCCCAGTCCTACGCCGCAAGAAGGTATTACAATCGTGAAGGCACAAGCGGCAATGCATTGACCATACTTTCACGCCGGCCTTTTTGCTATCCTTTTCCATGGCAACAAAGATGGTTGAGACTGCAACAGTTCCCGAGGGAATGCGATACTCGGCTGTGCTGCGATACCGCGACACGTTAACAGCGGCCTAGACAAATCGACCTTCATCACAAACTAAAGAAGACACAATGATGCGAGAAGAGCGCACAGGGAAGCGTGAGCTGACGAAGCCGTCGACAGAGTCAGCGTCGTGGTGGTGGAAGGTAAGCGTGAGGCGGAAGCCCTCACCGTGCGTGGAGCGGAGGTGTTGCGGCGAGCCGAGACAACGCAGCGTGCCGTGGGCCAAGATGCCGATCATATTGCAAAGCGTCTCTGCCTCGTCCTACCAGGGCCATCATAATATGATACACTGACCAACACCATATTTCATCGTTAAATACCATGCTGTGGGTAGTGAGTATGATAGCGCGACCCTTCTTGGTGCGAGCAATGATGGACCAAATGTGACGGCGCGTGGCAGGGTCGAGGCCAGTCGTCGGCTCGTCGAGGAAGACGATCTTGCTGTCGCCCACAAGTGAAACAGCCAAACTCAAACTACCACAGCATGCAAAATCAAACCACGCGAGATTCAACATCGGCATGGAGAAACAAAGTACCGACGCCGCATACCACCAGAGAGCTTAATGGCTGCGCGATGGCGAGCCTCGTAGAGACCAACGTCTTTGAGGAGCTGATTGACGTGAGCATTCTCAATTGACGGATCAATGCCCTAAGAAAAATCGAGTCAGACATTGACGACCGACCATCTCTCATATGATGAAACTCAGCTACCTTGATACGAGCGTAGAAGAGGAGGTGCTCCTTGGGCGTGAGATCATCCCAGAGCACGTCGAACTGGGGGCAGAGGCCCATTGCGAGGTGGACCTTGTCAATCTCCGTGCGAATGTCGTAACCGCCGACAAGAGCCCATCCAGAGGTAGGAGGATAGAGGCCCGTCAACATGGAGATGGTCGTCGTCTTGCCTGCGCCGTTCTCACCGAGCAAGCCGAAACACGTGTTGCGGCGAATGATCAAGTCGAGATTCACCAGCGCCAGCTTGCCGCTATCGTAAACCTGACAAAGAGAAAGCATCACCACAACTGCAACGAAGACGTTAATAAAAGGTAAAAGCACCTTGCGAAGTTTGTTGGTGACAAGGGGATCGCTAGGCGAGAAGTTGCCAGCATCGACCTCCTTGCGCATGAGGGCCACGTCACGATCCTCGGACTCGGAGCCACCAGCGTGGGCCAAGTCGACGATCTCGTCCGATTCGTCGACTAGCAAGTCGCCGGAACGCTTCTGGAAGATCTTCTTACCAGCATCGCGCAGCTCATGAACGAAGAACAGAGGATGCTTGGGGATACCATACTCCCTACAGAATGGATGAGATCTCGTTAAGAAGCGCCGCAAGGGAGACGATACCTGGGAAGGACAGCGTCGAGGTAGAGGAAGATGACGTAGTAGGCTCCAGCGGCAACAGTGAGAGCGACAATAACCTGGGCGAGCTCATTGTCCATCGAGAGCTGCCAGATCGGACCGTAGCATTCCAACGCCGTTGCGCACGCGAAGTTCATTAAGTAGATACCGCGCACGTATGGAAACTGAGCGCCAATTTAGGAAAGGAGAAGCAACAAATCAAGACATAGTTTGAAAGAGTATCTGAGGCCATAACATAAGGTACCAAGGGATATTCGTGTGCGGCTGGAAGGGCAAGGGGCCATATATACCGAGGCAGACGATGAGGCTAATCATAGTGCCGAGCATCGCCACTCCGTAACCTTGGGAGAGAGGAAAAAGGATTATTGCGAGCCGCCATCGCCTTCATGGAGGAGAAGAGATATTACCGGTCACCGTAGCGGCACGTGGGTCATTTACGAAAGAAGATAACGTGAAGGCGAGGCTGACCATCGCAAAACCCCACGAAAGATAAAAAGACAAAAGCACTGACCAGTGTGTTTGGACGAAGACCCTAAACGACGAAACCGCGATGAGACACATCCTTAGACGAAGAACACAAGATGACAAGCGCACCTAAGATTGACGGCGATACCAGAGATCCAGAAGAATGCGAGCGAAGCAGCATAGAGGACAAAGAAGAAAATGTAGTTGACGAGGTAGTAGTGCCACGTCTTCATGCCGTGCGACTTCATCATCTCGCGCACCTTGGACTTCTTCTCCAGCACCAAGATGAAGATATAAATCGGCAACTATGCAACCAATATGAAATGAAGAACTCTGCAAAAGAGGAAGATCAAATTACCTGGAGGTTCATCGCGATGGGATAGAGCAATACGCCAAAGGCCTCGAAGACGTCCATGAGCACTGGCACTTGGATCGTCGGCATCTCTTGGACCACGCGCGCATTGGCCAGACCTACACATTATTAAATAGGTGTTAGCTCAACCAACATGCCGCGACAGGAGAGAAGAAGAATACCATCACTCGTGTAATTGAGCACAGTGAGGTTGTTCTTCTTGAGGGTGAAGTTGACAAAGGCGCGAGCGACCATATCGACGAGCTGCACTTTGCCCTGGACACTTACTCATCAGATCAAGTGGGGGACGCAGAAATCAGGCGCTGAATAGTACAATGTAGTTGATGAGCTGCATCTTCTCGACAGCAGCGTTCTTCTTGAATTCAGAGGGAAGAGCAATGCCGGAGCGAGTGAAGTTGTTGGCGCGGTGGTAGAAGATGATCGGATTGTCATTCACGGACAGCGTAGCGCGGAGGCGAGCGTTCACGATGTCAATCTGATCGAAGCTCTACCACAAATCAACCCATCAGAAGAGGTTAACATGACAATGACAGTGCTGAGAGGAAGACGGACAATGTAACCGTCGGGGAGGATGAGGTCAGCGGGAGACCTCTGTATCTCCTGGAAGGGGACATTGTTCATCTCCTCCACGCCTTTAAAGATGACGTTGTTCATCTCATCAATCGACGAGTAGTTGAAGAAATAACTAGACAGCAAACATTCATCCACGTCTATTGAAAGGCACCAACGTGAGCAGGAGAGGGTACGGAGTGGCGTGAGGGCCATCGCCATTAGAAGAAACACAATGGTTCTGGATGATCTCGCCGAGAAGGCCGCTGCGATTCTTCGGAGATGGCGGCCAGTGATCCGATAGGTTGCCTGCTAAGCCCCCTGTCCCGTCTGCATAGTAAAAATATTCTGTACATTGCCCCTAGAGAGAACCTCATCACCATCCAACTCATAACGAATCAAACAATGTTGGCGTACGCTAAGGCGAGCGCCATCGTGGTTGGGGAAAGTGACGGAGAAGTTCTTGTGCTGAACGGCTTGGAAGAGATCGTCAAAGAGGAGCGGATCATTGAGAGGATATGGCATCGTCTGCATCATCACCTGCAATAACACCATCAAGTCATGTTGGTGCGATAGAAAGGGCGAGGGGATGCGCGAGGGATACCGCCTTGTTGAAGTTGTCGCCAAGCTCGTACTTGATGATGAGCTGCAGAACGAGTAGCAAGCCGACCACCAAGACGGGAGTGATGATCTAGAACGAGAAGATAATCACCGCAACGACAACTAGAGTGAGCGAAGGTAGAGCGAGGAGAGGGAAGTGGAACCTGACAAAAATTGGTGAAGCGTTGACGGCCCTGGAGTGTGAGATTCTTGCGGAACAAGGCACGGAAAGGGAATGACTTCCTCTTGGCGTCCAACTTAGCCATCTAAGATACCATACCATGCTGAGCCAGAATGGACCGTAGAGGAAAGGGATTCGAGCTAGAGTACCTCTTCGCCAGACTCGTTGAGCAGTGGCTCACTTTCGTCCACAGGCAGAGGCTCATCGAAGGCGCCCTCGGCATCTTGGTTCTCATTGATTGCGTCAAATCCAAAGTGGCTTTTCTTGGTGACATTGAGGAAGACCTCCTCCAAGGTCGCGTGGGAAATACCTATCACATCAATAGTGGTTAGAATGACGAAGAGCCACGGATTAAGATGGGCAGAGACTTACCCCATTCCGCGTGGCCTTCCTCGTTCTTCTCGAGGAAGTCTAATATGGCAGGCATCATGTCTTGCAATTCCAGAGGGATCCTACAAAACGCCGTGAGCTACATGATAGTCCATAAGAGGGTATATTCTGACAGGCGTACGTGAACTGCAGGCTCCCTGCCTCGCTCTCCTCGAGCTTGACGCTGGGCCAGCGCTTAGTGAGGGAGGCGATGAAGGCGTCGTCGTCAGTGGTGACCACATTGATGCGATAGCCCGAGCCGAAGCGGTGCTTGAGATGCAAGCTCGTGCCAACGCAGTGGATCTTTCCCTTGGCCATGATCACAACTGGAAAAATCTGTATTAATGATGTGAACGATCTCTAGGAATAGAAAGCGAGTACCCTTGTCGGAGAGGACGTCGGCTTCGTCCATGGAATGCGTAGTGAGTACAATTACGCGGTCCTTCTTGAGGTCCTGGATCATGTGCCACAGCTTTCGCTTGTTCACGGGATCCAATCCGGTCGTGGGCTCCTATGATAGAAAGCACAAGAAATTGTAAGCGAACTAGGCAGGAGAGATTCGGAATACATCCATGAAGATGATGGAGGGATTGCCGATGGTGGAGATGCCGACGCTCAGGCGACGCTTCATGCCGCCGCTGTAAGAGGACACTAACCAGACCAGACCAATATTAGCACAACTCGCAGAAGATCAGGAGGCAACGAGACGTACCAGGGTTATCAGCAACATGGTCCAGGGAGATAAGCTGGAGGACGCGATCGACCTCATCGTCAGTCGCCTGACCCTCAAAGCCCTTCAAGCGAGCAAAGAGGCGCAAGTGCTCTCGGGAAGTCAGCTCCGGCCACAATGTGTCACTAGAAAGAATAATAAGCAACAATTGTGAAGGGGATCCGAGGAAAAAAAGAAGAGCTACTGCTGAGGACAGACGCCCATGTGCTCGCGAATGCTGTCCATGCCGTTCTGGATCATCTTGTCGCCCACATACGCCGTACCCGAGGTCGGCGCAAAGAGACCAGTGAGCATGTTCACCAAGGTCGTCTTACCAGCACCGTTGTGACTAACAATCAAACGATAAGAGAATAACCGAGAGGCGACAACGCAGAAAACTTACCCCAGCAAACAGAGAATCTCGCCTTCCTCGGCCACCAGGGACAAGTTGTCCACGGCGCGGAGGTCCTTGTTTGAGCTGAAATAGACAATGAGAAGAGAAAATGATGCCAGGGTGAGCGAGGTCAACGTTACGCGCAAAAAGGATAATGACGATAAACTTTGGAGATGCCGAGGACGCGGAGGGGTGCAGGGCGATTAAAGTCGTAGGCTAGATCGCGTTCCTTGGCAATGTCCACGTCCACTTCCTCAGTGTCCACCTAGTGAAAGGAATGATAATCAATAAAGGCAAAGACAAAGACATAGAAATGTATACCAAAGCGAGAAGGTAAGCTCCAAGGGAGGGAGGACGGCAGCGGCAGCCCCAATAGCTCGCCTGGAACGGGAAGAAGAGGGGGCGGGGTGATCCGTGCTCGCCAGGAAGCACGTTATCCAAGTACCACATCTACCATTCGATTAGAAAAAGCAGAAAGTTCAATACAAGTATCGAAAATGATGTACAAAGATGAGATAGATGACGCCCGAGAGCGCCATCCAGCCGAGCGACTCGAGAGGTGAGGGCACGACGATGGTCATAAAGGTGCCGAGAGTGATGGTCCGCGTTTCGACCAGATCCGCCCAATAAAATCCAACTCCAGGCACGACGCGACCTTCAATCAGGTTCAACGTCGAGCAAGCCTAACGAAAACATACATTGGAACCCAACAAGCTGAACAAAAGAGGAAATCGAGCAGGGAAGCACCTTGGCGGCGATGTCCGAGTAGACCTTGGCCATGTTGAAAGGCGGGTAGAAGGTGAGGATCCATCGAACTGCAATTACCCAATCGGCCGCAGTGCTTGTCCACAGCATGTCCACCAAGATGCCGTTGCCCGATGACAGGATCGTCTGGAAGACAAAGCCCACCAACACAAAGGCATAGCCGACTAAATTTGCATTTGAGCAAGAGTGCCACCAATAAGAAAGAGTTGAGATGAATTCTACCTGTCTGCGCAGTGCCGACAGAGTTGATCATGGCAGCGATAAACATGGCAAAGGAAGTGATGGCCATGCCAAAGCCCACGAAGAGCATGTAGATCGCGGCCTGTAAAACGATGAATGTGAAACACACTACAATATGAAGGGATTTAAGTGACAGCGGACAATATTAGCGTTGGTAAAATAGCTGAACTGGAAGGCGAGACCGGAGCAGACGAGGACAGTGGTGGAAAGGAGAACCAAGGTGGAGCCATAGAGCCACCACACGAGCCAATAGGGGCCATTCGAGAGGCCCATCATGCGCATGCCGATGCGCAGACGCGACTCCTTCTCACCAACAATCTCCGTTAGGACGATGAAGAACGTGATCATCTAGAAGAAACAAAATCGATCAGGTAATGGATCCAGAAACGCACACTAAAGCAACGCACCGGAGGCAAGAAAAACCAAACGCCACCGTATTGGCCTACGACATCGAGCTGGCTGATGCGGAACTTGTTAGGGAAAGGCGACGTCGAGAGGTCAAGGGAGACATTGAGGACGGAGACGTTCATCTTCACAGAGAGAATCGCTTCATTCAGCGTCTTGACAAGCTCCTGGAATAGGGAGAGGGATAAGAACACGGCACATGAGCACCCGAGGGAATCGAGTCATCTTGAAATACCGCTCCGTATGGATTGTAACCGTTGCTGCTATTGTAAAAGAGGAAGTATCCAGGATCCGCAGGCATCACCGATCCCTTATAATTTGCTAAACAAAACAAACATAAGTCCTACTCGAAAAGAGAATTCCAGCAATTCCCTCGCACAATCGAAGGCAGACTTGAAGATGATGGCGTTTTGAGTCGTGTTCTGATTCTCTGTCATATTCAAAAACTGGTACATCTCACCTATGAAATACAAACAATATAAGTTCAAACGAGGAAAAAGTTTTAAAGCAGCTGCCATACCGTATTTCAAGAGGAAAGAGTTCAAGAAGGGATTTCCACGGAAAATGTGGAAGTGACGATTGAAGTCGAGTCCGCTTTTGAGAGCAACGCGCTCCATGAGATCATTCACCCAAGGCACTAACAAAGAGGGAAGATACAATTGACAA
>Ga0154020_10010210_pt1 | contig 10753 bp, 9 predicted proteins | sample Klosneuvirus_201_FD_109709 | JGI IMG/M metagenome (GOLD analysis project Ga0154020, IMG submission 109709) | Active sludge microbial communities from wastewater, Klosterneuburg, Austria - Klosneuvirus_20160825_MG | ecosystem: Engineered > WWTP > Aerobic digester > Activated sludge | place...
GATAAAATGTCAGAAGATAAGCAATTAATACTCTGTGGACTCAATTCCATAAATTGTGACAAAACACTACTAAATTTTGGCAGAAACCTAGCACCCCATACAGTTGGCTTACATGATATGAAAAGCATTATTACCGTTGTGCTATATTTCCGCAAAAGAATGAAACAACAGGAATTATTATAAAAGAAAAAGGGGCGGGCGGATCAAACAGATCACGCCCACCCCCTCGGACTCCATTCTGAATATTTTGCCAGCGCCGATCTAATCGGCGCCGGCGCAATGATTTTGTGTTTAGCTAGAGTTTACCTCCTTTGAGCAATTAGGCCCAGTGGTGTTGAGAAGAGGGGGGGCGTCGACCGAGGACGAATCAGTTCGCCTTGGCGCGCCGGCTCTTGGTGCTGGCGGCGGTCCTTCGATGACCTCCGCGAGACTTGAACTTCATCATATAAGGAGGTGCACAGACCCCCATCTTGTCGTACCGCTTCGGCACGGAGACGGAGCCCTGGACCTGATCGACGACGAAGCAATTTCGCATTAGTACGCCCTCAAAATAAAAACAAACCTTCACACACACCCCACCATGGGATGCAGCTTTCCGGCGGCTGTATATACCGGACAAGTTGCTGAATATAAACATATATTCAATAACTTATCCGGTAGACCAACCAACAAAACATAAAATTATTCAGAATAGAGAGACGATCATAGTACAAAACTCTAGCTTGAGCCCGCTCCAATCGCCAAAGCAATAGACCGGTACCAATTTAAACCAGGTTTATACTATAATCCCTCTCTACAGTATTATTTTTCAATACTTACAAATTTTCAAAAACCAAACCGAAGCAGAGCTGGATTATATATCTATTTTCAATTTTGTCAAATAATTAATTTTACCCAGTCAAATAGCCCCTTTCCATCCATAAACCTATACTGCTAAGATTAAAGCAAAGAAATTTTAAAATATTCAAATGAAAAAGAAAATCGCCATCTCTCTAGCCATTGCCCTGATAATTATCGCCGCAATCTCAGCCAAATATTTCTATTTTCAAAATCAACCCACTTCAGAAAACACCAATATAACTAATACAAATAACGAGTCCCCCATCGATACCAACACAGAAACATCTTCCAACAATCCCACCATCGCTGCCGGCGCCGAAATTTATGTCGCTCCCAGTGGCAATGACAATTCTGGAAACGGCAGCCTGACCAATCCCCTCAAAACCATTGCCAAAGCCATCGAGCTAGCCGAACCCGGCAATAAAATTGTTCTCAGAACAGGCACTTACCCAGAAAATGAATTACGCATACGCGAACCCGACATCACTATCATGTCCAAAGATGGTGAATGGGGAATTATTCAAAAAGCCTTACCAAAAGGTGAAGACGACTATGATAGCGCTATTTATTTTGATGTCGATGCTCACCGCGGCCGCTTATCTCGAGTTGAAGTAATTGGTGGATTCTACGCTATTTCCACTGAAACAAAATGGGAATGGGGAAATGCTAATGATCGCAAAGGAACCTCTGATTTAATTATAGAAAAATCCAAAATCCACGGCTCCGGACGTGACGCCATAAAAATCAAACCGGAAAGCGACAATATTCAAATTTTAGACAATGAAATTTACGACACCGGCAAAACCGAAAGCCGCAGCGACTGCAATGCCGAAGCCATAGACAATGTCAACGGTGACAATATGACAGTCAAAGGAAATTACATTCACGACATCTGCTCCAACGGTGTTTATGCCAAAGGCGGCGCCATCAAGGCCATAATCGAAAACAATATAATCGAAAATGTCGGTGGAATGGGCATAGGAGTAGGCTTCGATACCAGCCCAGAATTCTTCGATCTAAAAGTAAATCCCAATTATTACGAAAATCTAAACGGCATAGTCCGCAATAATTTCATCAAAAACACTGGCCTAGCCGGCATTGGATTATACGCTTCCAAAGACGCCTTAGTCGAAAACAATACCATCCAAGACGTCGCCAATGGCAATGATCACGCTGCTATTTATTTCGGCGTCACCCTCCAAGATTACGATGATAAAGCCAAAAGACCAGCCAATATCAATCCGACTATTCGCAACAATATCGTTTCCCAAAGTAATAAAATCACTCAACCCACTATCGGCATACGATTTGCTAATGAAATTAACGGCCTTTCTGCATTACAAGGTGGAGTGAATATGAGCGGAAATTGCTACTACCAAGCCGGTAGCGCCTTCTCTTTCTTTGACAACAGACCCGGTATTGAAATAGAAAACGGCAGTTTTGCTCAGTGGAAAAGTCATATCAAGAGCGACACCGATTCTCTTGAAGCAGATCCAAAGCTCGGTACCGACCATCTCCCAGCAGCCGGAAGCGCCTGCACAGGCAAAGGATATCGCAAAGCCTAATTGACAAATCCTCTAGTTTTGGTATAATACTAGGAAACATAAATTTTCATTAGTTAAAACAAAATTATGATCAACATTAAAAACAAAAAAGCCTTGGCAATAGGAGGTGGAGTCACACTCGTAGTCGTGACCACTTTGGCTATACTATATGGTCAAGGAATATTATTTAGTGGTCGCTTAGGCGGAGAGTTTTCATCCCCAGTGGTCCAAAATTTTTCTGGAGGCGGAGCTACCACAATTCTTAATTGTTCAAACGATCCCAACAAGACTTTTTGTATAGTAGACCCTATTCCCACAACAACTACCGATAGAAACCCTACCATTTCCTTCACCACAAAAGCTTCAGGGAATGTAGTGGCCGAAGGTGGATGTACTTTACAGAACTCACCAGTCTTTACTTCTTCTGAAAGACTAAATCAAACCATAGCTACTTTAGAAACCTTATCCCTAGGTACATACAGCAATTGTTTGCTCAAAATTAATCTCACCAACCCTGCAGCTAACGGGCTACTAGACGTCACAGTTTATACTGTCCCAATTCCCCCATTCACTATTGAATCATTTACATCATCAATAGTTGTGCCATTACCATCACTCACTCCCGCTCCAATCAATCCTGTACCAACCATCCCAGCTCCAACACCTGCAGCTCCAAAAGTAACTGAAGTCAAACCGGTGCCTAATCAAAATTATTTTGGTACATTTCCAGAATACACTTTCAACACAGATCAAGCCGGCCGTTTACTTTACGGAGACTGTTATAGCGACACTAGAAATGCCGTCGCCGGAGACAACACCATTACATTGGGTAGACGTTTACCTGGATCTACAACACTTGAACCATTAGAAGTTGGTACACATGAAACTTGCAGAATTACCGTTGATAATGCCGGATCTTTTTCCTCATTAACAGTAAGTAAATTTGAAATCACACCTTCTCTATATATTAGTAGAGGTGTCCCAAACCCATCATATACAGCAACACCAAGCTTTATTTTATTCTCAGCCGAGCCAGGTAAATTAGTATACGATGGCGGTTGTGGAGGTCTTACAAAAACTGTTGTAGCCGGAAAAAATGAAGTGTTCTTAGGCCCATTATCCGATGGCATAGTTTATAAAACCTGCACAATATCAGTTACTCCATTATCCGGAATAAAATCAGCACCTGTCTCAATTCCAGAATTTGGAGTTAAAATTCCCCCTGCCGCTGTAACAGCTCCAGCACCGACACCTACTCCAACGCCAGCTCCTGCTCCAACACCAGCACCTGTTGTTATTCCAAATGTTCCCGCCACGCCAGCAACTCCTGCAGCACCAGTTCAAACCCCAAAACCAACTACAGTTCTTCCACCACAAACTTATTACACCGCCCCTGCTGCCACAGTAGCTGCTACTCCCACAACTTGTGCCGGATTCAAAGACATCAGCTCATCAGACAAATCATGTGCAGCAATTCAATACGTCAAATCAACAGGCGCTATGACTGGAAATCCAGATGGAACATTTGAACCAAATGAACTTTTGCAACGCGATCAAATCGCCAAGATTGCTCTAAAAGCCTTTGCTAAATTCAACACAACTACTAACTATTGTATGGGTACAGCACCATTTGGCGATGTCGGCTCATCATCATGGGCGTTACAATATATCTGCCGCGCCAAAACCCTGGGAGTTGTTACAGGATACAAAGACAGCTCATCAATTGGTTTATACAAACCCGCACAACCAGTTACTCGCGCCGAGTTCCTAGCTATTTTACTCAGAAACCTCAATCAAACAATGAGTGTGGGAGCTTCTTATAAAGACGTTGAGTCCAGCGCATGGTACGCAGCTTACGCACGATATTCCAAAACCAATTCACTATTCACTGGAGAAAATTTATATCCAAACGATTTTACAACTAGAAAAGAAGTAGCTGAAGTAATCTATAAATTACACAATTTAGGAAAACTTTAGTCTAAAATCTAAAAGCGCTCGATTCAAAATGCCCCGTAGCATTATCAACAAAATATTGCTATAATCCAGGGGCATTTTGTTATTCTCTAAACTAAACTTTTATGAATAAAACAATTAAATCACTTACAACTATTTTTATTACCGGAGTCTTAACAACATCTATAGGAATTAGCATCACCTCAGCTGCAGGACCTTTCACAGGATCAGATTCCTGCGTTGGATATACTGATATCAGCGCCCTTGATCCTTCCTGTGAAGCAATTAGATTCGCTAGTGTAATCGGCGCCATTACTGGCAATCCGGATAAAACTTTCGCGCCAGACAATTATCTCCAACGTGACCAAATCGCCAAAATTGCCATCAACGCCTTTGCCAAATTTGATGCCACAATTGATTATTGCGCAGGAACTTTACCTTTCATAGATGTTGTTCAAGCATCTTGGGCATATCAACACATTTGCCGAGCCAAAGCCCTTGGAGTAGTCACAGGATATCTGGGAGGATCAGACAAGGGATATTACCGCCCAGAACGTTATGTAAACAAAGCTGAATTCCTGGCCATCATGCTCAGAAATTTAAGTGAAACAATGCCCAACGGAGCTTCTTATAACGATGTAGATCCAAATGAATGGTTTGCAGGATATGCTAAATTCGCCCAAGTCAATTCTTTATTTGAAGGCACTGATCTATACCCAAGCCAATATACAACCAGAAGAGAAGTCGCTGACACTATTTTGAAATTACAAGCTCTAGGTAAACTTAATATTAGATAGTCTAATGAATTTTGAGAATTCTAAAAAAGTTTTTTTCCGAGAAACTTTTAGCAAAATTAATTTAAATAAAAGCAATATTGCAGAAAAAGAATTCGAAAACTGCATTTTTGAAAATTGTAGCTTCATCGAAACCACCTTTCAGAAATGCAGTTTTACCGATTGTATTTTTAATAACTGTGTTCTAAGTGCCATTCAAGCCAACCTCAGCACATTTTCCGAAGTACAATTCAATAATTCCAAAGTCATTGGCTTCGACTGGACCAAAGCTAAATCATTAAGACATTTAGAATTTCAGGATAGCCAACTTACTTATTCAAATTTTAAACTACTCAAACTTCCTCATTTAAAAATTATCAACTGCCTAGCCAATGAAGTAGACTTTTCCGGTTGTGACTTAACCGAAGCCAATTTCAGTAACTCCGATCTAGAAAAAAGCCGTTTCCTCCAAACCAACTTAACAAAGACCAATTTCACTAAAACTTTCAACTACTCCATTGATTTCAAAATCAATAAATTAAAGAAAACCATTTTTTCAATGCCAGAAGCCATTTCTCTATTAGACAGCTTAGACATTATTTTAGGAAACTAAATCCTCTACTCATATCCAATGTTACAAACTATTTCCAATTCATCCGAACAAACTATCATCTTTAGCATTCTATTTTTCATTGCACTATTATTTTTTTTACGCAGAAAAAAGAATCAGCAGGGTTTTTCCCTGGAAGTAACAGCTTCATTAAAAGGCTTCGCCATTCTCACAATTATCTTTGGACACATTGGCTATTTTTTATTTACTGATCATAGCTTTCTATTTCCCCTATCAACCATTTCCGGAGTTGGCGTAGATCTCTTTCTACTCCTTTCAGGTTATGGTCTAGCAATTTCAGCATTAAAGAAAAACTATCTACCATTAGAGTTTTATCAAAAACGCATAGGAAAAATCTTTCTGCCACTTTGGATAACTCTAATTATTTTTTTATTATTAGACGCTACAATCCTACACATTTTCTACAATTGGGAAGTTATTGTAAAAAGCTTTTTAGGCTTCTACCCACGAGCAGACATCTATCTCGATTTAAATTCACCACTTTGGTATTTAACCCTAATACTTTTTTACTACATTGTTTTTCCTTGGGTTTTCAAACCTAAGAAGCCATTTCTCTCTGCTGCATTTTTAGCAATTATAAGTACTATTTTAGTTTCTCTTACCTTACCAGTAAATCCTGGCGTCCAACATTTATATCAATTACACTTTCTAGCTTTTCCATTGGGGATTGCCCTGGCAGGATTATCTCAACACTGGCCAAAAGTTTCTCAGCATAAAATATTCCAACAAATAAAATCGCCCATTCAGTCAGAAATAATTAGGTATATATCCCTAGCACTACTCTTCGGAATTTTATTTTTCAGCCTCCGACCTGAAGAAAATCAATTAATTTACCAATTACTCAGCCTCCTCAGCGCAATTTCCATCACAACAATCTTCATTCTCACCAAATTACGATTCCAACTCCTGGAAGTTTTTGGAAATTACTCTTACGAAATTTATCTACTCCACTGGCCGCTTCTCTATCGCTATGATTTTCTCTTTCGCTTTTTTCCAGCAGGACCAAGCACAGCCATATACCTAATTATTCTTTTAGGTCTGGCCTATTTACTCCAAAAAATCCCCTCAAACACTTTCAATTTCAACAAAAAAAGCCCTTAAAAGGTCCAAATCCGCCAAGAGTTTTTCCGAGCAATTCTTTGAAGACATTTTTCTGAAATCGACAAATTATGTCCCTTTGGGGTATGAGAAGTCACTACAACCGGTTCAACAGCTGCTTTCAACATATCTAAATCTCCCATAGTATTACCAAAGGCTATTTTAGGTTCACAACCAATTTTCTCTCTCACAGCCAAAATTTTCCCGACTCCAAAAGGTAATGGGGAAATAGGCTCATCTGTAATGATCCCATCACGCACCTTAGTTTCCATAGCCAAAATTTTTTGCCTATCCAAACCCATTTTTTCTACGAAGGGTTCCAAAGCCCAACGAACTGAAGCAGAAACAACATAAATTTCCATCCCTTTATCCTGAAAATTTGCTAAATAATCTTTCATTTCTTCAAAATAGGGAAATTTCCTCCTCCTTCTACAAAAATCGTCCGCTATCTCTCTCAATTTTTCTACTGACAAGCCAGCATTGATTTGTGCTAACCAACTATAAGCCTTAGCTGGATTATTCATAAACATAGCTTGGTAAACAGACCAATGATCAGAAGTTATACCATTTACACCATGCTCAATTTGATAGCGAAAAAATTCATCACCAACATCAGTATCCCACAAAGTACCATCCGCATCAGTCACTACTAATTCACCGTCAAAACTAGATATATTCTTACAATTCATACAAGCTCTTTAAATTGCCAATTAAGCATACAACCGTATATTATATATACATCAATAACACAACAATTTTAATGTCCATGTATCACCGTAAACAAGAAAAATTACCTGCCGACCGCAAAGAAACTTCCAAACTTCTAATTCGAGAACAGGCAGTTCACACTCAAAAATCCCTACCCAAAGATCCTAAACACCTACCACCTCTAAAAGCTAAGCCAGTAAAAAAAGTTGTCTCTAAAACAGTAAAAGTTATTAAGAATAAGTAAATTAAAACTCTCCTAACTTGGCAAACTTCTGACGAACTTCTTCAAGAGCAATTAGACAAGCCTCCTCTTTATTAGGAGCAAATTTACGAAAATCCCCTTCTTTAGTATCAGCAATAATACGCTCACACAAAGGCTTCTTTGCCTGTAAATACCGGCCCAAAACTGGATATTGAGTAGAATTATCAAACACCACCCCCAAATGATTTGCTACTACTTTTTTACCCATAAAAGTCAACCTTTCATGTTGCTCACCATCATAACGATGCCGTCTTTCAAATGCATTTAAACCTGTACGCACATAACCAATTATCTCAATAATATGAAACATATTCCAAAGTTTCGATTCACGATCAAATATCGTAGCTAGTACTTTAGGAACACGAGGGTCATTACTACAAGCATCTTCCGGCAAATATTTAGCCAGCATCTGAGCTAAAATAACCTGTTCTAGATCTTCGTCCTGGTTAGTCTTCTTATCATAAGGAATATCACCCACCTTGGGATGCCCCTCAGCCCAATCATGAGTTTTAGCAGTTAATCTCAAAACCTCCAGATCAACTTCACTCAAACCTTCATGAGAAATTTTATCTAAAAACACTCTAGTCAAACCATCCGTTAAAGCCATATGATGAAAATTATCTACATCAGCCCCCAATAACTTACGCCACTCAGAATTACTAACCGCAGCTGTCTTCATCGGCTCCCAACGCACATTATTCTTTAAATTTTGACCATATTCAGTTTCTTCAAAACGCCTACTAACCTCACTAAAAGGAATTTCTAACCCCAGATCACTATAATTCAGCCCAGTGGGTATATTTTTGCGCATAACAAAATAATTAAATCTGTACCCACTATTCCAGCTTGGTTACTCAGCATCAACTAATTAGGCTGGTACTTTGCTATAAATGATTTTAAAACAACTTTCTCAAATACATCAAGTCCTCCATTTTCCTCTCAACCAAAAGTCCAAGCATATAATTCCACTCCTGCCTGATCAAAAATTAATTCAATAGCATGTTCGGCATAATTTGAGCCAAAATCCGTTAAACGATAAAGTCTTTCCCCATCAACATTCAAAAGACCATTTTTCACATCGGCTCCAGCATTTTCAGTAAGCAACTTTCCATCAACCATGACTTTCACTGTACCTTTCCCCCCAATTACCAAGTTGGCAGTAGCCGCCGAAAAATTCAAACTATGGCTAGCACCTTTTACAGCACTTACTACTTTTTCCTCATCTTCCTTCCACCTACCATCCAATTTCCACTGATCCTGTTGAAGTACCTGACCAGGCTTAACCTGACGAGCCCGTCTTTCCAAACCCAAATAAGTTTCAGGCGTCAATTTTTTACTAGCACTTTTCTCCGTTACGACTTTGCTGGCAACTAAATCTTTACCATCTATGCCCAACAATTGATTTATGACTTTTTCCGTTTGCTCATATTCACCTTCACCAAAATGGTAGTAACGCAAATCCCCCTTCTGATCAATAATATACTTAGCCGGCCAATAACGATTGTTATAAGCCCTCCAAGTTACAAAATCATTATCCTGAACTACTGCATATTTGAGCCCACGATCATTGACCGCCTTCTGAACATTTTCTATTTTTTTCTCAAATTGAAACTCTGGAGCATGCACTCCTATAATCACCAAACCTTGATCTGAATACTTTTCATGCCAAGTTTCCAAATAAGGCAAAGTTCGTATGCAATTTATACAAGAATAAGTCCAAAAATCTATCATCACCACCTTCCCACGCAAATCAGCCAAAGTTAATGGATTAGAATTAATCCAATTTTGTAAACCCACCAATTCTGGTGCCGGCCCATAATTCGGCAATTCCACTTTTGCCATTTTCTCATCCACAACAGATTTTTCAAACTTGTTGAGAGGCTCTCGCATATCAATTCCCTTCAATAAATCTTGCTCTAAAGTTGTAGATCCAAAGCCACTTTCTTGTAATTTCTCTTCCAAAGCCTTTTCCAAACCACTAACGATACCAAGTCCCACCAAAACCAGTAAAACTCCTAAAGCTCGCTTGAACCACCCCCGAGGATTAGCAGCAAATTTCAATTTCTTGGTCAAAAATTGCCCCAAATAACCAATAGCCAATAAAATTAAAGCCAACCCCATAGCATAAACCAACAGATAAACTAACCCCGCTCCAAAATTCACCGGTAAAACCGTAGCTAAAATCACAAAATAAGTCGGGGAACAACTAGAAAAAACTGGCCCTAGCGAAGCCCCAAGCAAAACCGATCCCCAAAGTGAATGATTACCTTGAGCCTTCTGCATCAAACCTTCCGCGCTCTGAGTAAAATTCAATTTAATTGAAAGCCAATCCCACACCTCCGGAAGCAATAAAAACAAACCAAACAACAAAATAACAACCCCAGAAAAATACCGCCAAAATTCCTGCGGTATATTAATAAACAAAGTAAAAACTTTCAACAAAAGCGTAAAAACAACTACACTACTAGCCAAAGCCACCGCTATCACCAAAGGCCTCCATTTATTTTTATCTCCCAAAGTCCCTCCCAATATCACAGGCAAAATCGGCAAAACACAAGGTGCCAAAACAGTCAAAATCCCTGCTAAAAAAGAGGTCAACAACAAAGCAAAGTTCATAAATTTATTTTTAATTTAGTTCAGTATAACGGAGCTCCCGATTTTCTCTAAATAATAAAAGTTAATCAAAAAATCTACCCCCTACATCGCCACCCACTCGGAAGCTAATTACTTTCGATTTTACAAGGAACAAACAAAAAACATCCTGAGACAGTATGAATAATACGGCTCAGGATGTTTTTTGTGCAGTGACAACGTAAAATCGAAAGTAAAAAAAGATCGTAATGGTTTATTTTAGCCTAATACAAGAAAGAAGGAAAAAATTCCAGCGATACGTATGAATAATACGTTGAGTGAATTTTTTCCTTCTGACGCCGTAGTAGGCAAA
>Ga0154020_10010211_pt1 | contig 10753 bp, 10 predicted proteins | sample Klosneuvirus_201_FD_109709 | JGI IMG/M metagenome (GOLD analysis project Ga0154020, IMG submission 109709) | Active sludge microbial communities from wastewater, Klosterneuburg, Austria - Klosneuvirus_20160825_MG | ecosystem: Engineered > WWTP > Aerobic digester > Activated sludge | place...
CCATCCCTAGGTGTTGGGTCTGTTCTTGGCCAGTCCTCCTTGTTGGGTTTGAACTTGGGAGCCAAACACTCACGGCCTTTAAAGGCCTAATTCATGCACTAGAAGCTTACTCGAGACGGGCAGACGTGTGCAACTTAGCAGACCGTACCATGGTGATCCCTAGCTAGCCCAAGTGCCTCGGCATGAGTGATTTCAATAAGTGCATTCTTCGGCTGGTCTCAGGAACACTTCTATGACTGCATTCACTGCGACTTCTTTCAGTTCAGCTGGAGATTCCGCGTTACGACGTGTCCAATATTGAAACGGACTCTTGCTAATGCCTGCCTTTGTGGCATACCTCTACTTACCCATCCCGCTTGCTCTCTATGCTTCGACAGCGCGCAACATCTTCTCTCGCTGTGTCACCGGAGGCTCCGATGTTGTCTGGAGCGCTAACCTAACTCGTCCCACAATCTCAGAATAGATGTGCTTGCTCGTAGGCATCTGATTCTTCTTCGGTTCTGCATCTAGTTACAGTGTTGCTGAATGGCATCATATGCCCCTTCTAGTCCCAACTCTCCTGCCTTGGAGAGGTCTAGACACCCGCTGTCCCTTTGCCCCAATTGTATTCTAGCTAGTCCTCTAGTAGAGTAAGCCGATGCATGCGCTGGGTTAAGTTCAATAGCCTTATTGCAATCGACTATCGCCCCTGTGTAATCCTTGAGCATATATTTGGCTCTCGCCCTGTTAGAGTATGCCCATGCGTCCAGCGGGTCAAGTTTAATAGCCTTGCTGCAATCGGCTATCGCGCCTCTGTGATCATCGAGCTTATATTTGGCTCTCCCTCTATGAGAGTATGCCATTGCGTGCGCCGGGTCAAGTTTAATAGCCTCGTTGTAATCTGCTATCGCTCCTTTGTAATCGTTGAGTTTGTATTTGGCCCATCCTCTATTTACCCACTCATCTGCCGTTTGCCCATAGCATATGAAAACGGTGACGAGGGGAATAAGCAAAGCAAGTATGGTTTTAAGCATAGTATCAACTGCCTTCGGTTGTGTGTAATGTGAATGGGGGTTGGCCTGTAAATTCTTCGGTACCGCGTCTATTTACAGAACTCCTTAATTGCATCATAAGCCCGTTCATACCCCAACTCTCCAGCCTTGGAGAGGTCTAAACACCCGCCATGCTTTTGTCCCATAGATATCTTACTTAAACCTCTAGTACAATATGCCGATGCGAATGTCGGGTCAAGTTCAATAGCCTTGTTGCAATCAGCTACCGCTCCTCTGTCATCCTCAATCATTCTTTTGGCGTCCCCTCTTGTAAAGTATGCCATTGCGAACGTCGGGTCAAGTTCAATAGCCTTGTTGCAATCGGATATCGCTCCTCTGTAATCCTCGAGCACTCTTTTAGCGTCCCCTCTAGTAAAGTATGCCATTGCGAACGTCGGGTCAAGTTCAATAGCCTTGTTTAAATCGCCCATCGCTCCTCTGTAATCCTGTAGCATTCTTTTGGCATCCCCTCTTGTATAGTATGCTGCTGCGAGCGTCGGGTCAAGTTCAATAGCCTTGCTGCAATCGGCTATCGCCCCTCTGTAATCCGAGTTTACCCTTTTTGTGTCCCCTCTATCAGCCCACTCCACTGCCGTTTGCCCATAGCATATGGTAACTGTGATGAGGGGAAAAAGCATAGCGAATAGGGTTCTATGCATAGTATCAACTGCTTTTTGGGTGTGTATTAAGTGTGGAGGTTGGTTAGGTGGTAGCCTATAAAAATGCTCTTAGTGGAGAATCCGCTGATATTGACCGCCTCATTCCGCACGAAACTAGCCACCGCACTATATAAAATGCGATCCTTTAATCATTATGCCAGATTGCATTTGCTACTGCGATGTAGTACTTAAGCATGTAGTCACACCTATGAGGACTCGGGTGGTAACATAAGGCGGAATCTCCAGTGGTCCATTGCGTGCGGATTGAAATGGCCAGCGTGAGCGAACCTCCAGGATTACCTGGAAGCCCTGGTTAGCGCCTGTCTTATCTAAAGCATTCATCTATGCCGTTGGCCACTATCTCCTTCAGCAAGGCTGCAGGCGATTCAATGGCCCCGGCGACATCTGGCACCGACGTGCGCTCCAGAAGCTCCTTGATGCCGTGGAACACCTTACGATCCATCACTTGCCTGTTTGCATACAATAGATTCAGAAGTCGCTCTTGGCCATACGCCTTTATACCCAGTTGCACGCACCACAATTTGAATTGTCTAAGCCCATCAAAAGCGCCAATTCTGAAGCCAGATAATGCGGCAGGTCTTTGCATATCATTAATTCCTACAACGCTTACCAAATCGGTGTATTGGTTGACAAGCCAGTCGTTTTGAGTACAATTGTCTAAGTCGGCAAGGGTGGTACGGTCTCTCCTAAATGCTGGCTTGCGAAGCTTGAGCTCCCATCTTATCATGTCAGTGAGACCGTGATTTGCATCTAGGTACTCGCGCACGATACTGTGTGCGTCAGAACCATTCTTGTAACGATGGATCTGCGAATACAAAGCATTTTCTTTGGATTTACACTTCACATACTTCGTACTCCGATCGAAGAGTATCTCATTGTATCTCTTGTCGTTTGAATTGTAGCGATCAATGAAGTCAGTCAGTAGTAAGCTGGAATCTACATTTACACAGAGATCTAGCCTCGTCACTCTTCCTTTTGAAGCATCAACACCCAATCGATTCGAGACTTCCGCGGTGAACTCATGCATTCGTTCGATCGGGAATCCATTGATGTTATGACCGTCCATTAGTCCGGGCACTGAGCAGTTAACTGAAGTCATCTGAGGATTAGATGTCACGAAGAGGCCCCTACATTTTGTAGATATGACCGTTTGGCCGTAGGCAGGCCTCCTACGCGAACCATCCTCCTTTGAGGAGACTCGATCAAATAGTGATCCTGCCTCGAGTTTTGACATGAATCGATCATGTTCAACGTGGCCATTCATAAAGTCAGGTTTTGTTGCTAGAACAAATGTTAGAGTGTCGAATCCAATTGAGCGAATATTCATCATGGCACATTCCTAGGACGTTAGTAAACAGTTGTTACTAGGTCTCTAGGCAACGCCTCATAGGAAGTTCACATGTTCGTTCAATCTTTCGTTTTTGATAAGTTTTATTACTATTGGATCGATTACAAGACACGCCCATTGCGCGGACACCTCATCGTTCAATAGAAATCCGCCACAATCATACCATCGAACGAGGACTAAAGAATGAACACTATCGTTATAGATCAACGATATGATGGATTTTATGACAGCCGTTAACCAATGGTATCTACTTGGGAACACAAGGAGGCATATGGAGCTTGGAATTCCTAGGCATCTTGGGAGTCCCCTATGTACAAAGCCCCCCCTGGAATCCTGATCTACCTGATCATCCTGAGATGCTTAACTATGCTAACAATAATCCAAACAGTCTACACTAGATATTACTCAGCAGCTAGAAAATCACAGGTGCAAAACACGCAATAGTAATAAAAGAGGTATTATCCAAATATTTTTTGCTACTTTCAAAATTAATCCATACATTTGTTTATTAATCATTGTAAAGGCCTATAAGCCTATATATAAATCTTGGAGTATGTATGACTAGACTAACCATCGATGAATTGGAGATGTTGAATCCTTATGAACTTGGGGATATACTCGTAAAAGAGATATCAGGAGCATCAAGAACGTCTTACATCGAATCGATTCTATGGATGGGGGCTGAGATAAATCATCTGCATGAGGGCTCAATTACACCTTTGATAGCAGCAGCATCAGTTGGCAACCTTAAGCTTGTGGAGTCCCTTGTATCTAATGGAGCTGCTGTGAACCAACGAGGGGGATCTGATTGCAATGCGGTGCATTCTGCTGCTTGGAGAGGGCATACTGATGTACTACAATATTTGGTATCAAAAGGCGCAGATCTCAGTGCGCAGATGACCAGCATGGCAACCCCACTATATCTAGCTGCATATAACGGTCATTCAGATGCTGTTGATTTCATATTGGCAAATGGATGCGACCAACCCCTGGATGACACTTACGACACTTCACCAATGGTTGCTGCATTTCGACAAGGATATTATGACATAGTGGAATCTTTGTTTATGCACGATATGATTTCCGAGCTACAGGCTGGAGTTATCGATGATGAAATTGTATATCGAGTATTAGATCCTGGATACACAGTTCTAGATTTTCGAACGGAAGGTTTGGACCTGATTATTACTTTGTCAACCCCAGACAATGAAAAAATAGAAGTAGTTGAGACGATACAGACCGATAACGATTTTATATACATTCATGATGATACTATCACCTATTTTGAGGATGATACTGATGACGATGATAATGAAGCATACCTAGCAGCCGATGCCCACATTGTCGGAATTTGCTATGTGAAAAACATAGTTGACGCATATCTAAAGATGCAACCCTATCATCTACTTATAGAATCATACCTCGGCAATCAATCTTATCAATTGCCTGGTTTACTCTCTTCCCGGTGATTTTGGCGTAGTGTAAAGTAGCTTTAATCGGCGGATGCCCATGCTGCCTCCTAGTATCTTAGGATTCCACTCCATTGCAAGGCAGCCTAACCGCATAGGCTGCCTGGCATTATGCTGCCAAGGTTTCCTTCCTTTTGCTGAGATCCTTCCCAGGTGCTGTAGCACTTCCAAGCCCGATGGCAGTTGTGGGGAGAGCCCAAGCACGCATTTAGATGCCATGGCGGCATGCATACGGCCTTACAGTCTCTTTACCTTCTCATGGCCTAAACATCCTCTACTTGGACTCCTCAACTTGCAACAGGGATCCGCCACAGCTTCCCAAGTTGCTGGGCTCCCGGGATTTTATTGCTCTTTAAGTCGTGATAGACCTTTCTACGCGAGAGATTCATCGCTACACAATACTCTCTAACGTCTATGTATTTGACGGCTTTGTTTATTGCCACTACAGATCCACTCGACTCGGCTACGACAGACGATAGTTGAGATATCTCTTCACGGATAATAACACGGATTTTGTTGAGGCAATTGCCACACATGCATGTACAATTCATAGGAGTCTCCTACTCAATAGATGATGAATGAATTCACCTTCTATAGCGTTTAGAGATCAGATGTTCACAGAATATTAATCCCACTTATAGCGCTAACAAACCACGATACATTGTAACAAGCAAATGTGAAGTGCGCTTCTGTATCAGTATCTACGATAAGGAATGCTATCCATATGCTTTAACTCTACTTCATCCAAGTCTAACTCACAAACAGATAAATAGTGCTTCCAAGCTTCATCATCCACACCATCAAATTTTGAACAAGGACCAGTTGCAACTACTGCAAAAGCATATTTATTGATGGCAGGAGTAATCATATACGGCCTAGGTCTATTCTTGGTATGATTGAACTCAGGTCTATGAAAATGCATCTTCGTGTAGAAGTATAGTCGCCATTCGTTCTCGCTTTTATAATGACTGTCTTTGTAACAAATGATATGATGATAGACTTCTTCACATATATCAAATAGATTTCTTGCACCTTCGGTATCAATACTCGCGATCATCTTGTCGAGTATATCTCGTATTGATGCCACCAGCTCTTGTTTGTCGTATGTTACTTTGCGAAGAAAAGTAGGGAACAATTTAGCCTCGTCCTTCACTTTACCCGCGATCTTCATTTCTTTCAATGTTTCATATTTAACACCAATACAAACACCTTGGCCATCATCACCGTATGGTCTCCAAAGATCAAGAACATCGCATTTCTCAGAAAAGCACAGTGTGTACACTGCTCGAATTCTTCTCAATTCTTCTTCATCTTTACTGGTTGCACGATCAATGAATGCTCGACGACTAGCTTCATCTTCAGGAATGCCAAATCGAACGAGATTCTCTTTAGTATGATGTTTGTAGTAGTTGAACGCCTCAACTGTAATGTAGTAGCAAGTACCAAGTCGCATCGTCGCCTTACTGTACGAACCATCACTTTTTCTGCGCTCTTCTGCGTAGTCAAATAGTAATTCAAAAAATATGTCCAAACCACTGTTCACTTCAGTAGGGTCATTCATCGTATTGCTGCGATACATGTGAAACTGCTTTTCAGCTAGTATCGACTTTGCACCTTGATATGAGGTATAGTGATAAAGCACTTTCGGCACGCTATCATTCATATCGTTGGCATTGGTTGGCAACACATGTGCGAACTTACTAATCAGCCATCAATTCTACTGTTTACCATGCGCTTGATACGCATTTGACGTGGTTTGTTAACGCTATGAGTAGATTATTATTTATCGGTGAACATTCAGCCGATTTGACTGTGCATTGATTACTGTATCAGCGATTTGGGAGTGAGAACGCTTATCATAGACACTTAGGCTGCGGATGTCAGCGTGACCTGATGTTCTTCGAATCACCTCACCTCCTAAGCCGGCGAGAAATTTGTTGGTGATCGATGATTTCCTCAAACAATGTGAGCTCATGACATCGCAGAGCGGCTGCATACGGCCCTTGTGATGAACCATGCGATCTAGGCCGGCAAGCTTACACACAGCCTTGATGTCCTTGTTAAACTTTGAATTGTAATTAAGGTTCGACACGAACACCGGCCAACCGCTAGCAAAGTGTGTCAAGATTGAGCTGACCCGTTCGCTATGGACGATAATCTGGTCCTCTCCGGTTTTTCTTTGCTTGATCAACTGGTAGTTCATCGCAACCACGCAGGGATCTGTGGAGATGGAGCCTAGGTCCGAGTATCGTGTCCCCACTTCTGCAGCTAGCACCATCACCGACCGGACGGCTTCGAGCTTAGATTGTCCATTCAACTCCAGATTCCAAATTGCGTCGATTTCGTCGTTCGTCAGGACCGCGTCAGAGTCTTTCTGCCGCGCTGCCGCGGATGCTTTGAGAGTTAAGTACTTCTGGGCATTAGATGGCAGGTAGCGTTCAACCCAGTGGAACACGGTGTTTAACTCCTTGTTGAGCCTCCCAACTGTGGATGGGCTAAGTCCCCTGCTTGACTCCAACCAGTCGTGCCAGCGAGATGCGAATTGATGAGCACTCTTGGTATCCCTGTGAAGATCAACCAGCTTTATTTTCCCCCAGTGGTTTTCAAATTGCTCGACGTGATTTCGCATCGACTTATAATTCTTCAGCGTTCCAGGCTTGAGTCTAACGCCCTGAGATTCACGGGTTAGCGGATACTCCTCGATAAACCTATCGACTAGGGCCGTAAGTGATTCTTCCTTGTTCACGATCTGGGTCTGCTGCTTATAGGCGTCGCGAATGCCCTGCAGAGCAGCCAAAGGGTCATATGACTCAATGAATGAGCTGAGTTGATCGGGACCGCAAATACTGGCTCGCTCATAGCTATTCATTACGTTAGAATTCGCCTGCTGCAAAAGCGATGCAAGGGTTTCAAGGCTCGTCCTCACAACATCCGCCTGTTTCGAAGCGCCCACAACACGGGAGTTCACAGAATTCCAACTTGCCACCGGGAGCTGGCCGGACCCTTCGATACCAAATCGAATGCGCTTCCCTCGATGCGTTATGGTCGCGTTCAGATAGCCTCTGGTTGACGTTGCGCTGTGCTTTTTCATCGCGGTCGAGACCTTGAATGCCCATTGGCGTAGGGAGTGGTTCTTGCTGTTCCGTTTCATCTTGACACCTTGAGTTTGAAGAAGGAGATTTGTTCTTTCCATCTTCTAGATGTGTCATTCAAAAAGTTCACTATCAAAACTCGGGGCAGCAAACTCGGGGCAGATTGGTGTTGCACATAGCTGCAGGTAGTTGCAACAAACGGCAAAAGCCCCACACCAAAAATGGCGTAAGGCTTTATTACCAATCGTTTTACACTGATTTTTGCGAAACTCAGTGATGTGTTCCAGTAGTCCCGAGCAGATTCGAACTGCTGACTTTCAGCTTCGGAGGCTGACGTTCTATCCAGCTGAACTACGGGACCAAGAACGACAAACTTACGGAATTCGTCACCATTCCTTACATTAGTCCATACTCTTAGCTAATCTATGGAAGCTGCTATGATCATGGTCAATGTGCATGAGGCAAAGACTCAGCTCTCTGCCCTATTAGCCGCTGTGGAACGCGGAGAAGAAGTGGTGATCGCTCGCAATGGAGAACCTGTAGCGAAGCTGGTCCACTATGTGGAACAACCAAAACTCCGACGCCTCGGTTGCGCCATGGGTTCCATCCTCTACATGGCTGAAGATTTTGATGCGCCCCTTGACGACTTCGATGAATACCAATGAGTACCTACCTCCTCGACTCACATGTTTGGCTCTGGGCAAGCAACAGCCCATCAAGATTGTCGCCATTAGCGCAAGAGTTGATCAATGATTCGAGAACGTCTCTTCAACTGAGTCTCGCATCTATTTGGGAGATCGGGATCAAGGTCTCGACCGGCAAACTCATCATTGCCAATGAGGAGAGAGTCGATGCGTATGTAGCACGCATCAATGCACTGATGGGTGTGACTCTCGCACCAATAACTACGCGGGATGTTGAGGCAGTCACAAAACTCCCGTGGCTCCACAAAGACCCATTCGATAGAATGCTCATCGCTCAAGCGATCAGCCTCAACATACCGATCATCACCGCCGATCCGCATTTCCAACTGTATGATGTGTCGGTGATGTGGTAGCAACTATATGACGCTATGACGTTATGACGTTATGACGTCATAATTGTCATGATTGTCATAACGTCATAACTCTTCAATAACGTTTTACGACCCTTACGCCCTGACCCGGTACGATCTCGGCACCAACAAGGTAGGTCTTGTCCGGTTGCTCTAGCACACTATATCCGGCCAATGCACTAAGGATCCTAGCCGATGAAAGATCTCCGGCGATCTTGGTAAGGGGCGTCTTGGTATACTCGTTCGGAATGGTCACAATGGATCCGTCGGCACATGAACGTAGTCCATGGAGTGGCGGTACATCTGTCGGTAAGAGAACAAGCGTATTCCAGGTATCCCCCTGATCGTTTGTTGTAGCTCCACGCATCTGCCCGGTGCTCGCCGTATGAACAACGAGGAGCCGCCGACCTGTAATACGAGCGATGCTACTGATAGACCCCCCAAGCGGTACGCGCATGAATCTCCATGTTTTGCCGGAGTCTTGTGTGTTCATGACGCGGCCACTCGACATGCCGATGTGGACCTCACCACCCGCTACGCACACAGATCGATCGTTGCGCTCCGTGGGTTCTTCTGTTGCGGGCTCGGCTAACATCGGCGTTGAAGTAGTCCATGTGGAACCACCGTCAGTTGTCCTACTTACTACCCACTTGCGCTCAATAGTGCGCCCCTCCTGACCGATAATAATCCCAATCGACGGTGTGAAAAAATGGATGAAATGGGGATTCTTCAATCGAACCTGCTCAGGCAAAACCATTGACCATTTCTTACCGCCATTCACGGTTCGATACAGCTCTGTGGTATCCTCTCGCTGCATGATCACCCATGCCTCCTTCGCAGAGATCGGTGCAATGTCCACACCCCATCGCCACCAGTTAGGCGTCACACATGTACTGTCCCACTTCACACCGTTGCTACTGACAAACGCATACACCCCGGCAACGGTCGGCATGGTCTCTTGCGTTGTAGATGTGAGGCCCCATATCGTTCCGTCAAAGGCACGCTCGATCTGTGCAATGGCGTTCATTTGGAAGTCAATACCAAGATCGATCTCCTCTGCCAAGACTCGAGTACCAGAGGTGAGTACGAGGGTAAGACAACAAAGAAAAACTGATCGTCGGGACATAACAACTCGCGATGTCATTGAAGAATTGATGCTAAACGTTCATACGATGCGCACCGCATGCCATGATCGTCGGTGATGGTCACAAGTGCGAACTCGGATGTGGCATACCGACGTTCCATCTCGTGCAAACGTTCTGCTACGTTTTCTGTACTTCCGATAAGTACGCTTGCCCTGCGCATGTCTCGTACCATACGTTCCATTGGGTCGAGGGGGAAGGAAGCCCCTTCTTCGATGAGGGGAAACCGGACGTTTTTCGATCGCAGGAACGACTCTACAAACCACTGCTCACTGCATTGCGCCATTCGTGCCGCATCATTGGCCGTATCGCCCACAAATGCTACCGTTGCCACAAGTGTACGGGGCGCAGCATTCCACACACTCGGTATGAACGTGGCATGATATGCTGCAAGCGCTTCGTTGCAATGTGTTGGGTCGATGAACGAACCAAACGCATAGGCAAGCCCCCTTGTCCCTGCCTCTACTGCACTGGCCGGACTTGTTCCGAGCACCCAGATCTCGGGCGCTTCTACACCGTCCGGAACGGCAACCACATCGCCATGATTGGATGCCACCCGCACGTCCCGTAAGAGAGTTAGCGTCTCATCTAAACGTTGATAGGCATCGAGTGGACGTTCTCCCAGAGCCTTCATCACACGCTGGTCACCGCCCGGTGCCCTGCCGAAGCCTGCATCGATACGTCCGGGCGCTAGGGCATGCAGTGTCCGGAGTGATTCGGCCATTCTAAGGGGCTCTGCATGACCCAATAAGATCCCACCACTGCCAAGCCTGATGCGTGTTGTTCGGGCCGCTGCGTACGACATCATGATCTCGGGTGAGGCACTTGCGAATGATGCGGATCCATGATGCTCCGCGAACCAATATCTCGAATAGCCCCATTCATCGGCCTTCTGCACGAGATCCATGGTTTCCGAGATCGCATCGGCAGCAGTGCG
>Ga0154020_10010212_pt1 | contig 10751 bp, 9 predicted proteins | sample Klosneuvirus_201_FD_109709 | JGI IMG/M metagenome (GOLD analysis project Ga0154020, IMG submission 109709) | Active sludge microbial communities from wastewater, Klosterneuburg, Austria - Klosneuvirus_20160825_MG | ecosystem: Engineered > WWTP > Aerobic digester > Activated sludge | place...
CCGAGGGGTGGGCGGTGGTCATCGCCATCGTCGACGAGGGCGGCCACCTGATGTTCCTGGAGCGCGCCGACGCCACGCAAAAAGGTTCGGTGCGGGTCGCGCAGGAGAAGGCGCGCACCGCGCTGCTCTTCAAGCGCCCGACCAAGGCGCTCGAGGACGCCATCGCCTCCGGCAAGCTGCAGATGCTCGACCTGCCCGGCGCCACGCCCATCGAGGGCGGCCTGCCGTTGCTGGTGGACGGTCACCCGGTCGGCGCCATCGGCGTCAGCGGCGTGCTCTCGAGCCAGGATGGACAGATCGCCGCCGCGGGCGTGGCGGCACTCTGAGCACCCCCAGGTCCGGGCCAGCCCGGCCCGCCCCCGGCGGGGGTTAAGGTGCCGGGCAAAGCCCGTTCACCTTAAGAGCACCCCCAGGTCCGGGTCAGCCCGGCCCGCCCCCGGCGGAGGTTAAGGTGCCGGGCAAAGCCCGTTCACCTTAAGAGGCCCGCATGCAAAGCCAAGCCAGCAGCGTTGAACAGTACCTCGCCGAGCTGCCGCCCGAGCGCCAGAGCGCCGTGCGTGCGCTGCACCGGCAGCTCGTCGAGCGGCTGCCCGCCGGCTTCGAGGCGCAGATGAGCTACGGGATGATCGGCTACGTCGTACCGCACACGCTCTACCCGGCCGGCTACCACTGCGACCCCAAGCTGCCCCTGCCCTTCATGGCGCTGGCCTCGCAGAAGGCTTCGATCAATCTGTACCACATGGGCCTGTACGCCGACGCCGAGCTGATGGTCTGGTTCCAGGCCGAACACGCCCGGGCCAGCGCCCGCAAGCTCGACATGGGCAAGAGCTGCGTGCGCTACAAGAAGCCCGAAGAGATCCCGCTGGCCCTGCTGGGCGAGCTGGCCGCCAGGATGACGGTGCCGCAGTGGATCCGCCTCTACGAGGAGCGGCTGCGGCGCTGAAGGCCAGCGCCGTGCGCCGTGCTACCTTGCGCGCCGCCCGGCCTTCGCCCCCCGTCTCCTGCCGCCAACGCTGTCCGCATGCGCTACATCTTCTTCGCCACGGTATTGCTGTTCGTCGCCTTCGGTGGCGAATGGTTCTACCTGCGCTACCTGCGCCGTGTGGAACCGCTGGGGGCGCAGGCCTTGGCGCTGGCCGAGCACTTCATGCGCAACGGCATCCAGGTGCAGGCCCACCCGCGCCGGCATGGCTTCCGCGCCGCCCAGATGCCCTGCGTGGCCGGCTACGCGCTGGCGGGCCGGCCGGAGCCCATCGTGGTCGAGTTCTGCGCCAGCGACAGCCGGGCCGAGGCGCGGCTGCGCGCCCACAGCGCCGACCCCGCCGTGAGCCAGGCGGCGCGCAACGGCCGCCTCGTGCTGAGCCTGCCGCGCTGGAGCGATGAGGCCGCGCCGACGGCGAGCGCCGTGCTCGCCGCGTTTGCCGCGTTTGTGCCGACCGAGCCCTGATCAGCGCAGCGTGAAGCGCACGTTGGCGGGGGGTCGACCGGCCAGCGTGACCGTCGCCACCACCTTGGTGCCGGGGCCGATCTTGAAGGGGCCGACGGCCTCGAGCCGGTTGTCGCCCGCCGGCTTGAGCGGCGCTTCGGACTTGTGCTTGCCGCTCAGCAGCGTGAGCTTGCCGCTGGCGCCGGCGGTGCTGAAGGGTTTGCCCAGCTCGCGAGCGTGCAGCACGATGCGTTCGGGCTTGGCCACCAGCTCCCAGTCGAAGTGCATGTGCTCGACGACCACGCCGCCGTGCGCGGGGGCGTGGTCGCTGGCGTGGTCGTGCACGTGATCATCGTGTGCCCAGACCCGCGGGGCGAGTGACAGTGTGAGGGTCAGCAGGACGAGGTGAAGGGTGTGCTTCATCGGGTGCTCCATGGATGGGGTGAGGGGCGTCAGAAGGCCTGTCCGCCGGCCTGCGCGGCTTGCGCGGCCAGGCGCTCGATGGGGGCGCGCCCGAAGCGCCAGACCATCGCAGGGGTGAGGAAGGTGTCGAGCAGGGTGGCGCTGACGAGGCCGCTGAAGATCACCACGGCGACCGGGTAGAGCAGCTCGGTACCGGGCTGGCCGGCCTCGAACAGCAGCGGTGCCAATGCAAAGGCCGCCACCAGGGCCGTCATCAGCACCGGGCTCAGGCGCTCCAGCGAGCCGCGCGTCAGCATCGCCGCGTCGAAGCGCTCGCCCTCGAAGGCGCACAGATTGATGTAGTGGCTGACCTTGAGGATGCCGTTGCGGATCGAGATGCCGGCCAGGGTGATGAAGCCGATCAGCGCCGCCACCGACAGCGGCTGGCCGCTGAGCTTCAGGCCGATCACCGCGCCCACCAGGGCCAGCGGGATGTTGGCCATGATCATCAGCGTCAGCCGGCCGCTCGGGTAGCGGCTGTAGAGCACCAGGAAGACCAGCAGCGCCGACACGATGCTGAGCGCGGCAATCAGCCGGCTGCTCTGCGCCTGCGCCTCGAACTGGCCGCCCAGGCTCACGAACATGCCCTCGGGCAGCGGGTGGCGGGCCACCACGGCGCGGATGTCCGCCACCAGCTCGGAGAGCGGGCGCTGCGAGGCATTGGCCGAGATGACGATGCGGCGTCGGCCGTCGTCGCGGCTGATCTGGTTGGGGCCGTCGCCCTCCTCGATCTGCGCCAGCTTGCTCAAGGGCACACGGCCGGCCGGGATGTCGATCAGCAGCTGCGGCAGCGCCTGCAGGCTGCGCGCCGGGTCGGCCAGGCGCAGCACCAGGTCGAAGCGGCGGTTGCCCTCCACCACCTGGGTGACGCGCTCGCCGTCGATGAGCTGCTGCAGCTCGGCCAGCAACTGCCCCGGGGGCAGGCCGTAGGCGGCCGCCGCCGCGTGGTCCACGCGCACCTGGATCTGCGGCGTCAGCACCTGCTTCTCCACCTCCAGGTCGGCGATGCCCGGGATGCCGGCCAACTGGGCGCGCAGGGCCTCGGCCTGGCTGCGCAGGGCGTCCAGGTCCTCGCCGAAGATCTTGATGGCGATGGCGCTGCGCACGCCCGACAGCATGTGGTCGATGCGGTGGCTGATGGGCTGGCCCAGCGCGATGGCGGCCGGGATGTGCATCAGGCGCCGGCGCAGGTCGGCGTACACCGCGTCGAGCGCTCGCTCGCTCTCGCGCAGGCCGATGTCGAGCTCGGACACATGCACGCCCTCGGCGTGCTCGTCCATCTCGGCGCGGCCCGAGCGCCGGCCCACGTACACGACCTCCGGCACGTCCTTGAGCAGCGCCTCCGCCTGGCGCGCCACCTGCACCGACTCGGCCAGCGTGGTGCCCGGGTTCAGGCGCAGCCCGATCAGCACCGAGCCCTCGTTGAAGGGGGGCAGAAAGGTGGTGGGAAAGAAGGGCACGAGCGCCAGCGCGCCCGCCACCGCCAGCGCGCCCGCCACCAGCACCGCGCGGCTGTGCGCCAGGACCCAGGCCAGGCCGCCGGCGTAGCGCGCCTTGAGCCACCGCACCCGCTTGGGTTCGCCGTGCGCCAGGCTGCCGAGCTTGGGCAGCAGGTAGTAGGCCATCACCGGCGTCAGCGTGATGGACACGAGCATGGAAGCCAGGATGGAGCTGATGTAGGCCACGCCCAGCGGCACGAAGAGCCGGCCCTCGATGCCCGGCAAGACGAAGAGCGGCACGAAGACCAGCACGATGATCAGCGTGGCCACGACGATGGCGCTGCGCACCTCCAGCGTGGCCTTGGCAATCAGCGTCAGCGGCCCCAGGCCGTGCGCATGCGGGTGGTTCAGCTTGAGCCGGCGCAGCACGTTTTCCACGCCCACCACGGCGTCGTCCACCAGCTCGCCGATGGCGATGGCGAGTCCCCCCAGGGTCATGGTGTTGATGGACAGGCCGAAGTGGCGGAACACCAGCACGGTGACCAGCAGGGAGGCCGGAATGGCCGCCAGCGAGATCAGCGTGGTGCGCGTGTTGGCCAGGAAGAGGTAGAGCACCACGGCCACGATGGCCGCCGCCGTCATCAGCTTGCCCTGCAGATTGCCGATGCTGGCCTCGATGAAGCTGGCCTGGCGGAAGGTCACGCGCGGCGCCAGCATGCCGGCCGGCAGCGCGGGCTGCAGCGCCTGCAGCGCCGACTCGATGGACCGCGTCAGCGCCACGGTGTCGGCGTCGGGCTGCTTCTGCACGCCGAGGATGACGGCGGGCCCGCCGTCGAAGCCGGCATCACCGCGCTGGATGGCCGGCGCAAAGCGCACCGTGGCCACCTGGCTGAGCCGCACCGACTGCCCGTTGCGCCAGGCCACCGGCAGCTGCTGCAGGTCCTCCAGCCGCGTGCTGCGGCCGAGGTTGCGGATCAGGTACTCGCGGGCGTTCAGCGCCAGGAAGCCGCCGCTGCTGTTGCCGGCATGGCCCTGCAGCGCGGCGCGCAACTGCTCCACGCTCACGCCCAGCTGCGCCATGCGCGCACTGTCGGGCTGCACCTGGTACTGGCGCACCGCGCCACCCATCGGGATGACCTGGGCCACGCCGGGCACGGCCAGCAGGCGCGGGCGCAGCACGAAGTCGGCGAACTCGCGCGTGGCCATGGCGCTGATGCGGGTCTCGTCGATGGGGATGGCCACCAGCATGACCTCGCCCATGATCGAGCTGATCGGCCCCATGGCCACATGCTGCACGCCGGCCGGCAGCGACTCGCGGGCGCTGTCCAGGCGCTCGCCGACGATCTGCCGCGCGCGGTAGACGTCGGTGCCCCAATCGAAGCTCACATAGACGAAGGACAGCCCGACCGAGGACACCGAGCGCACCGCGGTGACGCCGGGCAGACCGCTCATGGCCTGCTCCAGCGGCAGCGTGACGAGCTGCTCCACCTCCTCGGGCGCCATGCCGCCCGCCTCGACCTGCAGCGTCACCTGCGGGCGGTCCAGGCTGGGGAAGACGTCGACCGGCGTGCGCGTCAGCGCGATGGCACCCAGCCCCATCAGGGCAGCGGCCAGGGCCAGCACCAGCAGCCGGTTGCGCAGGCTGGCTTGAACCAGGAACTCGAACATGGTCAGCGCACCTGGTTGAGGAGCGAGGCGGCCTGCACCACCACGCGCTCGCCGCCGCTCAGGCCCTGCGTCACGGCGACCCGGTCACCGTCCAGCGCCTGCACCGTCACCCCCCGGGGCCGGAAGCGCTCGGGCGCCTCCTTGACCCAGACGATGCTCTGGTTGGCCGCGTTCTTCACCAGCGCTTGCGCCGGCACGGCGAAGCCCTGCACGCTGGAGCGGGTCTGCACCAGCACGCGCACCGCCTGGCCCAGCGCCAGCCCCTGCGCGCCGCCGAAGCTCAGCGGCAGGGCCTGCTCGCGCAGCCGTGCCCCGGCGCCGAGAAAGCGCAGCGCCTGCGTGCGCCCGTCCTCGGCGACCAAGAAGGCGGCGCCGACGTCGGCGGCCAGCGCCGGTTCGTAGGCCAGGGCCTCGATGCGCAGGCGGCGTGGGTCGACGACCTCGAAGACCGCCTCGCGCGCGTCCAGCACCTGGCCCACCACGGCGTGCGCCGACGCGATCACGCCGTCGACCGGCGCGCGCAGCGCCTCGCGCGCCCCCAGACCCTGCGCCAGCGCGGCGATGCGCGCCCGCAGGCTCAGCAGCTCGGACTGCGCGGCCTCGATGTCGCGCCGCGGCACGCTGTCGACCAGGGCCTGCAGGCGTTCCAGGCGCTTCTCGGCGAGCTGCGCGGCGGCCCGCAGTTCGGCAACCTGCGCGGCCTGGGCCGAGCGCTCCAGGCTGGCGGTGCTGGCCTCGACATAGGCCAGCACCTGGCCACGCCGCACGCGCTGGCCCAGGCCGGGCAGGCCGCCCGGGGGCGCGTGCAGCCGCCCGCCCTGGGTGGCCTGGACCATCCCGCCGGCGTCCGGGTCCATCACCACCAGGCCCTGCAGCGTCTGGCTGCGCGGCAGGGCGGCGGCAGCCACCGGCAGCGTGCGCAGCGCCATCTGCCGCTGGGCCGGCTTGGGCAGGAAGACCGTGCCGTCGGGCAGGCGCTGCGGCGCGTCGCCAGGCCGCGCTGCCGGCGCCGCATCGTGGTCGTGGTCGTGGCCCGGGCCGGCAGCCGCCGGCAACCCGAGCAGTGCGCCCAGCAGCAGGGGGATGAGGCGGTGCTTCATGCCGACGCTCCCGCTGCCGCCGCGCGCCGACGCCGCGCGCGCCACCGCTGCCCCAGGCCGGCCAGGGCCGCCAGCGCGCCGACAAGCAGCAGGGCGCCGAGCGCCCTCGCTCGCCCAGGCCCGGCGTCGGCGTGTTCGTGCGCCGCCTCGCCCGGGTCGGCGTGGACGTCGAGCTCGGCCGCCAGCAGGTCGGCGGCGTCGCCCGCGCTGACGCTGACCGTCACCGCGTGCACGCCCGTGCCGGGCGGCCGCGCCAGCGTCACGGCGAAGCGGCCATCGGGCAGGGCCTGGGGCTTGAGGGTCTGGCCGGCGAGCTCCAGTTCCAGCTCGGCCGCCTGCACGGGGGCGTTGCTGGCGGCGTGGTCCAGGTAGAGCGTCAGGTTGCGGCCGTCGAGCACGCCGACCAGCTCGAAGAGCTCGGAGCTGGCGGCGAAGCGCGGCTGGACGCTGGCGCTCGCGGTGCGCTGCGGCGCGGCGTCGTGGTCCTCGTCGCCGTGCGCGTCGCCGCGGCCGGGGCTGGTCAGCAGCACGGCCGCCAGCAGCAGGCCGATCGGGGGGGTGTGGGGCTTCATCACAGATCCTTCTTCATTGCGGCAGCAGGCCCAGGGCCTGGCGCAGCTGGGCGATGGCGAGGTGCAGGTCGAGCCGCGCGCGTTCGCGCTCGGCGATGGCGCTGCGCGCCTCCTGCTCGACGCGCAGTCGGGTCGGCAGGTCGGTCTCGCCGAGGCGGAAGGAGCGCTCGAGCACCTCGCGCGTCTCGACCGCCAGGCGGGCCTGCAGGCTGCGGTGCCGCAGGGCACTGCGCGCCGCCTGCAGCGCCGTGCGCGCACTGCGTTGCAGGGCGGCCAGCCGCTCCTGCTCGCGCGCCAGGCCCTGCTCGGCCTCGATGCGCTCGGCCGCGGTCTGGGCCAGCGCGGCCTGCTGGCTGGCACCGGCGCCGAGCGGGAAGCGCAGGCCGATCAGCACGCTGCCGCTGCGGGGCGCACCGCGGGCGTCGCGCTCGCGGCTCTGCTGCAGGGTCAGCTCGGGGTGCGCGCGGGTCTGCGTGCGCGCCAGCGCGGCGGCGCCGCGCGCCACGCCGGCGCGCGCGGCCAGCGCCGCCAGCAGGGGGTGCGGGGTGGCTTGCGCGTCCATCGGCGTGTCGGGCTCTGGCTCGGCCTCGGGCTCGGGGGCCGGACGGAGAGGCTCGTCGGCGCTCAGCCCCAGCAGGGCGCGCAGGGCCTCGCCGCTGGCCGCCGCCCGGGCCGCGGCCAGCGCCTCGTCGGCCAGCGCGGCGGCGCCGAGGGCGTCGGCCTGGAGCTGATCGGCGCGCGACAGCTCGCCGGCCTGCACGCGCCGCGCCACGTCGGCCGCGAGCTGCTGGGCGCCCTGGCGGCGTTCGCCGGCCTCCTGCAGTGCCACGCGCGCCTGCTGCAGCGCCCACCACTGCTCGCGCAGGGTGCTGGCCAGCTGCCAGCGCGCCAGCTGCGCCTGCGCCTCGACCCCCAGGCCCTGGGCCTCGGCGAGCCGGCGCGTGTGCTCGCGCTCGCCGGGCAGCCACAGCGGCAGCGCGACGCCGAACTCCAGCTCCTGCGCACCCTGGCGCTGGTGCAGGCGGTCGCTGCGCAGCGCCAGTTCGAGTGCGGCGGGCTCGGCGGTCCAGCGGCGCGCGGCGGCCTGCTGGGCCTGCACGGCCTCGCGCCGCTCGCCCAGGGCCTGCGCCTCGGGTTGGCGCGCCCAGGCGCGCTCGAAGGCCTGCGCCAGGGTCAGCGCAGGGGGGGAGGTTTGGGCAGGGCCGGGCGCCATGCCGCTGCTGCCGAACGCAGGCTCCAGCGGGGCGAACAGGGCGAACAGGGCCAACAGGGCCGGCACGGCCGGCAGAGCCAGCAGCGTGCGGGCCGGGCGTGCGCGACGCCGGACCGAAACAGATCGGGACATCCGATGCTCCGAAGTGGGAAGGGAACCACGGGGGAGATCGGCGAGGCAGGCTCAGCGCAGCGCGCCGGGCCCGAGGGGCAACCGCAAGAAACCCTCGCCGATCAGGCGAGGGTCGGCCAGTTCGGGCGCTCGGGGCGCGCGCGCGGCGGTGTCGGGGTGTTCGGCGGGGCCGCGTCGACGGTCTCGTCGGCCCGCTCGGTGTCGAGCGCCAGCACCAGCATGGGGATCAGCGGTGCGCCGTGGGCCTGGCAGTGCTCGCAGCCCGGGTCGAGCCCGGGCAGTGCGGGCTCTGCGGCGTCCAGCTCGGCGTCGCCATGCTCCAGGCAGTGCAGTGCCGCCGGGGCCTCGTGCTCGCCGCACAGGCCCACCGCGCTCGCCCAGGCCTGTTGCAGGGGGAGCACGATGCACAGCAGGACGAGCAGCCAGCGCTTCATGGGTGGGCAGCATAGCCGGGCCGGCTTGAGGCAGGCCGGCGTGCGGGCAATACTCGGCCCCCGACCCCGCCACGCCACGCCATGGACGCGCACCCGGCCGCCGCTTCGACCCCGCTGTCCCTGCAGGAGGCGCGCTGGCAGCCGGTCGCGCGGCTGATCGCCGGGGCGCTCGCCATCCTGCTGGCCTTGTCGGCGGCGCTCGGCGTCGCGCTGTGGCTGAGCCGGGCCAACCACGAGCGCCAGGCGCGCCAGGGCACGCAGATCGCCGCCGCCAGCCTGGCGGCGGCGCTCGAGGCCATGCTGCGCCAGATCGACCAGAGCCTGGCCACCGTGGCCAATGCGCACCGCCAGATGGCCGTGCTGGCGCCCGCCGAGCGCGATGCCCAGCTGGAGCGCCTGGTGCCGCAGCAGGTGGCGCTGCTGCCCTATGTGGACCGGATGCGGCTGACCGACGCCGCCGGCTGGGTGCGGTTGGGCTTGCGTGCCGGCGAGCGCCCGGTGCAGGTGGCCGACCGCGACTACTTCGCCGCCGCGCGCCGGCACGACGCGCTGGTGATGTCGGAGCCCTTGCAGGGGCGCATCGACCCGCGCTGGGGCGTCATCCTGGCGCGTCGCCTGCAGGACGCCGAGGGCCGCTTCGACGGCGTGGTCTACACCTTTTTGCCCAGCGAGCAGCTGACGCGCTGGCTGGCGCGGGTGCCGGTCGGCCGCACCGGCGAGGCCAGCCTGCGCGCCGCCAGCCGGGCGCTGCTGGCGCAGCACGCGCCGGGGCGCGCCGAGCCGCCGACCTACGGCAGCCCCAAGGTGTCGGACGAGTTGGCGCGGGCCATGGCCGGCGGCTCGGCCGCCGCCGAGTACACCGCCGTGGCGGCGCACGACGGCGTCGAACGGCTCAATGCCGTGCAGCGCGTCGGCGACTTTCCCTTGGTGGTGGTGGTCGGCATGGGCCACGATGAGTTGCTCACCCCCTGGCGTCGCGAGGCCCTGATGCTGGGCACCTTGTGGCTGCTGGTTGCCGCGCTGACCGTGTTGCTGGGCGCCTCGGCGATCCGCCAGCACCGCCGCGAGGTGGCGCTGCGCCAGGCCGCCGACCGCCTGACGGTCTGGCAGGGCCTGATGCTCGACAACGAGCTGGTCGGCATGGCGCGCCTGCGCGAACGGCGCGCAGTCTGGAACAACCCGGCGCTCGAAGCCATGTTCGGCTACGCGCCGGGCGAACTGGCCGGCATGGCGGCGCGCCAGCTCTACCCGGACGACGCGGCCTACGAGGCGCTCGGCCAGGCCGCCTACCCGGTGCTGGCGCGCAGCGAGCGCTTTCGCACCCAGCTGCCGATGCGCCGCAAGGACGGCGCGCCGATCTGGGTCGATCTGTCCGGCGCGGCGCTGGGCGGCGGCGATTCGCTCTGGACCTTCGTCGACATCAGCGCCATCAAGCAGAGCGAGGCGATGGCGCTCGAGCTGGCGCTGACGGACGCCCTCACCGGCCTGGCCAACCGCCGCCTGTTCGACCAGCAGTGCGAGCTGCGCCTGGCCGACGCGCGGCGCAGCGGGCGCACGCTGGCCCTGGCCATGGTGGACCTGGACGGCTTCAAGCCCGTCAACGACCGCCACGGCCACGCCGCCGGCGACGCCGTGCTGGTGGCCGTGGCGGGCCGACTGCTGGCCAGCGTGCGCGCCACCGACGTAGCGGCGCGCCTGGGCGGCGACGAGTTCGCGCTGCTGCTGAGCGACGTGGAGGGCGCCGCCGAGGCGCGCCAGGTGCTGGAGCGGGCGCTGGCCGCGCTGCGCGAACCCATCGTGCTGCCCGATGGACAGCAAGCCCGGGTGGGTGCCAGCATCGGCGCCGCGCTGACGGTGGCCGGCCGTTGCGGCGCCGCGGCGCTGGCCGAGCGCGCCGACGCCCTGCTCTACGAGGGCAAGCGCGCCGGCAAGGGCGTGATCCACCTGGCCAGTGCCGACGACCCGTCCTGACGTTTTCAAGGAGACCCCATGGCCGATCCGAACGCCGCGCTGCGCACGCAGCTGCGAAACATCCAGATCAAGACCGGCAAGACCCTGGCCGAACTGCACGCAATGCTGGCCGGCAGCGGCCTGGCCAAGCACGGCGAGAAGCGCAGCTGGCTGATGGCTCAGCTCGGCCTGGGCTATGGCGACGCCAACACCGTGGCGGGTTTCGAGGGCAAGCCGCTGCCCGATCTGGGCGAGGCGCCGCCGGCCGCCGCGCCCGCCGGCGCTGCGCCCGCCGGCGCTGCGCTCGACGCCATTTACAGCGGCAACAAGGCCGGCCTGCGTGCACTGCACGAGG
>Ga0154020_10010213_pt1 | contig 10750 bp, 5 predicted proteins | sample Klosneuvirus_201_FD_109709 | JGI IMG/M metagenome (GOLD analysis project Ga0154020, IMG submission 109709) | Active sludge microbial communities from wastewater, Klosterneuburg, Austria - Klosneuvirus_20160825_MG | ecosystem: Engineered > WWTP > Aerobic digester > Activated sludge | place...
AGTGTGAGGCGCATCAGCCGGTTGATGTAGGACGACAAACACAGCAGCAGAGAGCAGTGACGGTAAACCTTGGAGCAGCACTTTCAGCCCCAGAAGTCCCCCTGCGGATGCACCAATAACAACAATGTCTCTCTTAACCAGCATCGCCAATGTAAACAAACCGTAGTGATAATAAATTATAGCGACGCCAACTAAATGTTAAAGGACGGTTTGCTCCTAGGGTGAGGTCGCCAACGGCCGCTTCGCGGCAATCCAGTTCAAAAAACCTGGCTTTGGCTGAATGGCCGCTATCGGGAAAATGCTACGGCGGCATTGGGCACGCTGCTGTCATTCAATCAAACGGCAGTCGTGCGGCAGGTTACTGTGTGGATCAGCCACCGGGTATGCGTTTGTCAGATGCCGTTTCTGGCTCGAATCAGTAATGGCTCCACGAGTTCAATTCCAACCATTGGAATATAAACGTCTATTCTGAAGAAGCGCTGTCTGAAAATCTGCAATGAATATTGATTGCTACACACGAATCATATTTTTCTATCGATAACGGGTATATTCATGCGGCTGTTGAGTTGGCTGCAATCGTGCGCCCAGCTTCGAATGCAAAATTAAAAAATTTAGAAACAAATGACTTCAAAGAAGAGCGGTTTTGCAGGCCTTGGCAATTTGGTTTCAGATATCTCTGATGTAACGTCTCCACCAGAGAAGAAAGAAGAGCCTAAGGCCCCTCCTCCGCCTTCTGCAAAGCCCGTTGAATCTACCCCCGCGCCCCAACCCCAAGCGCAATCAACGTCACAACAGGCTCAGCCTTCCTCGCAATCAAATTCCCCGACAGCAACAAATCCTAGCCAACCAAGCGGCGGCGGTAGCAGCATAGGTTGGTTGGTGGGAATAGTTTTGCTCGTTGTAATAGTTGTTGCCGTTTCATCGAGTGGAAACAAGGGGAATCAGTCAACAAGCAGCCCCGGTTACTCATCTGCTCCGAGTAAGCCTGCGATGTCTCAATATGAGCAGGCAATTCCCTCGCTTGATCCTCAGGTGGGAAGACTATTGGAAGGGATGCTAACCGCATTGCAGTCAAGCGACTTCCTTTTGGCCGGGAACAACGCATTGACGGTAGAGAAGTTGGCGAAAGCGAGTTCCCAAGGAGCGAAACCTCAAGTTAAGGAAGCACGAGCACAAAATGCACTTGGCTTGAAGGCACTAAAAGAGCAACGGAAAGAAGCAGCGGTCCAGAACTTCTTTGCCGCGTACAAGGCTAACCCTCGTGATACCGAGATTGCCAACAACTTTGGTGAGGCTCTGTATGGAGCTGGCGATTACTCGGCAGCAAAGAAAGCCAACCTTGCCTCTTTGGCACTTACGCCGAAACGTTCATTCGCATGGGTTAGCATGGGGCGTCTATTTGCTCGAAACAGCGAGGCATCGAAGGCAGCTAGTGCTTTCGGTTTGGCTTTTCATTACGCGAAGTCTCCAAGACAAATGCGGCAATCGGTCGTCGCGCTCTTCCATGATGAAGACAACTACAACGTCAAAAATGCTGCAAAGACATTCCTGATTCAGAGTTACACATCCGGACTTCCGGATTTTCTTCGCCCTGTTCTTGCGAACTTGTCCGATGTGAAGATCCCGGTATTTCTGCCTGCCAAGGTTGCTGCCCATGATAGTGAAGGCAAGATCATGGAGATGGTCGCCGTTAATAATGAGATGTACAGAATCGTGGCAAATGAGGATAGCTACAGCATTCCTTTTGCTTCAGAGCCTGATTGTCGGGCCTCTAACTGCGCTATAGGCTTCTTGAGCGGTCGCAAGGTTACTGCTGTGGATGTACCTGAAGAAGGGGAACCCGTTCGAATAACGGGAGGCATTATTGGGAAAATTATTCGAGACAGCTTCAGGAACAGCAGTCGTTTCGTTTTCAGAGTTGCTGACGTCGAATACACATTCGCGTTAAGTGCTGAAGCCAATGACGATGTTGAATTTGCAAATTCTGCTCTAAAACTCGGTTCAATCGCCGTTGATGCTTTTGCTGGCGAAACGAAATTGGCGTCGACGACATCCGCACCAGCCCCGGTCCAGCCCCCTCAAGTGTATGCGCCGCCTCAAACCTATACACCTCCAGCCCAGACATACACGCCGCCACCAACGAGAAACAACTTGGATTGCAATATTAGCTACGAAGTGTCGCTTCAAACTTTCGGTGAAGGCGTTAGTGTTGAATTGCGGATGGGAACTCCAGGTAGCTCACGGATGATCAAAACATCGTATAGCTCTGGTGGAACTGTGCGCTTTTCGAGTCTGTGTCCTGGAAGCTATTTTCTGGCGATCGGTAACGGGGAGAGCGTCAGCGTAACGCCGATTCGGTTGTTCGATACTGGCGTTGATTACACCAGCACCCTGACGATGCAACGAGGTGCTGGCAATGTATCCTCCCGACGAAAGAGCGAACTCTAGCCTCGAAGCTTTCTCAGTTTGCTTGCAAGACAGATGTTATACGCAGCCGGCCCTTCAAGTAATCTAGGACCGTTGCAGGCAGATTCGATCGTTTCTCTTTCTGAGTATTTCAATGAAGAAAGATCAGGCCGTGGAGCGTTTTTTAAAGCAGCCAGCTTGCCAGATAGACAACGATTGTAAGCAGCGGGGCCTTCAAGAACACGAGGCCCATTGCATACCGATTCAAGGGAGTCCTTTTCGGTATTGCTAAGTCCGGCAAGGTCCGGACGCTTTGGAGCGTTTCTCATTGCGGCTAACTTTTCACTAAGGCAACGATTGTATGCAGAAGGGCCTTCGAGGACACGAGGTCCGTTGCATACAGATTCAATCGACTCCTTTTCGGAATTACTAAGACCAGAAAGATCTGGTCTCTTTGGGCCGTTTCTCAACGCGGCCAACTTTCCGCTAAGGCAACGGTTGTATGCAGCCGGGCCTTCAAGGACGCGAGGCCCATTGCAAACAGATTCGATTGAATCCTTCTCTACGCTTGTGAGATCAGAAAAATCAGGGCGTTTCGGGGCACTTTTCATTTCGGCCAATTTATTACTTATGCAACGGTTATACGCTGCCGGCCCTTCAAGCACTTTCGGCCCGTTGCACACAGATTCCAAAGATGATCTTTCAGCGCTGCTGATTGAATTTAATGAAGGCGCTTGATCCTGCGCTGCCACTGTCGGTGGAGTAAGCTGTGTTCTAGCGCCTGGCATCACACATCGGTTGGAAGTGCATCTACTTCCAACATCTCCACACTCGATATCACGGCTACAGGCTGCACCGAGACCGCGTTGAGCAGCACATGACCCACTAATACAAAACAGGCTGCCTGGGCACTGATTGTCGTCTGAGCACATGTTGTTAGGCTGAGATTGATTAGTCGACGCTGATAACGCTGGTGTGGGTGCCTGCGAATTAGAGCCGGGCATTACACAACGACTGGAAGTGCATCTGCTACCAATATCTCCGCACTCGACATCACGGTTACAGGACGCTCCAAGGCTAAATTGAGCTGCGCAAGCACCGCTAATACAGAATAGATTTCCGGGACACTCGCTATCCAGAGTGCACATGTTTTTTGTGCGTGTTGTGGTCTGAGTTTCTTGGGTCTGCCATGCGGGAGGAGCACATTTCCCGCTCATACAGAAAAGCGTACCAGGGCATTCTTGGTCAACTGTGCAGGATTGTGGAGCGCTCTTGGCTGAAGCGCCTACTGCCGGGGACTTGGCAGGACTTTTCTCAGGGAGCTTGGGTTTGGCAGGCGTATCAATTCCGATTGAGTGCCGAACCCATTCTGACTTCGCCGTGTTCTCGATGTAAGCCCGGTTCAGGTTGATCTCGGACTGAACTTGTTGCAGTTCGCCTCTGCGGTACCGGAATGAACCGCAACGCGAGTTGTAGTCTGCTATCCGCCCATTGAATTGGCGAAGCTCAGGCGAATTTGAGCTTTTGACCACTGACTCAATAGCATCGAGCCTTATTTTCTCAAGCGTGCAGTAGCGAATTCCCTTTGTGTTTAGAACTTGGTTCTCTCCAACAGATGGCTTTTGAACGTCAAATGAAGGCTGCGTCGGTTGGGTTTGCGCTGGAACTGGGACTTGAACTGACGGAGCTGGTGCAGAGTAGCTTGACGAAGAATTAGTTGATGGCTTGTCGTTGTTGGACGAAAAAACGATCAACAGCGATATAGCGGCCACAATGCCGATAACCCAAGCAATAACACCATTTCCGGAGGTGCCACCTGGAGGTGTGTCGGATTCATTCGACTTTTGGTTAACGGGCGAAACACGCAGACAAATTGACTCTGCTGGCTCTTCAGCCTTTTGTTTTGCCTGTTGCTCTTGATCTCTTTGGGGAGGTTGTGGCTCTGCCGGTTTGGATTGCGCCCTTGGCGGCTCAGGCTTTTGTAGTGATTGCGGCGCAATATCTTCAGAGATATCAGAGACGAGATCGCCAAGGCCTCCAAAGCCTTTATTTTTATTATCAGACACGTTCTTCCCCTTAATTACTCCACAGCTCCATTACGCTTCAGCAACGCAATCATCGATGAATTATTGGACCCTTTGGCCCACGTAAGCACTGTTTTTCCTGCGCCATCCCTTTCATTAACGTCTGCCCCTCGACTAATGAGAAGTTCGGCTACGGATAAATTGTAGGTGACAACTGCATTTTTTAGCGGCGTTGCGCCGTTTGCTAGAGGATCATTTGGCGACACATTATTGTTTAGATAATACTCAACCGCTGGTAAATTGCCTCCACGAATGGAGCCAAGATAGCTTGATGTTGGAGTAGCCGGTGCTCTTTGTACGGGAGGTGGATCGTAATAGCCATCTTGTTTGGAAGCCTGGCGGCGATCAGGTTTTGAGCGCGGACTGTGTTGGGTGTCGGTCGCCTGTGCTTGGTAAGGCTTGGTGGTGGTTTGACTTTGACCTTGCCAAGCAGGAGGGGCACACCTGCCACTTATGCACATTAAAGTACCCTGGCAATCCTGATCAACGGTGCAGGTTTGTGAAGCCTCTCGCTTGCCATTTGTTGCGGCAAAGTTCGAGGGGGAACTACTAGGAACTGAGGTAGAGCTGGTTTCCTTGTATTGCTGCATCCATTCAGTTCTGGCTTTGTTTTCGATAGCTAAGCGATTTTGCGCAATTTCGGCTTCAATGCGTTGCAGTTCGCCACTGCGATATCGGAAAGAACTGCATCGAGAGTTGTAGTCAGCAACTAGGCCATTGAATTTACTGACATCCGATGAGTTTGAGTTGCTTACCAAGGACTCGATGGCATCGATCCTAGTCTTTTCATAAGTACAGTACCGAATTTGCTTAGTGCCCAGAGTCTGATTTTCCCCAACAGGAGGCATTTCCACATCTAGGCTAGGTTGCGATACAGGCGCTGGTGCTGAGAAATTAGACGAGGGCGAAGCAGGTCCGGATGGCGATTTGTTGTCGTTGGACGAAATCATGACCAAGATAGAGATCGCGGCCACAATCCCAATTACCCATCTAATGGTGCCATTTCCAGAGGGTGGGCTAGGTACTGCGCTCGGAGTGCTTGCCGCTGTGCTGCTGGTTTGTTGTGGAGTTGGAGCAACTGGAGCTACTGGAGGAGGAGAAGGTTGTTTAGGCGGTTCAGGGGGTTGAGGTGTGGCCTTTTGCTCATTTAGAAGTAGTTTCGGAGTAACGACAGACGGTTGCGGCGCTATATCCTCAGAAATATCAGATACGAGGTTGCCAAGGCCCCCAAAGCCCTTCTTGTTATTAGACACGTTGTTCCCCTAGTATTTATCGCGTCAAGTATTTCTTGCCTAGCTCAATACGCCACTCAGCTTGCCTTTCCAATCCTTGAAATTGATTCGAATCAGCGCTTCGAGAATATGCGTATTCCAAGAATCCTTGTAAGAGGCCTCGACATTAACCTTCGTGTCATTTTTATCCGCGATCACTAGGCTGCCATTTGCGTTGTAGTAGTTAATCTGCCCCCATCGTGTATAGACGTCATCGCACCCAAAAAATTTCTTGCGCTTGAGGGTTACGCCGTTATCGTCAAAGCAAATTCCACCAATGTTGTAGCTTGAACCATCAGCTAACGATTTTGCATACTCCATCATCAATCTAACGCCAACCGCTCTCCATAGGCACTGGATAAAAGAGTCGTAGATGTTTTCTTTGCGAGTTGCGATCACGAAGCGGTTTTGTGCACTGGTAACACCGATGGTGTACTCAGTGCCGGTCGGAATACCGTTGACTGAATTCCTGACTGCACCCCAGCGAACGTGCTTGACGTCATCTAATGCAATACGCTCGCCCTTCCATTCAATCCCGCGAGGTGAAATGCTGAGGTGGTCTTTCATGACGATGCCGATGTCGGCAGAAAAAGTGATGCTACGCACCCATTCCGCGTCATTCTCTGTGGACTGCTGGCGATTATCAAAAATATCGTTGAGTGTTTCCGTATCCTTCGCTAGTTGCTCGACGACTTCTGGTAGCTCAGCAAAGAGGTCATGCAACGTTTTGTTGAGGAAACGGGCTGTTTCCAGCATGTCATGTTTATTGAATAGATCGATGCAAAGACTTCGAATTGAAAGAGCGACCTTGTGGCTGAGGTCGTGTTCCAGTCCTTGTGCCTTCATTGAAAGTTGGATTGGCTGTGCAACAAAATCCCAATTACGGGCCATTTTGTCGAGCTTCTTGACCAGACCATCAACGGCCTTTTCACCATGGCTGCCGCTTTCTCGGATGGTTTCAATGAGCTTAAGGATGTTTTCTGTCTCTGGCTCCAGGAAGCGGTTGGCTTCAATTTCATAACGGTCGATGACGTCATGAACAAGCATTGGAGCATGGTATTCGCCTGAGTCCGTCGTGGTATCAACTACGCTTGTGACAACCTTGACCAGCACGTGAGAGTCAAGGGAATCAATGGCTGTTCTTACCACCTCAGAATAGAAGCGACGGCGCTGGGCAAGTACCTCTTCAATAAGATCAACGGACTGGATAACCGGATACCCTGAAATGCTTCGGTCTTCATTAATTGCCCGAAGGACTTCTTCCGGATTGGTGTTATCTGAGGCGTAAGCAAGGTTAATGATGCAGCCCGCCCAAGTCCGAACGTCCACATCATCACGAAGGATGCTGATCAAATTGGCAATTAGGTTTGCCTTTGTCAGCGGTGGCAGTGATTCCGAATAGAGGAGGTCTTCTGGGTCGGTATAGAGCTTATCGATGTATGTATTGACACTTCTTGGCGACAGGCCTGGGAACCACGATATCTCAGCAGAAAGTCGATTCTTGGGAGTTGTCAGATCGGTTCTTGCCTTGCTGACAACATTTGCATCCATAACCAGACTCTTTTCGTCGACCAGTTCGATCAGACGCGAACGGTTATCGCGCACGGTGGCCCCAAGCAAATGGAACGGGTTGCTATGCAGAGGCAACTCGATATTTTTGGCATTCAGTTTGACGATTTGGCTCATGCTTGTACTTGTCTTTTGCTATACGAACCCGATACGGCGCTCAGTGGCGTCCGGGTCTCTTGAAGGAGATGCCTCAAGGGCCTTGAGTAAGCACTCTTGAGTAATAATTTCTTTCCCTGCCCTTGCTGCCAGGCGAGCGCCTTCCCGCACAACGAAAGAAACGTCTGACAGCGGACGCTTGGCTAGTTTCTTGGCGAGTACGGCAGACGAAACTGAGTCGTCCTTAGGAAGGGATTTGAAGAGGTTATCGATCAACGAAAGGACCTCCTCTTCGCTTGCATAATCAACTTTGATAACGTGATCAAATCGTCCCCTGCGCATAATTGCCGGGTCGATCATCTCGATACGGTTAGTCATGGCAATAATTAAGACCTGATTTTTTACGGCTTCCGGAATCCGACGCAGAAACTCAGCCACTTCTTCGACACGGTGATGGCTACCGCCGCCACCGCTTTCACGGTCAGCAAGGAAAGCTTCCATTTCGTCGATAACGAGGACGGACGGCGCGTTCTTGATGGCATTCTCAAACATCTCTGAGACTTTTTTGCTTGTCTCGTGGATATATGGACTGGCAACACTGGAAGCGTCGATTTGGAAGCTGGGCCAACCAAGGTAATCAACAAGCCTCTCAACCGCGAACGTTTTGCCGCAGCCTGGAGGCCCGTGCATGATGATCGCTGATGGAAAATCGATACCCAGTTTCTTGTATCGCTCCTGGTTGTCGATGATATCGATGATGTGTTCGTTGAAGAACGATTCGAGATAAGGACGTCCGGCCAATTCGAACTTTTGCTTTGGCGCATGAGGCGAATCAACCGCATCTGTAGCAGTTGAAGACAGTGAGCCAGACGCCAGACCAGCTTCCTCAACCGCGAAGCCGCTGCGATTGATAATGTCAGCGAGTATGGGGGCGCTCATCCAGGTGGTCAGGGAACGGACACGCCGGAACGCTTTGATCGATACCGGGACACCCCCTGTCAGCCATGCACCAAAAACTACGTCGTCTTCGATAGGGGGCGACAAACTGAAGGTTGGCAGGAGGCGAGAAAACCTCTCGACATAAATTGCATCGTGCAACGAGGATGACTGATCAACGTCGCGGGTTGCCTTGAAAGATTCGGCAAAGGCGATGGCTTGCCCTGCATTTTGAGGCGACTCAAATGAGGAAACCGGGGCAAGTTGATGGTCGATTCCGCTGGAAAGCTCAACTAACTGGTCCTCACCAAAGTTGAAGCCATTAATGAATTGCTCATCCAGTATCCCTGACTCTACCCATTTCTTTGCGAGCGAAGATTTGGCGACAAGAATGCGCCCTCCTCCAGCAGCTGAATAGATTTGCCAGTCCGGACCTTCAAAGAGCGCTACTCGGGCTTGTTCACCATCCGGCGTTTTGAAGCCAATCGGAAGCCAAGCATCAACAGCCATGATTAGCCTCGCATGATGTTTGCAACCATCAGGTCCTCGGCTTCCCCGGTCGAGATACGTATGGCGTAAAGGGAACCAACAATCTTGCGTAGTTTCTCGATGTCTCCAGCGTTGATGGCTTCCTTACCCATCGTGGAGAGTTGAGCATGCTGGGCACGATCGGAAAACTGCCAAGGCTCATCACTCATGCGCTTGAAGTGTTCGATAACAAACCAGTCCTGACGCCAGAGGATTTCCCAATTACGCCCACGGAGTTGATCGAGGAAGTTCTCGAAATCTCCAGTGTTGCTGTCGATAGCACGCTGAGCAGACTTGGCTAGATTGTCGAATGAGTTGGCTTCGGTGGGGCGAGCGTTCTTGCGTACAACGTCATCGAAGAATTTTAGGCAGGCGTCAAGATCGATTTGGCGGATCGTCTTTGCGTTGCCTTTGCGTACGTCGGCCAATAATTTTTTGGCTTCCTGCACGTTATCCATAGCCTGTTTAGCCGATTCATGGTCACTGGTGCCTGGCGGAAGCTCCGCTGCCTTATCAAGCTTGCACAATGCCTGCTCAAGCTTCGGATCATCAATCTTTTCAGAGATCGTGCTGATTCTGTTTTTCAGCGAATCAACTTCTTCAGCGATTTGATTCGAAGCATCAGAGTAGTCGAGTTGGCCATCTTGACGTGAATAGAAGTTCCGATCACCACGGAACATGCCACCGATTGCTGGAACCGATACAGCCAGTTCTACCTGTCCAGAATCAAGCACTTCAAACTCTACGATCAGTTCGTCGCCTTGCTTAATAACGCCATTATCAAAGTCAGCGCCCTTGATGTTGAGCGTGCCGATGAAACGATTGTCAGTGACTGGATCCTTGATCTCGCCTTCCCACAGATTGATACGGATGGAGTTGTTGGCTCCCGCTCGAAGCGACTCGCCAGCTTTGAATGTCAGCTTGCCTTTGACTGGCAGTGGATCACCGTCATGGACCAGAAACTCAAGTTCGCGACGACCCTTTTCAACCACCTCAATACCGATCGAGGACGAGGCCGGAATGGCGTCGATTGTCGCAGCGGTACGAGTGATGACGATCTTGCTTTCGCCAATGTTGATTGCGCCACCAGCAGCGTCAAAGACGAAAATCTTGAACACGTTTTCGCCCGGCTTGCTGAGTGTGACTTCAACCATTGCGCCGTTGGCTAGCTTCACACGACCAGATGACCAGCCTGTATCAAGGCTATCAACCTGGAACTCAACACCCGATTGAATGGTGCCACCAACCTTTGCCGCAATCTTTGCGCGAACATCAGGTGTGCGGGCGTGGTAATTAAAAGCAATATCCAGTTTGCCGCCAGAACCGATCGTTCCTCGGCTGTTCTTTCGGCCACGGCTCTGTGACGTCCAGTCAATAGATTCTGCAAAAACAGCCGCGCCTTCGGCAACAGCGGTCATCGGATTTACGTCAGTCGAAGCGGCAATGCCCAGCTCGAAGGAAACCTTATCTCGCAGCGGCTTGTAATGAGTCGGCCCACCGACAAAGACCATGCGCTCCACATCGTTCGATGTGAGACCGGCCTTTTCTAGCGTGTCACGGGTTGCCTGGATAGAGTCAGTCACCTTCTCGGCGATCAAATCATCAAGCGTTCCACGTACAAACGGAATGTCGATGTAGATTTCGTTGCCCGACTCATCCACCATACCTAGCTCAGAGTCAGAAACGCTGATAATGGCTTCGTTTTTACCTGAAAGCTCAATCTTTGCCCTCTCCGCAGCCCATAGGCCCATCCGAATCAACGACTGGTACTTCGGATTGACAGTGAGATCGTCAGGTAGATCAAAATTATCGAACAGCCAAGGCTTCACCACGTTATCAAGGATGATGCGGTCAAAGTCA
>Ga0154020_10010214_pt1 | contig 10750 bp, 16 predicted proteins | sample Klosneuvirus_201_FD_109709 | JGI IMG/M metagenome (GOLD analysis project Ga0154020, IMG submission 109709) | Active sludge microbial communities from wastewater, Klosterneuburg, Austria - Klosneuvirus_20160825_MG | ecosystem: Engineered > WWTP > Aerobic digester > Activated sludge | place...
CCGCTCGCCAAGAGGTTTGAACGCATCTCGGAACGCGCCAGACATCGTACGAGGATTAGCGAGGGCGATGATTTTGCGAGCATTCTTTTCCGCGTTTTCGATAAACGACTGTGGATGGGATGTATTTCCACTCCATAGAGTTTTCCCGTTTCTTCTTGAGAATAGTAGATGATGCGGCGGAACATGAGCGCACCACACAATCCCGTCGTAATCAATCTCCTTCACTAACGACTTTCGGTATGAGATTTTTGAATTTATTTTCGTGTATTTCACGACATATCCATCAACAGACGACGTGATTGTGTGGGTGGTAACTTTACTCTTCACGCCGGCCATCTGCCGCAAATAAACCCCACACTGATATCCAGCCTTTAACGCGATCTCTTGGAGGCCATCTGCCATCGCTTTTGACGATGTATAGATTACTGTCGACTCAGTGCGGCTCTTGTTTTTCGGGCAACGCCTATATCCATCACCCCTAGAATATGCGGATAAAAATTTTTCAATAAGATGCGGGCTTGCTTCCTTCACAAACTGCGGAACATGCTTCCTGGCCGCGCCGCGACCGAACTGGAGCATATACTCCGCGATTTGTCGCGAGCTAATGTAAAACTTCCTGTTCGTTCCATTCATGCCTGACGTGAATGTTATTTTCAGTCGTGTTAAGAGATGCTCGATTGCATTTGCGTTGCTGCCTGGGTTCTGGGAGATGCAAATTCCTGATGCGGTTCCTGATTTCTGAAAACAAACATGACCCTCGCTGAGAAACCATCCAAGCAGTTCAAACCAATCAGCGGCATCGAAGCTCACCTCGGGCCATAGCTTTCTCGAACTCTTCAAAGCTGGCACAGTACATACCTTAAAGTCTTTGCCAGTCCAACCAGTGATATTTCTCATCATGTCAGCCCTGGTAGGCATGTTCTGAGATTCCCTGAGTTTGTAGGGTTGTTTCTGTTCATGACACATCCATGAAGCAAACATGCGGTGATCTGGAGTGACGCAGTAATCGACGCCTTTGCACTGCATTGCGTGCATTTTTCCAACACGCCTGCTGACGTGGATACTTTCTGGCTTTACATACTCGGGCACGAAAGTTGCCGGATTCATTGTCAAGAGCCTGTCACTGTCAAGCACCTCCCACCACTTCAACCATCCTCGCTCCGACAGCAGTTCAGTTTGTTCGTCATGACACGCTTCATCAAATAAATAAAGTGTATTTTTACCGTGAGCACCGGAAAAAGCTTCCCCGGCGGTGGAGGAGGTAGGATCGGGATTGAGGATCGTGATGTAATGTCGCTCGTTATCGTTAATGGCGGAGGAGAGTATCCTGGACTGTTGCTTGTGGGCCATTTTCGTGAACCATGACACGGCCTCACCGAAGATGTTTTTGACAGCATGAGTGAAGTCACGCCCCGTAAGCGAAGTTCGCGATTCCGGGTAAACATCGAACCAAAGGCAAGCTCCGATCGACACCGACGCGCCCTTGCCAGCACCAGTACAACCCTTGATGAATATCTCCCCGATCGTGGGCTCAAAAAAAGCTGCCAGGATGATCTTCTGCCACCAATCAAGCCGTAAAACGGGGTTGGTTGGGTCGGTCACTGTGGTGATGATTGTCTTCGGAACGAGATCTGCTTGGTCGTACGGAAAGTCGTTGAATAGATCGATCTCCGCCGGGTCAGTGACGACCATTTCTGGCCACTGAAAGGCAATTAATGGAAACGGATTTCCTTTGCGGCAGGTTGTGCGATGTTGTGACAGTGTAGCATCGGCAATAGCGTCTTCGCTGTTGCCAGATCGTCCGGTGAGCGTGTCGAAAATGTGGTCGACGATCTGCTCGCCAAGAACAGGAAAATTGTTGATGACATCGTCAAAGTGTTCCTCGTTAATTGATTCTACTGCGTTTTTCGCAAGCCCCGTAAATGCCAGTCGCCGCGGTCCCAGGCCCATCTTTTTCTGGCCATTGATCTTTCGGGGATTCCGTAGTTTGCGAAGCGGCTTTTTGTTGATGCTTTTTGGCGATTTTCCCATACTAGCCCTCTCTAAAGACTGCACGATTCAGTATTTCCTTGAAAAAAGCAAGTAATCATTGACCATGCTCGATGTCAGTGGAACCCTGCGGTGAAGGAGATCGGTATGTATGAACTTGAAATAGCTCGCTACGTCCCGCATCAGGCGTACCAGATAGTCCGCAAAACGTGCCGCATTCTTAATAAGATATGCCCACCCAAGCTTCCTTTTAAGGTTGTGATGCTGGCCGCTTATGACATTCCAGATTTTCAAGGTGGTTACGCACAGGGCTTCTTCATGGCAGCTGACCCGTGTTTGCCAACTTCCGTGATTTACATTTGCTGTCTCGTGCATGGCAGCTACGAGACTCGGAAGACATTTTTACAGGATTCTGTTTGCCATGAATGGGGACATCGAGTCCAACTTGAGGAGGGATTACCGATTTGCGAGAACGAAAATAAACCTCGCACTAAAAAGCTACTCAATGAAGTCAGGAGACTTTGGAATGTCAGGGGCAATCAGCGGAAAGGCTCGTAGCATTATTGCAAAACGAGCCAGCATGGATATTTGGGAGAATAGACTCGGATCTGAGGCGAGAAAGGTTTTTATCGAGCTTTGCGAAGAGTCTATCGGCGATCCAAGCGTTAAGTTCCGCGGACTCCGCGTCCCGTTTTGCGAGGCGTTCCCTGGAGAGCCGCGGTGTGGCCAAACTACATGGCGAGAAGCGTTCCATCGATACAAGGACAAAATTCGTGTCGTCGAAAACAACAAAAAACATTGTAAGAAAAGTCCAAAACCAAGCCGAAGTTGATACTCTGGCGAGAGAGCGGTTGGGATTTGAGCGAAGGCTTCGGTCGCAACAGGTTCAGATCGCTGACCTGAAAGTCAACAATTCGCTCTTGCTTGAAGAGTTGTCGCTTCGAGAGCAGCAGCTCGATCTTAAATTAGCAATGGGTGATGTTCCAGCCTGCGCGCCATGGCCCTGGAAGAAGAAGCGGAGTAAGGGCACGGCCACCGCAATGATGTTGTGGTCTGATTGGCATGTTGATGAGCTGATCACTCCCGAGACAACCGGCGGAATGAATGAGTGGAATCCCGGCATCGCAGACAAGTCGATCAAGCAGTTGGTTTCCAATACGCTCAATCTCCTGGAGATAGAGCAGCGGCTGGTGGATCTTCCACGTGCCGTGCTGTGGCTCGGCGGTGACTTTCTCTCCGGGCCGATCCATAAGGAGCTTGAGGTCACGAACACGATGAGTCCTGACGGGGCTATCTGCTGGCTTAAGCCGCGAATCAAGGAGGCGATTCGGCTTCTTGTGACGGAAGGGAAATTCGAGGAATTCACGATCGTCGTGAGCTTTGGCAATCACGGTCGCTGGACCGAGAAGATCCAATTCAAGCGGGAGTGGGACGTCTCTCGTGAGTGGTGGATGTGCCACGAATTAGCCCAAGACGCCAAGGAGTGGCTCGGGAGCGATTCAGATCGCGTGAAATGGATCTGCGGAAAATCGTATCAACAGATTGTCGAAGTTGAGGGCTATCGCTGTCGTTTTGAGCATGGGCACAAAAATAAATACAGTGAAGGCATCGGCGGGCCGTTGATTCCGGTTAACCGTAAGCTGGGGCGGTTGAACCTCAGTGGTCCAACTCGCAGTGATTGGAATTTCATGGGACACTTCCACACCGCCGGGCAACTCGGGACTGTGATTATCAACAGTTCAATGATCGGTTATGCGGAATATGGCGACGGCCGATTTGGATACACCGACCCATCGCAAACATTCCTCGTTATGGACGAAGGACATGGCGTGACCCTGCGGAGGGAAGTGCGAGTGAGGTAGCTGATCATGGCTAATTGGTCTCGCGCAGCAGTTTTCGGGGTATACATCGGCGGGTCTGGTTTTATGATTACTTGTCTTTTAATGAAACTCGCCGCACGGAACCAAGATGTCAACACTACCCGAAAGAGTCCATAAACTGTGTCAGCTTCGAGAGTGGAAAACTGACTGGAGCAGCCTTGGGTGCTATCTGCATCTGGAGGTGAGTGAGTTGATTGAATCCCTGCGGGGGAAGGGTAGCAGTACGCCGTTGCAAGAGTCGGCTGATGTCCTGCTTGTGCTGATGGCGATCACGCAAGCAAACGGAATCGGATGGGCAGATGTCCTGGCCGAAGTCGAGCGAATAGTCTCTGAGAAGTCTACTGTCTCGCCGCTTGTGAAACCGGAACTGCAGATGCAGCGACATTACAGCTTTGGCGATCGCGTTCGCCAAGGAGACCGTCTTGATTACATGACAGTGGCCAGTTTTGATCCGCTGGTCCTGGTGTCTCCGCTCGGAAATGTGATTCTGCTGGAGAAGGACGTAGATGTTAGCGTGCTTTCTCGGTGTGGAGTCGCAACATGGGAGGAGTTGAGTTCAGCAATTAGTCGCTTGTCATCGATCCCGCGGACTGAGTGGCCGTGGACGATGGAAGTTAAGATGCGAATCATCGAAGACCTTGACCTCCTTGTTAAAAGCTTTGCTGCTTGACATTCCTTGATATCACGCCGACGATACTCTCTGTGATTTTGATTCCCGAGGGTGTTTCTCATGGCTCATTTTGAAGCGTGTTTCCTGGATCTCGATTGCGTTTTATGCGACTGGGCCTCTGCTGCGTTTGCTGCCTGCGGCCATTCGTATGACGCTGACAAATACCACCGGTCTGGATTGGGTTGGGATGTTGGCCATGCGTTTGGATACTCAAAGCAGCAGCTTTTCGATGCTGTTGATTTGTGCGGCGAGGGGTTCTGGGAGAATCTTGAGCCGCTTCCGTGGCTTGGTGATTTAGTCGGTGTCGCAAGCTCGATTGCTGCTGACGTTCAAATATTAACAGCACCAGCAGCAACGAGCGGGTGTTACAGCGGAAAATTGAAATGGTGGCAGCGAACATGCCAGGAGCTGATCCAGAAACCGCCAATCCTTTGCAAGGACAAATTTTACCTATCCCGCCGCCGGAGGCTCTTGATCGACGACAGCGATGAAAACGTGGATCTGTGGTTCGAGAACGGAGGTGATGCGATTCTATTTCCGCAACCATGGAATGAGAATCGAGACCTGCATAAAGACCCGATGTGCCATGTGCGACGCAGGGTTTTAGAATTGGTGGGTGCGTAATGTATCCACCGGACTTGATTGACAGATCACATGATTCGTCTCTGCCGGCTGATGTCGTTGAGCATATGTTGGCGCGGATTGAGGTCGCCGCATTTCACGGCTGCGAAGAAGAGGCTGTGGCTGCCGTTGCGGCCGGATGGAGAGAATTTCTCGGAAGGTGCAAGATTAGCCGTGCAACCAATTTGTCGGAGATCCCCGCGGTACCTCATCGGCTTGTTAATCGAATGGGTGAGTATGGCCTCGTTACGGTTGGTGATCTCGAAAAACGAATGGCCGAGCTGAAGTTGGATATCCGAGCCAAAAGGATCAAGGGGGTCGGCAAGAGGTGGCTGGAGCTTTTATGTGACATTGTTGAAAAAGTGTCCTAGTGTTGTTTTTTTGTTTACGGAAAGGGGTTATTTGAATGTCATCGATTATTGAAACTTACGTTGCCGATGCGATCCGAACCGAATCGGTTCCCACGCCAGAGCTGCTTTCGCGGCTCAGTGAGAAATCGCGGGTTGTGCATGCCGTCTTTGGCTTGCTTACAGAGTGTGGCGAGTTGGCGAAACCTGAAAGTCGGACCAACCTCAAAGAGGAAATCGGAGACTGCTGTTGGTATGTCGCGATATTGCTCGATGAGCATGGCATCGACTGCGACACGGTCTTGAGCAGCTCACCACCAACTGGCGATGATGTCGGGCAATATGACAGCTTCTCAGTCGAGCTCCTGGAGTTGCTTGCTAATGTTGGGCGGTTGGCTGACGGGTTCAAGCGGCAGATTTTTTACGGCAAGTCCATTCTGCTGCAACACGACGTGTTCCTACTGCTCAAGCCTGTGACTCAAAGCTTGATCAAGATCGCTAAGATCAACGGATATTCAATGGACCATATCCTGGCAGCGAACATTGCCAAGCTGCGGGCTCGCTATCCGATGAAGTTCAGCAGCGACGCGGCTTACAACCGCGACCTGAAGGCAGAATCGGCAGCACTGTCTCGGTAGAGGTGTCGCGTTAACGGCAGGCATGCGATTTAAGGAGATTTCACATGTTCACTCGAAGATCGTTTTTGTCGGCCGTTATTGGATATCAGTTTAAGTGGCTCGCAAATGCGAAGCCAGCGATCCCAAGCGGGAAAAGGGTCATTGTCATCACGGCTCCTTGGTGCGCCGCATGTAAGGTTCTCAAGGCTGTCGTTGACGACCTTTCCCGCTGGGGGTGGAGTGTTGGCCTGCCGCACGATCGCAACCCGTCCAAGATTATTATTTGCGATCCAGAGACTCCTGCTGGGTGGGAGATCTGCAAGGTTCTGGACGTGATAGGGACTGACGGAAACACTCAGATCCCACGCATTCATGTTGTGAACGATGGCGTCAGGGTCGGGAATATCGGCGCTATCTACAAGAGCCTGCCGAAGTCTCCCTGGAAAATGGTCGGGGATGATCGCGACCTTACACCCAACAATCTCGCAGATTGGATCAACGAGCAGTGGAAGCGGCCTGCCGAGAGAAGCGTTTTGAGGAACGTGTCAAAATGAACCAGATACTCTTACTACTGCTGTCGCTTGTGACCGGCGACTCCGCTGGGAGACCCGTTGTCGACACGTACGAGCGATGCGAACTGAATTACTTCTATTGCGAAAACACTGGAAGACTGGTCCTGAAGCAGCTCATTCTGTGGGATGGGAAGCGAGTCGAGCATTTTGTTGTTGTCACTTGGTTCATTGAAGACAAAGGTGTGATTCGCTTATTCAATGGGGGTCGGTATCGTGAATTTAGGGTCAAATCTTTTTCTGAATCACACACAGACTACGACCCGGAAGTCGAGAACCATGCCATCCTCAGCAAGGATTCTCGCCGTGGCGTGAGCCCCAGGTAGGCCGAATCTGTACTTTCAAGGCCCTGGGTATACAGCGTCAGCCTCTTGCTTATGATTAATCAGCAGGGTTCATGTCACGTGATTGTGCATCCCGCATTCCTGCGAAGTATTCAACACATTACGCGAGAGAGATACCTTGACAACCAGGATTACAACCACAATTTACACAACGAGCGAGGACTTGCAGAAACTTGCTGACGAGATGCGATTTGTTGAGCAAAACGCAGTTATTGGCGAATCAGCCATTGCTGGCTCGGTTAAAGTCAGCGGTCACCCACTGCATCATGATGTCGAGTTCTCTCTTAATCAAGACCGCAAGTCAGTAAGCGGCACTGGCGGCGGCTTGAAATCACTCCCTCATCACGATCGATGGTTAATCCAGAATGTCGGCCAAGGATTTCTTGGGAACTTTCCATATTTCTGGCGTCGCGAAGGAAGCGGTTACACTGTCGATGTCAACGAGGCCGGCGTTTTCACGAAACGTGCTGCCATGAGAATTGTCGACAGCTGCCGCGGTTCTCATGATTTGCGAATTTTGTCGCATGCGATTGTCATGGAGTTCTCGATACGTGTTTGTGATGCTCAGTGGTTGCGAAAGGACCAGAGAAACGAAATCGAGGGCAACCCATGAACAAGCGAGAAATCAAAAAGGCGATTGTGGCGATTGATCGGGCGAAGGTAGAACTATCCGAAGCGTACCGCGTGTTTTACCAAGCCGAAATGGATAAAGAAGTTGCGTTGCAAGTGGTTGAGAATTGCAAGGATGCACTGGCTGGAATGCTATCCAAAAAAAGCATTCCAGTTGCCAACAAGGGCAGGCTTTACAGCCTCGAAAATGGCGAACTTGTGATTCGTGCCGTTGTGGAGGTGAAGTGATGAACCTTCACGAAGCGCTGCGGCTGATGGGAGAAGCGAAATGATTTCAGCGTTAGTAGGGCATCTGGTTGGCGATTATCTCGCCCAAAACGATTGGATGGCGTTGAACAAAAAGAAGTCCACACTTCACTGCGCCGTCCATTGTGCGATCTGGACGGCGTGCGTGGTATTTTTTGCGTGGTGGCCGTTATGGACTGCGATTCCGTTATTCGTGACGCACTTCGTTCAGGACCGAACCAATGTAATCGCGTGGTGGATGGACTTTGTTGGTCAGAAACAATTTCGCATCGGCGTATGCTCTCCGTGGTCAATGATCGTTGTTGATAACGTGTGGCATATCGTTGCTATTTGGGTAGTGTCAATATTCTGCGGTTGATGGGAGGTGGGGAGTGAGTGTTTATTCTCGCAGGTTGCAAAGGATACTTCGGAGTCTTGCGGATGGCATTCCCTGCAAAAAAGTTGTGGCAAGGAGCAACGGTTCGATTGCGATCGTTGTGCGGATGAAGCCATCAGGCAGGCCAACCGGCAAGCGGCTCATGTTGCGGGCAAGGCGGAATGCGGTGAATCGTATTAGTACACCTAACAAGGAAACAGACGCATGAACGATGAACTGTTTTTCCAAATCTGTCGCGGGTGTGCGTTTTTGTACATCGCTGGATTTTGGGTGTTGCTTGTGATTTTGATCGTATACGTGTGGGAGAAGGAACCGACGCACGGGGAGACGAGTGATGAATGACGTAACTATAATTATCCGCGATGCGATGGATTGCGTTGACAAGATACGAACGCCGAGAGGGATTGCCGGAACAATCCGAGAAGGTCTTGTAACACTGGAGCGCGAACTCCACGAAGCGCGTGCCGAAATCGAACGGCTGCGAGCCACGCCAATTCAGTGGAGGCCAGTGGATGAAGTGGGCCGAAGTGGATACGTGCTTGGAAAAATCCGTGACAATGAATTCGACATCGTAATCTATCGCGGTTCACAAAATGCCTGGATGAATAGAGACAGAGACAGATACCTTGAATCCGAAGTTACCGCTTACTGCCCACTGAAATAAGATACGTGAAATGACAATTCATGAAATCAAGATCAAGGTCGACGTCCCATACGGCTGGGATGTTGTTGACTTTCGTGCTCCGCAGCGTGGTGAAATGATTATCACGGCATTCGGAAACGTAGAAGAGTGCAAAAAGGATTTACCATTTCAGCGATTTGTCCTTCGCTCCGCATGGCAGCCGCCGGCATGGTTGCGAGCGACGGAGTGTAAGTGCGTGTGGCGTTTTCACGGTAAGTGGTATGCCTCCATAGAAAGGCCAGTGAAAGGTGATTTACATTGGGAGGTCAACTTCCCAAACATTCTATTGCACGGCCATATACTTACCCCGTTTACCGAGCCCTGCGGCCCCGAAGTGCATGAGCTCGAAACGCTGAAGACGTGGGAGTAGATTCGAAAGCCCCGGCGGGTGGAAGTGAGATGCAAGTCAAATGAGCGAATCTATTGCGAATGAATTCTGCGACTTTAGTGCCAGTGATCAAGCAACCAGCTTCTCCACTGGCGATGTGTCGACGTCTCGGTGGATGTCGTGGGATCTGGTGGACGTTCCATCGATCCTCACAGACTTTGACTGTTGGTTTGATTACCAGACTTCGAAAATCCGCGATAAGACGCCGTTTATGTATCATCTGCGAAGGGCAGATCGCGAATTCGCTAAGATAGCTGGCCGCTGGAAGCCGTATGTCGTATCTGGCTCCATAAAGCTCCCGGTTCCATCCTTCTTGCCAGAGCCACCAAATTTTGACGCCAAACGGATGAGGATTTACTGCGACGCAGCGGCCCGGAGAATCGAGGAAAAAATAATTTTAAGGGTAATCTTTGGAACTGCGTGTTTATAGTTTTGTGAAGTCCAGGTTTGCCGTCTTGGTTAATTTACTCACGCAGCTCTAAGGGGATGGATTGTGGCTACTCAAACAAAAAACGCAGTGTGTACCGATTTTTCACAATTCTCCGCGGCTGTTCATTCTCGATTTTCGGAAATGTCCAAGCACGAGCTGTACGTTACGGATGTCAGCGATGTGATTTTCGATCATTATCTTGCCTCGTTCCCGGAAGGCACGAACCCGATTTTTCGGGAACGAACAGTGCATGACTGCCAGTGCTGCAAGCAATTCATCCGCCGGCTCGGATCTCTTGTGAACATCAAAGACGGCAAGATCGTGACCGTTTGGGGCAACCTGGATCTGCCGTACCCGTTCAAGCAGGTGGCCGATTCTTTGGATGCAATCGTTCAGAAGGCGGCGATCAAAACCGTGTTTCGCACCAAAGAACGCGGCTTCGGCGTTCCGTATAGCTACGATTCAAAGACAAACACGAAATACGACCACCTTCACGGTGACGTGGTTTCGCGGCATCGCTGTGACGATCCAGAGACGAAGCGGGGTGAACAGGATGCAATCTTCCAGGTGTGCAAGCGTGGATTGGTTGAGATCAAGGAAGCGGACCTGGAGACAGTGCTTGATCTCATAAACTCGAACGGGCTGTATCGCGGCGAAGAGCATCGACTGGCCGTGCAAGGCTTTCTCTCCCTGCTGAGGCGATTTATGCAGGCAGCCAACAGAGACTTGTTTGTGTGGGAGAATCTGGGCGATCGCTGTGCCCGATTTCGCAACACGGCCATTGGAAGCCTGTTGACAGACATGGCTGAAGGTAAAGACGCAGAAGCGGCTGTGAAGTCGTTCGAGGCCAAGGTCGCGCCAATGAACTACAAGCGGCCGACTGCAATCATCACCCAGCGGATGGTTGAAATGGCAGTGCAGAAGCTGACCGACCTGGGATTGCATGGAGCCATCGCTCGCC
>Ga0154020_10010215_pt1 | contig 10748 bp, 8 predicted proteins | sample Klosneuvirus_201_FD_109709 | JGI IMG/M metagenome (GOLD analysis project Ga0154020, IMG submission 109709) | Active sludge microbial communities from wastewater, Klosterneuburg, Austria - Klosneuvirus_20160825_MG | ecosystem: Engineered > WWTP > Aerobic digester > Activated sludge | place...
CGTTTCGGTGACAACGCAAGCCACCTGCACCAGTCTTGGCTCGATACAGGCAGTCGCTTCGGGTGGTACACCACCGCTGACATTTTCCTGGTCGAACGGCCTGGCGGGAAACCCGATTTCCGGCCTGGCGCCCGACACGTACACCGTGACCGCCACGGACGCCGCCGGCTGCACCGGCACAGGATCGGTAACGCTGCCCGCTCCACCGCTACCCGACGTGAGCATCGTAAACGTAACCAATGCCAGTTGTTCCGGCCCCGGTAGCGCCACGGCCGCAGCCACGAACGGAACACCACCGTTCACCTACCTGTGGAGCAACAACGAAACCACTGCCACAGCCGTCAACCTGACTCAGGGCATGTACACGGTAACCGTGACGGACACCAACGGCTGTTCGGCCACCGCGTCGGTGACGATCCAGATTTCCGGCGGCAGCGGCATCACCCTGGGTGATTTTGTCTGGCACGATACCGATCAGGACGGCGCCCAACATCCTACAGAAAAAGGTGTGCCGGGCATTATGGTCAAACTTTTCCTGCCCGGACCGGATACGCTATTGGGCACCAACGACGACATCCTTGTGGCCACTGTGCTGACGGATTCTACCGGCAAGTACGCGTTTGCGTGCATTGCAGCGGGCAAATACATGGTCAAGTTCGGTGGCTTGCCGGCCGGATACGAATTTACCGGAAAAAACAAAGTGAACAATACGTGCAAGGACAGCGATGCCAAGAGCAACGGAAATACCGACCCGATCATCATCATTGCCGGGCAGGGCGACACCCTGTGCGTGGATGCCGGTATTCATGTGATTTGTGATAACGTCACGAAGGCGGGCCTGATCTGCTGCAACCAAACGATCTGTGAGGGGGACACTCCTGCGCTTCTGTATGGCAATCCGCTGTTTCCGCCGCAGGGAGGTAGCGGCAAACTCCAGTACGTGTGGATGCAGTACATTCAGAACAGCCAGGGACAATGGACCTGGGCGGCCATCCCCGGCGCCACCGACTCTGTGTACCAGCCCGGGCCGTTGTTCGCAACAGCGTACTTCATGCGCTGTGTGCGCCGCGAAAACTGCCTGCACTTTTTGGAAAGCAACATCATCAAGATCATCGTAAAACCCGCCGGCACGCAGGGCTGTCCGCAATTTTTTACAGTCTTCCATGCCACGGCCATGAGCAGCGCTGCGGTCAAACTGGAGTGGTGGACCCTGCCGGAAATGATCCGCTACAAGTATGTCGCGGAGCGCTCTATGAACCAGATTGTCTGGACTACGGTGGGCGAGATGACAGGCGAAGGGGACAACTACGGCCACCGGTACACCCTCATGGACCATGCGCCGGAGAGCGGCATGAACTATTACCGTGTGCGGCGTATCGGCCAAACTCCCGAAGACGCGCTGTCCGAGGTTCGGGATGTCATGCTGGACATTCCGCGGAACGAATCGCTGGCGGTGTACCCGAACCCGGTCGAGCAGGTGCTTTACATTCGCAACCTGATGGCCTACGAATCAGATGCCTCGGTGCACCTGTTCAGCGCCAATGGTGTGCTGGTGCATTCGTTGAAAATCCCTGCCGGCAGCATGGTGTTTTTTGAAATTCCTGTAGCCAATTTGCCGGCCGGTATCTACCTGGCTCGGATTCTTTTCGGCGACGGCGAAACCCGGACGTTGAAGGTGAGCAAATTCTGAGGACTGCCGGATGATACACAGTTTCTTTGGGTCTGTTTCCTTGCTTTCGGCAGTAGCAGTGCTTTGGTTATTTGAGTTAAATATTCGGGTACTTTCGCCGGGGGCATACACCAAAAGCCGCTGGACGTACGGTATCCTGACACTCGCCCTGTCATCCTGTTTTTTATGGGTCGCGACGATCGGATCGTCCGGTTCGGCGGGTTTGGCCTTCGCGCTTGCTGCACTGTTTTTCAGCCTGCGTTCCCTGGAACAGGAGCGCAACCGCGATGCGCTGGGGTTAGCCATATTTTCTGCGCCGGCCATTTATTTATGGATTGATTTGGCTACCCTGTTGGTCTTGCCGGCAACGGCCTTGTTGCTGGAACTTTGGCGCCGGCGGCAGTGGGCTTGGGCGGTAAGTGCCCTGCTGCTTTTTTTCGCTGTCTTGTGGGCAATGGACTATTTGGACAACTGGGGCCAGCATATTGTCCCGATCTGGCAAGATTGGTCGGCATTCAATTTTTTCAAAAGCACCTTCGAGCGAGGGGGACTGGTTGAATCGAATACCCTGCCCAACATCGCTTATGTGTTTTTTCCCTTGGTGCATCCGGGGTTTTGCCTGACCCTGCCCGCCTTGCTTTTGTTGTTTAAAAAAACGGATGTGCATCTGTACAGCAAACGGATACTCGTGCTAAGTCTGCTGGTCTTTCTGGTGTATCAGGGCGGCCTGCCAATGCAAAATGTGATAGGCCTGCTCCCGGCCTACATTGTACTGCTCCTGTTGTTTTTTCCGGCCTGGGACCGCTTTTTTGCCTACGGCCTGTATTTTTTTCCGCGATTAGCATACGCCTTGATTGGGCTGACGATCCTTTGCCAGATATTATTTCTGAGTCAAATGATGTGAAAAGGGTGTAACAAATTCCCGGAGCGTCGGCTACCTTTGCCATCATGTATCCAGACTTATCGTACCTGTTTCACGCACTCCTGGGCACCGAACCGGATAATTGGCTGTCCGTGTTCAAAACCTTTGGCTTTTTTCTGGCGCTGGCATTCATCGTCAGTGCGTTCACCTACTACGTCGAGCTCAAACGCAAGGCGCGCGAAGGCCTGTTCCGTCCGACCAGGGTGGTTATCACCGAAGGGTCGCCCGCTTCGCCGACGGAAATCGCAAGCAACGCACTGATCGGCCTGATCCTTGGCGGCAAGGGGGTGTACGCCATGCAGCACTTCGTGGAGTTTCGGCATGACCCCGCCTCTATCGTTTTCTCCGGGAAAATGCACTGGCCTGCTGCCCTGATCGGGGCGGCGCTGTTTGGCGGACTGAGCTGGTGGGAGGCGCATCGCAAGCGCAAGGACAAGCCGGAATCCCGCGAAGTGGAGCTGTGGCCGCACGACCGAATCAGCGAAATAACCGTGTGGGCTGCCGTTGGCGGGATCGTCGGCGCCAAGGTTTTTGATTTGTTCGACAATTGGGAATCGTTCCTGCGGGACCCGGCCGGGGCGCTGCTCTCGGGAGGTGGTCTGGCATTTTACGGGGGGTTGGTACTGGGCTTTATCGCCGTGGTGACATACATCTGGCGCAACGGAATTCCGTTCCTTCCTGCTGCCGACGCGGTGGCTCCCGCCCTTGTTGCCGGCTACGGTGTGGGGCGCATCGGGTGCCAGTTGAGCGGCGACGGCGACTGGGGCGTTGTGAACCAGGCGCCCAAGCCCGATTGGATGAGTTTCTTGCCCGATGTTTTCTGGGCCAGCACCTACCCGCACAACGTGTTGAATACGCCGTACACCGACCCGGTCTCGAGTGTGCCCATCGAGGGCTGCACCTGGGAATACTGCATGCAACTTTCCATGCCTGTTTTCCCGACACCGCTGTACGAAATCCTGACGATGGTCGCTGTTTTTGGTATCCTGTGGGCCTTGCGCAAGCGGCTGAACGTGCCGGGTATGTTGTTCTTCGTTTACTTGACCTTCATAGCCGTAGAGCGGTTTTTTATTGAAAAAATCCGGGTGAACGTACCGCATGATTTTCTCGGCATGAAAATGAGCCAGGCACAGATCATTTCGCTGGGGTTATTAGCCGTGAGTGCCGTTGCGATGGTTGTGCTGTGGGTGCGGCATCGTTCGAACAAGTGACGTGGTATTTTCGGACAGTATGAACAGGGTCAGGAATATTGGGGAGAAATTCGGGTATCGTGCGTTTCGCCGGGCAACAACCTGCCTAGCCTTTTTCCTGCTTTGTTTGGCTCCTGTTACCCATGCCCAATTTGCCCTCGAAGCCGCTACATACCACAGCATACTTTGGCGGCATACGCCGAAAACGACGATACAGACCGGACACCACGTCTGGGGGCAAGAGATCGGGATTCGGTTGCAAACGCAGGGCAAAAAACCCTGGCAGGTCTGGCAACAGTATCCGGCATTTGGCATCGCCTTCGCGCATTTCCGGCTGGGCGATCAATCGCACGGCGACGCGTGGGGAGTACTGCCGCACCTGAATGTGCCCGTGTTGCGCACCGGCAGGTTTTTAGCCACGTTCCGGGTGGGCACCGGCTTGGGGTATGTGACCCGACCATACAACTATTTCGACAACCCCGGACAGAACGCTATCGGGTCATACTGGAACAACTTCACACAATTTCGACTGGGGGGCGAGTACCGGTTTGATGCGCACTGGCGTGTGCAGGTCGGGGGCGTACTCAGCCATTTTTCCAATGGCGCCTCGGCGCTGCCCAATTTCGGCGTGAACCTGTTTGGCGGATTTGCCGCGCTGGCCTGGTCGCCCGATGGCATCCGGGAGACCGAATTTTTACCTGCCACCGAGCCCCGGTATGGCGGCCGGCGCTGGGGAGGCATCGCGTCGGGCAGCCTTGCGCTTGTAGAGTATTCTGTTTTCGACGGGCCGCGCTACCCCGTTTGGGGAATTTCGGCAGCGGGGTATTATCAGATCAACCGCATCAACCGCCTGTTATCAGGTCTGGAGTACGAGTACAACCAGGCGGTTTATGCTTTTGGCCTTCGCAGTACCGAGTTTAAAGACAAACATGAAGCGGAGCAGGGCGCCACGCGGCTGGCGCTTACAGTAGCCGACGAGTTCCTGTTCGGAAATCTTGGCGTACAGGTATTGGCGGGTTTTTATGTGCGGGGGCGCCTGAGTCGCGTAGTCCCGGAACCCTGGTACAGCAAACTCACGGTGCGATACTATTTGCCGCCCATGTTCGGAACGCCGCTCCGGTGCCATCTCGGCCTCTCGTTAAAAGCGCACAGCACCACGGCGGAATTGATTTCGACAAACGCAGGGCTAATCTTCTGACGATTTTTTCCTGTCCGGCGGTTTCTCCACCTTTCGCGCCCGCGGCTCCCTGCCTGCCTCGCGTAAGGCCCGGCTGATGATCCACTCCACCTGGCCGTTGATGCTGCGAAACTCATCGGCAGCCCACTTTTCGAGCGCCTCGAACGTGGCTTCGTCTATGCGCAGCACGAAGTTTTTCTTATTAGCCATTACATTTTTTTAGTGTTTTAGTGTTTTGGTGTTTTGGTGTTTTAGTGCTCGTACCACGTACTAAAACACTAAAACTCCAAAACACCAAAACACATCTGATTTATTGATGCAGCGTACCGGTGTTCAGTACCGGCTGGGCATTTTTGTCGCCGCAGAGCACCACCATCAGGTTGCTGACCATGGCGGCTTTTTTCTCGTCGTCGAGGTCAACAATTTTCTTTTTCGAGAGCTGGTCGAGAGCCATTTCCACCATACCCACAGCGCCTTCCACGATCTTGCTGCGTGCCGCCACGATGGCGGTAGCCTGCTGGCGCTGGAGCATGGCCCCGGCGATTTCAGTGGCGTATGCGAGGTGATTGATCCTGGCTTCGATCACATCAATGCCGGCAATCTCCAGCCGTTCGCTGATTTCGCGCACGAGTTCGTGGTTCACCTCGTCGGAGTTGGTGCGCAAGGTCACCAGGGCATCCTCGTCCTCGAGGTTGTCGTAGCTGTACATGCCGGCAAGTTTGCGGATGGCCGATTCACTTTGAATTTTGACAAACTCCTGATAATGTTCCACGGCAAATGAGGCTTTGAAAGTGTCTTCCACCCGGTACACCGCCACAGCGCCGATCATAATCGGGTTGCCCTGTTTGTCATTCACCTTCACTACCGGAACATCGAAGGTGACGGCACGGGTTGACATCTTTTTTCGGGTGTAGAATGGGTTGACAAAAAAGAAACCGCTTTCCTTGACGGAGCCGATGTATGTACCGAACAGGTTGAGCACCCGGGTGCTGTTCGGTTCGATGGCGATTAAACCGGGGAGGATGAGTGTGGTAGCCACGACAATAGCCGCAGCGCCGACGATGATGATTTTGGATAGCACCAAGGCAACGCCTCCGATGACCATTAACAAACAAAGGGCAAGCATACCCCATCCGGACGTTGGTTTTACGATCTTTTCCATGACTTGTTTTTGATGTTTTAATGATATTTAAATGATAGCACAAAGATAACATTGTGTTTTTTTCAAAATCAAGAGGGGTATCGAAAAAACAGCGGAAGATGGTTTCCTTACCGACAAACGAATACCGGTGCGATGACGAACGGATTTCTTCGGGCACAGACTTTCCTTCACGAACATGCAAGCCAATAGCCAATGGCCAAAAGCCAACAGCCTGTTTCGGCAAAATGCCCTATCCTTGCGCCTTAGATGGACAATTCCTCGCCGAAGCAAGAACTGGAGCGACCGGTACCGCTGACCGACGCAACTTCCATGAGTCAAAAGCGCCTGTATGCCAATTACATCCGCGCCATTGCTGCCTGTGCTGTAGTGCAAATGCACAGCATTGGAGTGTACCTGTACCAGTACAACCCGGCAACCCCGATGGACGTACAGTTCATCACCTCGGACATTTTTTACGGCCACCTGCGCTGGGCCACGCCTTTTTTTATCATGATCAGCGGCGCCCTGCTGCTGCGTGGCGCGCGCGAAGAACCGCTCAGGCAGTTCCTGAACAAACGCCTCCGGCGCGTGCTGGTGCCGTTCGCGTTTTGGGGCACAGTGTATGCCCTTTACCTGTTTCGCGGCGAGATGTACTTCGGCACCGGACCATCGTGGGAACGGTTTGTGGATGTCGTATTTTATCAGGATATCTACTTCCACCTGTGGTTCATCCCGATGATCGCCGGGCTATACATCCTCACTCCGGCACTGCGGGTGTTCACCCGAACGGCTACCCGGGCAGAAGTGGAATACTTCCTGGCGCTGATACTTTTCTTCAACGCGCTCCACCACTTCCTGCCCGGCGTGTTTATCGTCAAACACTTTGCCTGGTTCGGTTATGTCGGGTATTTTCTTCTGGGCTACTACCTCAGCGCATTCCCGATTGATTGGCGATGGAAACGCATGGCATACCCGTTTGCTCTGCTCATGCCGCTGCTCACCGCTTATGGCACCTGGTGGCTAACGGTTCGCCAGGGCACATACAACGAGACGCTCTACATCTATGCAAGCCCGAACGTGCTTTTGATGACCGCTGCGTGGTTCTTGTTCCTGAAAGAATTTGATTGGGATGCGTTTGCCAATCGCTACCCGCGCGTGCACAAAGCTGCCATGTACATCGCCGAGGTCAGTTACGGGGTGTATTTTGTACACCCCATCATTTTGGACGTGCTGAAAAACGGCTACATTTTCGGGCTACACATCAACCCGCACAGTTTTTTCAACTACCCGCTCCACCCCGCCATCGCGGGGCCGCTGGTAGCCGTATTGGCTATCGCGCTGTCGGTTGGCGTGATTACCCTGATGGGCAAGTCGGCCACTTTGAAGAGGTGGGTGATGTGATTTTCTCCGGCCACACTTCAGGATTTTAGGCTTAAACACAGAGGCACAGAGACACAGAGATTTATTTTGAAAAATTAGTTCTCAAAATAAATCTCTGTGTCTCTGTGCCTCTGTGTTAAAAAAAACTACACCAACCGCATCGAAGACGATGTGCCGGTGTTCCCGCTTTTCTTACCCCAGCCGCCATTGCCGAAACGTTTGCGGCGGCGTTTTTTGGATCCGTCGGTGGGAGCCATCGGGTCTGCAGAAGTCGTGAAGGAGCCGCGGGGCGGGTTGGGCTTGTGCGCCGGTTGGGGCGCGGAATTGTGTTGCGGTCTGGCCACCGGCGCCGGACGCTGTCCCTTGGGCGGCGGTACGGGGATGGGGCCCGAGTTGGCCGCTTCGTAGTCGTGCCCGGTCACTACGGGCACTTCGCGGCGAATCAGTTGCTGGATATCCTTCAGGTAGGGGCGTTCCTCGCTTTCGCAAAACGAAATGGCCGTGCCCGAAAAACCCGCGCGACCGGTACGGCCGATGCGGTGGACATAAGACTCGGGTATATTGGGCAGTTCGTAGTTGATCACATGCGATAGTTCGTCAATGTCAATGCCGCGGGCGGCAATGTCCGTGGCGACCAGCACACGGATCGTGCGGTTTTTAAAGCCTTGCAGGGCGCGCACGCGGGCTTGCTGGGACTTGTTGCCGTGGATAGCTTCGGCGTTGATACCGGCCTTCACGAGGTCTTGGGTCAATTTGTTGGCGCCGTGCTTGGTACGGGTAAAGACTAGTGCCGACTCAATAGTGCGGTCTTGCAGCAAATCTATGAGCAGGAACTTCTTGTCCTTTTTGTCCACGAAGTAAACTGACTGGCGCACCGTTTCGGCCGTGGTGGCAATGGGCGTCACAGCTACGTGGCTGGGATCGGTGAGGATGCCGGAGGCCAATTTGACGATTTCGGGAGCCATGGTGGCCGAGAAGAACAGAGACTGGCGCTTCGTGGGCAGTTTGGCCAATACGCGGCGCACATCGTGCACAAACCCCATATCGAGCATGCGGTCGGCCTCGTCAAGCACAAAAATTTCGATGTTGGACAGGGATACGAAACCCTGCTGCATCAGGTCGAGCAGGCGGCCGGGCGTGGCTACCAGAATATCCACACCGCGAGCAAGGGTGTCGGTTTGCGGTTTTTGGCCCACGCCGCCGAAAATAACGGTATTGCGTAGGTTGGTGTACTTGCCGTAGTTGCTGAAGCTCTCGCCGATCTGGAGGGCCAGTTCGCGGGTAGGGGTGAGCACGAGGCAGCGGATGCGGCGGGAAGTGCCGGCCGGGCGCTGATCGAGCAGTTGAAGAATAGGCAGGCCGAATGCGGCCGTTTTGCCGGTGCCCGTTTGGGCGCAGCCCATCAAATCTTTTCCTTCGAGTACGAGGGGAATGGCTTGAACCTGTATGGGCGTGGGGGTGTCATACCCTTCGGCTTTCACGGCGCGAAGGAGGGGCTGGGAAAGCCCGAGTTGATCAAAATTCATGTGTAAAATTAACGTGTAAAAGAATCAGAAGGGTCTTACACGTCGCTACGGGAGGGGCGGTTTTGGGGCACAAAACTGCATGTGTCGAGTGCAAAAGCATCTTCAATGAAATATAATGGTGCAAAGGTGGGCTATTTTTGTGAGTGTGGCGGAATTTTCTTTTGTGCCCCTACTCTTCGAAGTAAAACATCCGCCCGCCGTCGGTCGTGATCCAGCCACGACGACCGAGCACGAACACATCGGACGCGTCTGCGGATTCGGGCAATCCGGCCAAAGGTGCCCAGTCGGCGCCGCCGTTTTCGGTGCGCCAAAACAGCCCCCCGTCGCCCACCACGTACCCCCGTTCTGCCGAGGTAAACCAGAGTGCCCGGAAGGGTTGGCCGGCGCTGCCGAAGGTACCGCCTTCCCGGATCGTATGCCAGGTTTGACCCTTGTCGGTTGTTTTCAAAATCGTTCCGTGGTGGCCGCAGATGTACCCGGTGGTGGGCGTCGGAAAATGCACCGAGCGGAAAAAATCGCCCGTGGGCGGAAGCCGCTGCCAGCTACGCCCGCCATTGTCCGAGCGGAGCACCCAACCCAGCCCGACGGCGTGTGCCGTTAGCGAATCGGACAACCACACGCCACTCAGGGCATTGGGAAACTGATGCACCGTGTCCTGAAACCAGATCGCGTCAGGCCCCAACTTGCGCGCCTTGCCAGTTTCAAAACCCTCGCCGGATACGATGATGCCGTGGCGCTCGTTCCAAAAAAAGCAACTACGGCTCCAGGCATAGTCCATGCGAAACGGGTGCCAGTGCGGCGCATCGGCCCAGCGCACGAGCGCGAGGCCGTCCATACCGCACACATAGCCGCGACCGGCGGCATCGAACATGACACACTCCATGCGGTTGTTCAAGACGGTGTCTGTTTGCCAGGTTTCACCGCCGTCGGCAGTAGACAGGATCAGGCCGCGTTGCCAGGGCGTACCGGCAGTGGCATAGCCGTGCAGGCTGTCGGTGAACCACACGGCTGTCAGGTCGTCGGTTGTCGGTACGGCCAGTTCGCGGAATACGGGCAGGGGGAGCGGGTCTTTGCCGCAAGCGGCAAGCAGGATGCAGCAAGTGGAAATTTGTACGGCACGGCGTAGCAGCCGGGAAAGGTAATTTGTCATAAGTGCCGAGACCGAATTAATTGATAAAATGAAACGAAGGGATTTTGAAGCAAGACAAGGCATTTTTTGAGAGCATAGCAGCGCTACGGTTGAAAAAAATAACGAAGTATTGCTTCGAAAGACCGAGTTTCAATTATCAATTAATTCAGTCTCGGCACTTAAAGTTGCCAAAGATAGTACACGCTGCCCGTTCAACCGCGCAACCGGACGCCGCATTTCCAAGCGTGTTTTCGTTTGAGAATCCAGTCCGATCATTTGTAAAAATTTCCCGGCCATGAAAAAAGTTTACCTACCCGTTGTTGCTGTACTTGCGTTGGCTCAAACCACATTTTCTCAAATCAAACTCGAACATACCTATCCGCGGGGGTACCTGCTGCGTACGGTTCTCGACGTATCGGGCGAGACGTACCTTTTCCGGCCCAACCAAACCTGCGACCTGAGTGTACTTGACTCGATGCACCTGCAAAAAGTGTTCATTCCGATCGCGTCGGACCTGGATTGCAGCAACTACATTGTTACGGAAAAAGTCATGGATACCGACCCGGGTATCGAGGTCGTGTACTATTGGCTGGATGACGGACCTGGATTGGCCA
>Ga0154020_10010216_pt1 | contig 10748 bp, 4 predicted proteins | sample Klosneuvirus_201_FD_109709 | JGI IMG/M metagenome (GOLD analysis project Ga0154020, IMG submission 109709) | Active sludge microbial communities from wastewater, Klosterneuburg, Austria - Klosneuvirus_20160825_MG | ecosystem: Engineered > WWTP > Aerobic digester > Activated sludge | place...
CGGATGTTCGGCGCATCGCCAATCCACTTTCCGTGCTCTCGCAGTGGAAGCTGCTCGACAACCTGAGGCGGAGCCTCGTCCCTGCGGCCCTGCTGTTCCTGATGATCGGCACGTGGTTGCTCCTCCCCGAGGGCGCCGGCCTGGGAACGCTGCTGGTCCTCGCGATTGTCGTTTTGCCGGGGGTGTTGGCGGTTTTGGTCAATGTGCTGCGCAAGCCGGACGATCTGCCTTGGGCCATGCAGCTGCGGAGCGCGTCCGCTGACTTCGGTCGTCAGGTGGGCCAGATTTTCCTTACGCTCGCCTTTCTGCCGTACGACGCGTTCATCAGTCTTGACGCGATCGGTCGCACGCTGCTGCGGCTGCTCGTGACCCGCAAACGCCTTCTTGAATGGCGGACATCGAGCGACTCCGAGCAAATCCAACACGCGAGCCTCGCCGGGTTTTATGCCACGATGGGGTTCGTGCCGATCACGGCGCTCGCGACAGGAATCGTCCTGGCCTTCCGGCATCCGGACCAACTTTACCTGGCCTTGCCGGTGCTCGGTGTCTGGCTCTGCGCCCCTTGGATTGCCTGGTGGATCAGCCAGCCGATCGCCGCGGTTGCGCCAACGCTGTCCGCCGGGCAGCTGGTTTTTCTGCGCGGCACGGCGCGGAAGACCTGGCATTTTTTCGAGACCTTCGTCACCGCGCAGGAAAACTGGCTGCCGCCGGATAACTTTCAGGAGTTCCCGGTTCCGGTTGTCGCCTCACGCACCTCGCCGACAAACATCGGCGTGGCCCTCCTCGCCAATCTTGCCGCGGTGGATCTGGGCTATCTACCGGTGAGCGGCCTGATTCGACGCACCCGCGACACTTTCGCCACGCTGGACCGGCTCGAGCGCTATCGCGGGCACTTCTATAACTGGTATGAGACTCGAACGCTCGAGCCGCTCCTCCCTCTCTACGTGTCGAGCGTGGACAGTGGCAATCTCGCGGGGCACTTGCTCACGCTGGCATCAGGATTGCGGGAGCAGGCGGACGAGCCCATCTTCACGCCGCAGGTCTTCGCCGGCCTGAGTGATACCGTGGAGGTCCTCCGGGAATACGTGCGGGGAAACCCAACCCTGGAGAAACTTGCGGTCGAGCTGGCACAGGCACCGTCCGGCCTGCGCGCTGCCGCCGCTCTCCTGGAGCGCGCCACCGGTGAGGCGACCCGAATTGTGCACACGCTCGCGCGCGAGGCGGAAGACACCCGGCGCTGGGCCGAAACCCTGCGACGGAATTGCGAGGACCACCGGGCGGACCTGCTCCGGCTCGCACCCTGGGTGGCGATGCCGCATTCCAGCGCCCGCGAACACCAAGAAAGGCATCGGCCGTCCGAACGAACGCTCACGCTGCGCGAAGTCGCGGCGAGGGACCGGCTGCCTGCTCCATCGCTCGCGCCGGAAGGGGAGGATGACGATTGGGTGCGGTGCCAGCGCGAGGCCGCCGAGCATGCCCGCGAGCGTCTCGTAACCTTGGAATCGCTCGCCGCGAAGTGTGATGAGCTGGCGGCGATGGATTTCGCTTTTCTCTTCAGTTCATCGCGCGACCTGTTTTGCACCGGGTTCAATGTCACCGAGCACCGCCGCGAAGCCGGCTTCTACGACCTGCTGGCCTCGGAGGCACGCCTGTGCAGCTATGTCGCCATCGCCTTGGGCCAGGTGCCGCAGGACCACTGGTTCTCGCTGGGTCGGCTGCTCGTCGCGTCGCAGGGTGAGCCGGTCCTCGTTTCGTGGAGCGGATCGATGTTCGAGTACCTGATGCCGCTGCTGGTGATGCCCAACTACGAGAACACGCTGCTCGATCGCACGTGTCGGGCCGCGGTCCGAAAGCAAATCGCGTATGGGGAATCCCGCGACGTGCCTTGGGGAATATCGGAATCAGGTTACAACCGGACCGACGTCCACCAGAACTACCAGTACCGCGCCTTCGGCGTCCCCGGCCTGGGTTTCAAGCGCGGCCTGACCGAAGATCTGGTCATCGCGCCATACGCCACTGCAATGGCTTTGATGGTCGCACCGGTGGCGGCCTGCGAAAATTTGCAGCGCCTCGCGACCGATGGACGCACCGGCACCCATGGCTTTTATGAGGCGGTGGATTACACCCCGGCGCGGCTGCCGCCTGAGGAAACGAGCGCCACCGTCCTTTCCTTCATGGCGCATCACCAGGGCATGAGCCTGCTGGCGCTGGATAATCTCCTGAGGGACTTTCCCATGCACCGGCGTTTCATGGCGTGTCCCTTGCTCAAGGCGACGGATCTGCTGCTCCAGGAGCGCATGCCGAAGGCGGCAGCGAGCGTGCTCGCCGAGGATTTGCAGCTCGCGGAATCGCGGGCGCTCGCCGGCGAGGGTGAAAGTGTGATGCGGGTCTTCACCAATCCCCAATCACCGGCCCCCGAGGCGCATCTCCTGTCCAACGGCCGCTATCACCTCGCCATCACCCACACGGGCGGCGGCTACAGTCAGTGGCGCGACCTCGCGGTGACCCGCTGGCGCGAAGACGCGACGCGCGATTGCTGGGGCACGTTTGTCTATCTGCGAGAGCCGGCCATCGCCGACGTGTGGTCCACCACGTTTCAACCCACCTTGCGCCACACGAAGGGCGACGAGGCCATCTTCACGCAGGCGCGCGCGGAGTTCCGGCAGCATCACAATGGGCTGGAAATCCACACGGGAATCAGCGTGTCGCCGGAAGACGACGTCGAGTTGCGGCGCATCACGATCACCAACCGCACCCGCTCGATGCGCACGATCGAACTGACCAGTTACGCGGAAGTCGTGCTCGCACCCGCGGGCGCCGACGCCTCGCATCCCGCCTTCAGCAATCTCTTCGTGCAGACGGAATTTGTCCCTCACTCGTCTGCCGTGCTCTGCACCCGACGGGCTCGTGCCGCAGAGGAGAGGCCTCCGTGGCTTCTGCACCTGATGGTGGCACAGGGAGGCGAATCGGGGACCCTCTCTTGCGAAACGGACCGCGCTCGTTTTGTCGGCCGCAACGGTACGCTCGTCAACCCCGCGGCGATGCAGGGCGCGGAGCCCATGTCGAACACTGTGGGCTCGGTCCTCGATCCCATCGTCTCGCTGCGACGTACCGTGACCGTGCCGCCGAGTGAATCGGTCGTTGTCGACGTTGTCCTCGGAGCGACGGCGAGCCGGGATGCGGCCCTGATGCTGGTGGAGAAATATCAAAGTTCCCGCATGGTCGATCGCGCCTTTGATCTCGCGTGGACCCATAGCCAGGTCACCTTGCGCCAGCTCAACGCGACCGAAGGAGAAGCCCAGCTATTTGGCCGGCTGGCGAGCGCGCTGATTTATGCCGACCCCGCGCGGCGAGCCAGCCCCGCCCTGTTGCGCTCCAACCGGCGCGGCCAGAGCGGCCTCTGGAGCTACGGGATTTCCGGTGATGCGCCTCTGGTTCTCCTCAGTATCAGCTCGGCATCAAAGATCGAAATCGTGCGGCAACTGATCGTGGCCCACTCCTACTGGCGCATGAAGGGGCTGAAAGTCGAATTGATGATTCTGAACGAGGACGTCTCGGTCTACCGCCAGTCGTTGCAGGATCAAATCATCAGCGTGATTGCTTCCGGCTTCGAGGCGCAGCTGCTGGACAAGCCGGGCGGCATTTTCGTCCGGCGGCTCGAGCAGATTCCGCATGAGGATCGCGTGCTGCTGCAATCGGTGGCGCGCATCGTTCTCGACGATGAAAAGGGAACCCTCGCTCAACAACTCGAACATCGCAGCGTGCTCGACCCGTTGATTCCGGCGCTGATCCCTTCCCGCTCGGCGTTGAGCGATGTCCCCAAGCCGCTTCCTCCTCGCGATTTGATCTTCGAAAACGGCCTCGGTGGGTTCACCCACGACGGTCACGAATATGTCATCACCCTTGCGCCCGGCCGGACGACGCCGGCTCCCTGGGTCAATGTGCTCGCCAATCCGACGTTCGGCACGGTTATCTCGGAAAGCGGCGGCGCCTATACGTGGGCGGAGAATTCCCACGAATTCCGGGTGACCCCATGGAGCAACGATCCGGTGCAGGACACGACGGGCGAGGCGTTTTACATCCGCGACGAACAGACCGGCCGTTTCTGGTCGCCGACGCCCGGACCCGCCCGCGGCACCACGGCCTACGTGATCCGTCACGGATTCGGATACAGCGTTTTTGAACACACCGAGAATGGCCTTGTCTCGGAGCTGTGGGTCTATGTGGCGACGGACGCGCCGGTGAAGTTTGCGGTCCTGAAACTGCGCAACGCCTCGGGTCGCCCGCGGCGCGTGTCGGTCACCGGGTATTGGGAATGGGTGCTCGGCGACCTCAGGCAGAAGAATCTCCTGCACGTGGAGACGGAGGTCGATCTCAAGACCGGCGCGCTGCTCGCGCGCAACGCCTACAATACCGAGTTTCCTGACCGGATCGCATTTGTCGACGTGAGTGATGCGACGCGGATGCTCACCGGGGATCGCAAGGAGTTTCTCGGGCGTAACGGCAGCCTCGCCCAGCCCGCCGCGATGAAACGCTCGCGCCTTTCCGGAAAGGCCGGTGCCGGCCTGGATCCGTGTGCGGCGCTGCAGGTCGTCTTCGACCTCCCTGACGGGCAGGAGCGGGAGACCATTTTTCGACTGGGGGTCGGCCGCAGCCCGGCCGATGTGCAGAACCTGGTGCAGCGTTTCCGGCGCGCGGGCGCCGGCCGCGGTGCGCTGGAAGGCGTCTGGGCTTATTGGAACCGGACACTCGGAGCGGTGAACGTCGACACGCCCGATCCGGCGGTGAACGTCCTCGCCAACGGCTGGCTGCTTTATCAGACGCTGAGCTGCCGGCTCTGGGGCCGCACGGGTTTTTACCAATCCGGGGGCGCCTACGGCTTCCGCGATCAGTTGCAGGACGTGCTGGCACTCGTGCACGCCGAGCCGTCTCTCACCCGCGAGCACCTGCTGCGCGCGGCCGCGCGCCAGTTTCGCGAGGGCGACGTGCAGCATTGGTGGCATCCGCCCACCGGCCGGGGGGTGCGGACCCATTTCTCCGACGACTTCCTCTGGCTGCCCCACGTGACGTGCCGCTACGTGGTGAGTGTGGGCGACACTGGCGTACTTGATGAGAAAATACCCTTCTTGACCGGCCGGGAGCTTAAACCGGAAGAAGAGGCGTTTTACGACCTACCCGGTCGGTCGGAGGAAACCGCCTCGCTCTATGAGCACTGTGTGCGTGCGATCGAGCGCGGTTTCAAGTTCGGTGAACACGGTTTGCCGCTGATGGGTTGCGGAGACTGGAACGACGGCATGAACCGAGTGGGTAACGAGGGGCGGGGCGAAAGTGTCTGGCTGGCGTTCTTCTTTTACGACGTGCTGGTTCGATTCGCCGAACTCGCGCGCCGGCGAAGCGACATGGCCTTTGCCGATCGCTGCCTCGCACAGGCGCAGACATTGAGGAATAACATTGAGCAACACGCGTGGGATGGCGCGTGGTATCGCCGCGCGTGGTTCGACAACGGCGACTTGCTGGGCTCCAAGACGAGCCCGGTCTGCAAGATCGATTCCCTGCCGCAAAGCTGGTCCGTGATCAGCGGGGCCGGCGATCCGGAGCGCTCGCGCCGCGCGATGGAGTCCGTTGAGCAGCGCCTCGTGCGCCGCGAAGCCGGACTCGTCCAGCTGTTCGATCCGCCCTTCGACCATTCTCCACTCGATCCGGGTTACATCAAAGGCTACATACCCGGCGTGCGCGAAAACGGCGGTCAGTACACGCATGGCGCGCTTTGGACCGTCATGGCCTTCGCGCTCATGGGCGAAACCGAACGCGCATGGGAATTGTTCAACCTCCTCAACCCCGTTCACCACGGCTCCACGCCCAAGAAGATCGCCATCTACAAGGTCGAGCCCTACGTCGTGGCTGCGGACGTCTATTCGCTGGCGCCGCACACCGGCCGCGGTGGCTGGACCTGGTACACGGGCTCGGCCGGCTGGATGTACCGGCTGCTCGTGGAGACGCTGCTGGGCGTAAACCGGGAGGGGGATCGCCTGCGACTCGAGCCGCGCCTGCCCCAGGCGTGGGCGACCTACAAAATTCACTACCGTTACCGGGAGACCGTGTATCACATCACGATTACCCGGTGCGCCACCGACGCCGGCCATGGAAATTCACTCACGCTCGACGGTCAGGAGATTTCCGGAATGACCTTTTCCCTGAGCGACGATCACCGGGAGCATTTTGTTGAGTTGCGGGTCCCCTGAGCGATGACGAGTGCCAACTGGAGTGAGAGGTATCTAGCGATTCGTTTCGTCGCAGCGTTGCATGTCAGGAATTCGGACGAATCGCAGAGGATCTGGGAAGGCTCATTGGGTGAGGATTGAAGATCCGATGGCGATTATCGTGGGGCAACCGGAGGAGCGATCGTTGGGAAGTGTTCGGCTGGCCTCGGGCGGGGCCGGGGCGGGTGTTGCGGGCGCCGTGCGGACTCTTGCAGTATCCGCGTGGGGACGGCCGAGCGGTCACTTCTCCGGAGGATTCTGAGGTGGAGGTGACGGATCACCTTGTGGCGGACGAGGCGGCTCGCCGGGGCTGCGATCGATCAGGCTGATCAGACTCGTCAGCCCGCGCAGAGGCCGGAGCAACCAGGCGCCCTGCATGAGCGGCCCGCCGGAGGCCGCCATTTCCGGCAGGCGGCGCAGCAGGGAGGCGAGCGCCAGCATCACCAGCAGCATGGCAATGAAAAAGCCGGCGAAGACCGGCTCCCTCACGGCCCGGCCGGTCCCGTCCTTCAGGAACAGCCCCCAGATGACCGGCGCCGTGCCGCCGATGCAGGTGATCGTGGCGCTGTGGAGTGAAACGGGCAGGGCGCGGTCGTCGGCGGGCACGATGCGAACGAGGTAGTTGAGGTTGGCCGAGGTCCAGCAACCGCCGGCGAAGCCCTGGGCGAAGAACAGCACGGGAACGAGGGCGGCGACGCGGTCGCCCAGAAAAAGAAACGTCAGCCAACCCAGCGCCACGGATGCGTAGCTTGTGTAGGAGAAACGGAAGAACGGCTTGGCGCCGAAGCGGTCGAGCCGCGTGCGCATGATGACGTTGGCCGCGATCACGCCAAGGTAGGTGAGCATCGCGTAGATCATCAGCACCGCCGCCGGGGTGCCGTGCGTGGTCTTGAGGTAGAAGATGGTGAACGGTGACAGCGGGGTGATGGCGATGAAGAGTGGGATCGATTGATACAGGTAAGTGCGGTACAGGCCGGGCTGGGTGAGGAGCCGCGGGGTTTCCGCGAGGATTCTCTCAAGGCTGATGAGCTTCGGTTTGGGGGCGTCGGGCAGGGCCTTCAACTGACGATAGGCGACGAGCGCACCAAGGATTGCGATCAGGTACTGGACCTGGAAGGCGGAGTAGGGCGGGAGCACGACAAATAGGCCGGCGCAGAGCACGAGGATGCCGAGTCCGGCGGTTGCGGCGAGCATTTGGTCGGTGGCCCAGTATCGGCCCCGAATGTCTTCAGGCACGATCTGGTAGAGCCAGGGCGTGATCGCCGCGGTACCGATCGCGCGGTAGACGGCGTAGCAGAACATGGCGATGACCATGCTCGAGATCATCCACGCTGCGGGGTGTTCGGGCGCGAGGAAGGAGAGCAACAGCGGGACGAGCAGGAACCAGGCGCGGGCGTTCCAACCGAAGAGCGTCAGCCGCTTGAAACCCAGGTGCGGCAGTAGCGCGGTCGCAACCACCTGCACAGGCGTAAGCAGGAAGGTCCAGGCGAAGACCAGACCGATTTGGAAGGAGTCGGCGCCGAGGTGCTGCATGAACAGGACCGTCGGGGTGCCGATCACCACCTGCCAGTTCAGCGCGTGGAAGAACGCGAAATACAACCCGTGCCGGTGCGGATAGAGCTCGGGATTGCGGGTGCGGGTGGGGAAGATCATCGGACAGGACGGGCGTGAGTGAGGAGAGACGGGTTGGGCGACCTTCGGGGTGAAGCTTTGGCGCGTCCGGCCGTGTTTGGGGACGAACGTTGGCGGGATTGTGGTTGCCGCGGAAGAGGAGCCTTCTTTTGTACTCTCCGAAATCCGGAGCGCGATCAGCGCAAGGGACCTTCGGGCAGGACGCAACTGAACACAGGTTCCACTCTTTGATGAAAGCCAGCTTAAGGAACGAATCGGCGGAGACCTGAGTATGATTTACGATGTGGTGGTCATTGGTCTGGGTGGCATGGGCAGTGCAACGGCCTATCAGTTGGCGGCGCGCGGGTTGCGGGTGCTCGGCATCGAGCAGTTCACGCCGGCGCACGACAGAGGGTCGAGTCACGGCAAGACGCGGGTGATCCGCCAGTCCTATTTTGAGGACCCGGCCTATGTGCCGCTGCTTTTGCGGGCCTACGAATTGTGGTGGCAGATTGGGCGTGAAACGGGAACAGACCTGCTGTTCGAGACGGGCGGGCTGATGATCGGAGCGCCGGACAGCGACGTGGTGCGCGGCAGCCTGCGAAGCGCGCGTGAGCACGGACTCCCGCACGAGCTGCTCGATGCGCGCGAACTGCGCCGGCGATTTCCGGTGCTGCGTCCCGCCGAACACGAGGTGGCGTTGTATGAGCGCCGCGCGGGATTCCTCCGTCCCGAGGAAGCGGTGCGCGCGCATCTCGGCCGGGCCGGGGCGCTCGGCGCGGAGCTGCATTTCGGGGAGAAGACCCTCGCGTGGGAGGCCGGGGAGCGTGGCGTGCTCGTGCGCACGGACCGGGGTAGTTACGAGACGGGACAAGTCGTGATCACGCCCGGACCGTGGGCCCCGCAATTGTTGGCCGGACTGGGGCTGCCGCTGGAGGTGGAGCGACAAGTGCTCTACTGGTTCGAATCCCTGGAGGGCGTGGAGCCCTTTTTGCCGGATCGTTTTCCGATCTGGATCTGGGAAAACACCGACAAGGCGGCGCTGTATGGGTTTCCGTCTCTCGACGGTCCGGCGGGAGGCGTGAAACTGGCGTTCTACCGGGCGCCGCAGGAGGAGCGCTGCACCCCGGAAAGTGTGGAGCGCACGATCCGGCCGGCGGAGATCGAGACCATGCGTCAGGCAATCGCCCGGCACATTCCGGCGCTCGGCGGGCGTTTCATCACCGGCGCGACCTGCCTGTACACAAACACGCCGGACAAGAACTTCGTCATCACGACGCACCCAGAGAGGTCGCGCGTGCACGTGGCCTGTGGATTTTCCGGCCACGGTTTCAAGTTCTGCAGTGTGGTCGGCGAGATCATGGCGGACCTGGCGACTGCCGGCGGTACCCGGCACGACATCGGGTTGTTCCGGCTCGGAAGGTTTGGCGGGGCGGGATGACCGAGGGTTGGACCGGCTCCTTCGACAAAATGGAGTTCCATTGACTGAGTTTCTAAACGGAACCCGTCTTTCACGGAAATTCCGCGACGAACGCCGCTTCAACGAGCAGCCCTGCCTGCAGGTCGACGCCGTACGCACGCCGGCAGGGCGCGTGTTGCCCGAAGTATTCGCGGTAGACGACGTTCACCGCTGGGATGTCGCGATTGATTTCTTGAAGATAGAGGCGAACTGACGCGACGTTCACGGGGGACAAGCCCTGCGAACGGAGAAGGTCATCCAACTGGCGAAAGATCTCGATCATCTCCGCGGCTGCACCGCCTTCGACCGGTTTGGATTCGTCCGGGCGAATGCCCACCACCACGGCCTCCAACACCCGTCCCTGGGTGATGACCGCAGAGCTGATGGGAAACGAGGGATCTGTATCAATGAGTTTCATGGGAGAGACTGAAAGGGTTTGATTCTTACCATCCGTGGTCAATCCCACGCGAGCCGATCTCAACCAGCGTTACTACCCCTTTGACTACACCTATGGATTGGCTCAGCAGAATCTCTGGCGCAGCAGTCCAGTTGTGCGAGATGATCGCCCACCAGGCTGGGTCCGGAGAGCGCCTGTCAAAAATCTAGCGATGGTGTCGTTCTCATTGCCGCCCGGGCCGCTTTGAGGTCGGGAAATCGGCACCGCGAGCAACGCTCTCCCACGCGGAGAACTCGTTGCCCAGTTCCTTGAGTTTGGCGGTGGCACCCTCGTACGCATCGTTGCCCAGCAACAGACGGTGGGGTGGTTTCGGACCGCAGACGGCGCTAATTATCGCCCGTGCGGCCCGCACCGGATCGCCAGGTTGTTTGCCCGACATGGCGCGCACTTGCTTGCGCCACGCACCTGCCGTCTTGGTGTAGGCGGCAATCTGCCGTTTGCTTTCGTTTGCCGATCGCCCGGCCCAATCGGTACGAAAGCCACTCGGCTCAACGAGCATCACCTTTATTCCAAGCGGCTCGACTTCCTGCCAGAGTGCTTCCGACAATCCTTCGACCGCAAACTTCGTCGCGTTGTAGTATCCGGCTGCTGGAAACGAGCGTAGTCCGCCGATGGAGGAGAAGTTCACGATGAAACCTTTTTGGCGCCGCCGCATGCCCGGCAGCGCCGCCTGGATCACCCGGCCCAATCCAAAGACATTGATCTCAAACATGCGGCGGACCTCTTTTTCCTCACCCTCTTCGATGGCTGCGAAGTGGCCGATGCGTTTGCCCATCTCGAGCGTCATCGGGCGGGCGAATTCATCGACGCGTCGGCGCAGAAGCGCGGCGGCTTTCATGGCCACGGTGGCGCGGCGGGCGAACGAGGTGTGGCGCCATTCGGCGTAGCAGGCGGCGGCGGTGCGGAGAGATTTCTCGAGCTAGGGATCGGTGAGCTCTTTGAAGGTCTTCAGGACTTTGCC
>Ga0154020_10010218_pt1 | contig 10746 bp, 24 predicted proteins | sample Klosneuvirus_201_FD_109709 | JGI IMG/M metagenome (GOLD analysis project Ga0154020, IMG submission 109709) | Active sludge microbial communities from wastewater, Klosterneuburg, Austria - Klosneuvirus_20160825_MG | ecosystem: Engineered > WWTP > Aerobic digester > Activated sludge | place...
CCTCGGCCTCACCCCACTTAAGCTTAAGTAAGACCCTGATGATCCTCAAATTTTGCAATGCGCCAGTGTGATTTGGTAATCGAGTTGACTGACTACAACCCGCGAATATGCTTAGCGTCTCAAGGGTACTTAGGACTCTTCTCAGCGAGCTTGTCGTCTTCTTCCCACCACTTGCCAAGGTCGAGCTTCTTGTAGATGAGATCGATGAGGTCGTTGAGCGTGAGGCTTCGCACCGGGTGCTGTTGTTCGTCGACAATCCAGATGTTGTGCTCGGCAGAAGAGGCAAAGAGGAGCAGCGTATGCTCAAGCGTGTCCCAAGGGTGTACCTCAATCGGCGGCACCTTCAGGTCAGGCACATTCTCGGCGAGCCAATCCCCGAGTGGCTTCAAGAGATTCGGAAAATTTGTTTGTTGGAGTCCCTGGGGCAAGCATTATGCACAAGGTCCCAAGGTCGGGCAACATGAGCGCACCCGAAGATCCGTCTGCGAGACTTGTGCTAATAGCTTGCCATTGTCAATCACTGGGAGGCACGAGAGACCGTGCAAGTACATTCGATAGAAGGCATCGATGGCCAGGACTGCAGGAGTCACGGGACAGAGGATGTCTTCGGGCATCTATTAGCCACTTATGAAAGAACTCAAATGGAATCAATACGTTCGAGTAGGGTACCTTCTTCGCAAGTCCCAAGTCCAGCAATGTTTGATGGCGTGCCTTGTCTTGGCACATGAGAATCTTCTTGGCCAAGAAGCGCACAACGTCGGATTGAGTCACGAGATAGTACGCTGGGCCCTCACTACGATATGGAAACGTCAACTTCGAGTATACCGCACAATTTCTGAAATAAGTAAATACTGAACAATACAACGGTGGGTATTCTCGAGCTTGAAGAAAATATCGGCCAAGGCGTCCATGGCGTGCAGAGGGGTCGGGTCCGCCTTAGTCGAGCCTATCGAAATGAATGGAATGATTCTCATGAGAGTCTTGAATGTCAACATCATAAGGACCTAAGACAGCGCGGATGTTGTGATTGGAAAACTGCATGCCCTTGAACTTGAGCGAGTCTAAGTCGCCGGCGAACTCGCGCCACTCTTGCTCTTTCACGTCGGGGTACTAAACCCGATATGATGAGTGGCAGTCACGCTGTATTTGATTTGATGCGCACCTGGATTGCGTCCGCATTGGCCTCTGCCGAGCGAACCTTGCCAATGAAGCACTGGATGAGGTATCGCAAAATGTCGAACATTTCAACAAAGTTGCTATACGACATGTTGCTCACATCAAAAAGTGGCGCCGACGTGACACCATTGGCGGTCAGAATCTACCATAACACCAAAGGTCCACGAGGAGAAAACTTCGAGAGGCAATTGCGCGGACCTGGATCGCCTCGCTGATCGAAGCAGAGGAAGGAATGGAGACAAGGGCCGGCGTAGGCCGAGGCAGGACGTCGGCCACGATAGATTGCGAAATAATCTGCAACATGTCCTGCGGCCGCTGTTGGTAGAGAACCTGCAAACGGATCGCCATCGGGGAACGCTAGCGTATTGTATTGACAAGTAGACACGGACGGGCAGGTGAGGAGGAACACGAGAGGAGAGGGAAGTGCAATGCCTCTCGAATCGTGAACTCGGCAGCAACGGCGCGACTGTGTGAGCCGTGAGAGTCCTTCAAGAAGGCAATCGCGCAAAGCTCCGAATACGATCGAGCCGAACGATCAGCTCAGATGGCAAATCCTTTCAGTTTCATATTATTGAGCGTGAAAATATGTAGTAGAGGACATTGGTGGCGGAGTTCCCGGAAGAGGAACTGGGCCGTGATAGATTTGCAGCCTTGTAGGTTGAGCGATCGGAGGGTCGTAATGCGGTGCAGCAAATATTGGATGCTAAAACGACGAGCTCAGTCATGGACCAAGAAAAAGGGAATCCAATTCACGCACTCTTGGTTGAAAATTTTGTTGATGTTGCAGAGGGAGAGTTCCTGGATCTTCTTGGAGTAGTTTGCGATCACTTTGATGCTCACCTCTGTCAAGTCCGTGCAGCTGTCGAGAACAAGCTGAGCAAGATTCGGCGCCGCGACCAACACCTCCCGCAACCCATCATCGCTGAGAGTCAATATGAGCGATCGCGATCAGACGGACTCAGGCTCGACGACGATGTACCTGATGAGAGGGCAGCGGGCGAGCCCAAGGGAGACCAGCTTCGGGCCGATGGTGGTGGCGATGAGATGTAGCGACGCGTCGGTGAGGGCGTAGCTTCCCGCAAAATTGATCCGAGTCAAATTTGGTCTATGAAAAACGAGATGAGCAATCGACAATTGGGAGCATGATTAGAATGGAAAGGTACGCAGAGGCCAGAACACTTGCCACGGAACCATCAGAAAGCGTCTTCCAATTGACAATCTGGAACACGTCGAGCGAAGGAAGGAGAGTACTAAGAACCTCACATTACATCGATACAGAAGATCATCGAAGACGATACGCACGGGTTGAGAGACCCTCTGCTCGACTTGGATCCATTTGAATCGCTTAGGACGGAGAAGACCGACTAGGCGTTATCTCATGAAAATGAAGCGGTAACTAAAGTGAAGCGGGGAAGTACAGGGTCGACCAAGTCAAACTTCCAGTAGGAGAGCTCGAGCCGCTTTAACAATTTGCAGCTTTCAAAAATCTTCCGAATGCACGTGCCGCGAAGGTTCTCACAAAGCTCCAAGTTGAGGTCAGTAAGTTTCGTATTGGCTTGAACGATGCTCTTCACGCCAGCGTCCGTTACGGCTGTGCTTGCCAAGCAGAGTGATGTCAGAGAGGTCACCTTCTTTGATAGAGCATTCAGAGCCTCGTCGTTGATGATCGCGCAACTGGAAAAATTGAGTGAGGTTAGGTTGCGCGCGTATTTTGCGAGCGTCACCAGGGTCGCATTTTTGACGTTCATGCAACCAGACAAGTCGAGCGTCTCGAGCGCCTCGCACTTCATGGTCGGCGAGTCGATAGCGCGACAAGACGATACGTTTTTCAAAGGATCTGTGAATCGTCCCAATTTGACGACTCGCAACTTGGGAAGCTTCGCAAGGAACTTGGTGAGCTGCAAGTCAGTCACAGCAGTGCCAGAAAGCGTCAGCGTCTCAACGTTTGGAAAGAGCGCAATCAAATGATCCAACTACATGGAATGCTTCAACAAGGAAATAGTTAAAGATCGATGCGAAATAGCACACCTCTTTCTCCGACATGTGGGTAAAAAGGCCAGTTCCGGCAAAAGAGAGTCGCTTCAAGGTCGGCAATGCAGGCAGCGAAAGTGTTGACTTAACCGATTCCAGTCCGTGGACCTTCAGTTGTGTCAATTCTAGAAATGTAAATCAGAAGACATGGAAATATTCAACTCGAGAGATCCGAAGGTGGTGAAGTACTTGGAAGCAACTTGAAGATAGAAGCAAGCGTGGGCTCGTCAATTTGTTGCGCATGATTGAGAATAACAACCTCCAAGGACCCTGTAAGGAGAATAAATCGATGGAAACCGAAAGCAATCACCAATAAGAAACAACCTTTCGATAACTCGATGCAGCGAAGGATCGTCTCCCGTTTAAAGCAGAGGATGCCCTCCTTGGCCGCCTTAAGCACTGAGCGCTTGGAGAGCACTCGCTCCAACAGTGAAGCAAGCGTCTTGCACTTCAATGATGCCTATCAATGACGAAACACCGGCATAAGAAAATCAGAAAATTATGAGAAAAATTGGAAAAAGTTGCAAGAATGGACCTCGGTAAATGCGATGAGTTTGATGTCAGAGGCCTTGGCGATGAGGTCCTCAATGGCGGTGCGATTCGTCGCGGCGAGCTTCTCTCGCTCAGCCTGACTCAACAAGCTCATCTCATCGCTCAGCTGGAGGTCCTTAGGGCGCAGTGCTTTCTTGAGGTGCCTCGCTGCTTTCTCAATGATCGCGTTGACGCCATGCATGAGCTCCTTGGACTCTTTGCGATAAAGGAGCCATAGTCGACGCGGGTTCGTGGCAAAATCGAGCAGTGTATCAGCGAGCTCAGTTGACGTCGCCGAATGATTGGCGTCAATCGCGATTGCTTTCTCCAATTTCTGATTAAAAATATGTCAGGAGAGTGCAAGCCAATCTCGTTCCCATTCAGGAAAAGGATATTACATCAATCGCAGACGCCATGAGCGAAATGGAGTCGTCGCCAAACGAAAAGCGCAGCGCAATGTCGTGCAGCATCTTTCCGAACTGGAAAAAGGCAAAGTGCGAATTGGGCGACGAAGAGATTGCCTCCTACAAGGGCATCATGAGCGGAACGAAATCACAAAGCACGATGGGAGCAGGGAGAAGGACCTTGAAGGTATCGATCGCGATTTGGAAGAGACGCGAGGCCTCGGATCCCTTTCGCTGCTGCGCTTCCCACGACAAAACCTTCAAAAAGAGTAACGTTCAGAAATTTGGACACTTATTATTAGAGGAGAATGAATTAGCGGATACCATGGCAGCGGCCTCACTAACGACGTTCATCTTCTTCGCCTTGGCTTCCAGCTCGAGCAAATCTGTGTCGACTCTGCACGAAGACGCAATCCATCACAACGAATCATGAAAACGGAAATTGGAAAATCGCACATCTTCGAGATTCCTCCATCGAGAACGGGAATGGCATCGGTCTTGAGGTTGATGCCAGTCAATGCGGAGAAGCGCAAGATGAGCTCTTGAACATCGAGAAGCTTCAGCAACTGAAAGCTCTCGTCTTGCTCCTCCTTGCTCAGCGCCATCATGAACTTATCCATGAGGAGCTTCTTGATCTCCTGCTTCCAATATGCCGAGCGTTGGGTAATGAAAATTCGATTTAAATACTACGATAACATCACGATCAACTTCGGTTGCGATTCGACGGGGGAGAGAAAGGAAGACCTCAATGACCACGGTGCGATAGGGCTCGTCTGCGGGAAGATGAAGTTGCGACATTGTCTTCCGTAGCTGCGCATAAACCTCATCTAGAATAAGGGACGCGATCAGCTGAGATCAAGTTCGAATGAATTAGGAAATAACTGACCTTTCATGACACGAGCGATCATCTCTTGTAGGAGCTCCTTGCGCAACTGTGACTTGCTCGCCTTGCTCCTCACCAATCCAAGATGGCGAATGTTGATTCCAGCTCGATGGACACTCTGGGACATGATGTGAATGGAAAGGTAACTCTACCAAGGAGATTGACAGTGCGAACCTGGATGAGCTCGTCCATTTTGATGGTGGGAGTGGTTAGGCGCTCGCCGCTCGACACAAGGTTTGCCTCATGAAGTTGCATTATTTCAAGCAAGAATAAGAATATCGATAATATTTGATGGCAGATTACCTCCTCAGGAGTGATCAGGGTGGTTTGAGACTTGTTGGCCTCGTAATCTTTGACGAATTGTGGGATAATGTCCTTGAACAGTCGATGACACGCTTCCTTGACCTGCAAGGGAATTGATTTGCAACGAAATCAAAAGGCTTATTCGTCATTGAATCTTACCTCGTCGTTATGAACCACACGGAGGGGATCGCTTTTGCCCATTCCAGTGAGTGAGTCGGAAGAGAGGGGCAGAGGGTTCGACTTGACGAGCTCAGGTCGCAGGAGCTCATAGAGATGCCGCCGCGAGCGCTCCTTGGTGAGCGCTACTTGCGGCGGCATTGTGCGTGCGAAATCAAGCAGGTAAAAGCAACCATCTGTTGGACTCAAATGGCCTAATATAAGAAAAATGAGGACTAACATCTGACCACGAATCTCCTCAGGGAAAGGAATGGTTTACCCTCAATATCGGCGGGCCCATAGATGACGACCGTCTGTTCCTTACCCGCAGTATGTGCCTAAGATAACAAAGATCATCTACATTGAGAAAAGAAAGAGAAAAAAGAGAAACGAGCCTTGAGGTTAAGGGCGCGGCCAGCCATCTTCATGAGCTTGTTAAACTCGGGATTCTTGGCATGGACATTGTAACCGCCATCCGAGCTTCCATATATAATCGTGTCTTTTCCGACGGGAAGCAACGAAACGGCAACCACACGAAACCCTAACAAAGCGAGCATGAGCGATTGCACTGGGCAAGCCATCAAGAAAGGAGACGAGGAAGTACCTCGATAGTCAATTAGGGCCATCAAGGGGACGTGCAACTTGGGGATATGACAGTTGTAGAAACACATCAAGCCCTATCATCCACAAACAAATAAGTAAGAAAAACCATAACATAATATTACTATTAGAAGCTTCAAACAACGGGGCAAGAGGAGGAGGGAAATGGCGGGACCTTAAGCTCGTGTCCAGCGGCCTTCATGGCATTCGCATCTCCTCCATACATGTCGTGCTTGTCCAGGGCAAATTTGAAGAGGATGCCTTGTGCTATATATTTGCTTCCTATAGTTGAACCCCGGATGAACGCCTCGTCAACTGTCAACACAGAACAATAATGAAGAGGTACCTCCGGCGACGCCGCCCACATCGATTGGCTTCAGAGTCTTTTCTGAATCGGGAAGATATAGCTCCGATATGATCAACTACAAAAAAAGACAAAATGTGACAAATAAATCGATCGAAAAAGAAAGCAAGAAAATAGAAGTGAAATGTCATTGGAGGCAAAGAGAGGACCTTGGCGTAGAGCTTGGCACAGTGCACAAAGTCTTTGGCGAGCTGCGAGAGGGCTTTGAACTTTTGAGGCGAATCCTGCAAAAACAAAAATCAACAAAATTAAATCAGATATTGAATTGATGATTTCGTAAAAAAGATGGAAAGTAGAGGGAGTGGACGCACGGGCATGGCAATGATAATTTTGAAGCCCAAGTTCCAGTCAGTGTTCGGGCTCGCCGCCACCATTGCCACTTGCTTCGACTAAGAATGCAAAAACAATAAATATTCAATACATTTTATCATTACGAAAGGGAAATTTGGGATTCGGGGACCTCTACGTGCGGCGAGGAGGTCGACGAAACGGAGGTCGACGAAGTCTCCGCTGGGACGACGTCGTCATTCTCCGTAAAGTACGAATAGTTCGACGACGACTCCGCCTCGCTCTCCGCAGAGTACGCTAAACGAAAAATATAAATAAGAATATATCACCGTCAAGGCAACGGGAGCAGAGATTTTGGCCAAACGAAGAAGCACCTCCAAGAAATATAGAGAGAATCTCTCCAGGCGAAAAAAGTCACAACAAACAAAGTGACAATATATTGAATTTCGTATGCGGGATTACCTGAGAGAAATGGCGAGGAAGACACGAGGAGGAAACGAGGAGACAAAACAACAGCAGAGAGGGAGGTCGAGGTCGACCAGATGAGGATTCAGAACCGAGCGCGGTTTACGAGCAACAAAGCAAGACATTTGATAAATATATTAGTGATAATTTCAAAGGCTAGTGGGCGGTACTGTAAGCATCGAGGACGGGCTGTAGAAGCTTGGCGGCCTCGGCATGCTCGGCGCCTTCGCCGCCATCGCTCGCCCCCGCGTCAGAATAGCTGTAGAAGTCGTGGTGTTCCACAGGAGTCTTCTGCATCCTACCTCGCTCCCCCTGCTTGTGAATGGGGGCCGTATGAGTCCAAAACCACGCAGTACACGTCTCTAAAGATCGTGAAGCCAGCGGTGAAAAACAGTTGACCTGCCTTCATAATAATTTTCCAGCCGAACTCGCTATTAGCTCTGAAGCCTCAGCCGCGAAGTTTCTCCGTCAGTCTGTCAGTCATTCTGTCATCGGTCATTCTGTCAATCCTCTTTCTTTTAAGTCATGGCTGGAAGCATCGGTTTCATCGGAGCTGGTCGTATTGGCGGTACGCTCGCCAAAGTTGCCATCGCGCGCAACTATCAAGTCGTGCTCTCCAACTCTCGTGGCCCCGCCACGCTGGTGCGGCCATTTCATTCCACGAGAATCATTTAAATATCATTGAGACAATACCATTGAGTTACGGGAACGATGGGGGTCGATGGGTTCTCGGCTCGTCACTGAGTGATGACGCAACCATTCCTCAGCAATTCCTGCTTCCTCCTGCTCCGCCAAGATGGCTCTCCCCTTCGAACGCTCCCTTCGAACCCTCTCCGTTGAGACGTCGTGCTATAAATATTATCATTTTCTGTTATTATTAAATTTGGATTTAGGCCGATCTGGTGGCGACACTCGGTCCCAAGGCTAAGGCGGGCACCGTCGACGAGGCTGCCAAGTGTGACTCCCTTCTTTCTTATTCCTCAATTTATACACTATTTGTCATCAAATTGTAAGGAGATATCGTAATTTTCTCTTATAGGTGCGATTTGGTGGTCGTCTGCATACCCCTCAATGCGTACAAGGCCGTCCCGGCTGACAAGCTCAACGGCAAGATTGTCATCGGTAATGTCTCTCCATTGTTTCTTTATGAATTTCTATTTAATTTCTTTTTGTATTTGCGATATTGTTATTGATATGATATAGATACGAACAACTACTATCCTGGAAGGGACGGCAAGATGGCCGAGCTCGAGGACGGCTCGACGACCTCTAGCGAGCTCCTTCAAAAGCACCTACCCAACTCCAAGGTTCCCCCTCTTTTGCCAGCTTGTCGACAAATCATTTATAGATAAATTAACATTTGTGTTTGTTTTCAATAGGTGGTGAAGGCTTTCAACAACGCTCTCTATTCCGACTTCGAGAACGGAACTCCGAAGGGAACCCCTGGCCGCCGAGCCCTCCCAATTGCCGGTGACGATGCGAGCGTACCTCCATTTTTTCCATAGATATCGAAATTTTATAATATGTAATTATATTTCTTTCTTATTTTTCAACTTATCAGGCGAAGAAGGTGGTGGCGAACTTGCTGGACACGTTCGGCTTTGATGTCGTCGACCTCGGCCCTCTCAAGGAGGGCAAGTGGGTCCAACCGAGTGCGCTTCCTCCCCCTCCTCTTGGTTTCAAATTTCCTCAATCTTTTTTCTTTTATTTATAAAAGTTTCGATGCCGTCGATTCTTTTCGGCTTCGTGTTCCCCAATTCGTTCCAGAAGGCTGTCCTCGGGTACGTTCCATTAATTCCACTCATGCACTTTCCAGCAACCGTCAGCTTGGTGGTTAATGTTGTTCATGCGTTTTTCATATTGACATATTCGCCTCTCTTTGGTTTGTTTCTCGTGCGCGTCGTGTGGATTCCGTGATTTGTTCTTATGTTTTTCCTGTCGGTATAGCCATATTCCCGTCTATGGTGTCCGTCTCTCTGAGCCGGAGTTCCGTGCTGCGCTCATCTCAAACGGTTGGAAGCCTCCGCAAGACGAGTAAATAGCAATCACTCTCCGTTTTGGCGGTGAAGACTGACTTGAGGAACTCTAATTTTGTTTATTAAGAGAATTGGGACTTTTGCAGTCATGTAAATCCTACCGCGCGACCGTCTGATTACGATTCATTAAGCCTCCTCTCAGAATTGATCACCCTCTCTCAATATATCGCCACATATGTTTGTATTTAAGGGGAGGATTTAGCTGGAAAGGCGGCAACTTGTCTCTCATACAACGATTCTCTCTGGACGATACAATTATATTTATTTCAATTGATGCAAATATTTCTCCTCTCCCAGAGGCAAGATTACGGGAGGTTCCGACAGAAGACGCTCTGAGAGGGAATCAGTCCTTCTTTCCATAATGAACTGTCGAGACGTCAGGTGGGCTCGCGCCCTCTTGCTCAGCTGAAGCGAACCTCCTCTGATTGATATTTGAATTGAGTTGATTTATCGTCGCAGAGAAATTGTTAAGTGATGTATTGGCATTGCGGGGCAGGCCTTGCTTGCTGTCGGCGATCTGCTCGGCGAAAAAGACGAAGAGGTAGTAGACGAGGAAGAAAATGGCAAAGGCGTCGTCAACGAAGCCAATGGGGCCCAGGACTAACTCAGGGAGGAGATCGATTGGCGAGAGAACGTATATCAGCAACAAGATCGCCTTTTGATAGCTTTCCGACCAGCCAAAGCAGGGCACCAGGCAGCAGCAACTATTAAAACAACGAGGCATCATCAGAACACGAACCGCGTGCCATACGATAAAAGTACTGTATAAGTGACATTATGAAAAGCAATGATGACGGTAAGATGAGTTTGAAGAGAAATTTTTATATAAAATAGAAAAGCTGTGATGCAGACGAGAGAAGGAACTCCAGGAATGAACTTGTCGATGACGTCACTCAGCTCGAGGGCCGACATTGAGTCCTCGAGTTCTCGCCAAGGACAAGCCGGCCTCGGCGAAATCAATGATCAAGATCAAGAACGACAGCAATAACAAAAAAATCGTAAATGAATTTATAAGACCACCATAACAAAGAGGAAAACGCCTGTGCAGCTGGGGTCACTGCTGAGGACAGGAATTCCTTTACCTTCTACCGGGAATGCAAAAGAGAAACGTCGAGATCCAAACAACAATTCGTGGCATACCACATTTCAAGAAGAATTCTTCGTTAAATTTCACGACGGCGGCTGAGGCGAGGAGGTCGGCCGACAGAAAAAGAGAATAAGGGTCTTGAGGCAGTTGAGGGACGGACCCGCCAAGTGAACCCCTGAAACTGACGGAAACCTTTTCCCAGTGCCCTGGCAGTGATCGTACGTCGCCACGGACTCGGATGCATCACGCTACCAACGCCATTTTGGGATTGTGCATGAACAATGTGAGGATGCATCAGTTTAATCTCCCTTTGTCCACATGGCTTACGGGTAATTGGCTTTACGCGACGGTGGTATAAAACTGAAGGGGTTCAGCTCAGTGGAGGGCGGGCTCTCTGACAGTCGCCATTCGCCAATTCTTCG
>Ga0154020_10010219_pt1 | contig 10745 bp, 7 predicted proteins | sample Klosneuvirus_201_FD_109709 | JGI IMG/M metagenome (GOLD analysis project Ga0154020, IMG submission 109709) | Active sludge microbial communities from wastewater, Klosterneuburg, Austria - Klosneuvirus_20160825_MG | ecosystem: Engineered > WWTP > Aerobic digester > Activated sludge | place...
CTGCCTGAGGCGGATGGACTGCCGGTCAGGAGGCACGTCGGAGGAGGCCAGCAAAGGCGTTGTGATGCATTCCGGCCGTCGTCACCTCGAAAACAACCCCGGCGGACTGGTAATGTCTGCACACATACGAAGCGCCGGCGCCATCTTCTCCCCGGATGGAATCTGGTCAGCTTATTTTCCCATCCGGCGTGACGCCTCTTCAGTTGCCCCGGCTTCCCCGTTGCCCATCCTTGGGCCATGCACGTCGCTCTGCTTGGACTATCCCACCCACACACCGACATCCTGCTGACCACGTTCGAAAACATGCCGGAGATCACCAGCGTGGTCTTGTGGGATGAGGCTGCCAGCCTCGTTGCCAGCACGAAACTGGCGCGGCGCCCCAAGGTGCGGCTCGCGACCGCCGATCTGGACCGGGCCCTCGACCAGCCCGATTTGCAATTCGCGCTGGTTTGCGTGCGTAACGACGTGGCGGCTGTCGTGGCACATCGCGTGATCGCCGCGGGGATTCACCTGCTGGCCGAGAAACCCGTCGGACTGACCGCCGCGGAGATTCTCTCCGTGCAGGAGGCGGCGACCCAAAAAAGGGTCGTGGCCTCGGTGCTTTATGCCCGCCGCGCCCATCCTTGCATGGTGGTCGCGAGGAAAATGCATCTCGAGGGAATCATCGGGAAACTGACCTCGATGGAAACAAGATTTCTCACCACCCAGGTCCGTTTCCGCAATCCCAAGCACTGGCTGTTCCATCGCCAGCATTCCGGCGGCGGCATCCTCCTCTGGCTCGGCTGTCACTGCCTCGACCTGCTGCACCATGTGCCCGATGACGAAATCACGGAGGTATCCGGTTTTCTCGCCACGCAGTCCGGTGAGTCGATCGACGTGGAGGACACCGCCACCCTCGCGCTGAAATTCCGCTCCGGTGCCACCGGCACCTTTCACGCAAGCTACAGCCTCGCCTTCAGTGGACAGGGCTATGTCAACGCCAAGGGTTACGATTCCTACCTTGCTTTCAATGGACGGCAGGGCCGCATCGTCTGGCCCAGCCTTGATCCCGTGTTGCAGATCGAAGCCCCCCCGCAAGCAGGCCAAGCCGCCATCCGGCAGGAAACCTTCACGCTGCCGGAGTCCAAATCCTATGGCGGTGTTTTTGGGGAGGTCTTCATCCGGTGGTTCATCGCCGCCACTCAAGGTCGGGCCGCTCCGCCCGCCACCCTAGCCGACGCTCTGCGCACCGCACGCGTCATTGAAGCAGCCGAGCTTTCATCGCAGACCGGCCAGACCATTAAAGTCGCTTCCACCCCGTCCATCCCGGCTCCGGAGCTGGGCGACTAACCGCGTCCCGCTCCCATCCGCGAGCACAGCTTTATTTCTGGAACTGGAACGAGAAGACGTCCGCGTCCTTCAGGAAAAAGCGCAGACGGATGGTTTTACCCGTCAGGGAGCTAACATCGCTACCCGCGTTCCAAGTCACGGCGCGCGCAACGGTGTCGCCAAAAATCGGCGGACATTCCTCCAGCGAGTAGCCCGGCAGGGGGCGGCCGTCTGCATCCTGAATTTCCACCCGCACTTCGCCCGCCGCGGAACTCGAAAAATTCAGTGACAACCCCTTGCCCGAAAAGCGCAGCGGTTTCGTGACCAGTTCCCCACCCTTCATCGGCGCCTGCACGGAGACGAAGCCGTCGAGCCGGAGCGTATAGCGGCGCACCTCGCTGCTGTTGCCGGTCCAGTAACTCTCCGGCGCATAGAACGACAGTTCGTTTGGCGCGCCAGCCAGCGCCGATTTCGTCTCGACCGGCGGCCAGGAAAGCGCTTGGTGACCATAATTCCAAGTGCCGGGACGCTCGATGCCGGGACGAAGAAACGCCTCGTTCCAGCGCTTGAATTTGACCCCGTCGCGGCTCGCCATGAACAACCCTTCCGTAATCGCCGTGCCGTAGCGCGGGTTGATGGATTTCCGCAACGAACGGTGTTCGGGTTCAGGCAGTGCCTGCTGCGAAGTCGGGACATCCCGCTCGATGTAGCGCATGGGGAAACCAATCAGGATATGGGGGGCCCGCGCGTAAGGAATGATCGGAGTCGTGTAGAGCGCCTCTTCCGGCGAGTCCACGTAAGTCACATCGGCCTCCTGCTCCCAATGAAGATAATCAGTCGAAACCGCGGTGCGAATCGCGCGCACCCCAATCGGGTTTGCCGTTGCCGTGTTATTGTCGCCATGGGCAAACCAGCGCCAGTAAGCACGGTATTTGCCTTCCGCCGGGCTCCAGAACGCCAGATTTTGATTGTCGAAGGCGCCGTTCGTTAGGACAGGTTTCTCCGACATCGGCACCCAGCGCAAGCCGTCGGCCGACTTGAACGGGATGATGCCCTTGAGAGGACCCGTGGTGAGGACAAATGCCTTGTAACGCGCATCCGGGTTGGCAGCCGGATTCTCGTCCTTGAGGATAGCTGTCACCCCCGCGACAAGTCGTCGGCCTTGGACGATACCGTCGAGCAATACAATGTTGTTGTCCTTCGATCCCTTGTATTCGACCAGGCCGAGCGAGGGCTTGCGCCAGTGAATGCCGTCAGTGCTCTCGGCGTAGGACATGGTCGAACTCGCCGGCTCGATTTTTTTCTTCTCGGGATCGAAGCTGATCTGCCAACCCTTGTAATACATGCGGTAGAGGTCGCCATCGCGAAAAACGCTGTGGTAACCGCTGCTGCCGCTGCCCTCCCACGGGGCATCGAGCACCAGGACGATCTCGCGCGGCTCCGGGTGATGCAAGCGGAGTTCGGCCCCACCTCCCAGACGGTCGATCAGGAAGTCGTCCACGAAGAGCTCACGGCGCGAGCCAATGTCAACCGGGGCGCCGGGCGGCGCGGAGACCGCCAGAGCGCGACCGGCAATGGCACTCATGGAAGCCAAGGCCAGGGCAAGGCAGAGGCATTTCATGTTCATAGGTCGGCCGGCAGGCTTCGGGAATGTCACGTCTAGATTTAGAAACTCCCTTTGACGCCCACCACGACCGACTGGCCCCACGTGGCGACCCGGAAGCCGCGGAGTACCTCCGGCGTGGAATCGTTGTAACGTTTCTGCACGTCGACGTAGCCGTTCGGATTGTTGAAGTCGCCCCACTGGCCATAGACTGAGAGGCGCTGGTTGATGCGGAACTCCCCGCTCAGCACGTAACGGCGGAGCTCGCCCTGATATTGGTAAACGCCCGCGGGAATCGTGGCGCTCTGCGCCACGGCGGTGCGCTTGGTTTCACCCTGCTCGGTCGCGTTAAATTTCACCACAAAGCGCTTTCGCGTAAGGCTGACGCCGTAGCTCAATGTTTCCGGATTGAAGCCCGTGAAATCAGCCGTGTTGGATCCGTCCAGTTCCGAGCGGGTGTAGTTGACGAATACCTGGATTCCGGCTGCCCACTTCGGCATGAAGAACAGATTCTGGCGGTAGGAGAACTCGAAGCCGCGCACGCGGGCGTCGCCGCCGTTTGCCCGGGTCACGATGCTGTAGAAGATCTCGTTACCCTCGCCGGGGAAGATGCCATACTCGGCCAGGCGTTCGGGGGTGCCCTCCTCGCTGGTGGCCAGGAAGAAGTTCGAGATATCCTTTTGGAAGACGCCCAGGGAGCCAAACCCTCCCTTGAACATGTATGACTCCAGGGAGAGATCGATGTTGTCCGCCGTCCATGGCTTCAAGGCGGTGTTCACCACCGTAATGGTTTGGGTATTGGTGATCGGTGATACGGTGCCGTACGTGATGCCGGGAATGATGAAGGGCAGATTCGGGCGGCCAATCGTCCGGGCGTAACCCGCCCGCAGCAGCAAATCCTTCGTCAGGTGGTAGGTCGCGTTAAAGCTCGGGAAGAAACCGTCGTAGGTGGTCTTTTTCCGGGTGCCGCGTTCGGTGTAAACGAGCTTGGCCACCTCCAGCGCATTGGTGGTGATGGGAATGAGTGCCCCGGTGGGAGTGCGGGCCAGGCTGCCATCTACGTTGCGCACATACTGCGCGGTAGGATCGACCAACGGGCCCTCGCCGTAATCTTCCGTCCGCTCATAGCGCACACCGCCGACCAGCCACAGGCGTTTCTGGAGGAGATACGTGTCGAGACGCAGGTAGGCGGCGGAGATTTCCTCTTCGAACTCCTTGGATGCAGCCACTCTGGTCTGCCAGGCCGCCGCCTCGTTCAAGGTAAAATACTCGGGATTGGACTGCAGGAGATCGTAAAGCTTGGAGCCGCTGGTCCAAGTCTGGGACGCCCCGAAAACGTCGGGGGTCGAAAACGCGGTATTGATGACATCGTAGTTGGATGCCTGCCGGACGGCAGCCGTCTGGCCCGAGCGGAAGGCGTAGGAATTGCTGCGATCCGCCACCTCCTGCACCTCTGAAGACCACGCCAGACCGGTCCGAAGGGTAAAGGGCATGGCCGTGTTGAAATCACGCCGCGCATCGAGGCGCAGCTGGCCTTTGGCAATTTCATTACTATAGTCACGGGCTCCCACCGTGGTGACAGAGTAGCCACCCGCGTTGTTGAAAGCGAAAGGAGCGCCCGCGCGGGTGAACGCCGTGAGAGTGCCCAGCATTTCCTCCGCGGTATCGGCCAGGCTGTTGATGCCGGTCGCGTTAATCCGGGTAACTCCCGCCGTGGAAACCGTCTTGCTGGCCCCAAGGTAGCCCTCTTCCAACTGCGGCAGGAAATAGAATCCCGAGGTCGAATAACTGGCCCCGAAATCGACCCTCCAATCAGTGCCCAGATACTTGTATTTGAAATCGGTCTGGCGAGTGTCGTTGGATAGGCTTTCCCACGTGCCGGCATCGGTGAGTGTGCCCACGGCACCTGCCGCGCCCTGGGCGGAAGTAGCATTGCCGGTTGCATTTGCGCCAAAGGTGGCTGTCAGGGTCGGTGTGGCCTGCTGAGCCTCCCGTTCACGGAAGGAATAGCTGGCGCCAAAAATATTCCTTGTGCCGAGCTTCCAATCGACGCCCAGACGGGCGGTGTTGACCGTCACAGATTGGTAGCCCGCTGCCATGGAAATGGAGCTCGGCAGAGCCCTGACCAGATCGTAGGTCACCACGCCGGTGCGCGGTTCCGAGTAGGTATTCTGCTGCGAGGCGTTCAAGGAGATCGAGAGAGATTTATTAACCGGGTAAACATAACTGGCCCGGAAAGATGGCCGCACCGGCCGGCTGTTGATGAAATCGTCGGGCACGGCGCGCTTGTCGAAGCCGAGGTCGGGGTCGAAGGACGTGAAGAGATCATACGTGAAAAGCGGCTTGGTGCGCTCGAAGCCGCTCTTGGTTGTGATATTGATAGAACCACCCAGGCCGTGTGCCGGCATGTCGGGCGTCGGCACCTTGGTGACTTCGATCGTGGCAATGTTTGCCGTGGGCACGGAAAGCAAGGAAACGGAACGGCTGCTGCCGGAGAACGCCCCCGAGAGCGCCAAACCGTCTACAGTGATGCTCGAGGTATCCGACGGCAAACCGCGAATTTGGGCATCCGTCGCGGCGCGGCCGGAATAAATCACCGAGAGGCCCGGGATGTAGCGCATGTAGTCACCGATGTTGTCGTCGCCGGGTGTGGGAAATTCGTCGTAGGCCACGACATTCTTGATGTTCGGCGACTGGCGCTGCTGGTTCATCGCGCGCTGCTGCGCGCTTTCCTCGCGATCGGAAAGCACTTCGAATTTCTCCATCACCAGCGTCTTGCCCTCTTCCGTGGAGGTCTGTCCGTTGGAGCGGTCTAGTTCGAAATCCAGAGTCGTGGTGTGCCCGGCGACAACATTCACCGTGCCCGTCACGCTCGCGAGGCCGACATAGTGCGTCGTGACGCGCTGAGGGCCGGCGGGCACTCCGGTCAGGCGGTAACTGCCGTTGCCATCGGTGATCGCCTCCTGGGTGCCGCCCTCGACCGTGACCCGCGCGTTGGGCAGATAGGCCTTGGTCAACTGGCTCGACACCCTCCCCTCCACCACGCCGATCCCGGAATCCGGCTGGACTTGTGCGCGGGTGAGGACAGCGCTGATCATGAAGAGGGAGAAAACACTGAACTTAATTAAGCACTCGAAGCCCAGGGTGAGGATCGAAAACGAAAATCTCGCGGCTGAATTATGCATGGCGAATTGTTTGTTTTGATGTGGGTCAAAAATCCCTATTCAAGACCTCGGGAGGAATTGGGCCAAGGACTGGGATGCCAGTCATGAGAGCTCAAAGCTTGATCACAGGTAATATTTTTTGCCCAAGTCTCCACGGTCCGCGCGACACGGCTGGGCGAGGGCCAAGGGCAACCAAGTGCTTCCCACCTACGCCAAGACCTTCGAGGAAGGCATAGCCGAACAGAACGGGCAGGTGGCTGGAATCAAGGCTCCAAAGCAGCACGAAGCCTGACACCCACGTGAAAGTCCATTCGTAGTGTCCGCAGAAATCGTAACAGCCATCATGTGCGCCAGCCTCTTAATAGGCTTCACTGGTCAGCTCATATGACCAAGTGTTTCGGTGCATGCAAAGTTCCGGCAGGTCATTGGCTCGCCCGCGGACTGTCAACCGCCGTCACCCGGCCTGCATGTTCCTCGATGAATTGCCGGCAGGTGTCGGTCAGAGGGTAACCGAGATAGCTGGCGGCGGACGAGAAGATGCCGCGGCGCACCAGGTAATACTTCAGGCCGGTCAGCCAGCAGGCGATCTGTTCGCCGCCGTAAATGCCATAAAGCGCCCCTTTCATCTCCGCATCCAGCGCCCGGGCTTCGGCCAGATCGCCCTTCGTGAAAGCCGCGGCGATCCGCCGCAAATGCGAAGCCGTGGCGACCGCACCGCCAAACATGAAACCGTCGTAACCGGCCTCCAGGTAGTCCAAACAGCGGAACTCGTCGCCATTGAACAGCTGCAACGCCGGTTTGGCTCTCCGTGCCTCGATCGCCGCAGCCCGCCGGGTCGGCGATCCCGAACTGTCCTTGATCAAGTGTACATTGGGCCGCAGATACACGTCGTTCAGCCGGTCCTCGGGGATCATCACCGGCCGGTGCCGGCCCAGGTCATATATGCCGACCGGCAGGGGGCTGGCGTCGGCCGCCTCGGTGAACAACGTCACCACCCGCTCGGGCGTAGCGTTCATGAAAGTCGCCGGCGCAGCGATAATGGCATAGTCTGCCCCTGCGTCGGCCGCCTGCCGGATGTTCTCCAAGATGCGGGGGACGGAGTTGTCCGTGGCTTGCACCGCGATTTTCAGCCGGCCCTTGGCTTCGGCCACAACCGCGCGAACCAATCGGATGCGCTCTCGGTCCGGCAACCAAGGTCCCTCCCCACAGGTGCCCGCTAGGAAAAGCCCCTGGATTCCACTGGCGACCGCGTCTCGGACCAAGTTCCCCACCGAGGGAAGATCAATCGTCAGGTCGGCGGTCAACGGCGTGGGCGTCGCGGACCAGATTCGCACGAATGGCACTCGTTTCATTGTGAACGGAAAAACCACGACTTTCAGTCCAGACCCAATCTTAACTACTGGTAAAACATTATGAGCAGCTCTCATCCTCCCTTCAATCTACCTCTGCGTGTTTCCCTCTCGGTCCGGGCGGCCAATGCGATCCGACAGGCCATCACTGACAACACCTGGAAGGAATACCTGCCCAGCGAGCGCCGCCTCTGTGAGATATTCCGGGTCAGTCGCCCAACGATCCGTACCGCTCTGCACCTGCTCGCGAAGGAGGGCCTGATTGCTATTCACCAAGGTCGCCGCAACCGACTCCTGACAACCGCCCGCCACAAGTCCGGATCACAGAGCCGACTAGTCGGCCTTATCGCTCCCGAACCGGTCTCCCACCTGGCGCTCGTGACCTACCAGGGCGTCAGCGAGATGCGCGCCCACCTGGCTGAGCATGGGTTCACGACCGAAATCCTGGTCTGTCCGCCGGGCAGCGCCAAAGTCCAACAGCGGAGGATCAATGAGTTTGTGCGGCAAAACCGGGTGTTCTGCTGCGTGCTGATTTCCGTGAGCAAGGAATTGCAGCAATGGTTTTCCGAACACTCCATCCCCGCGCTGGTTGTTGGTTCCTGTCACCCGCAGGTAAAGCTGCCTTCACTGGATGTGGATTACCGTTCGGTCTGCCGCCACGCGGCCGGCATTCTGCTGGGCAAGGGTCACCGCCGGCTTGCGCTGGTCGTGCCAAATTCAGGCGTGGCCGGCGACCTCGCCAGCGAGGAGGGATTTAGCGATGCGATTACCCGTCATCATCAGCACGAGGCGCGTGCCACGATCGTCCGTCACAACGGCACAGCCGCCAACATCACTGCGAAACTCGACGCCTTGTTCAATTCGGCGCACGCTCCGACCGCGCTCCTCATTGCCAAACCACAGCATGTTATCATCGTCATCATCTACCTGCTTAAGTGCGGCATCACCGTGCCGGACACGGTTTCGCTCATTGCCCGGGATCACGACCACAATTTCGGTATCGTGAGCCCGCCGATCGCCCACTATGCGTTTAAGGAGGGCGCGTTCGTCCACCGTCTCTCCCGCCTCATGCTGCAGATGGTCAATCGCGGCTATCTGCCGCTCGAGCCGAACTTAATCTTCCCGAAGTTCTTCGCCGGCGGTACCGTCAGGCAACTGGCGTGATTCTTCTCCGCCGGTCCGACTATAGACACGACTCAGGAAACAGGAGCGTTCCACTGCTCTGGACGTTCAGTTTTCGCTCGGCCTCTCCGTGCCCTATGCGAATGTCACGTTGCGGTAGAAACCCAACCTTCGGCGTAAACAGCTCAAGGAACGGAGATCCTGCATTCTGAAGCACCACTCGTGCGTAATTAGATGGGTGCGAGGCCCATCCCGGGTTCCCCAGGCCGGAGACTTTCCAAGCATGGACGACGACGTACCTTTTTAGGGCGGCACATTTCGCCGCCAGGACCGGCCAACGCTTGGAGAAGATCGACGCCTCGAATTGATCGGTCAACGTGACCTTGGCCCCTCGCGCTTTTGGACTGAGCCTGCCATTTCATCGCTGTCCAAATAAGAAGAAGAACGAAACCAAGTCCCAGCACTTCGTGCCCAGATTCTATCTGAAGCGATTCTCCCTGCACGAAGCGCGTTTTCAATCGATACAAACCAAGGATCTTTCCGGTCATCGCGAATTCGGTTTGGCCAGTCAATGCCAGGAAGATTATTTTTACGGGGACGACGGGGTCGTCGAAAACGCGCTTCGTGGCATAGAAACGGAAGCCGCTCCTTTAATCAAATCGGTCGCTGCGAACTGTCAGCCGCCGGCGGCCGGGACGGCCGACGATGCGATCCTCCGCAGCCACGTCTATTTCCAATGGGGTCGGACGCGCTTGAACGCTACGAACTCGGAAAGGCTGTTCGACCAAAGTCTCAAGACGGTCTATCGATCAACTTGGCGTAAACAGGGAATGAGCGATGAGGAGGTTGATTCCCTTCGGATCGGCACGGAGCGGCAGGGACAGTTCGTAACCGCGGTGACTACGGATCTCCTGCCGTTCATGAACGACCTGCCGTTGAAGTTCATTCTCACCGGCGCCGCCGGGGAATTCGTCACGAGCGATAACCCCGTTGTGATGATCAATCCATTCTACCAGGGGAAGTTCGAGGGAGCGACGACGGGAATCAATATACAGGGGCTGGTGATGCTCTTCCCAATTTTACCCACCGTGCTGGCCGTCTACTAAGATAGTGAATACTACCGCGTCGGTTCGCCCCCCCACCGCGCGATCACGCTCACGGAACCGGTAGATCTGGATACGCTGAACACCCTGCAATTCCTGCATGCTCATCACATGGTCTATTTTCGGAACTCTGGGCACGGGGCGCGGCACCTCGATGCGTTTCGCAAGTTCGCGCGGCTCTGGGAGAGCGACCGAAAGGTGGTGCGGGAGGCGTTCTCCACTCAACCGGGCGAAACCTCGTCGATCCTCCACATGACTACGGCGGAAATGCCCTTCCGGGCTAGGCTTTCATTCCTTTCGGTTTTGACGAAAAAGCGGGGTGGCGTGAGCCGGGTCACAGAGTTACCGGAGGGTAACCCCTATCTGGCCGCCGCCTTTTTCGAATACGAACGTCAGCTGAAAGCCAAGCTGTGCGAGCGCGGGTTTATCCGGTTCCTCGAAACTTACGACCCAAGTAGGGTAGCTCCCGCACCGGCGGCTCCCGGCCCTCCCCGCCTTTAGGTGACGCATTAGTTAGCTTGAAGGTTCGAAGTCGCACGAATAAAACGAGTTCTTCCGGTTTCTCAGTGGGAAGCAGACAAGGGCATGTCAGGGCCGAAATTGAGGTTGCCGTCGAAGAACACAATACGGGTGCGGTAATTGGCGAAGCTGTGGGTGCCCAGCGCGGCTTCTTTCAAGGCTTGAATGCGAGAGTTGTAGCCCTCGGTGATAGCGTTGGTGTTGGGGGTTCGCCACTAGAGCCCTCCCGAACACGATGCGATAGTGCCGTTTCGAGGGACAGTGGCGCAGAACAATGTCTCCATTCATGCTGGGATTCGACAGAGAACAAAGGATCCGAATCAATCTGTGGATGGAGCAATCCCTAAACATTGGCCTGTAGGTGCTGTTCTGGACCGTCTTGCAGGCTCAGCAGCCCAAAACCGAGCACCTCCGATCCTAACGCGGCGACGCGGAGCACTGGACCGGCATCTCGTGGACACTGGAAGAAGCTGCAATCTTCCTCGGCATGCCCCGACAGGCCGAGGCCCGTCAGCAGCCTGCTGGTGCTTCGTTACGGTTTCTATGTTTCGCACTACGATGCCGAAAAGCGCGTTCC
>Ga0154020_10010222_pt1 | contig 10743 bp, 7 predicted proteins | sample Klosneuvirus_201_FD_109709 | JGI IMG/M metagenome (GOLD analysis project Ga0154020, IMG submission 109709) | Active sludge microbial communities from wastewater, Klosterneuburg, Austria - Klosneuvirus_20160825_MG | ecosystem: Engineered > WWTP > Aerobic digester > Activated sludge | place...
GAGGGTGGGTAGAGAACGAAGAGACGGAGCCCCCTCCGCCGGCTGCGCCGGCACCTCCCCCGGTGGGGGAGGAAGGCGAGCGCACGGCTCGGGGAGTCGCGGCACCAAGAGCGCGGAGGAGGGTGGTGGCGGCGCGGCGGATTTCGATGGGGTCCTGGGAGTTGGCCAGGACGGATCGGAGGGCGTCGATGACGGCTTGGCGGTGGAGCTGGTTTTGGTGGGTGCGGTAGGCCGCGGCGTAGGCGGCGATGTCGGGACGGGATAGCCAGCGGAGGAGGGTGAGAATGTCGGGTTGGCCGGGTTCGGCGGCGAGCTTGGTGAGGTCTTCGTTGAGGGAGAAGTAGCGGAGGAGGAGGGTGTGGTCCTCGGGGGGGAGGTGGGGGAGGGTTTGGGAAGGTACGGGGTTCATTTGGTGCCGCACTTATACCGTATCTTGAAAGATCTGTCAACGGGATTTTGATGGAAAATGGGGTCGGTGGCGACGTGCAGCGGCTGGCGTCCCGCCACGGATCTCCAAGCCCGGTCGCCGGTGATTGGTGGCCGCGGATGCACTCGGGCTTGGAGTTCCGTGGCACGAATCGTTGTCGGGTTTCGGGACGCCTCCCCCTAGCATGCTTTGTGCTGCGGTGCCAGACATGCAAGGTTCGAATGGGCAGGCGTGCGATGATTGCCGATGACGCTGGCCGTCGGGTGCCGCTTTGCGATCCTGGCGATGTGCCGGGGGATGCACCGCTTCATGTGACGCAGGCCGTTCAGCGCGCCAATAGGCACCGGTTCATCCCAATCATCTTGCAGCTTGTTGTCGCTGTGACTGCTGTTGTTCTCTTTCGAGTTCTGTGGTATCAACTCGGTCTGCGGCCAGCGGGATTCCCGCGGGAGTCCGTTCTCGATACCTTGCTCCGGGCCGCGGTGATTGTTGCAGTGGGGTGTGCGGTGTTGCTCGCGGCTCTGGTGGTTGGAGCGCGGCGGAGCGCGGTGAGGGCCAAGAGTGGGTGCCTGGGGGAGGGCTTGTGCCCGAGTTGCTGCTATCCCATTTCCGAGCAGCCCGAACAGATCAATGGCATTACCTGCGCCGAATGCGGTTCAACTTGGAAAGCGAGATAGCGCGATGCTCGCAGCTATCACGACGGGACGTCGTGACATTTCCGGGCAGCGCACGTCATCGCGTCGAAGCCGGAATCGTCCTGCGTCTTTGGTGGGCGTACGAGCAGGCCTTCAGCCTGCGGACCATACGGTGACTTTTCCGGGGGTGCGGCGAGGCGCCGCAACCCCCGGCTACTAACGACTAGGCCTTCGGCCTGAAAACGCGGCGTTTTCGCGCCGAGCATTGGATGGCGTTCCCCTGCGATGGCAACGATCGTGCGTGGGATGAAGACCATCGTGCGTGGGATGAAGAGCATCGAAGTCGGAGGACCGACTTCGATGGCACGTAGCGTTACCAGGACTTCATGGGGATGTCGAGGTTTTGTTCGGCCGCGCATTGGCGGGCTTCTTCGTAGCCGGCGTCGGCGTGGCGGAAGACGCCCATGGCGGGGTCGTTGGTGAGGACTCGGCTGAGGCGGGCCGCGGCCTCGGGGGTGCCGTCGGCGACGATGACTTGGCCGGCGTGCTGGCTGTAGCCGATGCCGACGCCGCCGCCGTGGTGGAAGCTGACCCAGCTTGCGCCGCTGGCGATGTTGACCATCGCGTTGAGGATCGCCCAGTCGCTGATGGCGTCGCTGCCATCCTTCATGCCTTCGGTTTCACGGTTGGGGCTAGCGACGGAGCCGGTGTCGAGATGGTCGCGGCCGATGACGATGGGGGCCTTGACGCGGCCGGAGGCGACCAGGTCGTTAAAGAGGAGGCCGGCTTTTTCGCGCTGGCCCTGGCCGAGCCAGCAGATGCGGGCGGGTAGGCCTTGGAAGGCGACGCGGTCTTTGGCGAGTTTGAGCCAGCGGTGAAGGCCGGTGTCGCTGGGGAAGAGCTTCATGAGTTCGGCATCGGTTGTGAAAATGTCTTGGGGATCACCGGAGAGAGCGACCCAGCGGAACGGGCCGCGGCCTACGCAGAACTGGGGGCGGATGTACGCGGGGACGAAGCCGGGGAAGCTGAACGCTTCTTTGTAGCCTTGGTCGAAGGCGCGCTGGCGGATGTTGTTGCCGTAGTCGAAGGTTTTGGCGCCGCGGGACTGGAGCAGAACCATGGCGCGGACGTGGCGCTCCATCGTCATGAGGCTGTGCTGCTGGTATTCCTCGGGGTAGATGCGCCGCATGGTTTCGGCTTCGCGGACGGTCATGCCGAGGGGGACGTAGCCGGTGAGTGGGTCGTGGGCGCTGGTTTGGTCGGTGAGGGCGTCGGGGGTGATGCCGCGCTCGATGAGTCGCTCGAGGAGTTCCACTGCGCTGCAATCAACGCCGATGCTGCGGGCGCCCTTGCCTTTGACGAAAGCCATCGCGCGGTCGATCGCTTCATCCAGGCCGCTGACGATCTCGTCGAGATAGCGATCTTTCACGCGGCGTGCGAGCTTTTTGTAGTCCACATCGGCGATGAGGCAGGTGCCGCCGTTCATGGTGACGGCTAAGGGTTGGGCACCGCCCATGCCGCCGCAGCCGGCGGTGACGCAGAGGCGGCCGGCGAGGGTGCCGTTGAAGTGCTGGCGGCCCATCTCGGCGAAAGTCTCGTAGGTGCCTTGGAGGATTCCTTGGGTGCCGATGTAGATCCAGGAACCGGCGGTCATCTGACCGTACATGATCAGGCCCTTGGCGGCCAGATCGTCGAAGTGTTCTTGAGTGGCCCACTTGGGGACGAGGTTCGAGTTGGCGATGAGGACGCGAGGCGCATCGACGTGGGTCTTGACGACGCCGACGGGCTTGCCGGATTGAACCAGCAGCGTTTCGTCGGCGTCAAGGCGCTGAAGCGTCGCGATGATGGATTCAAAGGCGGGCCAGGAGCGGGCGGCTTGGCCGCGGCCGCCGTAGACGACCAGCGCGTCAGGATTTTCGGCAACCTCAGGATCGAGGTTGTTCATGAGCATCCGCATGGCGGCTTCGGCCTGCCAGGTTTTGCAGGTGCGTTCGTTGCCGCGGGGGGCGCTCACTTTCCGGGGCGTTCCCAACATCTGGGATTGTTTCTGATCCGCGCGGTGCGATGCCGTGCGCCGGTGCGTGCGCTGTGCCTCAGCCGTGAGCATGTTGTTGCCTTTCCATCCTGAACCTCTGTCCTCGAACGCACGCTCCAAGCGAGTCCACCCGTGCGTTCAACACATACAAGCTAGCCCGATCATCGGCTCGACACAAGTGGAAATCTGAAAGCGGAAATTTTCCCTTGTGCGGGGTGCTCGCATGGCTGCAATAATGCTGGTCGCGCGGGGGCGAACCCCTCTAGCCCGATATCGTTCCGGACTTGATCATTGTGGAGATCGCGTGGATATCCGGCGTGGGCGATCGGTCTGCAGTCAATCGTGGCACGACGGCGCGGATTCTCGAATGTGAGACCTCAACCCCATCGCCCGATCGCAGCGGGCGCTGGAACTCGATTGCTTCGGCCGCGCAGAGCAACTCAATCGCGACGACATCGCACGCAAGGTCGAGAGCCCGGCGCGCTTTGGCGGCGCTGCGCGGGCCGAATGAGTTGTAGTCTTCGACACCTGCGCTGGTCGGGATGTTCATCACGCTGGCGGGCATGCAGAGGCCGGCGATCTCGTTGCAGCAGGCCGCGGCGGTGTATTGGGCGATCATCAGGCCCGAGTGAAGCCCGGGCTTGGGACTGAGGTAGGGACGGGTTGGGTTTTCTTTGTCGGTGGCACTGAGGATGAGATAGGTGCGGCGTTCAGAGATCCCGGCGATGTGCGAGATGGGGATCGCCAGCAGGTCCAGGGGAATCGCGATGGGCATGCCATGGAAGTTGCCGGCGGAAACGACGGAAGAGTGGGGGTCGCCGGACGCAAAGACGAGCGGGTTGTCGGTCACAGCGCCGAGTTCTCGCTCAGTCGCCTGCTTTACATAACCGAACGCGTCCCAGGCGGCGCCGAGGACGGTGGGGGCGCAGCGGAGGGAGTAGGGGTCCTGGACGCGGGGATCGTTCTCGCGATGGGCGGGGATGATCTGGCTGCCCTTGAGGAGCCGACGGAGCGAGGCCGCGGCCAGTGCCGGACCTGGGTGCTTGCGTGCGTCGTATACACGCTCATCCAGAAAAGCGTCCGTGGCGCGGCAGCCATCCATGGACATCGCCGTGCCGATCAAAGCGGCGTTGAACAGCCGTTCAGTATCGGCACACAGCAAGGCGGCCTGGGCTGCCATCAGGTGCGTGCCGTTGATGAGGGCCAGTCCTTCTTTGGCTTCGAGTCCGATGGGCTTGAGATTCGCACGAGTGAGTGCCTCACCGCCCGAGATTGATGAAGTTGAGTCGCGGAGCGTCGCCTGCCCCTCGCCGATGATCACCGACGCGACATGCGCCAGCGGGGCAAGGTCGCCCGATGCGCCGACGGACCCGATCGACGGGACCACCGGCGTCACGCCCGCGTTGAGCATGCCGATGATCTGCTCGACCAGCGCGGGGCGCACGCCGGACAGGCCGCGGCTTAGAGATGCGGCAAGCAGCAGCATCATGGAGCGAACGACGTCAACGGGCAGAGGATCACCCACTCCGGCAGAGTGAGAGCGGACCAGGTTGTGCTGCAGGGCCCGGAGGTCGGCGGTGTCGACGCGTTGGCGAGACAGGGAGCCAAACCCGGTGTTGATTCCGTAGTGGGCCAGGCCGTCGCGTGTCGCCTCCTCGATCACCAGCCGGGAGGCTTGGATTCGGGCACGCGCGGCGTCCCCCAGTTGTACAACGCGGGCCGCGCGGGCGACTTGGATCACGTCAGAGATCGTTAACGAGCCGGCGTCGAGAATGAGCGGGGGGGTGTTGGGCATTGCCGTCAGTGTCGCAGGGCATCGGCGTCGGGGCAACTGGTCAGGTGATAACCTTGGACCCCAGATGTCGAACTTTCAGCTCTCCATACAGTTCTTCCTTCAGTTCGCGGTCATTCTCGCGGCCTGTCGTGTCGTGGGATTGATCGGTCGCAAACTTGGGCAGTCACAGGTGGTGGGAGAGATGGTCGCGGGTGTCCTGCTGGGGCCATCGCTCTTTGGCTGGCTGGCGCCGCACTGGCATCAGGCGTTGTTCCCTGCCAAACTGCTGATTGATGGGGCACCGGTCTTGGCAGGTGGCAAGCCCCTTTCTCACCCTCTCATGACCGTGATTTACTGCGTCGCCCAGATTGGGCTGGCCACGTACATGTTTCTCGTGGGTGTGGAGTTCAACGCTGATCTGATCCGCTCGCGCATCCGGTCCGCGGCCTCGGTTTCGCTGGCCGGCATCATCGTGCCCTTTGCCCTGGGAGCGATGATCGCCGTTCTTATGCGGGACAACCACGTGGTGTTCAAGGCCGATGTGAGCCTGGCGGAAAACGCTTTGTTTCTGGGCGCTGCTATGTCGATTACGGCTTTTCCGATGCTGGCGAGGATTGTGCGAGAGCGGGGGCTGAGCGGCACATCGCTCGGAACGCTCGCACTGGCCGCGGGATCTGCGGATGATGCGGCCGCGTGGTGCATCTTCGCCCTGGTGTTGGCGAGCTTCAAGACCGACCCGGCGATCGCGGCCCTGGCGATCGGAGGTGGAATCGTCTACACGGCGGCCATGCTCACGATCGGTCGCCGGCTCATTGCCTGGTTCCTCTGCAGGTGCCAGGCTGTGCCCCTGTTGAACGGTGCCCAAATCCCCGTGGTTTTGACCCTGTTGATGCTGGTCTCGTGGTATACCGACTACATCGGGATCTACGCCGTCTTCGGCGCGTTCATCCTCGGCGTCGCAATTCCTCGTGGTGAGTTTGCCGAGATGCTGCACAAACGCCTTGAACCCGTGGTCGTAACCCTGCTTCTGCCCATGTACTTCGTCTATTCCGGACTCAACACGCAGGTCACGCTGGTCAACACTCCCAAACTCTGGGCCATCGCCGCCTTGTTGCTGACGGTGGCCATCGTCGGAAAGGGAGTCGCGTGCTACTTGGCGGCACGATGGCACGGCGAGCCCAACCGCGAGGCCATGGCGATCGGTGTGCTGATGAACACGCGAGGGATGATGGAGTTGATCATCCTCAACATCGGGCGCGAACTGGGGATCATCACGGATGAACTTTTCAGCATGATGGTGATCATGGCCATCGTGACGACACTGATGGCTACGCCGCTCTTTGAGCTTGTCTACGGGCGGGACAAGACTCGGACCGCGGCCATGCGGGCGGCGGTGTCGACGTGAGGGGGAAATCGCCAGAAACTGAACCTCCCCACTACGTCCGATAATGTATGTTATGTAAAGCAGACCGCTTTCTGCCCGACCTGGAAGCCTGAAGGAACCCTCAGCGTCGGGCATCATCCTACTGATCAGCAGGAGACCCCCATGCTTCGACTTGTCGGCATCGCCTGGTTCGCGGTTGCACTCTTGGCGGGGCACGCCCACGCCCAGTCCGGCACGATGTCCACCGGTCTGTACTCCAGTGAAAGCAGTTTCCGGCCGGACCTGAGCGCTGGCGACCTCAAGGTCATCGAGCGTGTGCTCGGGCTGGACACCACCGAGAAGCAGGCCCTGGATGAGCTTTACGCCGGGTACGCCGCCACGCTGAAGAACGAGGGCGGCGAAGTCCGCGACTTTGTCAACGGCGAGATTGAGCGGGCCCAGGCGCTGCAAAACGCCAACCTGCTGGACAAAGCACGCCAACGAATCATGGAATGGGAGCGGCACTCTGAGAAGGTCAAGAAAGCCTTCCTGGATGACCTCAAGAGCCTCCTGAGCAAGGACCAGGAGGCCCGCTGGCCGATCGTCGAGCGGGAACTACGCCGGATCAGGCTCATCGGCAACGGCCGTTTGAGCGGTGAGAGCGTTGACCTGGTCAGGCTCACGGAGGATGCCCTTGGCGCAGTTCCCGAAGCCGAACTGGCAGAACTCCTGAATCGATACAGCGGCGAACTGGACCACGCGCTTCAGTCCCGGGAAGAGTTTCTGAACGCCAAACGCTCAACGTTTCACGAGTTGATCACCTCGAATCCGGCCGCGGCCAAGGAACTCTGGGAAGAGGCCCAGCGGGTCCGAGGAAGCGTGCGTGATGTCAACGATCGATACGCGAGGATGATCGCTGAGCAAATTTCGGCCGCCAAACGGTCTAGTTTTCAGAAGCAGGTGTTCAACAAGACCTATCCGGTTCTGGTCCGCCCCACCATTGCGGAGACCTACCTCAAGGATGCGGGCGAACTCGGCACGCTGACCGCGCAGCAGAAGTCGATGATCACCGGCATCAAGAATCGGTACGAGACGGAGCTATCCGCTCTGAAAGCCAAGGGAGGCGCGGCTTGGAGGCAGTACGAGTCCGAGGACAAGCCCGAACAGTTGGCCGTGGCGCTGGGTGAGCGGGTCAAGGATGAGAACCATCAGCTCTACACCGGCGCGTGGTTGCCCGAAACGCACCCGTTGGTGCGTTACCGGCTGGACCGTTTGACTCTTGATCGCGATCTTCGAAACTCGTTGGATGCCGCCCTGACACCCGAGCAAAGGGGAAACGTGCCCAGTCGCACGACTCCTAACGCGATGTTCGAAAACTGGGAGCCGTATGGGTTGTAGCGACTGACGTCGCTCTCACAGCTTCAACTCAAACCACAAGGTCCGCGGGTCCGGGTCATCGTTGTATCTCTGGCACTCCACAAATCCAAGCGATCTGTAGAGCCCGATGGCCGCGGCGAACTTGGGGTGCGTGTCGGTGTCCAGCTTCATCACCTGATATCCGATTCGCCTGGCCTCGGCGATGAGCCGCTCGGCGAGCACGCGGCCAACGCCCGTGCCCCGAAACGCTGGCCGGACATACATCCGCTTCATCTCGCAGACCGTCGGCCCGAGTTCATCAAGGGGGCGCAGGGCGATGCACCCGGCCAGGTCCCCCGCTACCCGGGCGAGTAAAAGCGTCCCCCGCGGCGGGGCGTACTTGCCGGGCAACGCAGCAACTTCCGCATCGAAGTTCTGGTGCTCCAGACTGCACGCGGCGACGTCGGCAATGCTGCGCCCGTATTCCAGGATCAGTTCGGCGGCGTGCTTCACATCCGTTTCGCTTGAGGCTTCAATGATGTGTATTCTGTCCATCCTTCACGCCTTGTTCGCCTGAACCGTCGCCTCCATATACAGCGAGTTGGGGCGAATCACCCGTCCCGCCGCATCCACATCTAGGTGAAAGCTGCCCCAGTCCGGGATCCTGCTTTCGGCGGGCCCGCACACCTTCGGCTCGGCAAACCCCGCATCGATCAGCATCTGGCTGAGCGAAACGCGATCGTACATCCAGAGGTGCGGCTCTCCGGACTTGCGACGGAAGAGTCCCGCCCGCCAGTCCTCTTCACGCACACCCATGAGCCGCAGAGCCACCCGCCGCGCAGAGTGGCTGTAGGTGGAGAGCGTGAACGCACGACGCATGAGCGGTTTCTTCTTCCGCCGCTTTTGCTCCCTCGCCCGCAAGCTTTCCCTGGCCTGCATTGATCCGGCACCTGAGATCTCCGCCGCGATGGCGGCCTCGCGCTCGGAGCTCTCCAGGAGAAAGCGATCCCACTGACCCCCCGACTCATTGCGAGCGCACAGGTCGATCAGGTGGATCACCGCGAACCGGTGACGGGCCAAGTGATCGGGCGATCCCTCTCCCGCAATCGAGTCTAGGTACGTGCGGGCCGCAAACTCAAGATCGGGAACGACCACGCGGATCGTCCCGCCCGGCCGCACCACACGCCGGCATTCAGCCAGAAGAAACCTGGCGGCCTCCAGCGTGAAGTGCTCGAGCACATGCGAGTGGTACGCGACTTCGAACGTCCCGTCTTCAAACGGCAAACGCTGGGCAAACCGAACTTTGAGCACTTCCACCGAAGCCGGATGCAGGTCCGCGTTCACCCACGAAGGGTGAAACAGCCCGCCGCATCCGAAGTTCAGGTATGGGAGGCGGCGGTCGTTCATCGGCAGGCTTCGCCTGAAGGTCTGACTCACGAAAGTGCCGCGACGCAACGCTCCGTGACGCTTCCCAGAGCAACAAGGTCCCCCTTGCCGCCACCCTTCCTGAGTTTGAACTCCACCGCTCCTTCAGCCAGCGCCTTCTCGCCGATGGTCAATCGAACGGGCAACCCGATCAAGTCCGCATCCTTGAACTTCACACCGGGCCGTTCGTCGCGGTCATCAATCAGGACATCCACACCCGCATCGCCAAGCTCCGCCGCGATCTTCTTCGCCGTCGCCATGTGCTCGGCATTGTCGGGCCGCATCAGCGTGATCAACACGTGATACGGCGCAATTGGCGCCGGCCAGATGATCCCATCCGCATCATGGCTCATCTCCACGCACGCGGCCATGGTCCGGCTCACGCCAATCCCGTAGCACCCCATGATCACGCTGCGTTTCTGTTGCTGCTGGTCGAGCACCATCAGGCCCATCGCGTCGGAGTACTTGGTCCCGAGCTTGAATATGTGGCCAACTTCGATGCCGCGGCCGGTGACCAGTTTGGCCCCCGGAGACCGGGGCGAAGGATCGCCCGCGAGGGCGTTCCGCACATCCCCCACCTTTACATAACCTGGTTCGCCCTTCTTCGCCCCCAGCTCCCGAGCCCAGTTGAAGTGTTTGACGTGGTAGTCCTTCTTGTCGGCCCCGCTTGCCCAGAACCCGCCGCCCGCGGCGTCCGCATCAATCAACAGCAGAGTGCCCGGTACCGAGTTCACGACGCGCGGACTGACGTATCCAATCGCAAACCCAGCCGCCTTCGCTTCCTTCTCGTCCGCAAGAGCGACAGAGTTTCCGGAGACGATCTTGACCTTGCCTTCGTTCACATCGTGATCGCCACGGACAACAGCGACAACCCACTTCATTCCCGTGCCGGTCTTGTCCTCGGTAACCTTGAACACAATCGTCTTGAGCATCCGCGCCGGCTTCACACCCATCGCCTTGCCAACCTCATCGATGCCTGGCAAGTTCGGCGTGTGAACCTCCGTCAACTCCCCCGTCGCGGGACCATCCAGTGTCCAACCCGGCCGGTCCCCAATCTCGCACTTCTCCACGTTCGCCGCGTACCCCGACACTGGACACTTCAGGATCGTGTCCTCCCCACTCTCGCAGTTCACCATGAACTCGTGCGAAGCCGAACCACCGATCGGCCCGCTCTCGGCCTCCACAACCGTGAAGTCCAGCCCGCATCGGGTGAACGTATTGACATATCCCTTGTACATCGCGTCATACGCATCGTTGAGCCCGCCCGGCCCATCCACCGTCGCGTGAAACGTGTACGCATCCTTCATGATGAACTCGCGGCACCGCAGCAGGCCGGCACGGGGCCGCGCTTCATCGCGAAACTTGGTCTGAATCTGATACAGCCCCAGCGGCAACTGCTTGTAGCTGGTGATCGATCCCTTCACCATCTCGGTGATGGTCTCTTCGTGCGTCGGCCCCAGCGCCGACTTGTTCCCCTTGCGATCCTCAAGCTGGAACAAGAGCGGCCCATACGCCTCATCGCGCTTGGTGTCTTTGTAGAACTCCATCGGCACGATCACCGGCATGAACAGCTCGGAGGCCCCCGCCCCATCCATCTCTTCACGGATGATCTGCGAGATCTTCTTGAGCGTCCGCCACGCCAGCGGCAGGTAGTCATACACCCCCGCCGAAACCTTGCGAATGTACCCCGCGCGGCTCAGCAGGATGTGGCTGGGCGTCTCCGCATCC
>Ga0154020_10010223_pt1 | contig 10743 bp, 11 predicted proteins | sample Klosneuvirus_201_FD_109709 | JGI IMG/M metagenome (GOLD analysis project Ga0154020, IMG submission 109709) | Active sludge microbial communities from wastewater, Klosterneuburg, Austria - Klosneuvirus_20160825_MG | ecosystem: Engineered > WWTP > Aerobic digester > Activated sludge | place...
AGAGTCCTACATGCATGGCCAAGTGCATCTCCCGGGCAGGTGGGGCAGTGCGCCACTCTATCGGCGCAGCCTGTCCAGGGATTGACGCAGATCACTTTCGCGGCCAGCCCGTCGCCGCCCGCGCGCCCGCACCCGTTCGATGCCTTGAGAAAAAGCAAACCAAGGGTTTCTACCAGGGTGAACACTGACGCCAGGGCGGGACGCATGTTCGTGAGCCGCCCTGGAACGGGAAACTCCATGGACCAGCGCGTTGGCAAGCTCTCTTCGCATACACCCGCCGGCACGGTGGTGTGTTCGACCTGCAACCTGCGTGAGATCTGCCTGCCCGTCGGGCTGACGCTGGCCGAACTGTCGCAGGTCGACGAGCGCATGGTCACGTCGCGGCAGAAGGTCGCGCGCGGCGAGAAGCTGTTCCAGACCGGAGACCGCTTCGATGCCGTCTACGCGGTGTGGACGGGCTTCTTCAAGACCTGCATCGCGTCGAAGGACGGGCGCGAGCAGGTCACCGGCTTCCAGATGGGCGGCGAGCTCATCGGCCTGGACGGCATAGGCACGCGGCGCCACGAGGTCGACGCGGTGGCGCTGGAGGATTCGCAGGTCTGCGTCATCCCCTACACCGAACTGGAAAGCCTGTCGCTCGAGATCACCTCGCTGCAGCAGCAGTTCCACCGCATCATGAGCCGCGAGATCGTGCGCAACCACAGCGTGATGATGCTGCTGGGCAGCATGCACGCCGAGGAGCGGCTGGCCGCGTTCCTGCTGAACCTGACGCACCGGCTGCAGGTCCGGGGTTTCTCGTCGTCGTCGGTGGTGCTGCGCATGAGCCGGGAAGAGATCGGCAGCTACCTCGGGCTGAAGCTCGAGACCGTGAGCCGCACCTTCTCGAAGTTCCAGGCCGACGGGCTGCTCTTCGTGCGCCACCGGCAGATCCAGATCACCGACCCCGTGGGCCTGCAGCAGCTGATCGACGGCAGCGGCGATACCGACTAGCCGGTCCCGGCGCTGCCCGGGGGCGGGGCCGGTGTGCGCGCGCGGTTGGGGCAGGTGGCGCAGGAGATCGACTCGCCACGGGCCGTGTGCAGCGCCGGCCCGCCGCAGGACCCGCGCAGGCAGGGCCGCCTGAAGATCACGCCCACGGCCATGCCCAGCACCGCCAGGCCCAGCAGCGCCAGCACGACGAGGAAGACGGGCAGCAGGGCGGTGAGCTGCATCGCGGCGCTGCCCCTCAGGCCGTGGCCGCCGCGCGCAGCGCGGTGAAGGTCTCGGTGGCGTGGTCGGTGAGCCGGCCGTCGGCGCGGCGCACGATGAAGTGCGCGGCGATACCCTGCTGCCGTGCCAGCGCCAGGCCGGCCTGCGGGCCCATCACGATGAGGGCCGTGGCCAGGGCGTCGGCGTGCATGCAGTCAGCCGCGACCACGGTCACCGAGGCCAGCCCGTGCACGATGGGTTCGCCGCTGGCCGGGTCGATCTCGTGCGAATAGCGGCGCCGGCCCTCCTCGAAGTAGATGCGGTAGTCGCCCGAGGTCGCCATGGCCTGCCCCGACAGCGGCACCACGAGGCGGGCGCGTGGTGGTGCGGCGTCGGGTTCCTCGATGCCGATCTGCCACGGCCGGCCCCGGGCATTGCGGCCCGCGGTGCGCACCTCGCCGCCCACCTCGACCATGAAGTCGGCCAGCCCCTGCGCCTGCAGCAGCTGCGCCACCTGGTCGACGCCGTAGCCCTTGGCGATGCCGCCGAGATCGGCCTGCAGGCCGGGCAGCCGTTTGGTCGCCAGGCCGCCGGCGGCGTCGATCTGCAGGTGGCGGTGGCCCGTGGCGGCGCGCCGCTGCTGCAGCAGCGGCGCGCCGGGCAGGCCTTGCCGGGGCTCGGGGCCGAAACCCCAGGCCAGCACCAGCGGCGCGACGGTGACGTCGAAGGCCCCGCCGGTGAGTTCGGCCACGCGCTGGCCGGCCTGCAGCACGCTCAGCAGTTCGGGCGACAGCGCCAGCGGCTGGTGCGCGGGATGGCCGTTGAAGCGCACCAGTTCGGAATCCGGGCGGTAGAGCGACATGCGCCGGTCGACGGCGTCGAGCGCGCCCTGCACGTCGGCCTGCAGTCTGTCGAGCCCGGCCGCGTCGAAGGCGGTGTTGGCCAGGCGCACGGTGTAGCTGCTGCCCATGGTGAGCCCGCCGAAGCGCTGGCCGCTGCCGGTCGCGCCGGCGGGCCGCGCCACCTGTGCATCGGTGCAGCCGGCCAGCGCCAGCGCGCCGAAGGCGCCCGCGGCGCCGAGCAGCCGGCGCCGGCCGGGGCAGATCAGGGTGTCCATCGTCTTCTCCAGGGTGCGCATGGTGGCTTTCAGCCCGCCGCGCCGCTGCCGGCGCTGCGGATCTCGGCTTCGAGCCGGCCCTCGCCGTGGCGGATGAGGTGGTAGGTCAGGTCGCGCATCGACAGCAGGCCGTAGACGCGCGGCCCGTCGATGACCAGCAGGTGGCGGTGCCGATTGACGTGCATCAGCGCCAGCGCGGCCTCGACCGGGGTGGCGGGCGAGACGAAACGCACCTCGCGCGTCATGACCATCGAGATCGGCGTCGTCTTCGGGTCGCGGCCGGCGTGCACCACGCGCGTCAGCAGGTCGCGCTCGGTGAAGATGCCGTCGACCAGCCCGTCCTCGTTGCGGACGAGCACGGCGCCGACATGGCGGTCGGCCATCACCGCCACCGCCTCGACGACCAGCGCGCCGGCGTCCACGGTGATCAGCTCGTCGGTGCCCGCCTTGTCGTCGAGGACCGCTTGAACGGCTTGTCTCATGGTGCTGTGTCTCCTCGCCCGTCACAGACCGAAGTCGTCGAGCATGATGTTCTCGCGGTCGACGCCCATTTCCATGCACATCCGGATGACCGCCTTGTTCATGACATCGGGCCCGCAGAGGTAGTACTCGATGTCCTCGGGCGCCGGGTGCTTGGCCAGGAACTGGTCGCGCAGCACCTTGTGCCGCACCAGGCCCACCGGGCCCGTCCAGTGGTCCTCGGGCCGCGGTTCGGACAGCACGATGTGCCACTCGAAGTTCGGGTGCTCGGCCTGCAGCTTGTTGAATTCGTCGACGTAGAACACCTCGGACAGGTTGCGCGCCGAGTACCAGAAGCTCATCTTGCGCTTCGTCTTCAGGCGGATGAGCTGGTCGAAGATGTGGCTGCGCATCGGCGCCATGCCGGCGCCGGCGGCGACGAAGCACATCTCCTTGTCGGTGTCGCGCGCGAAGAATTCGCCGAAGGGCCCGGCCACGGTGACGTGCTCGCCCGGTTTCAGGTGGAAGAGGTAGGAGCTCATCTTGCCCGGCGGGATGTCGTCGCGGTAGTCGGGCGGGAAGACGATGCGGATGGTGAAGAGCAGCACGCCCTTCTCGAGCGGGAAGCTGGCCAGCGAGTAGCCGCGCTCGACGGGCTCGGTGACCACCGACTTGAAGCGCCAGAGGTCGAACTTGTCCCACTCGGGGCGGTAGGGCTCGTCGATGTCGATGTTGCGGTACTTCAGTTCGTGCGGCGGGTACGAGATCTGCACGTAACCGCCGGCGCGGAAGGGCACGTCCTCGCCGGGCGGCAATTCGAGCTTCAGCTCCTTGATGAAGGTGGAGACGTTGCGGTTGCTCAGCACCTTGCAGTTCCACTTCCTGACGCTGAAGATCTCGGCCGGCACCTCGATGCGCATGTCGCGCTTGACCTTCACCTGGCAGGCCAGCCGGCAGCCGTGCCTGGCCTCCTTGCGCGAGATGAAGCCGGTCTCGGTGGGCAGGATGGCGCCGCCGCCTTCCTTGACGACGACCTCGCAGACACCGCAGGTGCCCTTGCCGCCGCAGGCCGAGGGGATGAAGATCTTGTGGTCGGTCAGTGCGCCCAGCAGCGTGCCGCCGGCAGCCACCTTCAGGACCTTGGACGCGTCTTCGTTGACGGTGATCGAGACGTCGCCGCTGGGCACCATGCGCCTGCGCGCCACCATCAGCAGGGCCACCAGCAACAGCACCACGGTGGTGAACATGACGACCGCCAGACCGATGGAGAACATGGCGCTGGCCTAGAGCTGGATGCCCGAGAACACCATGAAGGCCATCGACATCAGCCCCGTGGTGATGAAGGTGATGCCCAGGCCGCGCAGGCCGGCGGGCACGTTGCTGTATTCCAGCTTCTGCCGGATGGCGCCCAAAGCGATGATGGCGATGGCAAAACCGCCACCCGAACCGATGCCGAAGACGATGCTTTCGGGCAGGCTGTAGCTGCGTTCCTGCATGAAGAGCGAGCCGCCCAGGATGACGCAGTTCACCGCGATCAGCGGCAGGAAGACGCCCAGCGAGTTGTAGAGCTCGGGGGCGTAGCGTTCCACCGCCATTTCCACCACCTGCGTGGCCGCGGCGATGGTGGCGATGAAGAGGATGAAGGACAGGAAGCTGAGGTCGACGGCGGCCAGCGAGGGGTGCAGCCAGGCCAGCGCACCTTCGGCCAGCAGGTGGTTCAGCAGCAGGTTGTTCAGCGGCACCGTCAGCGTCTGCACGAAGACCACCGCGAGGCCCAGGCCGATGGCCGTCTCGACCTTCTTCGCGCAGGCCAGGAAGGAACACATGCCCAGGAAATAGGCCAGGGCCATGTTCTCCAGGAAGGCCGAACGCAGGCCGAGGTTGAGGTAGTGCTCCATCTCAGTACCGCCCGGCCGTTCCGAAGGTACTGAGCGCCCCCTCGGGGGGCAGCGAACGAAGTGAGCGTGGGGGCTTCATGTCACGATTTCTCCTGCAGCTGGGGCTTCCAGGTGCGCAGCGCCCAGACCAGCAGGCCGATGATGAAGAGGGCCGACGGCGCGAGCAGCATCAGGCCGTTGGGCTCGTACCAGCCGCCGTCCTTCACCAGCGGCAGCACGGTGTAGCCCAGCACCTTGCCGGCACCCAGCAGTTCACGCAGGAAGCCCACCACCACCAGCACCACCGAGTAGCCCAGCCCGTTGCCCAGGCCGTCGAGTGCCGATTCCCAGGGCGGGTTGCTCATCGCGAAGCCCTCGGCACGGCCGAGCACGATGCAGTTGGTGATGATCAGGCCGACGAACACGCTGAGCTCCAGCGACAGCTCGTAGAGCGTCGCCTTGAGCACCTGGTCGAAGACGATCACCAGCGTGGCGATGATCGACAGCTGCACGATGAGGCGGATGGACGCCGGCGTGTGGTTGCGCACCAGGCTGACCGCGACGTTGGCCAGCATCGTCACCAGGATCACGCCGGCGCTCATCACCAGCGCCTTGGCCACCGAGGTGGTGACGGCCAGCGCCGAGCAGATGCCCAGCACCTGCACGCCGATGGGGTTGTTCAGCAGCACCGGGTCGAGCAGGATCGCCCGCTGCCTGGGGCCGAAGCGCGACGGGGGCTGGGCGGCCGCCGGCACGGTGTCGCCGGGAACTGCACTCATGCGGGTGCTCCTTCGCGGAACTTCTTCAGGAACTTGCCGTAACCCTGGTCACCCAGCCAGAAGCGCACGAGCTGCGTGACGGCTTTGCTGGTGACGGTGGAGCCCGACAGCCCGTCGACGTGCAACGGGTCGGTCTCGGGCGGGCCGGCCTGGCCCTTGATGACCTGGATGCCGACGTCCCAGTTCGCATCAAAGGCCTTGCGGCCGCGCCACAGCGCCTGCCAGCTGGGGTTGGCGATCTCGCCGCCGAGACCCGGCGTTTCGCGCTGGTCGTAGTAGGTCAGGCCGCGGATGGTGTTGCCGTCGGGCGCCAGCGCCATGAAGCCGTAGATCGTGCCCCACATGCCCAGGCCTTCGATGGCAATGACGATCTGGTCGATGGCCTCGCCCTTCCTGACCAGGTAGACGATGCCCTGGTTCGGCAGCCGCCGCACGCCGGCGCTGTTGGCCGGTGCCACGCGGCTGGTGGCGGGGTCGTCGCGTGCCGTGCGCTGGTTGTAGCGGCGCGCGTCGCCGCTGGCTTCGGGCAGCAGTTCGCCGGTGGCGAGATCCACCAGCCGGGCCTGGATAGCCTGCCTGAAGATGGCCTCGACCTGCGCCGTCGTGACCTTCGCGCCGGGCTCGATGAGGCCTGCCGCCAGCAGCACGTTCTTCTCCTTGTAGAGCAGCGCGTTGGCCACCTGGGCGGGCTGGGTGAGCACGGCGGCCGTGGCGATGAGGGCGGCGCAGACCACGCACACCACCGTGGCGAAGAGCACGGTGTAGCGCACCGAGTTCAGGTCGCGGGTTGGGCGCTCAGCCACGGCGTGCCAGCCTCCGGCGGATGTTGGCCTGCACGATGAAGTGGTCGATGGTGGGCGCCACCACGTTCATGAACAGGATGACGAGCATCACCGACTCGGGATAGGCCGGGTTGAAGACGCGTATCAGCACCACCAGCGCGCCGACGAGGATGCCGTAGATCCAGCGCCCGGTGTCGGAATGCGGGCAGGTCACGGGGTCGGTGACCATGAAGACCATCGCGAAGGCCCAGCCGCCCATCACCATGTGCCACCAGAAGGGCACGGCCATCCAGGGGTTGGTGGCCGAGCCGATGGCGTTCAGCCCGGTGGCCATGGCGATGGTGCCGATGCACATCGCCAGCATCAGCCGCCACGAACCGACGCCGGTGGCGACGATGATCACGGCGCCGATCAGGCAGGCCAGCGCCGAGGTCTCGCCCATGCTGCCGGGTTCCAGCCCGACGAAGGCGTTCCACCACGAACCCAGCACCGTCTCGTGGCCGCCTTCGGCGCCGCGCACCTTGCTCAGCACGGTGGCGCCCGAAAAGCCGTCGATGGCGACACCCGGGGGCACCGCGGTCCAGACCTTGTCGCCCGAGATGGCCGCCGGGTAGGCGAAGAAGAGGAAGGCGCGCATGGCCAGCGCCGGGTTCATGAAGTTCATGCCCGTGCCGCCGAAGACCTCCTTCACGAGCACGACGCCGAAGGCCACCCCCAGGGCCGCCTGCCACAGCGGTGTGGTCGGCGGCAGGATCAGCGGGAACAGGATGCCGGTGACGAAGAAGCCTTCGTTGACCTCGATCCTGCGCACCACCGAGAACATCACCTCGAGCGACAGGCCGACGACCATCGTCACCGCGTACAGCGGCAGGAAGTACAGGCCGCCGTGCACGAGGTTGCCGATGACGCTGTCGGGTGCATAACCCACGCCCAGCAGGCGCAGCACGGCGTGGCGCCAGCCGTCGAGATCACCCGCCCTGGCCGGGTCGATCGCCAGGTTGGCCTGCAGCCCGGTGTTGTAGAAGGCCATGAAGACGCAGGGCAGCGCCGCGATGACCACCAGGATCATCATGCGCTTGAGGTCCATCGCGTCGCGCACGTGGGCCCCGGTCTTGGTGACGCTGCCCGGCGAGTAGAAGAAGGTGTCGGCCGCCTCGTAGAGCGGGTAGAAGCGCTCGAACCTGCCCCCGGCGTGGAAATGCTTGCCGACGCGGTCTAGCAGAGATCGCAGTGCTTGCATGTCAACGGCGCCGAGACCCAGGCCTTGCGCGGAACGGGCTCTGCCGGGCCGCAGCAAGAGCCCCCCCGGGGGGTAGCGACCGAAGGGAGCTTGGGGGCTTCATTTCATGCGGCCTCTTTTTCGATGCGCGTGAGCGCCTGCCGCAGCAGCGGGCCGTATTCGGCCTTGCCCGGGCAGACGAAGGTGCACAGCGCCAGGTCTTCCTCGTCGAGTTCGAGCACGCCGAGCTTCTCGGCGCGTTCGTCCTGGCCCATCAGCAGGGCGCGCAGCAGGAAGGTGGGCATCAGGTCCAGCGGCATCACGCGTTCGTAGGAACCGATGGGCACCATGGCGCGGTGGCCGCCGTTGGTGGTGGTGTTCAGCGCCAGGCTGGCGTGGCGCATCCAGGCACCGACCACCGCGCCCGAGACCGAGAACTTGTCGGTGCCGGGTTTGATCCAGCCGAAGAACTCGCGCTCCACGGCCTCGGCCAGCGCCGTGATCTGCTGGTGGTAGCGGCCCAGCCAGCCATGCACGGGGCCGGCGGCGGTGCGGCCGTCGAGCACCGAGCCCGAGACGATGCGCTGCGCGCCGGGGGCGATCTCGCCCTGCGCGAGCACGTCGATCGAAGCCCCCAGCCGCGTGCGCAGCAGGCGGGGTCGCAGCACGCTGGGCCCGGCCAGCGCCACCACGCGCTCGACGTCGAGCCGGCCGGTGTCGAACAGGCGGCCGATGGCGGCCACGTCCTGGTAGCCGATGTGCCAGACGCAGCGTTCGTGGTCCACCGGGCACAGCCGGTGGATGTGCGTGCCGGCATTGCCGGCCGGGTGCGGGCCATCGAAGACCTCGACCGACACGCGGCCTTCGGCCGGCACGTCGACGGCGAAGCCCGGCGCCACGCAGACGAAGGTCGGGCCTTCGCACAGCCTGGAGAGCGCGGCCACGCCGGTGCGGAAGTCGTCGTGCCGGTCGGCCAGCACGGCGTTCACGTCGGGGGCATGCGGACGCGTGTCGATGGCGGTGATGAAGAGCGCCCGCGGTGTGCCGTCCGGGCGCGGCACCTTGGAATACGGCCGCGTGCGCAGCGCCGTCCACAAACCCGATTCGACGAGCAGCGCACGCACCTGCCCGGCGTTCAGCGCCGCGGGGGGCTTGCCGGTGTGGCTGGCGAACACGGCCTGCGCGTGCGGGCCGTCGTCGTGCTGCACGTCGATCACCAGCGACTGGAAGGCGCGGTACTCGCCGCGATGCAGCGCACTCACCGTGCCGGCGGCGGGCGCGGTGAAGCGCACGCCGGGCGCCTGCTTGTCGTTGAAGAGCAGCTGCCCGCGCTGCACCGCGTCACCGGGCTGCACGTGGAAGGTGGGCTTGAGGCCGGGGTGGTCGGCGCCGAGCAGGGCCACCTGCACGCTGTCGCGGGCGGGCTCGATGGCCTGCACCGGCGCGCCCGCCAGGGGCAGGTCGAGGCCACGCTTGACCCGGTGCACCGTCACTGCGCTGCGCTCCCGTCAGACCTGCTCGGGGACCATCTCGATGGCCCCGCAGGGACACTCGGCCGCACAGATGCCGCAACCCTTGCAGTAGTCGAGCTTGAACTCGAAGCCCTTGCCGGGCCCGAGCTTGGTCACCGCGTTGTCGGGGCAGACGCCGTAGCAGTTGTCGCATTCGAAGCAGTTGCCGCAGCTCAGGCAGCGGCGCGCCTCGAACAGGGCGTTGTCGGCCGACAGGCCGCCCTGCACCTCGTCGAAGCTGCTGGTGCGGCGTGCGATGTCGAGTTGCGGCCGCACCGTCTTGGGCGCGTCGGTGTAGTACCACGGGTTCAGGCGTTCGAACGTGGCCGGCGCGTGCTTGGCCGGCGCCGGCAGCGTCACGCCGCGCAGCCAGGCGTCGATGTGGCGTGCCGCCTTCTTGCCGTGGCCCACGGCCACGGTGACGTTGCGCTCGGCGGGCACCATGTCGCCGCCGGCGAACAGGCCCGCGTGGCCGGTCATCATCGTCGCCGGGTCGACCTGCACCACGCCGTCGTTCACGCTCAGGCCGGGCACGTTCTCCAGCAGCGAAAGGTCGACGTCCTGGCCCAGCGCCAGCACCAGCGAGTCGGCCTCCAGCGTCTCGAACTCGCCGGTGGGCTGCGGGTTGCCCTTGGCGTCGAGCGTCATCTTCTCGATCGTCAGTGCGCCGCCGTCGCCCGACTGCGTGATGGTCGACAGCCACTTCACCATCACGCCTTCCTGCAGCGCCTCCTCGACTTCGAAGTCGTGCGCCGGCATGCGTTCGCGCGTGCGGCGGTAGACGATGATGGCCTCGGTGGCGCCCAGGCGCTTGGCCGTGCGCGCCACGTCGATGGCGGTGTTGCCGCCGCCGTAGACCACGACCCGGCGCCCCAGCATCGGCTGCTCGGCGTCTTCCATCGAACGCAGCACGGCCACGGCGTCGAGGATGTGCGACGTGTCCTTGGCCGGGATGTAGGCGCGCTTGGCGATGTGCGCGCCGACGGCCAGGAAGGCGGCGTCGTAAGCGCCGTCGCGCATGGCCGCCGCGAGGTCGGCGACCTTGGTGTTCAGCTGCAGCCTCACGCCCATGTCGACGATGCGCTGCATCTCGGCGTCGAGCACGTCGCGCGGCAGCCGGTACTTGGGGATGCCGAAGCGCATCATGCCGCCGGGCAGCGGGCCGGCCTCCGTCACGGTGACGCGGTGGCCCAGCCGGCGCAGGTGGTAGGCCGCCGACATGCCCGAGGGGCCGGCCCCGACCACCAGCACATGCTTGCCGCTTTCCACCGCCGGCGCGTCGAAGCGCCAGCCCTGCTTCAGCGCCTCGTCGCCGAGGAAACGTTCCACCGAGTTGATGCCGACGGCCTCGTCGATCCTGCCGCGGTTGCAGGCGCCCTCGCAGGCGTGGTAGCAGACGCGGCCCATGATGGCCGGGAAGGGGTTGTCGCGCGTCAGGTGGCGCCAGGCGGCTTCGTAGTCGCCGCTTTCGGCGTGGAAGAGCCAGCCCTGGATGTCTTCGCCGGCGGGGCAGGTGCTGTTGCAGGGTGGCAGGCGGTTCACGTAGACCGGGCGCTCGGTGCGCCAGGTGCCGGTCTTGTTGGCCAGCGACGAGCCCGGGTCGAGCGTGATCGCGAAGGGCTTGTGCATGCTCATGCCAGGGCTCCTTCGGTGGCCGTGTCGAGCAGGCCGTAGCGCCGGATGTTGCGGTCGGCCTCGGCCTGGATGAGCGCCAGCATGGCGGGCTGTCCCGGCTGGCCGAAGAGGTGGGCGAAGCGTTTCTGCGGCCGCAGGTAGTCGTCCACCGGCACGCGGTGGCGGATCTTCGTCAC
>Ga0154020_10010224_pt1 | contig 10742 bp, 10 predicted proteins | sample Klosneuvirus_201_FD_109709 | JGI IMG/M metagenome (GOLD analysis project Ga0154020, IMG submission 109709) | Active sludge microbial communities from wastewater, Klosterneuburg, Austria - Klosneuvirus_20160825_MG | ecosystem: Engineered > WWTP > Aerobic digester > Activated sludge | place...
CCATCCCCGCTCGTGGCGTCGCCCTTGGTGTCACCCGAACCATCGCCCGCGTCGGAGCCGTCGCCCGCGCCGTCGCCGAGGCTGCCGTCCTCCACCTCGCCGGACGCGTCGAAGGTGCCGGGATCGACGTAGTCCGTTCCACCGCCCGCGCAGCCGGCGACGAGCCCGAACGCACACAGGATCGCGACGGCCCCTTGGTTCTTTCGCATGACTCCCTCGACGCCCCCGAGGGGCGAGCACCGGAGCTTGCCGCACCGAGGCCCATTCGTCGAGTCCGCCCGTTCGTCGAGTCAGTCCTTGTGCTTGCGGGCGATGTCGCGGGCGAGCTCGCGGAGCTCACGGCGCAGCTTGTCCGGAGAGACGACCTCGATCTCGCCGAGCGAGCGAAGCACGGCCTGCAGCAGCGCCTCCTTGGTGGCGGCGCGGAGCACCTGCGCCTTGCCGCCCTGGTCGAGCAGCACCGCCGGGTCCTCGGCGACGGCCTTGATGCCCGCCGCGCTCGCGCGCACGCGCGCCTCGACCTCGAGGGCCTCCTCGAGCCGCAGGCCGACGCCCGTGCGCCCGGCGATCGACACGCCCTCGGTGCGCAGCACGTCGAGGTCCCGGTAGATCGTCCTCACGGAGATCCCGAGCTCCTCGGCGAGCGCGTGCGCGGTCGTCGAGCCACCGTTGCGACTGGCCGCGCGGAGCGCCACCAGCACGCGTCGCCTCCTCCCGTCCCAGGTCGTCACGGCGGCCATCCTCTCAGAGGTCGGCGAGCGCGTCGAGCACCGCGGAATGGAGCAGACCATTGGTCGCGACGATCCCGAGATCGTGGGCCACTTGACCGGACTGATACTGGATCGATGCTCCGTGGATGTCGGTGAAACGTCCACCGGCGGCCACGAGGATGGCCTCGGGCGCGCAGAGGTCCCACAGCTTGGGGCCGCCCTTGCCCGGGCCCGCGGGGACGTGGACGTAGACGTCCGCGTGATCGAGCGCCAGCTCCGCGATCTTCACGCCGACGCTCCCGCACGGACGCGCGCTCGTCACGCCGAGCCGCGTCACGAGCTCGCCGATCTTCGGCGGGGTCCGCGAGCGGCTCACGAGGAGGCGCGCGTCGGCGGGCGTGGACGTGGTGGAGACAGTGACCCGCGAGCTCCCCCGCCGGTCCCTGCGCTCCGAGACGACGCCGGGCTCTCCGATCAGCACGTAGCCGCCGTCCTGGGCCGGCGCGACCACCACGCCGAGCGCCGCGCGCCCCGCGATGGCGAGCCCGACCATGACGCAGAACTCGCCGTTGCGCGCCACGAACTCCTTGGTGCCGTCGAGCGGATCGACGAACCAGCAACGCTCCGAACGCCCGAACTCCGGGGGCACCGCGCTCTCCTCCGCCACGATGACGTCGTCCGGGAACGCCGCGCGCAGGGCGTCGACGACGATCGCGTTGCCCGTCCGATCGGCGTGGGTGACCGGATCGTCCTGGGCGTCGTCTTTGTAGTCCACGGCGAAGCCGCTCTCGTAGATCTCCATGATCGCGCGCGCCGCGTGCTCGGCGGCGGCGACGGCGACCTCTCGTTCCCGCGCGAGCCCGACCATCACGGCGCTTCGAGCAGCGTGGCGATGCCCTGGCCCACGCCGATGCAGAGGGCCGCGAGGCCACGCCGGGCGCCGCGACGCTTCATCGCGTGGGCCAGCGTGCCGAGGATGCGCGCCCCCGAGGAGCCGATCGGGTGACCGAGCGCGATCGCGCCGCCCTGCACGTTCACCTTGCCCGGATCGAGCTCGAGGCCGCGCAGGCACGCGAGCGACTGCGCCGCGAACGCCTCGTTGAGCTCCACGAGGTCCAGGTCTCCGATGGACCAGCCCGCGCGCGCGAGGGCCTTCTTGGTCGCGGGGATCGGCCCCTCGCCCATGAAGTTCGGCTCGACGCCGGCGACCGCGAACGAGACGACTCGTGCGAGCGGCGACAGCCCGTGGCGACGCACCGCCTCCTCGCTCGCGAGGAGCACCGCCGCGCTGCCGTCGTTGATGGGGGAGCTGTTGCCGGCGGTGACCGTGCCGCTCTTCCTGAACACCGTGGGGAGCTTGGCGAGCTTCTCGAGCGTCGTGTCGTCGCGCGGGCACTCGTCCTTCTCGAACACCGGCGCAGGCTCGCCCTTCTTCTTGGGCGAGAGCGTGACTGGCACCACCTCGGCGGCGAAGTCGCCGGCCTTCCACGCGGCGACCGCGCGGCGCTGCGACTCGCTCGCGAAGGCGTCCTGCTCCTCGCGGGTGATGCCCCACTTCGCGGCGACGTTCTCCGCGGTCTCGCCCATGGAGTCGAGCGAGAAGCGCGCCTGCATGCGCGGGTTCGGGTAGCGCCAGCCGATCGTCGTGTCCCAGATGGGCGGCGGCGTGCGGTCGAAGGCCTCGGTGGCCTTGGGCATCGAGAAGGGCGCGCGGGTCATCGACTCGACGCCGCCGGCGACCACCACCTCGGCGTCGCCGACCGCGATGGCCATCGCCGCGCGGTTGACCGCCTCGAGGCCGCTGCCACACAGGCGGTTCACCGTGACGGCGGGCACCTCGTAGGGCAGCCCCGCGAGCAGCACGGCCATGCGCGCCACGTTGCGGTTGTCCTCGCCTCCCTGGTTGGTCGCGCCGAACACCACCTCGCTGACCTCGGGCGCGAGGGCGGCGTTGCGGTCGAGCACCGCACGGAGCGCGTGGGCCGCGAGGTCGTCGGGGCGCACCTCGGCGAGGCTCCCACGGTAGCGGCCGATCGGGGTGCGGACGGCGTCGACGACGAAGACGGACCTCTGGACCAGGGCGGGCGTCATGGCCCGCGTTTCTACTCCTCGGCGAGGTGCTTGGCGAGCGCGTCGAGGCGGTCGGCCACGCGCTCGCGGAGCTTGCCGAGATCGTACTTGTCCGGCTTGTCGCCCGAACTCTGGGCGACCTCGAGGGCCGCGGCGCTCGCCTCGGTCCGCACCCGGTCGGGGATGTGCAGCAGGTGCCCGAGCTTGTGCAGCGCCTCGCGCTCGCCCGGGTCGACGAAGCCGTCGATGCGCGCGAGCCAGATCGCCGTCGCGTAGACGAACGTGCGCTCGACCGCCGAGAGCGCCTTGCGATCGATGGTGGTGAGCTCCCGCTTGGTCTCGGTGGCGGCCTCCACCTCCGCGAGCGCGGCGTCGTCGAGGCCCTCCTCCCTCGCGGCGCGCAGGATGCCCGCCGCCTCGTTGGCGTCGAGCTGACCGTCGGCCCAGCCGATGGCGGCGAGGGCGAGGAAGACGTCCTTGGAGAGCTTGGCCATCCACCGGGCGTATCACAGAATGCAAACGGTTCGGGCGACCGGTATCGTTCGGCCGTGTCGGTCTTCGCCGCCTGGGGTCGGTTCGTGTTCCGGAGGCGCGTGGCCGTCCTCGTGACGAGCGTCCTCGTGCTCGCCGTCAGCGCGTTGCTCGTGGTGCGGGGTGGCACGCTCTCCGCCGTCATCACCGCCGACGTCGAGTCCGTGCGCGCCCTCACGCTGCTGGAGCGCGAGCTCCCGCGCCCGGGCAAGAGCTCGTTCCAGCTGGTCTTCCAGAGCAAGACGCTGCTCGCCACCGACGCCGAGTTCCAGGCCGATCTCCTGGGCGCGATCGGCGAGCTCGCCAGGGACCCGCGCGTCGCCGCCGTGATTCCGCCGCGCGCCCTGCCCCCCGCCCTCGCCGCCGCGCGGATGTCCGCCGACGGGCACGGCGCGATCGTCGAGGTGTGGCTGAAGGACGACCTGCAGAAGGCCGGCCCCAGCTACGCCGATCTCCGCGCCAAGGTGAAGCCGCGCGTGCTCTCGGTGCTCGCGACCGGGCCCCTCGCCGAGCAAGAAGACTTCAACCGGGTGCTCGAGCAAGACCTCGTGAAGGCCGAGCTGATCAGCGTGCCGCTGACCGCGTTCGTGCTGCTCGCGGTGTTCGGCAGCGTGGTCGCCACGCTCCTTCCGGTGGGGGTCGGCCTCTTCGCCGTGCTCGGCGGCGTCGCCGCGCTCTTCACGCTGTCGCGCCTGACCCACGTGTCGCCCTACGCGATGAACGTGGTGACCCTCATCGGGCTCGGCGTCGCCATCGACTACTCGCTGTTCATCGTGAGCCGCTTCCGCGAGGAGCTGGCCCGCGGCGCGAGCACGGAAGAAGCCGTCGTCGCGGCCGTCGCCACGTCGGGCCGGGCGGTGGCGTTCGCCGGCCTCGCGGTCACCATCGGCCTCGCCGGGCTCCTGTTCTACCGCGGCATGTTCCTCGACGTGATCGGCATCGCCGCGGCGATCGTGGTCGCGCTCTCGGTGCTGTTCGCGCTCACCTCGCTGCCCGCGCTGCTCGGCGTGCTCGGGCCGCGCGTCGATCGGCTGCGGATCCCGCTCGTGAAGGTCTCGTCGGAGTCGCCGTTCTACCGCAAGGTCGCCGCGCGCGTGATGGAGCACCCCGTGCTCGTGCTCCTGCCGACGCTCGCCCTGCTCGTCGCCGCGGGCCTGCCGTTCTTCGGCATCCGCACCGCCAACTCCGACGTCACGGTGTTGCCCACGACGACCGAGGCGCGCAAGGGGTACGACGAGCTCGCGAAGGGCTTCCCGGGCCAGGATCCGAGCCCGATCGTCGTGCTCGTGCAGTTCCCCGGCAACCCCCTCGAGGCCCCGCGGCTCGGCGCGCTGCACGACCTCGTCACCACGACCCGCGCGCGCCCCGGCGTGCTCCGCGTGGACGCGCCGGTGGCCTTCGACCCCCGCGTCCCCAAAGAGCTCGAGGCGCAGCTCCTCGGCGCGCCTCGGGCGGCCATGCCCCCCGAGCTCGTCGGCATGATCACGGCCATGGTCGGCCCGACGACCGTGCTGGTCACCGTCCGCAGCACGCACCCGCCGGCGTCGGAGGAGACGCGCGCGCTCGTGAAGAGCCTGCGTGCGAGCCCGCTCGTCGGCGACGGTCGCCTCGTCGTCACCGGGCGCACCGCCGTGGACCTCGATCTCTTCGAGTACGTGAAGCAGCGCACGCCACGCACGGTGGGCTTCGTCATGGGCATGACCTTCGTCGTGCTCCTCTTCGCGCTGCGCTCGGTGCTGCTGCCGCTCAAGGCGGTGGTGATGAACGTGCTCTCGATCACCGCGTCGTTCGGCGCGCTCGTGTGGGTGTTCCAGCGGGGCCACCTCTCGTCGGTGCTGCGCTTCACGCCGGGGCCGATCGAGCCCGTGCTGCCGGTGCTCCTGTTCTGCCTCGTGTTCGGCCTCTCCATGGACTACGAGGTGCTCCTCCTGACGCGCATGCAGGAGGAGTGGGACCACTCGGGCGACAACCGGCGCGCCGTGGCGGAGGGCCTCGCCAAGAGCGCACCGCTCATCACGAGCGCCGCGGTGATCATGGTCGTCGTGTTCGCGGCCTTCGCGATGGCGCGCGTGGTGCTCATCCAGGCCATCGGTCTCGGCATGGCCCTCGCGGTCGCCCTCGACGCCACGCTGGTGCGGACGCTCGTCGTGCCCGCCACCATGCGCCTCTTCGGCGACGCGAACTGGTGGGCCCCCTCGTTCCTGCGCCGGCGCTAGCCCCGCCGGCGCTGGACGTGGGAGTGCGGCTAGCGCAGCACGCGGTAGGCGTGGCGCCAGTCGTTGCGCAGGAAGCCGGGGATGCACCACAGCATGCAGAGCGGCTCGATCGCGCGCGCCGCCTCGACTGCGCCGCAGTCCTCGGTCTCCCACCCGAGGGTGGTGAGGATCGCCCGGGTCTGCTCCTTGGCGCCCGCGTCGTTGCCGCAGATGAACATGCTCGGCTTGGCCTCGAGCTCGGGGTTCACCATCAGCGCGTTGCCGACGCACGAGAACGCCTTGACGAACTTCGCCGCCGGCGCGCGCTTCTGCAGGCGCTCCATCAGCGACTCGTTGGGACCGGTGAAGAACTGGATGACGCCGTTGACCGGCGGCGCGTTCGCGATGGGGTTGGTCGCGTCGAGCACGAGCTTGCCGTCGAGCCCGCCCTCGCACAGCGCGACGGCCTCCTCGGCCGCGGTGCCCTTCACCGCGAGCACGACCACGTCGCCGAACTTCGCCGCCTCCGCGAACGTGCCGACCGACGCCTTCGCTCCCGCGCCGGCCTTCCACTCGGCGAGCTTGCTCGGCTCGCGTGTGCCGCGCACCACCTCGTGGCCGTGCTTCAGGAACCCGTCCGCCAGCACCTGCCCGACCTGCCCCGACCCGATGACCGCGATCTTGTCCATGGGCCGCATGGTCGATCGCGCGCTCGGCTTCCGCAAGCGCGGCGATGGTCGCCCGCAGAGGCCCGACATCCGTGCTACCAGACCGGGAAATGCTCGCTGCGATCAGCGTCGATCTGGACGAGATCCCGAACTACTACGCGATCCACGGGCGCGTCGCTCCGGCCGAGTCCGAGGCCAAGGTCTACGACGTCGCCGTCCCCCGGCTGCGCGAGCTCGCGGCCGAGCTCGGCGTACCGCTGACCCTGTTCGCGGTGGGCCAGGACCTCGCGCGCCCGAGCTCGGCGAGCGCCCTCCGGGCCGCCGTGGCCGAGGGCCACTCGATCGGCAACCACACCCAGTCCCACCTCTACGACCTCACGCGCCGCGACCGCCAGACGATCGCGCGCGAGATCGACGAGGGCACCGTGTCGATCGAGCGCGCCACCGGGCAGCGCCCCCGCGGGTTCCGTGCGCCTGGCTACACGATCACCGACGAGGTGTTCTCGCTGCTGCGGCTGCTCGGCTATCGCTGGGACAGCTCGGTGTTCCCCTGCCCGATGTACATGGCGGTGAAGGACGCGGCGATCGCCAGCTACAAGGTACGCGGCCGCCCGAGCCGCTCCGTCGTCGACACGCCGTGGGTGCTGACCGCGCCGACGCGCCCCTACCACGTGGGCACCCCCTACCACCGCCGGGGCGACGGCCTGCTCGAGCTCCCGATCCAGGTCACCCGCGGCCTGCGTCTGCCGTACATCGGCACGTCGCTGATGCTGGCCGGCGTCGCCGGCGCGCGCGTGCTCACCAGGATGGTGCGCGGCGAGCCGCTCGTGAACCTCGAGCTGCACGGGATCGACGTGCTCGACGCGCACGACGGCCTCGCCGATCTCGCACCGACCCAGCGCGACCTCGCGGTCCCGGTCGCGACCAAGCGCGCGGTGCTGCGCGCGATCGTCGAGGACCTGCGCGCCGCCGGCTACACCTTCGTCACCCTCGACGCCGCCGCCGAGGCTTTCAGCGCTTAGAACGTGTCCCCCGGGCTGAAGCCCTTCAGCCCGGGGGCATTCTCAGAGGCGGCTAGAACGCGATCGTGAACGCGGCGACGCCGCCCTTGGGGGTCGCGCCGACGTCGAGCTTCCACGCGCCCGCCTTGGGCTCGGCGGGCTTCTCCGAAGGGCCACGCGTCGCGTAGAGCGCGATGGCCACGCCGATCGACACGAGCCCGACGCCGAGCGAGACGTCGGCCAGCAAGAAGCTGCGCTTGGCCGCGTCGACGTCGCCCTGCGCGCACGCCGGCTTGCAGTTGGAGTCGTCGAGGGCCTGCTTCTTCGAGGAGCCTGAGAGCGCGAACACGCCGAAGCCCGCGAGCCCCGCGACGCCGACCCCGAGCAGCACCCACGTGGCGACCGGCGTCGGGTGGTCCTCGACCTTGGGCGGCGTCGGGTCGGGATCGGGCTTCACCGGGTCGGCCTTCTTGTCGCCCTTGCCGAACTTGAGCGTGACGACCTTGCCCTTGGCGCCCTCGTGCGCGACCACGTCTTGCTCGAGGGTGGCGACGCCTTCGCGCTCGACGCGGACCTTGTGCGTGCCCGGGTCGACCGGGAACGCCTTGCCGTCGACGGTGACCTTCACGCCGTCGAGGTAGATCGTGGCGTCGGTGACGTCCTTGCCGTCGGCGTCGGTCACCACGATCACGATCGAGGGCATGGCCTTCTCGAGCTCGACCGCCCAGCCCGCGCACTCGTCGCGCAGCGCGCTCGGGCAGCCATCCTGCGCGCAGACGAGCGCCTGCTTGCGCGCCTCCGAGAGCTTGCCGTCCTTCTTGAGCTTCTGGGTGGCCTCGTAGCCGGCGATGCACGCCTGCTTGTCCGCCGCGTACGCGGTCCGCGGAGCGAGCAGGGTCGGCGCGACGACGGTGGGGCCGAGCAAGCTCACGACGAGCAGGGCAGCCAGCGGGCGACGCGAGGGTGAGCGAAGAGAGGTGTTCACATGCACTCCGGCTTGGGGTGGCGGATGCCATCCGCGTCGATGGTGAAGGGCGGATTGCAGTTGTTGACGGGTGGAGGGGGCGCCGAGGCGCTGGGCTTCGGGGCGGCGCTCGAGCCAGGCGTCGGCGGAACGAACGGCTTCGGCGGCACGACGAGCCCCGGCTTCGGCGGGTCGATCTTGGGCTGGGTGCTCGGCTCCGCGGACTTCGGCGGCTCGGGCGGCGCGTTCACGACCTTCTTGTCGTCGTCGTCGCCGCTCGACTTCTTGGCCTGCTTCGAGCTCGCCTTGTCTTCTTTCTTCTCTTCCTTCTTGGCCTCGACCTTGTCGGTCTTGGTCTCCCAGGGCTTGGTCAGCGCGAGCAGCACGCCGCCGAACGCCGAGATCAGCACGAGCAGCGCGACGAAGACGAGCGCGCGGCCGCGCCGCTTCTCCTGCGCCTGGGTGTTGTCGACGGGCGGCGCCGAGCGATCGACCGCGACGGCGGGCAGCGTGGAGACCTGGGTGCCCGGCACGGAGTTGCGGTCGGAGTTCGGCCCCGGGTTGTTCCCGATGCCCGGGCGCGAGCTCGTGGCGCCGCGCACCAGGGTGGGCAAGAGGTCGCGCACGCCGCTGTCGGTCATCGGGCCGCTGCGGTCGATCTCCTCGACGATGGTGGCGCGCTTCCTCAGCGCGTTGGAGGCGATGCGGTTGACCCACTCGGCCACCTCGCGCGCGCTCGCGTGGGGGAGCACCTCCTCGAGCGCGATGGCCATCTCGCGCGCCGAGCCCCAGCGGATGTTCGGGTCGGTGGCGAGGCCGCGGAGGATGATCGGCTCGAGCCCCGGGGGGAGGTCGGCCGTGTAGCGAGAGGGCGGGTCGATCTGGCCCTCGCGCACCATGTGGAACAGCTGCATCTCGTTGTCGGCCTTGAACATGCGCCGACCGCAGACGATCTCCCAGAGGATGACGCTCGCGGCGTAGATGTCGAGGCGCCGGTCGAGATCCTGCCCCATGAGCTGCTCGGGCGAGGCGTAGGCGAGCTTGCCCTTGAAGATGCCCTCGCGGGTGTCCTGGATGCGACCGTGGGCCTTGGCCACGCCGAAGTCGAACACGCGCACGACACCGTCGGACCCGACGAGCACGTTCTGCGGGGACATGTCGCGGTGGACGATGCCGAGCGGCTCACCGCGCTCGTTCTTGGCCTCGTGCGCGGCGTGCAGGCCGACGAGGATGCCGTTGATGATCGCGCCCGCGACGCGGTAGGGCACGCGCTCGTTGGCGTGGCGCAGCGCCGTGAGGATGCGGGAGAGCGACTCGCCCTGCACGTACTCCATCACGAGCATGAGCTCGCCCTCGCCGGCCACCACGTCGACCGTCTGCACGACGTTCGGGTGCTGGATGCGGGCGGCGAGCCGCGCCTCGTCGAGGAACATCCCGACGAACTCCTCGTCGGCGGCGAACTGCGGGTGCAGGCGCTTGATGGCCACCGTGCGCGAGAAGCCCACCGGCCCGACCAGGCGACCGAAGTGGACGGTCGCCATGCCGCCGCGCGCGATCTCGCCGTAGAGCGCGTAGCGCCCGAACATCTGCGGCGCGTTCGCGTCGCCGAGGGTCGTGGTCGTGGTGCGATCGCGGCTCTCACGGCTCGGTCCCTGGGACGGGCCGCTGGCGCGCGTGACCTCCTGTTCCTGCGGGCCCGACGCCCCGCCTGAGCCTGGTCCAGGAGAGGGGTTCTGGGGCCCGGAGGAGCCTCTCTTGCTGTCCGGTGAGCCGGGCGGCGAGGGCGGGGTGGGCGGAGCTGCGGCCAAGCGGGAGGAGTCTAGTCGAAATGGGAGGGATTTGCCCGCGTTGTGGCTGTCACCCAGTCGTGACCGGCGGGATTCGCGCCCGGACCGACAAAGCGCCAGCGGGTCGTTCACGAAAGGGGGCCCGGATCGTCTACTCCGGGGAGATGGGGGACGAACAGCCGTCGACCGAGCACCTCGTGCGGTCCGCCGCCACGGGGGATCGCGCGGCGTTCGGGGTGCTGTTCGAACGGTACGCCGGCCTCGTGCACGGCGTCCTGCTCAGCCGGGTCGACCGGCGCGAGGTGCGAGACCTGATGCAAGACGTGTTCGTGTCCGCCCTCACGGGGATCCGCAGCCTGCGCGAGCCGCGCGCGGTCGGGGCGTGGCTCGCCACCCTCGCGCGCAACCGCGCCACCGACCACCTCCGCACCCGCAAGCGTCACGACGAGCTGCCCGACGAGATCGCCGTCTTCCACGCGGACCGCAGCGAGGCCGAGCAGGTGTTGGCGGTGATCCGCGCGCTCCCCGAGGCGTACCGCGAGACCCTCGTGCTACGGCTCGTGCAGGGCATGAGCGGGCCCGAGATCGCGGCGGAGGTCGGGCTCGCCCCCGAGTCGGTGCGCGTGAACCTGCACCGCGGGATGGGCCTCTTGCGCGAGAAGCTCTCGGGCCACAGCGCTGGATTGGAGGCCCCGTGAAGGACGACGACTACCTGTTCGACCGGAGCGGCGCGCCCGACGAGGAGGTGCAGCGCCTCGAGGCCCTGCTCGGGGAGCAGCGCTACCAGCCCGGCTCGTTCGCGCCCCGTCCCACCCC
>Ga0154020_10010227_pt1 | contig 10741 bp, 10 predicted proteins | sample Klosneuvirus_201_FD_109709 | JGI IMG/M metagenome (GOLD analysis project Ga0154020, IMG submission 109709) | Active sludge microbial communities from wastewater, Klosterneuburg, Austria - Klosneuvirus_20160825_MG | ecosystem: Engineered > WWTP > Aerobic digester > Activated sludge | place...
CTGTTTTTAGTTGCATGTGCTATTCATAGTTTGCAACTATTTACTAAAACTTTATGCTAAAGCATTCCTTTTTATTATTATTTACAAAAATAGTAATTATTCCTTTAGGTGATAAGAATCAATAATCTTGAAAAATTCTGGAAAGAAACATTTTTGATCCAACTAATCAACTTAAAAATGTTTTAGCAACAATCAGTGATAAGAGAACTGCTATTTGTTTTATGAGGAAACAAAGGTTTTTCTTACAGTTGTTATTACTGTTTCCGATTACTATTGTTTTGGCTCACCTATATTAGAATGCACTTTAACAAGTTCAAGTGCCGCGAATTACAGGTTTAGCATTAATAGCAAAAAGAATGATAACGAGGTAAAAGGTGAAGGTAATTAGAAGGATTATGGTATGAAGATATAAAAACAGGTTATGGAAGTTCTGAAACCTTGATCCCTTAACAAAAGATTATATTCAGTGTGATTCGGCCTGAGTTGATGTATGTTCTTAGGTAACTGCTGTCGCGGAATTTTGTGGATCTGAATTTTAAAGTTTCTTTGTAGGCAATAAAACTGACTTCATTATCTAAATTATAGAAAATTTTAGTGGTACTATAGATTAATTAATCGAGTAATTTTGGAGATACTATGTACAGATTTAGAACCATAGAAAATCTATTAGGTAAATATCAAGAATTGGAAAATCAGGAAATATATTTTGCCAAGCCTGAGGAATTAAATGATCCGATGGAAGGTTACAAGGATATTTTTTGGCAGGGTGATCCAATCGTTTGGAAAAACTTTATAATCAATTATGTTAGGAGTGTAGAACATTTTTGCACCCTGCTAAACCTGTTAACCCCCGAAAGCAGAATTAATGAAAAAGACATATTGGTTTCTTTTGAAGCTCCCATTTTTCATACACCTGAAAACAAAATGCTGACTAATGAAATACTTGAAATCATCTTCCAAAATAAATTTATTAACAACCTGCCAAAACTCTTATCTGCAAGAACAACTCCTGTCAGAAGGAATGAGATTTTATTTTACCTACAATTAATTCATAACGTTATTGTTAAGGCAATATCTGATCTTTATATAAAAAAGAAAATCAGGGACAGCCCTATTTTTAATCAGGATATTGATTTACCTGATCTACTTACAAACCTTGCTTATTTGACAAATCAACTCGAAAATGAGAACAGCCATATCAAAAATATAACTGATAACCTGTTTTCAATTATGAGCAGGATGACAGAAAAATTGATACTTTCTATGAAATCAGAATTATCTGATATGACAGTTACTTCAAGTTATTTGTTTTTGATTGATGACTTTCCGGAAAAGTATATGACCAAACTCGAGACCCTACTATATCAGGATTGGTACTCAGCTTCATTTTTAAAAGATAATAGCAATTCTTCACTTTGGGGGCATTACGGTGAAAATCATAAGGGTGTTTGCTTGAAGTTTAAGACTACCCAGGAAGGTGAGAAATACCAGATTAAATTAAAGAAATTTACTGAGCCTTCTTCTCTTACTCATTCCTTCCATCGGATAGAGTACAGTAGTAAACATGTTGAAATTGATTTTTTCCGTTCATTTGGAAGATTGCCCAAATATCAATTAATGTACGAATGGTATAAAGATGAAAAAGGTAATCTGAGTAATTGCGGAGATCATTTAGAGAATAATATTGATGAATGGAGAAAAAAGTATCAAGAGAATTTTTTAAAAGCAGTAACCGTAAAACTGAAAGATTGGAAATATGAAAAGGAATACAGACTGATTATTAATGATATTCTTATAGAATACAGGGATAAGGACGAAAGAAAATTAAAGTACGATTTTGATGATCTTGAAGCTATCATATTTGGAATTAAAACCAGTACTTCAGATAAGATCAGAATTTTAAAAATCATTAAAAATAAATGTGAGCAGAATAACCGAAAGAAATTTGATTTTTATCAGGCGTATTATTCTAAAGATACTTGGAAAATAGCCACTTATAAACTTGATCTTTTATAGTTTGAATCAATAACGAATTAAAAAGAAGTCCAAAGGCGTTTTTAAACGTTTGAAATCCTATTGCATAAAAACGACGGCAATAGCCATACAAAAAGATTGTTTTTTGTTTTAGGTGTAGCTGAAATCCTTTGCAACACTAAGGATAAAAAATATTTTGCCATAACTGTCCCTTACCTGAAAACACAAAATGGTGTTTATCAATCTTTTACAAAATCACTATTCTTAAGTTAGTCCTGAAAAACCGCGCCAATCTAAGAAAGTTGGTTGTCCTTTTTTGCCTCTATATCGTGATATAATTTTGAATTGAAAATAATAAATGAATTGATTTTCTGCAACTTATTAAATAAGTCTGAAATTAACCCGCAAAAACAGCTTTTTAAAAATTATTTGATATATATAATTAAAACAGACTATGATCTATATGGAAATAACTCTTTTAGCCCTTACAATTATACTGATCTGGATGATTGCTCAAACCTATATGTTGAGTAAAATGCCAGTCACTAAAATAGAAGCAGTTGGTGATTTTTATAAAAAAGTTCTTCCGGTGATACCATTCACAAAAATCTTTAGGTTTTTTAAAGGCAACAAGGACAAAGCTAAAGAGGACGAGGAGGAAGGAGGGGATTGAGTTTTAAAACCATTGGATTTCCAGTTCCAATTGAGTTTCCTGATAAGTTGAAACAAAATTGTTGGATAATAATCGGTACAGTTAACAAAAATTTTGCTCATTCCTCTCATTGAATCATCTGTATAGGGATCATTATAATTTTAGAGCCTCAAGCTTCTATCTTCAAAAATACCTCCAGCCTATTTATCATGACACAAATTTGTTTTAATAAATACAACCTCTTGCTCTGTTAGATGGAACTTGGTTAAGTTAGAAATATGATCTTCAGGCAGGAATTTAATACTAACTTGAAACTGAGTTATTGAATTTAAATATTTTTAAAGAATCACTAAATATAACTACAACCTTTAAAATAACGAAACCGATAAGGTATCTGAAAATGAACAATTTCCTAAATTTTAACAATAAAAAAGGGTAGGCATTAGTGCCCACCCTTTTAAATGATTCGTTTCACTTTTATTTTTTTAGAATTTTACCCGTGTAATTATTGCTTTTACTTTTAATGTTTATATAATATACACCTGGTGACCAATCATTAATTTTTAGAATTAATCTTCCGTCTTCAATAAGAGTTGGTGAATAGTTTTGAATATTAACACCGATAGAATTAAAAATCGATACAGAATGTACTTCTTCAATATTAGAAATTTCAATATTAAGAATATCTTGAGCTGGATTAGGGAATAGTAAAAATTTGCTATTATGCTTTTGCTCTTCCGAACTTGCAGTAAAGGGTGACTCGCCAGAAGAAATTGAATCACACTTGTGATAAAGGAAAAATTCGGAATCATAGAGGTCAAAATCATTAAATATGGAAAGAGTATCTTCATTATTCCAAACGAACAAACTTGGTATTATGGTGTCTTTTTCATTTATGGAATCTTGTTCCCAGCAAGCTGAAATTGTGTGGTGGTCCGTTTTTACATGGTCTATGTAATAATTTTGGGAATTGCCAAATAAATGATAACCAGTATGGGACCAACCTTCTGAGTCAAAATAGGGATAGATACAGAAATTTGTATTATCTTCTTCTCCATATGAAGTATAATGGGTTATATTTCTATTGAAGCTTAATTCAACAAATTTAAAGTTATGTAGGGGGTCAAAATCCATTTTGACTAAAAACTTCGTATTTACATTTCCTTCCCCAACTGCTCGTTGAGCATTTCCACTTATGACGAATGTGTCATTATCAATGTGAATGTCTTTATAAAAAAGTTCTTCATAAGGATGTATTATAGTAGAATATGTTATCATAATTAAATTTAAATCAATCTCAAAAATGAAACTCGTTTTTAAATTAAATGGTAAGTCAATTTCATTGCCAATAACAATTATGGAATCACCATGAAGTACTAAATCTTGTCCAATTCGATTAATTGTTGCGAATGGGTCATAATCCATAGCACTAAATAAATTACCATTTTGGTCAGTTTTTAGTATTATGGGTCTAGTATTACTAGTCTGTAGAGCGTCCCTTCGATTGGCTAAAATCAAATATTCACTGGTTTGAGGCACATCAATAAGACTAACTCCTTGATCGAAGTAATCATTTTCAAAAACTTTATTGAACAAAACATTACCAAATTTGTCAAATTTGGCTAACAATATTCCGGATCTATCATATCCAGATGGACTTACATATAATGAGTCGTTTAAGATACATGTGTCCATGTTGGATAAATAACCTTTGGCTATACCGGTCATTACGAAATCACCATTAAAGTCTTCAATAACGGCAATACCTTCATCATTTAAATATCGGTGACCTAGAATAGAATACCAATTAGCAGCTGAAGAATCAGGGTCAATATAAGCAATAAACGCATTATAATAGGGAATAGAATCCTCGCAGTCAATTCCATAAATTCCGTAATATAATTGATATTTATCAGTTTTCCCAACAACAACATATTTTCCATCGGAAGTCTCAATTACTGATTCACCATAAAAATTATAGTCAGGATCACCTAAATAATTTTGTAAACTAATATTACCCATTTGATCAGTTTCTAGCAAATATGCCATCTGTTTATTAAAAGTAGTTTGAGAATGGCCAGTAACAATGTAACCATTTACATGGCTACTGTAATCACCTTTTTTATCAGACTTCAAAGAGTAGTTGTCATACAATTTTCCCCATAAAGTCTGTGCTGAGGTAAATTTTGATTGCGTAAAGACAAAAATGAAGGTAATAACTAGGAATCTCCAGTTGAAATTCCAAAACGCATTTCTAGTTGAGGTTGAATTTGAATTTTCCATAATTTTTTTATTTAATCAAATGTAGAAAAAATGAAAGAAATACAAAAAGGAATTGGTCACTATTTCAAATGGAAATTATTGATTGTAAAAAATTGAATTTTGAATAAAATCTTTTGGCCTGATAATGTATGGGTTAAAAAAAAACTGAAATCAAAATGTGCTTATGGTAATTCCATTAACAAAAATTATTCAGTTTTATTAGTCAATAAGGATAATGCTAAAGAGGACTTGAAGGAAGAAGTTCGAATTTTAATTACTATAACTTATTAAAAAACTCTTTTAAACTCATTTTATGAATCGCTAATATCCTCAATAAACTCTTCATAGTAAAGTTTTTACCACTTTCCATCCGGCCATACTGAACACGGTTAATATCATTCTCGAATGCAAAATTTTCATAATTTTTATATCCAGCTTCTTTACGGATTTGTTTAAGGCGTTCTCCTATTTTTTTAATTATCTCATCCTCACCATTCTGTTTATTGGTCACTTGTACTTTGTTGTCATCCTGCTTCATAGCAGGCAATTACTAAAATACGCTTATTAATTGTTACCGCTTTTCTTACGCCTAATATTATAGGTATTTTTATTAAACTTTTTTATATTTGCTTCTTAATTTATAGAAAATATGAAAAAAAATCTCACAATCCTTTTTATGGTGATTATCAGTATCACCCTTGGTTGTACCACCGATTCAACCAAACCCAAGTCGGAAACTAAGGCCGATTTTGCTTTTAAAGTTGTAACCCTTGCACCAAATGGACTAGTTGAATTTATTGACAAGTCCACAAACGCGAAAAACCTGTCTTGGGACTTTGGAGACGGTGAAACAGAAACCGGAACAGACCCTATTCACAACTATGCTAAAGCAGGAACTTACAAGGTAACCTTAACAGCTACTAATGGAAGTAAAACAAGCTCAATTTCAAAAGATGTGGTAATGAAAGGCGGTGACTACCAGCAGGTCTTTGTTAAAGGAGTCACCATTAAAAAAATACCTAGCACAGATTCTAATGGCGACCCATGGGATCCATCCAATGGTCCCGATTTGTATGTCATTCTTGAACCGTATGGTCAAAACTATGTTCTATCAACCATTTTAAATGTATTCGAGGATGTCACCTCCTATCCTATTAAATGGAACCTATCACCAAGCGTAAATATTCAAGACTTGTTTGAAGACTATACACTCTATGTAATAGATCAAGATTATCCAAATGCACCTCAAGTTATAAGTCAATGTCAATTTGATTTTGATTCATTTACTGACTATCCCACAAATGCAGAATTCACTTGTGGAGGTACAACGGTTGAGTTTGAACTTGCTTGGTATTAGTATATAAGAATTTTAAGTGCATTTTATAGAAGGGAGGTGGATTAATTAGAATGAAGACACGTTGCAGTAGTTGTTCAGGAAGAGGAGTTGAAAGGTGTAACAGGTGTGATGGTAAAGGTAAATATGAGGATAGTTTCGAAAGCTTTGGACGGGGATTATCTGAATTTGTATCCTTTAAAAACATAAAACCGAAGTTGTATAAATGTGACGATTGCTCCGGTAGAGGGAGTCATAAATGTACTAATTGTTACGGCAAGGGTTATGTAAATTAAAATTAATCAAAAAAGCCACTCAATGAATTAAGTGGCCTAACAGATTCAACTAGGGGTTGTGTAGAAGTCTTCCCTAAATTGAATCTGTTCAATCAAGCCTATCAAAATCCTTCGTCCAAATCAATACCAAACAAAGTCTATTAATACAAAAAATTTGGATGGAGTTATAAGTAACAAGATGAACTTAACCGAATAGATATAGAACTGATAAATGCAGAAGCAAGTTTGGAAGAATTTCCTAAAACCCCCAGATAAAATATGGGCAATTGCAGAACTGAATGAAAAGCAGGATTTACAGTGGTTCGACTTCCCAAAAGGTTTAACCTTTGATGGAGTAAACTTTCGAACCAGTGAAATATCCAGTCTGTTTCAGCTAAATGAGGATTCTTCACCTGAAAAATCCATTCTAGTCCGGATGATAAGACTCGAACCTACACGCAGCAAAGCACCAGATCCTAAGACTGGAGACAAAACGTCACTTCATGGAACGCGTGCAAATTGCGTGCAAACCCTATTCAACAAAAAAGGGTTCCGTTTCCGAAACCCTTGCTGTTATTTGCTCCCCCTGCTGGACTTGAACCTGTTAATATAGGAAACAAAGAACAACTTAAAAGCACTGTATTTCAGTACTTTAAAAAATGAAAATTTCTCTTACTTTCCTATTTTATCCTTTAATTTCATATTTCTTGTTACTATGTTGTTACTTTCAATAGTAAAAGGTTGTATTTTTGAAAACATAATCCAACCAAAAGTAACAAAAAGAAAATATGGCATCTGTAAAACTTAGAAAGAGAATTAATACTGATGGAACAACATCATTGTATTTAGACATTTACACTTACTATACTGATTTAGATGGTAATAAAAAATCTAAAAGAAAGTATGAATTTTTAGATGAATGCAAGCTATACAAAATATCCTCCCCACTAATTAGAGTTGAAAATAAAAACAAACTCAATCTGGCTGAACAGATAAGAAATAATAAGGAAAAGGAATTATTAACCAATAAACATGAGGTTACACTTCAAAACAATGATATATTCTTTATTGATTTTTGCAAGAGCTATTTAAATGAGTATACCTTAAAAAACAAAAAGAATGTCAAGTCTGCCATTGACCATTTTGTTAATTTCTCAATCAAAAATAAAATCAGTTCTGATATTCATTGCAGTGAGTTAAAGAAAACCCACATTGAGAAGTACCTTAAATATTTGGAAGGTGAATTTAATGGAGAAACTATTGAAACATATTTTAGGATTTTTAAAAGGCTTGTTAAAACTGCATACAAAAGGGGTTTTATAAAAACAAACATTGTTGAAGATGTTATTTGCAAAAAAGGAGTTCCAGAGGTAAAAGACATTTTAGACTTTTCAGAAATACAATTACTTGCCAAAACCCCATGTCCAAACATAGAAGTAAGAAAAGCATTTCTTTTTTCATGTTATACTGGACTTAGATGGGTTGATATTAATGCCTTGACATGGAGTAATATAAAAGACAATCAAATAAGTATGATACAAGCCAAAACAAAGCACCCTATTGAAGCTGAACTTAATTCAATAGCCTTGCAGCTATTAGGAGAAAGAAAAGAGGGCAAAGAGAAGGTTTTTAAATTACCATCTCATGCAGGTGCAACCAAAACTTTAAAAAAATGGTGTATGAGAGCTGAAATATTAAAGCACATCACATGGCATTCTGCCAGACATTCATTTGGGACCAACATAGTTTACTTTGGTGCAAATGTTAATACTGCCAGTAGCTTATTAGGTCATAAAAATTGGGATTATACTCAGAGATATGTCCACAAAAGCAAAGAGTTAGAAATCAAAGCTATTAAGAGCTTGCCGGAAATAATATTTTAATCACTGTAACCATTAATAACTTAAAAATTGTAAATTTTTATGAAGAAAATTGAAAAAACATCAGATTCCAAATTAACAGAAGAAAATGATTCTAAAAATATTGATAATGATAGTACAAAGGATACCATTCATCAGTTAGAGATAATAAATGCAAAAAATAAAGCATATAATGCCATAAGAAAACAATTTGAAATTGTCTTTGAAATACTTCATGCTTTACCGCAGTCGGTAGCCCTTGACATTATTGAAAGAGATCTGCATAGAATAAGACAAAAGAAAATTTTTTCAGAAGTAAGTGGAGAATTGGTTAGCCCATTTGAAATTTTTTATGAAAAATTTTTAACTAATGAGGCCATTTACAATTCTAAGCCAAAACTTCAAAGGAAATTACCAAGCGACACAACATTACCAAAAAAAAATATTCCAATAAAGTTAGAGGCAAGCCAAACGCAAATTGTTTATTTATTTAAGAATCTTATTGAGGAGAGGCTAATTAAAGAAAATTTAAATCCTAATTTGTGGAAATTAATTAGCACTTATTTTACTGATAAGGATGGCAACCCTTTAAAAAATATCCACCAAACAAAATTCAACTTAGAAAATAATAAATCCGGCAAACCAAAGTCAATGTCAGAAAACATTGAGAATATCGTAAATAAAGTGAAAAACTCTGAATAACCATTTAGTATAAAGCCCTGTATATTTCTAATCATTAGCTCTTTGTTTCCCTTTGCATTATGTATAAAGAAATAATGACAATTGGAGACTTAGCAGCATATACCGGCTGGAGCAAATCTTACATTTACAAAAAAACCAGTGATGGTACATTAAAGTTTAGTAAGCCATTAGGCAAAACCATTTTTTTCAGTAAAGAATGGGTTGATGGTTTTTTGATGTCCAATCAATCATTGACTGTCGCAGAAATAGCAAGTAAAGCAAAAGCATCATTAACCCATATTAAAGGAGGTGTTAAATGAATGGCAATATTTTTACTGATTACTACAAGGGGAAAAATTTGACCGATGCAAAAAGTAGATATGATGTTACTAATAGCACTGGCAACTACCCATTATTTGAAACTTTATTAAGCAATAAGAAAAAATTTAATATCGGAGGTTTGTCATTTAACTATGTTCAAAGGCCAGTAGGTTTTAAAGGCCATGAAAAAAGACTTGCTGAAATGATCATTGGAAAAGGGAGTTCAAGCATCAGTAGTGTGTTTGTTCCAAACCTTGAAAATTTCTATATTGCTTATGGAGATGTTAAAATGACTAATGATGCTTTGATCATTTTGTTTGATGAAGCCAAAAAGACCATTGAATTATTCATTGCCAGAGGTTTAAAGCACGACAAACAGCAATTATACTCTGATGTCGTTTCCGGCTACTATGATGAAGAAATGGAGGAAATAAGACAAAAATCCAATATTGTTTATAAAGGAATTTAGTCCTTCTCTATATCAATACAATTCCAGTAACCGATTTAGTTACCTTTTATTAATATACCATTGGATACAATTGGTTTAACTTTAAGAAGTGATGTATTACCAAACATTGATTTAATGGCTGAAATACCATTACATCTAACATGTATTACCTATGATGGTCTAAGTTATGGCAAACAAACTGTAAACGGCAAATTTCACAGTTTTGATGTAAGTATTAATGAGCATAGAATTAAAATAGGCAATGCCAGTTTAACAAAGTTTTTTTTAGGTAATAATATTTCAATGATGGATAGAAGCAGTATAAAACAAGCTATTGAAAAAATGAGTGATGCTTTACATTTACCTATTGAAAAAGCAGATGTAAATAAATTTCATTATGCAAGAAATATTATGCTTCAAAATGATGTGAGCTTATACTTACCTTATTTTGGCAACTCTGGTAAGTACAAAAGATTGGAGCAACCTTTTGGAATAAATTATAAGATAACCGGAAAAGAAATTGCAATCTATGATAAGATTAGAGAAGCAAGGTATAAAAGAGAGCCTTTGCATCCTTTTTATAAAGACAGGTATATGATGAGAATTGAAAGCAGATTTGAGAATAATTTATGTAAACATTTTAACAGAACCTTTATAACTTCCAAAACCTTGTATGATGAGGATTTTTATATGATGGTAAATGATGAATGGTATAAAGATTATTTGAGTATTGATAAAATAAAAACCACAAAAATTGATATGCAACAAGTGAGAACTAAAGAGCAAATGAAACTATTGGGAGTATTGTCATTAGTTCAACTGGAAGGAGGCAAAACACAATCCCTCCAGAACCTTAAAGAACGGTATTTAAAGGATGAACTAACCAAAAAGCAGTACTATGACCTCAAGGCATTAATTGAGCAAAGCAGTAGCTTA
>Ga0154020_10010228_pt1 | contig 10740 bp, 3 predicted proteins | sample Klosneuvirus_201_FD_109709 | JGI IMG/M metagenome (GOLD analysis project Ga0154020, IMG submission 109709) | Active sludge microbial communities from wastewater, Klosterneuburg, Austria - Klosneuvirus_20160825_MG | ecosystem: Engineered > WWTP > Aerobic digester > Activated sludge | place...
CTGTAACTGGATCTGCTCCCAACTCGCCTGACCGTATTTTTTCGCTGGGTGCCAATTCCGCAGGGGGTAATGCAGGCTATGGCTACTACAGCATTTCGGGCAATTCCAGTGTGACGTTAAGCGCGAAACAGTTTTCCATCGGCGCGCGGGCCACCGGTGCTCAAGGTGTCATGGATGTTGCTGGTGGGGTGGCTACGGCGACCGAGAAGATAGGTATTGGGCGGGGCAATACGTTAACAACGGCGGCTTACGGCGTCCTTAATGTCACCGGTGGCTCGGTCATTTTTGCAAACAATATTGCGACAACGATGGAAGTTGGCTACACGGCCGGCGGCTTTGGTATTGTGAATGTCAATGGCGGCAATATTACGCAGGGTCAAGGCAGTTCGTCGGCTGGCGGTGTAGATCTCGGAACTCAGACCCAAACTTCAATGGGCATGCTGAACCTCAATAGCGGCACATTGACTGTAGGTCGTATTTTAGCAACTGCGACCACCCCCACGGCGCTGGTTAATTTCAACGGTGGCACACTCAAGGCAACGGCCGTGAACTTTGGCGCCAACTTCATGACCAGTGCAAATATTGATGCCGTGACTGTTTATAGTGGTGGCGGGACGATTGATAACAACGGCACCTCCATCACCATCGGCAAAGCGCTTATTGCTCCTGCCGCCGCGAGCAGCGTGGGCGTGACGGGAGTCACCGGTTTGAGCGGCGGCTCGGGTTACATCGGCGCGCCGATCGTGCAATTCACTGGTGGCACCGCCCTGAATGGCAAAGTTGCAGCCGGTTATGCGGTGTTGAGTGGCGGCGCGATCAGCTCCATTGTGATCACTTCCCCCGGCGATTATTCGGCTGCTCCGACTGGCGTGACTTTCCTTGGTGGCGGCGGAACGGGTGCAGCTGTAACTGGCATTTCTAGCACTGCCAATACCAGCGGCGCCATGAATTTCCAAGGCTCGGGCACTACCACATTGAGTGGTGCAAACACCTACGCGGGTGGCACCACGGTCAGTGCAGGCGCATTGATTGTGAACAGCGGCTTGGGCAGCGGTGCGGTGACTGTCAGCGGCAGCAGTTCCGTTCTGGGCGGCAGCGGCACTATCAGCGGGAACACGACGATCAATGGCAGCGCGGCGCTGACTCCCCGGCCCAGTGCTGGCAGTGCTACTACGCTGAACTTTGGCGGTAACCTCACTCTGGACCACGCGTCGGCTAATTTTACGCTCTCCGGCAGCGCCAGTGGCAGCAACGACAAAGTGCAGGTTGCTTCTCAGCTCACCGTGGACAGCACGGTCACCTTCAATATCACGGGTGGTGGCGATCTGTTGAATGATTACACCCTCATAACGTGTGGCTCCCTATCCACCGGAGCCGGTGGAACCCCGGTCTTGTATGTGAATGGAGTGCTTCAAGACCAGGTGAGCGTAGGCAGTTACCAGCTTCTGGTGTCCGCCAGCTCGGTTACATTGCACTATCTTCCGTCGGTTTTACCGGTGCTCGGCTCGGCCACCTTCAGCCCCGCTGCGCAGCATCGCAGTGGAAGCTCGGTCTTGACGGTATTGGTGACGCCGGTGGCCGACGCCACGATTTCCTCGGTCTCTGTTTCCACCAATAACATCGGCGGTTCTGGCGACCCTGTCACCCTGACGCGCACAGACGCCAACGGTCCTGGGTTGCAGGAGACATGGGTGGGAACTTTCAATGTAGAAGTCAGCAAGGCGGCTGGCTCCTATTCCGTGAGCGGCACGATCACGCAGAGCGACAGTCAAACCATCTCTTATTCGGCCAGCCTGACGGTGTATACGAGCGCGACCCTCACGGCGAACGACGCTCTTAATAATTCCAGCTTTAATAGTTCGGGCAACTGGTCTGATGGGCTTGCGCCAGCTGCCGGGAATGATTATTTCACCGGCCCATATACTCTCCGCACTCCCACCGCAGCCGGGACCTACACCTTTGCCGGAGCTTCGATCTCGGTTGACGCAGGAGCAAATGGCCGCTTTCTTGGCAAAGTTCAGGGCGACTCAACCATCACAGCTAATTGGATCCTCAATGGCGGGTATTTCGATCAAGCCAATGCTATTGACTCTGTTGTCTTGACGGTGGCAGGGTCCATTACGGTCAATGCCGCTTCTGCTGTTGGCGCAACGGGCGTAAGCAGTGGTAACGGCACTTTTGAAACTCTGGATATCACAGCGCCCATTAGCGGCAGCGCTCCTCTCCAGGTGTCAGGACCTAATACTGCCAATTGGCCGGCGTTGTCTGGCGATACCGGCTTGGTCAAATTGAGCGCCGCCAACCCTTACAGTGGCACCATCACTGTCGCACATCCTAGCATCGCCAGCGCCATCAACCGCGGGTTGCAGCTCAACAACCTGGATGCCCTCCGCTCCGCCACGCTAAACTTGAATTCCTCGGTAGCAAATCCCGTGTCCTTTGCGTCTGGGGTTAACACAGGTGACTTCAATGTCGGTGCCTTATCCGGCATAAACACCCTGATGCTTGCTGACACCGCTGGCGGCGCAGTAAGCTTGAGCGTCGGTGGCAATAATGCCAGCACCGCCTATACAGGTCCTTTCACCGGCAACGGCAGTTTGATCAAGGTGGGCACGGGCACGCTGACGCTGTCGGGGGCGAGCACATTTACCGGCAACACCACCATCAATGCCGGCAAGCTGGCGTTGACGGGCACGGGTTCGATTTCTGGTTCCACAAACATCATAGTGGCAGGTGGTGCCGAGTTTGATGTATCCGGATTAAGCTCAACTTTCACGCTGGGTTCCAGCCAGACACTCAGTGGCAACGGAACTATTACGGGCGCCGTGACCGCCAACGGCAGCATCACCCCTGGTGCCTCAATTGGCACACTCACCTTCGGCGCACCTCCAACACTTGGGGGCACTTTTGTGGCCGAGTTGAACCGCACCAATGCGCAGAGTGCGGACAAGATTGTATTCAACGGCGGCGCAACTTTTGGCGGCACCCTCACCGTCACCAACGTTGGTCCGGCTCTCGTCAACGGTGACACGTTCGACCTTTTCGACGGCTCGTTGAGCGGCAGCTTCACAACGCTAAATCTACCGGGTGGTGCGGGGCACTGGAACACCAGCGACTTGAACGGTGGCGGCAGCATTGTCTTCACCAACGCCAGCCCGGTGGCCAGCAACATCACGATTGGCGTGGCCTTGGGTGAGACCGCGACACTGCTGGTCATCGGTGGAAAGAACACGCCGACCGATGCCGATGGCGACAGCATGACGATCACCGGCGCCAGCGCCGCCAGCAGCGGCACTTCAAGCTTTGACACCACGCATGTGACTTACGTAGCGAATGGTGCTTTGGGCACCAACACCTTCAGCTACACGGTGACCGACGCGTTGGGCGCCACCGATACGAAGACCGTCACGGTCATTGTTTACAGTCCCGAAGGCTTCAACCGTCTCTCGCCGCCGAGTGTGATTGACGCGGGCACGGTCACCTTCAGTTACCTCGGCATGCCCGGTTACACCTACGCCTTGGACTGGGCCACGAACATCACCCCGCCCATCACTTGGATTGCCGTCCAGACCAATGCCGCCGCCACCAACGGCTATCTCAACTTCACGAACACATCGTCAGAGCCCGTGAACTTTTTCCGGACCCGATATCTGCCCTGAAGCGACGAATACCCTGAACAGACACACCTATGAAGAAGAAGATACTTTTTGTGGCAGTAACAATCGTTACCACGTTGGCCTCTCAGGCCACGCTCTACACGACGAACTGGAACAGCGGCTTCGCCAACGGCCAGGTGGTGCCGGATAACAATCTCAGCGGCTGGAGCGATACCCGCACCGTGAGCGCCATCCCGGCGGGCACTTTCAACAGCTTGGCGGTGACCTTGCACCTGACCGGCGGCTGGAACGGCGACCTCTACGCCTATCTCGTCCACGATACTGGCTTCACCGTGTTGTTGGACCACGTCGGTGCCGGGTTGAGCGGTCCATTTGGTTACGGCGATGCGGGGATGGGCGTGACGCTTGCGAGCAGCGGGACGAGCATTCATCAATACGGCGGCATCAACACGTTCAGCGGAGCGCCGACGGGGACATGGCAGACGGACAATACGAGCGGGAGCCTGGGATCGTTTCTGACGACGAATCCGAATGGGAGTTGGAGTTTGTTTATCGCCGACACGAGCGGTGGCGGGGTGACGACGGTGGCGGAGTGGGGCTTGCAGATGGACATCGTAGCGGTGCCGGAAGTGGAGACGTGGGTGGCGGCGGCGCTGGCGGGAGCCTTTGGTGCGTTCTGGCTGAACCGGCAGATTTGGGGAACCAAGCGAGGATAAGAATTTGGTGGGTAGGTTGAGTTGGCGGGAGCTGCCGGGGGTGCGGCTCCCGCCGTTTGGATTTTCCGGGCACGGGGCTAGCCTCCCGTATTTGAGGGATATTGTGGAGCCGGGCCTGCGTGATAGACTTGTCTGTATGCCCAGTAAGAAATCCAACTCGCTCATCGTTCCCAATCAATACGACTCCGTCATGAAACCCACCCAAACATCCCTCTTTCTCCTGCTAGCCACACTGTTCACTTTGCTGGCTCCACCAAGCGTTTTTGCGGCATCAAAAACATGGACCGGAGACACGGATGGAAATTTTAGCACTGGGGCCAACTGGGGCGGAACGGCACCGCTCACGGGTGACACCTTGACCTTTGGCGCTGCTGGCTTGGCCAGATCGTCACTGACCGCGGATCAGACGGCGGGCATCGTTTACAACACGATCACTTTCAGTGGAACCGGAGCCTTCACGATTGGTGGCGCCAACGGATTTGTTCTCGGCACCTCCACGGCGGCCACTTCCATGACCGTTTCTGGCAGCGGCGCGCAGATCATCAACAGCCCGTTCAGTCTTGGCAACAACGTGCAAACGTTTTCGCTTTCAGGTGCCAATCTTACACTGGGCGGCACCATTACTGCCGCCGGCACGGCAAGTGCCTTAACCCTCGGTGGCACAAGATCACTCACGCTGAACGGTTCAACCACGTTGGGCAGTGCCACTGGAAGGTTCCTGGTCGGCACCACGGCTGCAACCGACCGGAGCGTTTTAAATATCGCGAACAATGCCACCATTTTTAATCTGCAGATCGGCGGCAGCGCCACCCCTGGCGGTTGCGGTGCGGTCTATCAGACTGCTGGCACCGTGACGATAACCGACACCACCAGCGGCAGCGGTGCTACAAGTCCGGATCGAATCTTCACTGTGGGTGGCACCGGCGTCGGCGGTTCCGGTGGCAATCCTGGTTATGGCTATTTTAATCAAAATGGCGGCTCAATCACGGCCAAGCAAATTGACGTCGGCTCGCGCAACACGGGGGCGGTCGGGGTCATGGATGTCATGAGTGGATCGGTTACGGCCAATGGACCGCTAACTATTATACGTGGAAACGCGGCGGGAACAGCTTCCTATGGTGTGCTTAATATTTCGGGTGGCACGGTCACCTGGGGTGCCACGATTGCGGGAACAGTTCAGGCGGGGGTTGTTTCTGGCAATGTTGGACAGGTGGTTGTTGGCGGTGGTGCTGGCAGTGCAGCCCTCACGGCGGGTGCCGCTGCGGGAACGGGAGGTGTGGATTTGGGAAATGCAGGCGCAAGCGGGGTGAATACAAATACTTTAAACCTGTTGACTAACGGCACGTTGACGACGCCACGAGTGATTGCGAATAGTGCAACTCCCAATTCGCAACTCAATTTCAACGGTGGCACGCTCAAGGCCACTACCACCGCCGCCGCCTTCCTGGGTGCCAATCTTAGTTCAGTTACTGTTTATAGCAGCGGTGGCACGATTGATAATAACGGACAGAATATCACCATCGGGAAAGCGCTTTTGGCGCCCACGGCAGCCAGTGTGGGCGTTACGGGTGTCACTGGTTTGAGTGGTGGTTCGGGTTACATAGGAGCCCCGGTTGTCGTATTTACTGGTGGGACGGCCAATGACGGCAAGGTGGCCAACGCCGTTGCCATCATGAGCAGCGGGGCGGTGAGTTCAGTTCTGATTACCAGTCCAGGTGATTATTCCGATGCCCCCACAGGCGTGAGTTTCATCGGCGGCGGCGCGGGAACGGCTGCGACCGTGAGTGGTGTGACGACCAGTGCCAATACGAGTGGCGGCATGACGTTCAAGGGCTCGGGCGTGACCACGTTGAACGCGGCGAACTCCTATTCCGGCGACACTACGGTCAGTGCCGGCACGTTGTTGGTGAACAACTCGGTTAGCAGCGGCGCGGTGATTGTCAGCGGCAGCGGTTCGGTGCTGGGCGGCAGCGGCACCATCAGCGGCAATACGACGATCAGCAACAGTGCGGCGCTGACCCCTGGGGCCAGCGGCAGCACCACCACGCTGACCTTCGGCGGCAACCTCACGCTGACCAACGCTTCGGCCAATTTCACCCTTTCGACCAGTGCCGGCGGCGGCAATGACATGGTTGTGGGTGTTTCACAGCTCACGGTGGACAGCACCGTCACGTTTAACATCAGCAATTCGGGTGGGCTGGACACGAATGCTGATTACACGCTCATAGCGAGTTCATCCCTGAACACCGGTGCCGGTGGAACTCCGGTGTTGAAGGTGAACGGTGTCACCAGCGATCAGGTAAGTGGGGGCAGTTACCAGCTTTTGGTGACTGCCAGTGGGGTGGCCTTGCATTATATCCCGATATCGGCTTCCGCGCCGGTGGTTGATTCGGCCACCTTCAGTCCCGATCCGCAGTATCATAATGGCAGCTCGACGCTGACGGTGTTGGTGACGCCGAGCGCGGGCAACACGATTTCCTCGATCAGTGTAACCAGCGACAATGTGGGTGGGGTTGGTGACTCGACCAGCCTGACGCGGACAGATACCAATGGCCCCGGTTTGCAGGAGACTTGGGTTGGAACTTTCAATGTTCCAGCCAGCAAAGCTCCTGGCAGCTATTCGGTGGGCGGCACGGTCACGCAGAGCGACGCTTTGAGCGTCTCGTATTTGGCCAGCCTAACGGTGGCAACGAGCACGTATGTGTGGAATGGGAACGCCACGCCCGGGAACAGCAACTGGAGCGCGAACACTAACTGGGTTGGCGGGGCGGCGCCCGGCACTGGCGACACCGTGCAATTCAGCGGCAATAACGGCTTAAGCCCGAACATGGATCAGGACTACAGTCTGGATTTGTTGACGTTTGACAGTCTGGCCACGGCGACCTTCACGATTGGCGGGATCAACACGTTGACCCTCGCTGCTGCCACCGGCACCGCCATCGCCATCTTGTCCTCCAGTGCGCAGATTGTGAACGTGCCGGTAAGCTTGACAGCGGCGGCGACGATTGATGCGGCCAGTGAAAATTTGACGCTGGGCGGCGCTGTTACCAATGGTGGCCTTCTGACAGTAACTGGCGCGAAAGACACCACGTTTGCGGGTGCTATTACAGGAGCAGGCGGGTTGACCAAGACGGGCAACGGCACGTTGACGCTATCCGGAACGAATACTTATGCGGGAGCGACAACGATTTCAGCGGGCAACGTGGTGGTCGGCAGTTCTGGTTCGATCAGCAATGCGGCGGCCATGACAGTTGGCAGTGAAGCCGGCGATGTGGATATTTTGAAGGTGGGCGGCTCTATCACGGTGAACACCATGGCGATTGGTGGCGGTGGAAACACAACCGACATGGGTGGCGGGACAGGCGCGGGTGCGGGCGCGGTTTATCAGACCAATGGCACGGTGACTGTTCTGCAAGGCGGGATATCCGATGCCACCTTTGTTTTGGGCGGCAGTGGCAGTCAGGGCACGGCTGGTTATGGTTATTACAAACTTTCCGGCGGCACACTCAAGGGCAACACAATCAATGTTGGCGGGCGGGTGAACCAAGGGTTGGGCGTGATGGATGTTCTGCCTGGCGGCACGGTTCAGTGCGGTGGCACTTGGGCGATTGGCCGTGGCAATGGTGCCGGTCAACCTGGCTATGGCCTGCTGAATGTTGCCGGTGGCGCGGTCAGCTACACCGGGGCAGTCGCTCCCATCGCCGGGCAAGACACGCAACTGATGTTGGGCTATCGGGGTGGTTTGTCGGCCTTGAACATCAGCGGGGGCGGGTCGGTGACATTGAGTTCGGTTAACGTGCTGGCGAATGGCTGGGGCATGGATTTGATGCGGCTGGCTGGCGGTTCGACCAGCGTGTTGAATTTGAACGCCGGGGGCACGCTGACAACGCCCTTGATTGCTGTCACCACGCCAAGCGGCGGGACCAACATCGCACTGCTTAACTTCAACGGTGGGACGCTGAAGGCGACCACGGTTAATGTGGGTGCCAGCTTCCTTTCGTCTCCCAACATCGGGGCGGTGACGATTTACAGTGGCGGCGCAACGGTGGATAACAACGGCACGGCCATCACAATCAGCAACGCGCTGATTGCCGCCAGCGGCAACGGTGTGCAGACGATCGTCGTGACTGATGGCGGTTCAAATTACATCGGTGCGCCGCTGGTGCAGATCACAGGTGGAACGGCCAACAACGGAGCGGTGGCGACGGCGGTGGCGAACATGGTGGATGACGGCAGCGGGAAGACCTTCAAAGTTGGCACGATCACCATCACCAGTCCCGGCAGCTATTCGGTGGATCCGACGGGAGTGAGCATTGTTGGCAATGGCAGTGCGACCCCAGCGTCGGCGAGCATAGGCACGATTGCGGCGAACACGAGTGGTGGTTTGACTGCTACCGGCAGCGGCACGCTGACCTTGGCCGGTGCCAACACTTACACCGGTAACACCACTGTCAACGCAGGCACGCTGGCCATCGTGCAACCCACACTGGCAACCAATTCAACGGTGAGTGTGACCAACGGCGCGGTATTACAGTTGAACTTTGCCGGTGGCGAAACAAACCAAGTCGCTGCGCTTGTGCTGAATGGCGTGAGCCAGGCGGGCGGAGTGTATAACAGCACCACATCCTCACCCTTCATCGCCGGGACCGGCAACCTGCTGGTGGGATCTGCCGTGGCCAGCTACCCGACGAACATCACCTTCTCGGGCGGCGGTGGCACGCTGACGCTGAGCTGGCCGTCAACGCATCTAGGCTGGCTGCTTCAGTCGCAGACCAACAGCCGCAGCGTCGGTCTTTCGACCAACTGGTTTGACGTGGCTGGGAGCGCGTCCATGACCAGCACGAACCTCAGCGTCAATCCCGCGAGTCCAACGGTGTTCTATCGTTTGCGGAAACCTTGAGCGAAGCCAATCCATGACCGGCGGGCGCACAGCAAATGCGCGCCCGCCTTTTCGACAAGAAATCCCGATTAAATGAAATTGAGAATATTGAAATACCCGGTGCGCGGGACTTCCGGCTTCACGCTGATTGAGTTGCTGGTCGTCATCGCCATCATTGCCATTTTGGCCGCCATGCTATTGCCAGCGCTGGCCAGCGCCAAGGAGAAGGCCAGGCGCACCGCCTGTTTGAGCAATCTCAGGCAATTGGGAATGGCGGACACCTTATACGCCGGTGACAACGAGGACCGCGTCATTACGACTGGTAGTGCTAATGTAATTTTTATGCCCGCTGTCACAGTAACGAATTGGGCTGGCTATGGTCTGAAGCTCCCGATTCTTAATGCGACGGGCGACGCGGCGGCTTCAAGTGTCATGGCCTGTCCCAATCGGTCGCGTTTGCCATCGCTGAATGCCGGGCAATATACCTTGGGGTATGCCTATTTAGGAGGGATGACCAATTGGAACAATCCCGTCGCTGGCGGCAGCATCATCGCGGCCAGCCCGATCAAGCTGGCCAGTTCGAAACCATCTTGGGCACTAGCGGCCGACTTTGTTCGAAAATGTAATAACAGTTGGAGCTATGATCCCACCCCAACCAGTGCAGCCAGTGGTGATGGCAGCCTCCCGGCGCATAAAAACAAAGGTCTTCCCGCAGGTGGCAGTGAAGTTTTCGCCGACTGCTCGGCGCGGTGGGTCAAGGCGGCGGATATGCGCATGATTCATACCTATACGGGAGCGTATACCCGTGACATATATTTCATCCAAGATGACCTTGGCGCGCTGGAGCCATTTCGGAGCAGCCTGCTCAAGGTCCAATGAATCTCGTTTGCTTGAGCCCGCTGCTACTCATGCCGTCCTGTCGCCTCCACTGCGGATTGCTTCGTTCTTCCACTGCGTTTATGTCGCCATCCTTGCGAAGTGTTTTGCTTGTAGGTCTGCTCTTGGGCGGCATTCCCGTTCGTGCCGCGCTTCAACCTTACACGCCGGATGCCAATACGCTGTTTCTATTCCATTGTGACGAACCGGCCGGTTCTTCTGCCGTAACCAATCAAGGAATAGTTACGGGCATCGCCTACAGCATCAACATGACCACGGCCAGCAGCAATCCGCCGCTTTCCACCGCCGTATTAGGCGCGACTGGTCTTGCTGGATTCGGCAATGCCGCCAGTTTCGACGGCACCGGCTATTCCCTCGGTTTCGATGCCGACGGCTCAGGGATATATCGCGGGGAAACATTTGACGGTCTGTCCATGAGTGAATTGAACATGGGCAACGGAGGGCAGACGCCGTGGACGCTGGAGGCCTTGATCTATCCCACGGTGACCAACGTGCATCAGGAGATCATCACCACAGATTCCTCCGCCAGCGCACGCGGATTTCAATTCCGGCTCAACAACGCCGGTCAATTGGAACTCCATCTGATCGCTTTGGGTATCAACCCGAAGACAGCCATTCCCACCACCGGGCC
>Ga0154020_10010229_pt1 | contig 10739 bp, 8 predicted proteins | sample Klosneuvirus_201_FD_109709 | JGI IMG/M metagenome (GOLD analysis project Ga0154020, IMG submission 109709) | Active sludge microbial communities from wastewater, Klosterneuburg, Austria - Klosneuvirus_20160825_MG | ecosystem: Engineered > WWTP > Aerobic digester > Activated sludge | place...
GAAGCGGCTCGATCAGGTCCATCGGATGCTTCCCGACCAGCCGTGGCTTCAACTGCTGAACGAGTAGCGCGACACCTGCGTCGAATCGGCTCTGACTCGCCTCGCCGATGCCGATTTCGCCGGTATCGGTTGAAATCTCGATGAAGAACCAGGTGCGCCCGTGTTCCGCGTCGACCGCGACTGTGCTGATGTCGGTGATCTTCATCCCGGCGTCGCGCCGTTGCCATCCAGCGCGCTGAGCATTTCGAAAACAGCGTTGCCGGCGGCAGCTATCGCAGCTGGATTGATGGCCTCTGGCCACCGGTCGAGCGTCGAGTGAAACAAGGGGAAGCCAGCCCCGACGAATGAAATGAACCGGCCACCGAGGCGGTCGACGACACCCGCTTCGCCCACCGGGTTCTCGGCCACGACAAACTGCGGCGGTGTCTCCAGCGTTGCCAATGCCCGTGCCGTCCGCGCCAGCTCAAGCAGTGCCGCATCGGAAGCGCGCACCATCAGCGATGACTGCGCCGCGCCGATGTTCGCCCCGAGATGGATCCACGCTTTCGCGCGCGCTGCGAATTCGGGCTGTTCGTTGAGGTATCGTTCCGCGCCAAGAAAGCCAAGTTCGTGGCCTGTTGTCGCGAGGAAGACAACGTCCCGCCGGAACCCTGCCGCTCGAACGAGGCGTGCCACCTCAAGCCAGATCGCAATCCCGCCGCCGCGTTCGCCCGCGCAATGCCACCAGCCACTCCTCGGCGTGAGCACGACCAGCGGTGCACTGCCTGGCACCGAACCCGGAACGACGGCCCGGATGTTGTTCGCTGCAGTCTTCGTCCGGCTTGCTCCGCACCGGATCTCGATGCTGGCGTTGGAAGCGCGGGCGCGCTCGAGGCGCTCCCACGCCTCTCCCGCGACCTGCACAATCGGCGGGCCAGAAGGGGAATCGAATTTCCAGGCGTTCAACAGCGATGCCCCGCCAGGAGCGCCAGAAACGGCGGCAACGATCGCAACATGTCCAGCGTCGCGAACGGCTTCAACCTCTGGGGCCATTCCGTGCGCGCTTGTACGCACGAGCGCCAGAGTGGCTGGTGTACCGGCGGCCCCGAACGTCCCACGAACGACGGTCCCCGATGCTGGCAGGCCGGAATCCACGAGTGGCACCGCCGGGATGCGTTCTTCACCAATAGTGATCACGCACTCGTCCGGATCGACCCGTTCGAACGGGAACGGCACTTCGCGTGCGTCCAGCCCCAACGCCGCGAGTTGTCTAACCAGCCACTCGCCCGAATCCTGGTCGACTGGTGTCGCGGTCCGATGCCAGCCCTGGGCGTCGAACTGCCGGATGATTTCGCTGCAGGTTTCAGGCGAGACAGACATGGTTACCCTCCAGGCTTGCGGCACTTAGCCTCGCGGAAGGCCGAGTCCTCGGTTGGCGATCACATTGCGCTGTATCTCGCTCGTACCCCGGCCGACGGTTGCCGACGCTGAATCAAGGTAGTCTGGCCCCCAGGCGTCGGGATCTCGATGGTCAAGCGCCCGTAGGCCGGCGGGACCCATGACCCGGACCATCAGGTCGGGAATGCCCTGGCGAACCGATGATGTCAGCAGCTTCACCATCGATGCTTCGTGGTTCGGGAACCCTCCCTGTTCGCGCATCCAGGCCACCCGGTACCCGAGCAGCCACGCCACTTCCGAAATGGTTGCCAGTTCCGCGAGCTTCGAACGGTTTGCGTGCGTGAGCGGAACTTCGGGGTGCGCATGAATCCAGTTGATGGCCTGGTCAACGAGCCTGCGGGTTGAACCGATATGGGCGCCACCCGAACGCTCGTAGTCCATCGTCTGGGCGTTCACATACCAGCCACGGTTCTCTTCGCCAACGCGATTGCTCACTGGCACACGCACATCCGTGAGGTACACGTAGTTGAAGTGGTGCTCACCCTGCAGGTCGATGAGCGGTCGCACTTCGACCCCGGGAGCATCGAGCGGAACCGCGATCATCGAGATACCGCGGTGCTTCGGCGCGTCCGGATCCGTCCGCGCAACACACCAGAGGTAATCGGAGAAGTGCGCGCCACTCGTATACCGCTTCACGCCACTGATGATGTAGTCATCGCCATCGCGAACGGCACGAGTCTCGACGTTCGCCAGGTCCGAGCCCGCGTTCGGTTCGCTGAGGCCCATGGCGAAACTGATTTCAGCGCTGGCGATCTTGGGCAGGTATTCCGCCTTCTGTTCGGGCGAACCGAAAAGCATGATCGACGGCCCAACCTGCTGGACCGCCCGCCGATGGTGTTCCTGGGGGGCGCCGGCGTAGGCCATCTCTTCCATATAGATCGATTGCAGCGTTGGCCCCATGCCAAGACCCCCGAACTCTTTCGGCCACGAAATCGCAAGCCAACCGCGTGCGGCCGTGGCGCGCGAAAACTCCGGAGACCAGCCCGGGAGCCGGTGTTCCCGCTGGTACGTCCGGAACTCCGGAGTCAGCGTTTCGGCAAGAAATGCGCGGACTTCCTGGCGGAATGCCTCTTGTTCAGGGGTGAAGGTGAAACGCATGATGCATCTGGCTCCGGGGGTGGGCGCCTAAGCGCGGCGGCGGGCGAATGGATTGATTGCTTCGTTGATAGCGTCGGCCAAAAGGTTGAGCGCCAAAAGCAGAGCGGCAAGGGTGGCGCCAGGGAAGACCGCATACCACCAGGCCGTTTGCAGGTTGCTCTTCGAACTGTTGACCAGTCCGCCGAGCGATGACTCCGGCGGGCGTTCGCCGAGCCCAAGGAAGCTCAAGGACGCGGACAGGATCACGGCTGAGGCCATGAAGAGCGCGAGTTGCGTGAGTAGCGGCGCGATCGCATTTCGTGTGATGTGCCCGAATACCACTCGCGGTGCGCTTGCACCAAGCGATTGAGCCGCAAGCACATAGTCGCGGTTTCTCTCGCCCAGCATCTGTGCGCGCGAAAGCCGGGCGAACGAGGGAATCGAGAAGAACGCAATCGCGATACCAACGTTGCGAATCCCTGGCCCGAGAATCGTCACAATCGCGAGCGCAGCGAGCAGGCCGGGGAAGGCCAGCAAAGCGTCCACCACGCGCATCGTCACGGTATCCACCCAACCGGAGGCATACCCGGAGATGAACCCGATCACAATCCCCAGGGAGGCGCCTGCGCCAACGGCCACAAGGCTAATCACCAGCGAAACACGCAGGCCGTAGACGGTCCGCGAGAAGAGGTCGCGCCGTAATTCATCGGTGCCGAACGGGTGGTCCCAGCTCGGCGACAGGAACCGTGCCGAAGCATCCTGGATGTTCGGATCATGCCACGTGATCAGAGGAGCGAAGGCGGCTGCACCAACGAGGATCAGCAGCACGCTAAGGCCGATGAGCCCCTGGGGGTTTCGAACCAGCCGATCGAGGCTGCCCCAGAACATCGATTCCCGGGTCAGACGCTCCCGGCGGCTCTTGTACGTCAATGGCTGGACAACGATCTCGCTCATCGGCGCCGTACCCGTGGATCGAGGAATCCGTAGGCGATGTCCGCCAGGAGGTTTACCCCGACGAAGATGACGACGAGGATGACCAGCGTGCTCTGCACGATCAGGTAGTCACGGTTCTGGATCGCATCGACCACGAGTCGCCCCAGCCCGGGCCGGGTGAAGACTCGCTCGATGACAACAGCGCCTGCAAGGATGCCTCCGACCTGGAGAGCCATGATCGTAACCACCGGGATCATCGAGTTCCGGAGGGCGTGGCGAACGACAACGTGCCGGGGCGAGAGACCCTTCGCCCGCGCCGTCCGGATGTAGTCCTGCCCCATCGCCTCCTGCACGGTTGTGCGGGTGTACCGCGCGAGCACGGCGGCGAGCCCGCTGCCGAGTGCAAACGCAGGCAACGCGAGGTATTTTATGGATTGAATCGGGTCATCGAAGATAGAGACTCGACCGCTCACAGGGAACCAGCCCAGGTTCACCGAGAATAACCAGAGCAACAGCACACCGAGAAGGAAGTTCGGGACGCCAAGCGTTCCGATCGTGTAGAACGAAAGAGACCAGTCCCAGATTGACCGCGGTCTGACCCCTGCAATGGTCCCGAGCGGGATGCCGATCAGTATCGCGATCACATACGACGCGACCGCGAGTTCGATCGTCGGAGGGAATGAGAGTTTCACCAGCCGCGAGACGGGGATGCCAGTCCGGATCGAGACGCCGAGGTCGCCCCGCATTAGGTCGCCGATCCAGCGCGCGTACTGCACGGGAATCGGGTCCTTTAAGCCAAGTTCTTCCCGGATCGCGTCGACTTCGGCTGGCGTCGCATCTTCACCAGCGAGCGAATCCGCCGGGTCTCCGGGGACTAGTCGCAGCACGAGGAACACCGCCAGGCTGGCCAGTACGAGTACTGGCACAGCCTGGGCAAGACGCCCGATGAGGTAACCTAACATGCGCTATCCAGCATTCGGTGTCCTTCGGTTCGCAGCCTATGAGTCCAGCCAGACCTTATCGAAGACGGGCTCGTTTGCGGGCGAAACCAGGTACTCGCCATAGCCCCGGACCCGCTTCGAAACGAGCTGCGGGTTTTCGTTCGGCGCCAACGGCACAAGGAATGGGTCGTTAAGCCACAGGTCGTTGAAGATGGCGTACTCCTTCTTCGCCGCCTCGCTCAGCGGGTCAAGGTTCGTGAGCGCTTTAACCAGTTCTATGTATTTCGGATTGTCGTAGTAGCTGATGTTTGGCTGCTGGTAGGGGAAGGTCTGCTGGAAGTTTGTCAGCGGCGCCATGTTCGAGAACGAGTGCGTCGTCGTCCAGAACCCCTTGAACTCCCGCGCCCGCAGCAACGCGAGGAAAGCGGTTGGGTCGGAAGGGATGAGTTGAACTTCGATCCCAACATCCTTCAGGTTCTGCTGGATCAGCGACGCAAGGTTCACGTACGCCTGTGTCGTCCGGTGGTTAAACGGGATGGGAGCCGTTTGCTTCCATCCAGCTTCGCTTAGCAGTTTCTTCGACGCGGCAGGATCGAAGAGCGCCCCTTCCAGCTTGGGGTCGAAGGCCGGCGAGGACTTCGGCCAGGGCTGCGACGTCACCGTGCCGAACCCCTCGTTCAGCTCATTGACGACGCGTTCACGATCGACAGCCATGAAGATCGCCTTGCGTACACGGGCATCCGTCAGGTCGGGGTTGGTGACGTTCATGCCCATGTAGGTGAGGCCCGTCTTCGGGGTCACGTGCACGAGCTTCTCGAACTGCTTCGCCAACGATGCGAGTGCTCCGAACATGTGGTCGAGCTCACCCGCCTGGTAAGCAAGCCCCATCGCATCCTGGTCGCCGAAGAATTTGACTTCGATGCCGTCCATGTAGGGGCCGCCGAACTCAGCGGTGCCGTGCCAGTTGGGGTTCTTCTCGAACGTCGCCGTCTGCCCCGGCGTCCAGTTCTTGAAGATGTACGGGCCAGTCCCGTTGATCGCCTTGCCAGCCTTCGTGTCGTCGAATGAAGCCGCGTGGATGACCTTCAGCTGCGTGAAGAAGTCGGCCATGTTCACGCGCGGCTGGTCGAAGGTGAATTCGACTTCCGTCTTGCTGACAACGTTGATTTTCGTGATGGCCTTGGCGAACGCGGCTGTTTGGAAGCTTCCGGTAATTCCATAGGACTTGGGATCCTGGATGACCTTAATTCCAAAAACGAAGTCATCGGCCGTCACCGGTGCCCCGTTGTGGAACTCAAGGCCGGGCTTCAGGTTCACGACAAGTCCGGAGCGGTCTGTGTTGAATTCGAACTTATCGAGCAACACCAGTTCCGGCTCGAGGCTGTCGCGGTACTGAATTCCGGTTTCCACCGGGATCGCCAAATACGGGTTCTCGGCCAGGCCAACGAACGGGTAGCCCGTCGACATGTTGAAGTCCGCGGTCTGCGCACCGATCATCGTGCCGCCGGTCTTCGGCTTATCGGCAGAAGTTGGGCTCGCTCCCGGTGTCTGGCCGGCGCCGGGGGTCTGCCCCGCACCGGGTGTTTCGCTTCCCGTGTCGTCGTCATCATCGCCGCAGCCGACAATGCTCAGCGCGGCCGCGCCGATGCCAACTGCCGATGCACCGCCGACGAACCGTCGGCGGCTCTGGCGGGTGTTGTACCAATTGGGCTTGTTGTCGTCGTTCATATTCCCTCCGAGACCTGCTGCGCCATGCGCTGTACCTGGTGGCTCCCGCTCAAGCCGTGGGCTTATTGGTTGGCAACGCCGATAACTCCCGATGCGGTGAGTTCGGCGATTCGTTCGGCGGTCAGGCCGAGTTCTTCAAGAATTGTGGTCGTGTGCTCCGCATGATGGGGAGCGGCTGAGCGGATCCGCCCTGGCGATTTCGAAAGCCTTGGAAGTACATCGACCATCGCGATATCTTTGCCCTCCCACGGTATGTTTACGATTGAGCCGCGCCCCTGGATCATGGGGTGCTCGAAAATCTGGGCCATGTTGAGCACCGGCGCGCTCGGCACACCCGCCTCGGTGAGTGCGGTCTCCACTTCGCGAATGTCACGAGCGCCGACCCAGGCGCCGATCGCCGCGTAAATTTCGTCTGCGTGCTGAACGCGTGCGGGCATCTGGTATTTCGGGTCGTCGGCCTGTGCATCCATGCCGATGAGGTGTGCGAGGCGCGCCCACTGCCGGTCGTTGTTGGCGTTGATCGCGATGACAACGCCGTCGCGGGACGTAAAGTTTGCCGCCGGCACCACGCCGGGATTCGTGTTCCCGCTGCGTTCCCGCACCCGGCCAGTCATGCTGAAGTCCGTCACCGAACCTTCGCAAGCGCGCAGCATCGGTTCGAACAGCGCGAGGTCGGAGACCTGGCCCGTGCCACCGCGGGCGTCGCGCCAGTAGGCAGCGAGGAGAATGCTGAACGCGCCCCAGATGCCCGCCATATAGTCCGCGGTTGCATAGCCGCTTCGAACAGGTTCGGAATCGGGGAAGCCGGTGACATACGTCGCGCCCGAGATCGCTTGCGCCTGCCGGTCGTAGCCTCCGAACGAACTCCACGGCCCGGTCTGCCCGAACGCGCTCAGCCGGTGGATGATCAGCTTCGGGTTCGCTTCCAGCAGGCGGTCGGGCGAAAGGTTCCACTTTTCGAAGGTGCCGGGCCGGAAGTTCTCGATGAGCGCGTCGGCCGTCCGGACGAGTTCGAGCAGCAACTCCTGGCCCTCTGTTCGGCGAAGATCGATGGCGATCGAGCGTTTATTCCGCTCTTCGTGGAGCCGGGTCGGCCGCTGCGGCTGAGGCGCGGAGGTTGGAAGTTCGACCTTTAGAACGTCTGCGCCGAAATCGCCAAGGTGCGTCGCGGCAAGAGGGCCAGCGAGCACCGTCGAGCAATCGATTATCCGGAATCCGGCCAGCGGAAGGTCCGAATGAGAAGAATCTGCCATCCGCGCATCCTAGCCCGCGCCGAACCACTATTCAACACAATGATTACGATGATTATCATAGTTCTGAACAACAATGTTGCTCCCAGAAGCGAGCAGCCCAGAGGATGAACCCAATGCCGCTCAGTCCACAGGCGCTCGAAAGCCTCGTGAAGGTGGTCGATCTCGGTAGCTATACGAAGGCCGCCACCGCGCTCTCGCGATCGCAACCCGGGGTCTACCAGCACCTCCGCCAGCTCGAACGCGAACTGGGGACGAAATTGGTGGAACAAAGTGGCAAGCGGGTCGTCGCCACGGAGCACGGCCGCGCTGTCTACGCATTCGCCCGTCGCCAGCAGGCGGAAGAAGAAGACCTCGGCCGCTACCTTGCCGACGACGCCTCGCTACAGCGTGGCCAGGTGCGAATCGCCGCAGGCACGACTTCCGCGGAGTTCATCCTTCCGACCATTGCTGTGGCCTTCCGCCGCAGATACCCCGGGATTGAGGTCCATCTGTCGGCCTTTGCCACCATCCCCGATGTCGACGCCGCCGTCGCCGACCGGAGCATCGATCTCGGCATGCACAGCGGGCCAGCTCGATTCGAGGGCGTGCTGAAGACCGCGTTTCTTTCCGATGTGCTCGTCGGAATTGCCCGGAGTGACCACGCGCTCTCGGATACCAGTGAACTCGTGACTCCAGATCGGCTGGCCAACGAGCAAATGGTTCACTTTCGCTACACCGACGCCGGCCGGGGCCGCCTGCCTACCTTCCAGATGCAGGTGAACCAGTGGTTCGCGAACGCGGAGGTGATTCCAGCGGCGCCGCTGACGATCGGGACGCTCGCAGGAATGAAGCGAGCAGTGAAGGACGGTGGCGGCGTCGGGATCATGTCGCGATATGCAATCGATGTCGGCGATACTGAGTTGGCGACCTTCGAACTGGCGGATCCCCCAAAGCGGGACTTTCTGCTCGTTTCCCCCGCCAGCGGCTGGGAATCAACCGTTGTCCGGACGTTTCGCGACTTCGTGCTCAGCCTGGAGTGGGCCGCCGATGACCCGCGCGGGTTCATTCCCGCCCGGCCAGATCTCGACCGTATTTCGGAACCAAACCAACCGGAGCCGGACTGGGCTGAAAGCCAGGGCGAGGACATCCAACCAATTCCACGGCCCGCGACGCACTACCCACGCGATGTTCCCACCCCCCGCTGGCGGTGATCGTTTGCATTTCCGCACTCCCCGCGTGTTGACTAAGGCACGCGCAACCCGCGAAAGGTGGAACACATGCCCGGACCCTTCGAAGGACTTCGCGTGATCGAATTCGGACGCTTCATTGCCGCGCCCTATTGCGCTCAGTTACTCGCGGATGGCGGAGCCGACCTCATCAAGGTCGAACCCCTAACCGGCGATGACACCCGCCGCACAGGCGAGGTCATCCCGGGTGAAGGCCGCCAGTTCCTGAACAAGAACCGGGGCAAGCGTTCGCTAGCCGTCGACCTCAATGTGCCCCAGGTGGCGGCCGCGATTCAACGCCTCGCCGCGAACGCCGATGTCGTCGTCGCGAACTTCCGTCCCGGCCAATCCGAACGGCTGGGCCTCGACTACGCCACACTCGCGACCAGGAACCCGCGACTCGTCTACGCCGAAAACACGGCCTTCGGCCCCCAGGGGCCTATGGCTGGCAAACCGGGCATGGACCTGATGATGGTCGCCTATACCGGTCTCGCCCCGATCGGCCCCGCCGGCCCCGTTGAGTTCGAGGCGCCGATCATCGACTACATGGCCGCGATGCTTCTCTCGTGGGGTGTCGCCAGCGCCCTCTTTCACCGCGAACGCACGGGCCGGGGCCAGCGAATCGACGTTTCCTTGCTGCAAGCGTCGCTCGTCCTCCAGAACAACCTCATGAATCACGTCAACGTTATCGATGACGCATGGCGCGATCGCTACGTGAGCGAAGCGCGGGCTGCACTCGCTTCTGGCGCGGACTGGGACGAAATCATCGACCTTCGGGCCTCGCTCGGCCCGCATGCGACTCAACGCGCCTACTATGGCTTCTTTCGAACCGCCGACGGCGTCATCGCGATTGCGGCACCGGGCACAAAGCACCGCACATTCGTCCTCAATATGCTCGGCCTCGAAGACCGCTGGGTCACCGAGCCAGGGTGGCTGCCCGATGACGCCCGTAAGCACGTGCGCGAGGTTCACGAAGCGGTCGCGGCGAAACTGGCGCAGGGCACAACCGGGCACTGGCTCTCCCAGCTACAGGCCGCCGGGATCCCCGCCTCGGCAACACGGCTTCGCGATGAACTCCTCTCCGATGAGCAGGCACTGGCGAACGGCTACTTCATCCAACTGCAGCATGAACTGGTCGGCGATCTAACGGTCGTCGCGCCACCCGTTGCGTTTTCAGATACCCCACTCCACGCAAAGGCCGCATCGCCGGTCCTCGGCAAACACAGCCGCGATGTTCTGCGCGAGGCAGGCCTCTCCGAGTTGGACATCGATGGCCTTGTCGCCGAAGGCAAGGTGGTTTCGTTCGATTGAATCGATCACCGGTCGATCGGTTCGACGCTTCCCAGGCCATCCCAACCCGAACGACTGGTCACGGTAAGCGCTTCGAATCGCCGATATCAGGGTATTTCGCGAAGGTTCGGCCCTTCTTCCGGGTGTGGAACGCCGATCGGGTGCTACAGTGCTATTCACATCTTCTATGCATGAACGCTTCGATGAGCGGGGAGGCCTTGTGATCTATCTGGCATACCAGGCTACCGAGGACCTCATGCTCCCGGTTCGCACCCTTGCCACCGCTGCCCTCGACTCCACAAGAGCCCTCCTCGCAAGAACAGAGAACTCGGCAATGACCGCCTGGCTGCGCCAATCCGCCTCGTGGTACGAAATGGTCACGCGCATGCATCTCTCCCACACGTCACCCGCGTTCGGGATCGATTCCGTATGCGTCGATGGCCGCGAAGTCGCCGTTACCGAAGAGGAAACGCTGAGCACCCCGTTCGGCTCGCTCCTCCATTTCCGCAAGGATTTCCGCGGCGAACAGCCGCGCGTGCTGCTGGTTGCGCCGCTCTCCGGGCACTTCCCCACCCTCCTCCGCGAGACAGTTCGGACAATGCTCCCCGAACACGATGTCTACATTACCGACTGGGTCAACGCCCGGGATATCCCGGTCGAAGCTGGCCGGTTCGGCTTCGAAGAGTTCGTGGACCACCTCATCCAGTTCCTCGAAAAACTCGGCCCCGGCGCGCATCTGATGGCAGTCTGCCAGCCTTGCCCCGCGGCAGTCGTTGCCGCCGCGGTGATGGCGAAGAACGGCAATCCTGCGCAGCCGAAGAGCCTCACCCTCATGGCTGGCCCCGTCGATGCACGGCTTAATCCGACTGCCGTCA
>Ga0154020_10010230_pt1 | contig 10739 bp, 7 predicted proteins | sample Klosneuvirus_201_FD_109709 | JGI IMG/M metagenome (GOLD analysis project Ga0154020, IMG submission 109709) | Active sludge microbial communities from wastewater, Klosterneuburg, Austria - Klosneuvirus_20160825_MG | ecosystem: Engineered > WWTP > Aerobic digester > Activated sludge | place...
ACTTCCTCCCAGATAAGTTCCGTATTCAAAGGTTTGGTTGGTTGCCATCCTGCAAATAAAATAGTCGACACCGCCAGCTATTGAACTACTGTATACGCCGGAAGCTGAAATATTAGAGGAGTTCAAACCATCAGTTAATCCTCCAAATATTAATTTATCCTTTGCCGAATTGAAATCCATACACTGAATGATCGTCGTTTTATTAGACGCAGATCTAAAATAGGAAGACCATGTTGTTGATCCGGATGAACTAAGTTTCTGTAAAAAACCGCTTTGATCCCCACCAATAGAACTTTGTCTCGGGCTCACAGTCGGAAAATTAGACGAACGCGTAAATCCGGCCGTATAAATATCATTTGTGCCTGGATCAACCAACATAATTCTTGCCTTATCGTCTTTTGATCCACCATAATTTTTCATCCAATTCATAGTGCTCATGTTCGAATTAATCGAGAAAATCAAAACGTCTGCATCACCATAATTTGTATTAGTAGCACCTGAACCGGAAAATTGGGAAGACAAGTTTGTACTTTCAGTATAACCACAAACCAAAACGTTACCTGTATTGGTTGTCCTGATATCAAAAGCAAGATCGATGCTGTTACCTCCTATCACCGCACTTTTGACTGAATTGCCTGCTGTATTTAATTTTGAAACAAAAATATTATAGTCGGATTGAGAACGTTTGTCGATACTACTTCCGCTAAAAGCTGAACCAACTAACAAAGGGAAATTACTGCTCTTTGTAATTCCGGTGAAATATAAATTGCCGTCAGGTCCTTGCTCTAGTGCATAAGCATTGTCGTAATCGCTTCCTCCAAAATAAGACTGCCATACTCTAACACCAGCCCCACCCACACTTGCAGGATCCTGGTACTTACTAACTATGATATCCATATTTCCTCCGGAAGAATTCTGAAATGCATTAACGGTAATAAGTCCTACTCCGCTCACACGTGATACAGTATAGATAGAACCATCACTAGAATCGACACATATACCATGAACATGACAATCACCGGTAGAATTATTTGTGATCCAAGTCGCCCATCGCAAAGCAATAGGATCAATAATCAATGGTAAGGTCTGATCATACGAGCCCACCTTGAAGCTTAAAATATTTGCTTCCAGATTATAACTTCCCTGTATTGATTTCCGAACTCCGTTACTTTGCTGATAAATTACCGGAGCCGGTAGATCAATATCTCCTACGGTGGTGCTTAATATCAAATTTCCTTTTTCGTCAATTCGTAATTTATCTATCCCGTCAAACTGAACTGCCACCTTCTTTAAGTCTGCACCAGGCTGGCAAATTATATCATACTCCAACTCGCCTGTTGCAGAAGGATAATATCTGACATCTACATTCTCATAAACATCATTGTACCAAATTTCTTTGTAACTTTTAACATTGGAAGCATAGCGTTTATCATCACGGCCAAGAAAATAATTCCTTACATCATTATAGGGAGTGTGACTGCTGATACGCATAGATGGAGATGAGTTTATAAAATTTAACAACCAACCATGTCCGTTTACGGCAATCCTTGCGGGCGGACTACTGCTCGTATCTTCCAGCAATTGTTCAATACTATCTGCTTGTTGCTCCATCGCAAATAATGCAGCAGGATTAAATGTCCCAACAATCATCCCCTTTTTAGTAACTAAGGCTTGGCCTAATGCAAAGTCTGCCTTATAGAGTACATGTTCAGGCCACTGTCCCTGATTCTGCGTGAAATAAATTTCTTTGTCGAAATGTTGCAGCATATCTTTCAGTTCGGGACTGATTTGTTTCTCGACCTGATTTTGCTTTTCAGTTAATGCATTCAATTGCCCCTGAGCATGGCATTCTGTAGACGGTCCAATGAATAAGAGGATTATCAAGCTTGTCACCAAAAACCTACAAAAGTTTCCGGTAATGTTTGCGAAAAAATTTTGATGTGAAGGACAGCATGCTTGCGTCAATTTGAAGAGTAGTGTGTGTTTCATGGTTGATAGGTTATAAAAGTGCGACGATAATTTTTTAAATTTAAAATTCCGCTTGCTGCACGAAAAAATACCCATGCAAAAACAGCGAATTGGTTAAATATTCAAATTGCATTCAATTCTGGGGACAAGCTCCACAGTTGGTGCAAAAAACAAAATTCTTTTTTCAGTAAATCAATTGTCTAATGTACATATTTTTAAAAAAAACCAAACAAGTCTTTATCAACAATTCGAATAAATATTAAATTATGCTAAAATTTTTTAAATTCAGGTATTTCGCATGATTTTATTCACTCAATTACCAAATCAGCCCAGAAATCCAGCGCTACTAAGGCCTACGGGACCACAAAAGTAACTGCTAGAATAGGTTAAAAATCATTTATTGATATTAAAAAAATACAATCTAATCCATCAAAATAAGAACAATCCTGGCTCAAACGGCACATATTTAACGCTTCGACTTTAAAAATTCTTCATTTAATCCTTTCAAAACCGGTCCGGTAATGTCCAAACTATCGTTTGCAAAAAGAATCCCGCCTCCTTTTTGAAATCCGAATATAAATTGGTAGTTCTTCCCAACATTATACTCCTTTAGAAATTGCGCCAGACGATTGTACAATTCTTCAGAAGACTTTGCCTGCTCGTCATCAAGTTTATCTAATAACTCATCCTTTCTTTGCATCAGTTTTTGTTGACGCATCATTAGCTGTTCCTCTTCGATTTGCCGTTGGATTTCTGTCATTCCCGGTGCACGCCGTTGATATGATTCTACATCCCTTTGAAGCTTGTTGTTTTCACTTTCCAATTCTGATTTGATCCTGTTTTGTCGTGACTCGAATTCAAGTTTCTTATTTTTAAAATAGACATAATTGTCCAACAAGGAATCAGAATTAATAAATACTACTGAACCGGATGGAACCGGAGTGGTAATGCTGACGCTATTTTCACCCGTGGTAGCCGGCATGGCCTGTACTTCTTTGTCATTTTTAAAATGCAAAATGTATAAACCGATAACTGCCAAAACAAGGATACCCAGGATAATGTTCGAGAAATTTTTCATATGATTAGAATATCGGCCAAAGATAGGAGAAAGCATAGAAGAAATTAAAAAAAATACCACAAAATACTTTGTATTTGAACGAATGTACTTACCTTTCGAATTCAATATTCCATACCCTCCTAAATGAAAACAAAATTTTTCCCAGCACTGCTAACAGCTTGCCTCTTCACAATTGTTTCCTGCAATGATGATGTAGCTGAAATTGATGATCCGGCAATGGCCCCTTCCATTTCGCAAGTCCCGGCTAATTTCGATCAGAAGATACTGTTAGAAACATACACGTCATCGAACTGCGGAGTTTGTCCTGAAAATGATCTGCTCCGCGATTCTTTGGTTGCAGAAAATCCCGGAAGAGTATATCCTGTATCAATTCATCTAAATGATCTCTTAGTGGATTTTTCAAGTACAGGAATGACTGGCTCAAATTACATGGACAGCTTATACAATCCTGGTGGGCTCTCGCCTGCCGGCTCTGTAAATAGAAAAATCAGTGGCACTTCAGATCTATCGCCATCAAATTGGAGGTCAAATATCAACTCCACATTAGGAACAATTCCTCGCTGCGGGCTCGCTATTGATGCCACAAATATTGACGGTAATACTTTGAAAGTTGTCGTTCACACCGGATATAGCACTACACTTTCCGGCGAATACCGTATTCATGCATACCTTATCAGAAGTACTTTTCGTTCATCTGATACAATTTATGCTCAACTAAATGATTTTAGCATCGATGGCCCTACTCCTGACTCAAACAGCGTCTTCTATCTTCAAGGGCCACTTCTCATTAATTACGCCTATAAAAACGTACTTGTAAAAGTCATAAATGACAACGGACCTGAAGGTGATATCATCCCTGCAGGTAGTACATATCGTGGCAATGATTACGCAAAGACCTTCACTGTTGACTTAACAGGAATAAATACTACGGGATTGCAAGTGGTGGCATTCGTAGATAAATATGGGACTGACGGGACATCCCATCGCATTGAAAATGTACAGCTAGTTGCAGTCGGAGACGTAAAGAATTGGAACTGAGTTCATGGACTTTCTTGATCCAAATTTAAGTAGTTACGCTGAAGCTCATACCAGCCCTGAAAGCGAAGTTCTGGCATTATTAAACCGAGAGACTCACGCTAAAATTCTGATGCCACGAATGCTCAGTGGCCATCTTCAAGGAAGAGTCTTAAGCATGCTGAGTCATATGATTCGGCCAAAACAAATCCTTGAAATCGGAACGTATACCGGTTATTCTGCCCTTTGCCTTGCTGAGGGTTTACAAGCTAATGGTGTACTCCACACTATCGACATTAATGATGAATTAAGTTCGATGGTGGATGCCTACATTCAAAAAGCATCCCTGCAGACTAAGATTAAAACTTATTACGGGAATGCTCTTGAAATTATCCCCACACTTGATCTCCTCTTTGATTTGGTATTTATTGATGCAGATAAAATCAACTATTCAAAATACTTTGATCTTGTGATTGATAAAATTCCTTCAGGTGGATTTATTCTCACAGACAATGTCTTGTGGAGCGGAAAAATTCTCGATGATCCTGCTAAAATGGATTCCGACACAAAAGCTATTCATGCTTTCAATCAAAAAATCCAGAATGACAATCGCGTAGAAAATGTGCTACTTCCTGTGAGAGATGGAATTATGCTCATTCGAAAAAAATAAATTGCAATAAAAATAAAACATGAGCGTTATAACTCAATAATTTTCGGCAAATGTGAAGATCAGATTATCTTTAGGTATGATTCTGTTCGCATATTAAACTATTAGCCATCTAAGTTGTCTTAACTCTAAAACACAATAAAATGAAAAATATAATCCTATCACTTGTTATTCTCTGTGGATCACTTATCGTATCAGGACAGGACTCGCAATCCAAATCCGAAAAAACACCTGCAGAAATCGCTACAATGCGTTCTGAACAACTTAAAATAAAGTTAAATTTAAGTGATGAGCAGAAATCAAAGATCTATCAGATTATCCTTGACGAAGAAAAGGAAAAGGAGTCTAATCGAATTAACCGAACTGAGCGGGCTAAAAAAAATCAAGAGAGCATAAAAAAAGTACTTACTCCTGAACAACTCAAGGAATTTGAACTGTTAAAAGAAAAAAGGAGTGATGCAAGGAAGCAACATAGACTAAAAGCCAGAGGTACCAATAAAACTCCGGCAGACAAAAAACCAATAGAAAAGTGATCACAATAATTGTGATTAATTAGTGAAAAGTTTAAGAGCGTTTGATTTTCAGGACATTTCAAGTGAAGCGATAGACCCTTATCGACTTCCTTTTCTAAGAATAGACAATGGATTACAAAAAAAATCCCACCTTTGGTAAATGTCCAAGGAAAAGTACATCGACCTGAGGAGTGATACGGTTACCCGACCAACTGCAGGTATGCTGCAGGCTATGTTCGATGCTGAGGTAGGCGATGATGTCTTTGAAGAAGATCCCACAATTATCGCTCTTGAAGAAAAATCAGCAAAACTTTTTGGAATGGAAGCCGGATTGTTTGTTCCATCCGGCACTATGGCAAATCAAATTGCCATAAGGCTGAATACACAATTGCAACACGAAATTATCTGCGATAAACTCTCTCATATTTATTATTATGAAGGAGGCGGAACATTTTCGAATTCAGGTGTTTCGATTCGACTGCTTGAAGGCAATCGTGGCAGGATTAACGCAAGTCAGGTTTTGCAAAATATCAATGATCCTGAAAATATCTACTCTGCAATTTCCTCTTTGGTTTGTATCGAAAATACATGTAACAAAGGAGGCGGAAGCTACTATTCTGCTTCTGACGTTTTAGAAATTTCAAAAGTTTGTAAGGAGAATAAACTAAAACTGCATATAGATGGAGCCAGAATTTTCAATGCGCTGGCAGAATCCGGTGACTCAGAAAAGGATTTCGGCTCAGTAGCAGACACACTTTCTTTTTGTTTTTCAAAAGGATTAGGGGCTCCGGTCGGATCCATATTGCTATCCACAAAAGAAGGAGTAAAAAGCGCTCGAAGAATCAGAAAGGCATTTGGTGGTGGAATGAGACAAGCCGGATACCTTGCTGCCGCAGGTATATATGCACTTGATCATCATATCTCAAGGCTTAAAGAAGATCATTCCCGGGCAAAAATTATCGGAAATGCCCTATCAACATGCTCCTGGGTGGAAGAAGTTATTCCGGTTGAAACCAATATTATTGTTTTTCGGATTGTTGAGGAAAAATCTGTGAAAAAAATTATTGAAGAACTTCTATCAATGCGCATCAAGGCAGTACCTTTCGGACCAAGAGATATAAGAATGGTTACTCATTTAGATATTTCTGATTCAATGACTGACGAAATTCTCTCCGCAATTAAAAAAATTAGAATCTAAAGAGATGGCATATACTTATACAGATTGCAAATTTGTAAACATCAAAGACGAAAGTGATGTTGTGAAACGGTACTTTATTAAATTTCCCGATGAAGTGGAATTTCGTTTCAAGGCCGGTCAATTTATTATGTTAGACCTTCCAATCCCGGCCAAATACACCAATAGAGCTTATTCCATTGCCTCACCCCCAACAGATGACAATATTTTTGAGTTGGCAATAGTCCTAAACCCACAGGGAAAAGGAACACCCTTTCTTTTTGAACATGCAAGTGAAGGTTCTGCAGTGAAAGTGTCAAAAGCTCTCGGTAAATTTACCATCACAGAACCTATCGATCACGATATATGTTTTATTTGCACCGGCACCGGAATCGCTCCACTTCGCTCAATGCTCTTGCACATCTTTAACAACAATATTCCTCACAAGAATATTTATATGGTATTTGGAAATCGTTGGGAAAAAGATATTATTTATAGAAAAGAGATGGAAGAACTTGAAGCCATTCATCCTGAGTTCAAATTTATTCCTGTACTGTCACGAAAAAACGAAGGCTGGCAAGGAAAATCGGGGTATGTTCACGCCGTCTATGAGGAACTATTCTCAGATAAAAGGCCAGCGAACTTTTATATTTGCGGATGGGCCGATATGCTTCATGAAGCAAGAGAGAGACTAAAAAATATGGGATATGATAGAAAGCAGGTTCGCTTTGAATCCTACGACTAACATAGAATGAATGGTATTCTTTAGATTGTAGCAGCTTTCCGGCTTGCGTTTATTAAGCCCATTAATGCTCTTTGTATATCTTTTTTACCACTCGCTGTTCTTTGGTTGTTATAACAGCAAAGTACATTCCGGGATCGAGGCTAGACTTATTCTCAAACTCCACACGATTTATTCCTTCATGTGACTCAAGGATACGGTGCTCAAGGATTTTTCCACTTACGCTTACCAGCATAAAGCTTGCAGACTCTTCAGCAGGCAATGTATAGACCAGGTTGAATTTATCATAAAATGGATTCGGTGATACAGATTGAATTTCAAGATTGCTGATCAAAGCTACTTTGCCGTTCTTCACAGATACCACAGGGCTATAAGTGTATTTGCCATCATAATCAGTTTGTTTGAGACGATAGTATGAGTAGCCTTGTAATGGCGATTCGTCAGCATATGAATAATTATTTACTACGGTACTATTCCCCATACCTCTTTTCATGCCAATTGCTTCAAATGTATTTGCATCCTTCGAGCGTTCAATATTGAAATAATCATTTTCAATTTCTGAAGCAGTCGACCACTCAAGAACAACCTTGCGTTCCCTCAGCGTCGCTTTGAAAGATGTCAAAGTCACAGGTAAAGCAATAGTCCCTGTGAGAAATGACGCAAAGTATAACGAAGTTTGCCTCACTTCTGAACTGGAGTTCGTTGATATTGCTCCTGTCCTGTAAAAGAATGAATTCACGTTGTAATAATTCATCTGGTACATCGCCTGTTTAGCTGTTGTATCAATATTTGAAACTGTAGTGTAATTACTTACTGCACGATAACTTCCTCCGTTATTGGTAACAGTCAATATTGTAGGACTGCCGAGTGAATAACTGGTAGGCATGGTTGCTTCAACAAATTCACGAATTCCTGATCCCCCATCTACGTCTACTCCTGTTAGCTGAACTTTTGCAAGAACAGTATCTGTAGAAGTACCTGCAACTTTAAATCGGATGTTCCATTGTATGCTAGCTGTTGAATTCCTGGGAATATCAATAAACGGTTGGAATGCCTCATTATATCCGGATGAGTTATTGTCAATTGAACTAAGCGTTGCACCTCCTGCTAGCTGGGTAATTTCAATCCATGCATCAACATTAGAACATACATTTGGAAATTTATATATCGCCCCAACTTGTCCGGCTGAACCAGATAATAGCGTGGGATTAGTAAATGCCAATATACTTCCATAACCAATAGCATACTGGTTGAATGATAAAAGTCCTGATGTTATTCCCGTTGCAATACCGCCAGTCAATGGAAGTCCGGCCAACACGTTGAGTCCTGGTAGCTGCCATGGCGCTGATATGCTTGCTCTGGTCAGTGCAAAAAATTGTGTCTTAGCTCCAACAGCATTCGTGTAGCCTTGTTCACTCAAGCTTACGGTATGTACACCGGCAGTTATTGGACTGTTTGGTGCCAGCGTCCAGTAACCATAATTAAGCATACTGTCAATCTCTACATTATTTGAACGTATTCCGGATAATGGAAAGGCCGGTAACAATGGATCTGTTTGTGTAAAAGTTGCAAGTATACTACTAAACCCAAGTGCTACCACCAGGTTACTAGAGATTAATTCATAGTATTCAGGTGTTCCAATTGGAAACTCATAATTACCAGTTGGAAGTACTGATCTTCTTAAATTTCCGATCACATAACTGGCGTTTGAATTTCCAACCACGGAAGAAGTTGAAGTATTGGAAACATGCAAAGTGTTTGAGCCCGTGACAATCCGACCATTTATAAAAGTAAGAGTTCCTGATACGGTCACTGAGCCTGGCAAAGTCAGATCTCCCGGGTTATTAATTTTCAAATTTTTTACTGTAGCTGGCATTCCATCTCCGCACACTTGGGCAACACTTCCGCTGAAAGTATAGTCAGAACCGGTGTTAAATGTTCTCGTTCCACTTGATTGCACGTTTCCGGTTGCTGATGAAAGTGAAATTCCGTCAGACATACCTATGTCGATCCCACCACCGTTTGACAATGTAAAGTTTCTACCATAGCACACATTAGTCCCCATGACCAATACAGAACCACTATTAACGATGAAGTCAACATTCGATAAAACATTATTTCCACTCGAAACAAAATTTTGCGAACCTGATTTTTTAAAAATTACTTGAGCTAAAGTGGAAGCGTTTCCTCCAACCAATAATGTTCCACCGGTATGAGAATAATTGCCGGACAAATTAATTTTACCAGTACTATTCGAGCCATTTACTACTGAAAACGTTCCACCCTCAAGTGAAAAGTCTCCTGCCACATTTATGGTCGAAGTAATACCTGATGCAGTGGATAAAGTGAGATTACCACCAGTCTGGATAAAGTCGCCTCCTACACTAAGAGTTGAAGCGTTAGTAGCTACTCGGAGTTCTGATGAACCAGTTGAAACTATGCTAAAATTTCCATTAACAGACGTAAGTGTACCATTTAACGTTATTGCTGAACTTTGTGAAGGACAATTCCATACAAAATTATAAAATGATTGCATGCCGGTCGGAGTGCTACTATTAGTTGTATAACCAACAATTTCACAAGAAGAACCCGTCGCCCAACTTGCTGTTGGAATCACACCTGCTGTTGTTGAATAATTATGTTGATACGTTCCGCTTGCCTGATAAGCGATTGTTGCACTGCTATTAATTGTTACTGTTCCTGCGTTCCGAAATGTTCCACTTACAGAAAAATCAGTACCAGATCCATTTGCGACGGTCAAGGTTATACCAGTATTCAAACTAAGAGTTCCGCCTGAGCTTACCACCACCTCATCAACCGTCACGTTTGCTGTCACTGTAACCGTGTGTCCTGATTGAACAGTGATCAGTTTATGAGCACTGGTAGGTACCGCCGTAGCTGCCACCCAACTTGAACCATTGTACCTTTGCCATGTCGACAAGGTGCTCCAGTTTCCTGACGTGATAGAACGGTATTCATTGTTCACTGCACCTAATGCCGACTTATTTTGGGTGAAGTTGAAATACAGCATTAAACCGACGGTCACGCTTAAAAAAAAGAATGACAATACCACAACTGAATGTTTCAGTTTTGTACGCATTCGTAATTTGATACCAGTTTTTCTTTTCATTTCCTGCATCGTTATTGTATAAAGATTGAATAAGGTGATTAGATTTATCTCTAAACCTCATACATAACTAACACTTAATGGTTTGAAATAAATGGTGGAGATTCTTACATGCTTTTATCTGCCAAGTTTGAGCAGCCTGAATGTCGAATTTTGAATAAAATCAAATATGGATTAAAAAACAGTCAAAATCCATCAAATTGCTTAAGCTGACTTGGTAATTAATAACATGATTCAACAGAAGTCTCATACAATTTGTAAAAAATCTTACCTTCCTGTAAGCTCCCCCAAAATTCGGCCAATTAAAAGTAGGGAAATTTAAAACAAATCTCTAAATTTAATGAGCCATGAAAAAATCAAGATTTACAGAAACACAGATTGTCAACATACTGCAGCAGTATGGACAAGGCAAAAAGGTATCAGAGCTGTGCCGTGAGTACGGGATCTCTGAGCAGAC
>Ga0154020_10010231_pt1 | contig 10738 bp, 14 predicted proteins | sample Klosneuvirus_201_FD_109709 | JGI IMG/M metagenome (GOLD analysis project Ga0154020, IMG submission 109709) | Active sludge microbial communities from wastewater, Klosterneuburg, Austria - Klosneuvirus_20160825_MG | ecosystem: Engineered > WWTP > Aerobic digester > Activated sludge | place...
CATCTCTAAATTATATTTATTTTCATTTTTGTTGTTTTTGGCATGTGGGACCGATGTTGGGCGTCGTCAGAGATCGCAGCGTTGATTGCCCAACTCTCTCTCGCCCTGTCGTTGTTCCTTGCCTCTTCCTTCGTGGCTCTTTCGCTGCCATCGCTTTCTCATGAGGATATATTAATCGATACTCTTTTATCTCTTTTTCATCTTATTATCAATTTGCTTTGGGGCTCAAGATCGCGATCTCGATATTCTTCGGTTGCAGATTAAAGGCTGCGTTTTCCTGTCCTGCGGTTCCCCTTTGAATTTTGTTTCGTATTTTGAATTATCTTTTTCGATTTTCTATGCACATTAGTAATGATTCTATTGTGGTGTAGGCAGGAGCTGGGAAAGCGGTCCACCGCCGTCGAGAGCGAGGTAACAACCCAATCCCTTCTATCTCATCTTCCTATTGTCTGTGGCAAAATCATGATATTTGTATATTTTAGATGATAAGCGCAATGACAGACGATGACATCAATTCCATTGTCGACCAGATCATGTCGCGCCCTCGCTCTGCCACCAAAAGGATGACAGCCGACGATCTCCCTAAGCCCGTCCTCGGAGAGTACTCCTTTCCTTTCCTCCTCCTCTTTTGTCGAGTCTTTTTCTTTCAATTTTGTTGTTTATTGTTGTTTATGATAGTGATGGCTTCTCATTTCTTAACACGAATGCGTCGTTTCCGTGCGCCGTCTGTGCCGCCATCATAGAGCCCGCCAAGGACACGATGCTTGTGGAGATCGACGGGTCCCTCTCGCTTTCCATTGCCGCTTGTTCATCGTCTCGAGGTTGTTAATATTTTTCTTTATTTGTTTAGATTGTATTGCCATGAGAAGTGTTTCAATTGCGCGAATTGTGGCACCAAGCTCGATGTGTCAATGTTCTATTACAACAAGAAGAACTTCTACTGCGAGAACTGCAAGGAGTGCGTCATGGAGCAATGCTACTTCTGCCAGGCACGAATATGTTTGTCTTTCACTTTTCGAATATATATATATATCATTGTGTGTCATTTCTGATGTTTGGTAAACGTCTAGCAACGCATTCCCGGTCAGCTTCTGCGTGAGGAGGAGACCCTCCGCCCCTTCCACGTGGAGTGCTATCCCGAGTACCTGGCCATGAAGGAGAAGAAGGTCCAGGCGAAGATCAATGCCGGCATGTCGGAGGCAGAGGCGATGCAGGAGACCATGTCGGAGACCTTTGTCGACGTCCCTTCACTCTCCAATTTTGGCGCGTACGCTTTGCCCTTGTAGTTAGTTATTGTGCCCTTGGGGAGGATTGTGTAATCCCTCTTGAATAGGTTCGATGCCAATGCTCGCCCTCCTGCTGATGTCGGCAGCATCAAGGCGGACCTTCCTGCCAAGAGCCGCCTTACCAATGAGACCAATCCCAAGACTTTCTCGTCAGCTGCGCGCGATGTCAAGCGGCAGGAGAATCTTCCTGGGAGGGACACTGCTGAGCCCTCCGAGCTGCCACTCTTCGAGGATGAACCTCTGTTGGCTCCTCCCCCTCCTCCGCCTGCAGCTGGTGACGAAATGTCACTTACGTACATCTTGAACTCTGCCACTGCCGGTGAGCTTGCCGCAATTCAGGAATCGAAGAAACCGACCGAGTTCACATTCTCCGACTTGGAGCCCGCGCCTGCGCCAAGCAAGGTCGCTACCGTTAGCCTTTCAGGCACCGTGGGAATGGGAATGGGCGAATCGTTGAACGATTTCCCCGACTTCCCTGCGCCTCCTCCTCCGCTATCCGATATGAGTGCGACTGTGCCGCCACCTTCGTCCCCGCCTCCCATGTCCTTGACGCTCATCCTCGACGAGGAGAACCGCGCTGCGGCCGCTGCCGCTGCTCCTGCTGCCACTGCCACGTTCTCTGGCTCTGGGACGTTCTCAGGATCTGCGTCGTTCGTCAACACGGGAACCTTCACAAACAATGCCACGATGGGCACCTACTCGAACACAGCGACCGTCGGCAACACCAATGTCAAGGTAGCTGCTCCTGCCGTGAGGGACGTTCGCGCCCCATCGACCGCGCCTTCCCCTCCCTCTGACCAAAAGAAGGCTGCTGCTTCTGTCTCCGTTTCTGCCCCGCAGAAGGGCGTCGCTTCTGTGTCTGTCTCCACGCCTCAGAAGAACGCTCCGCCTCCGAGGCAATCCGTCGCTCCTGCACCTGCCCCTGTTCAGACGCGCATCCCGTCGGCCTCCGTCTCTGCCCCTTCCACTCCTCCTGTCCCTCCCCCCTCTGCCGCCACTGCCTCTCGCCCAATGCCGACCCCTCCTACTCAAGCAAACGCCAAGAGCAGCAGCCAGAACGTGCAGATCCTTGTCCCCGAGGACACGAAGGAGTCAAAGCAGAGAATGGCTACAGGATCCAGCTTCCCCAACAACAGCCAGCTCCAGAAGCCCCTCCTCAATCCTGAGGACCAGCGTAGATCGCCAAGCATCGATGAGAGCGGCAAACGATCGACCAATTACGATACGACAGATCAGCGCATCGGCTTCGAGTACGGCATGAACCCTCGCTATAACCCCATGATGATCACGGTCTTGATTGTCGGTACACATTCTATTCGCCTACTGTGTCGTCGGTTACTTCTCATCCTTTCTTCCTCTAGGCGTGGTGGTGTTGATGATTGGCATTGTCCTCCTCGCGCTCTTTGGTGCGACGGACAATGCCCTGCTTGTGGCGGGCATCTTCATGATTGCCCTGTCCATCATCCTGTGCTTGATCCCGACCATCTGGACCTCCTGGTGGAGGAAGGTCGTTTGCTAGACGACATTCGCTGATGGTCACCTTCCGAATCGAAACTATCTCTTTTAGAAGTTGAATAATTGACTTTCTTCTCCATTTTGAACTAGGAGTGTACTTTAACCCGCCAAATCAATCATCGTAATGTCTCCAACACAGTCTCAATAGTTCTCCATCATTTTGATTTCAATACAAGCATGAGTCAGTCATTGCTCTTTCGATTAGAAAAGCGAATATAATTTAGCCAAAGGTCCATTCGACGCGGCGACGACATTCGGCGGGCGTCTCTTGCATCTTTGTAAGGATCGCCTTGCCTCCCTCGTCCCAGTAATTACCAGCGGAAACGTTGCCTATGGAAAACACACAATAGTTAATAGAAACAAACTATTATATATATATATATATATATATATATATATATATATATATATATATGAAGTCGAATCGAGGTACTGAAGCGGCGGGCAGGGAAGCCCCAGGAGACCTTGGAGTAGAGGTTGGGGTAGTTGTTTGAATTGCAGAAGTAGGCGCAGTGAGCCATCATCTCAGCCTTGGCCTCAGGATAAACGACATCCCTATTGAAAAAACAAAGAATAATATAAATGATAATAAGATGGCGATTTTTGTCATATTGAACTCGCGGATTGAGTAGGTTAGTGTACCGGAGGAAACGAGCTTCAATGTCGGCACCTTGCTCATTCTCAGCAAGATAAGTTTTTAGCTTTTCGGTCAAGTTGAATGGGAGACTCTTAAGGCCAGTGCGCAACATGCCCCAGAGATCTAATGAAGAAAGCGGAAGATTATAAAGATAATACTAAGAATGGGAAATTGAAAGCCGCGAGACAAAGGGATCGTACTTCCAACGAAAGGGGTATCGTGCTCTTTAGAGTCCCTCATCGAATGAAAGGCAAGGCCACTCTCGAGCCATTCCTCGACGGCATTCTTCTCGCGGAGCCAAATGCCAGAGCGAACGTCGCGGAATATGATCCACTCCCAGTTCGGCTCATCGACAGCAAGATACCTACAGAAAGAAAAGGAGAAGAAGGGGGGGAGTAAGGGAGGAGGGGTTTCGCTACTTGAGGGTCTTGTAAGCGTTGGCAGTGAGTTTCCATCCGCGCTCCGCAAAATCCTTGGCGAAGTTGAAATGGTAAACAGTCGCATTGCGTTCTCGCAGTTTCTCCACGACTTTGATGTCATGGATCGCTGAGTCCACATAGATCTGAACCAACAAAAATTGTTAGACGACCAGAGGAGACGGAGGAGATGGAAGCGGCGGTTACCACAAAGCGACAGCCACGGTAAATATAAGGGACGTCATCGGCCAACCTAAGCGCGCCTTCCTCGTCGGTCTTGTCATTCCCTGTGAGGACATACCTAGGACGAAAAGTTATCTAGTGAAACAGTGAGAGCGAGGTGGATGAACGAAAACGGGGTCTCCAATGTGGATTGACATCAAGAGCGCATGGTCACAAGTGGCTAGAGGAGATTCATCGCCACCATTGTCACCATGGCACCATGGCCATCATTGCTATCATTGGAAAGCACAGCGTACGAGGCAATGCAAGGTCGTCGACGCTTGCACATCGGAGGAGAAGAGGGGACACTCGTCTCCAAGGGCGGCATGGCAGGGTCCTCCGTCTTCTTGGTTCCTTGCTGCAAAGGCGAAGCATTCTGAGTTGTTTGAGTGTCTGGTGAAGAGCTCGACCTCATCTAAACCATGAAGCAATCAGACGCGCATGGTCGACAAGCCTCCTGGAACTTCGAGCTTCGGATGAAAAGAAGAGAGGGATCGGACACAGAGGAGCGCACGAGGCCAGCGGACAAAAGATGTTGAAAAGACAACAAATTAATGCCATAACATTATCGAGAGATAGAATCCCATTGATGGAGGGCGGTGGAGGCAAGCGAGAGATCGCGGGAAGTCGAATTCGTCGAGGAGGAACTCCACTGGGGCTCCGCCTCAGGTCAAATGCGCGGCCCTGGCCCACATGAAAATATATAATAATAATATATACGAATCGAAATTATAGCAAGCTGGAGGCGGACGAAGGTGGGGGGAGGCGCACATTGATATTGAGGAATATGATGAAGACGAGGACACAGCCAATAAAGGCGATGGTCAATGTGCGCCGATTGAGGCCCCACGACGCCGCGGGAGCATTGGGTCCGTGGCCGTGATCGCTCATTAGTACAAGGGAATAGAGAATGAGTTTGGCCTGGCCATTGAAGAGTGGCGTGAGTCATGCGAGCAGACACGTGAGATGCTGCTGCGGTTATCTCGCCGACTTGTCACAAGGACAATCTGAGTCTCCGAGACTGCGACCCCTTCGCCATGATCTAAACATGCTACTGTAATGTGAATAATGGAGTATTATTGTTGGATTGAAGACTATCAGCTTACAAGCACTGTATTCGTGAGCCGTGTCCTTTGTCAGAGGACAGAGGCAAGGTCAGGTCGCTTGTCGACTATGGAGGAGAGCAAGTTGCTCCTCGAACCATCCCACCAATAGGGAACAGGAACGATTGTTATACCCATCTTATGAGATAGGAACCGCTTCTCGTTGTCCAGGTTCATCCGCTCCTTGGAGTCGCCATATGTCGTTAGCTAAGCAAAAGGGGGAAGAAGGTGGGCAAGGCGAATGGAAGTAAGAAAGGGATGGACCTGCTCATAATGTTGAGCTCCTTGATATTCGAACGCCAATTTAAGATTGGGAATGAAGAAGTCGAATCGAACAGTAGATGAAGAGGACTCGGAGCTGCCTATAAGCCCGGGCTCCGACTTGACGCTATATTCCTCCAAAACTTCGAATGTCGGAAAGATTTCGCGGAGAGCGATGCCAAGCCAGTGCTGACTCGCCTTCTTATAACCTGCTCCCAATAGATATTTCTCATTCCAATCCACCTTCGGATAGCAGATTCGCAACAAGGAGACGAGGCGAGCCCTCCTGAAGAGCTTCTCCAGACCGAGATCTTTGACGCGGTCCATGGAGACGCGATACCATTCGTTGGCATCTTTGATATTCAGCTCATTTTCGATCGTATGGATGAGCTTGTGGACAACGATGGGGTCATCGAGGAACTTGCCAGGGTGCCGTTTGAACTTCCATGGCAGCCACTCATACTCGGGATATACCTTTAATAGCATCTTGTATAGGCTGTTATTGTAGAGGTACCTATCAGAAATTTCGAATTGATAAACGACGGTGGAGAGAAAACAAAGATTTCGGATGGTACAAAGGGCTGCTGCCTTGGCCAAGCAAGTCCTTGTTGGTGCGATTGTACCAGGCAGCGTGGTCACCTGGAGTTTGACCAAATTTCTTGGCTACTTCATCCAAAAATGATCGCTGATTCTCAAGCACAACCTAAACCGGAGGGGGGTAAGTGTTGCGGATCAGAAACGAATGCAGCGTAGCAGATCGGATTACCCAATATCGTTTCGGCTTATGGGAAGGAATGTCATTTTGCGAATATGACTCCTTCGATGTCCCCGAATCATCATCATTGAGGGAAGCGACGGCTTTGTGCGGCGAATTTCCATACTTTTGCAAAAAACCGCCGCCACCATTTTCAAGGAAGTGATCGCCTTTGAGTTCATTCGCACTTCCTACCTTCACTTTTTCCACCAACCACGTAATATACGCGGCTCGATTTTCCTTATTATCAAAGTAGTTTTTCACCATATGTCCGAATTGCCAGGGGTGGAGGTTGTATTCGGGAAAGAGAGAACTGACGATTTCAAAGGGGGAGCTGTTGTAATGGCGTAAAAGGAGGGGACCGCCACGGTGGTCGTAAAAGTGATGGACCCGGAGCTGACACCTATTAACGAACATTTCATCAAAAATATAAATATATAATGGAATCGAAAGGAATCACAGCAAGGCAGACCAATCCTCAGGTTTCGAAAAGCGAAGCTGTCGACCGAGCCAATCGAGATATAACTTGTGGTTCACTTTGCTCAGCCAGAACTTGGAGGGGACACGCTCAAACAACCACGGGATGAAAGAGTGTCCAGGGAAGGCAAATTGAGCGAGTCGCATCATTTCTCCTCCACTAAAAACAAAAAACATCAAAAAATGATCATTCTCTATCTCTTATTTGACTATAATGTATCTATGTATCCTTCTAGAGATTTTTTTTTTTAAAAAAAAAAATCTATTCTTAAACACTTTAAAAATTGAAAAAGTTTTCGAAAATACTTGAATATAAAAAAAACGAAAAAAAAGAAAGTTGAAGATCGACTCACAATCGCTTGAGGAGCTGCTCGCCGCCAGCTTTGCGAAGGTCGCTTGCCTTAACCTTGTAAAAGCCCTCAGGAGTACTTACACCTTGAAAAATATGAGAATGGATTTGAAAAGGAGAAGCAGATGAAGACGGCGATACGGTCGCACCGAACTTAGTCGAGAAGGTCGACAAGAACTTTTTGGCGAGCTCGTCATTGGACCAATCGACAGCGGGAGCTCTGGGCCGCTCCTAACACCCACGAATTAGATTCAAAAAAAAGTGCCATTAAGTCCATCGAAGAGATGGAATCAAGATTCTCTTACCAGGCGCGAAAGGAGAAAAAGTGCTCACAGACAATTAGGATCGACGAGCAACTTGAAACCCCCACGGCCACGGCGCAATCAAGTCATTCTCATAACAACTGCATAGCAAAAAATTTGTCGGCAAATAGACGTACGCGCTTGAGGGCGAGGGTCGAGGCGGCGCAGCGAGGGCTCGAGTGCCGCGGCGAGGCAATCGCGGCTTCGAGAAGGACACGGTCGCGCCGAAGCAGATTCGCCATGCCGCTCCCTCGAAATAGTTATAGAAAATAGTATGCTCACCTTGATGCTCACAATAATAAATATCGGAGGGGATTAAACAGACGGGATGATCGCGGCCAGATTGGCGGTTGCGTCGGTTCATTTTCATCATGCGGCAATCGACAAAACGCAGTCGAAATAGGTTCCTAGCACTTACCCCTGGAGTCAGTCAACGAGACATATTGGCTCGCGACACTTACTCTTAGGATTAGTAGGTCGTGGGAAATGTCGCCCTCCCAAGACATCAATGCTGTTGCACTCTTTGTACAGCCGAGTATGATCGGGCTCAAAATTATTTCTGAGACTCTTGAATCAAAAATCGGGGATATTGATCTATTCCATGACATTGACACTCGGAAACAAGTCGAACTCATCTCACTGGTCGCTTTCCAGAGGCGCCTCGTCTGCGATTGTCTTGGAGACCTCCTTGTCAGACCTCGACTCTTTCCTTTCGTGAGAGGAGGTCAGCTGCTGCTTCTTCTCTTTCTCTTTCTCTTTTCCTTTTCCCTTCTCCTTTCTCTTTTCCTTGGGGGCGTTCTCCTTTCCTTTGCTCTTGGTCTTGTCCTTGTCGCCATGTGAAAGCTCGCGCTTGTGGTGACTCTTGCCGCGAGAGGAGAGGGAGCGAATGAAAGACTTCACGTCGCCCACGAATGACCGAGTGCGAGTTGAAATTTCGTTGCCAATCTCTTTCACTCCTTCAGAGAACTTGTAGAAGCTCTTGCTGCGGATGAGGCCTCTCCTCTTGGGTGGCTCGGGAGCGGAGTCCGACTTGGCAATTCTGTCCGAAGTTGACACGAGCGCCTTTTTATAGTTCATGTCGGTCTTCAGTGACGGAAGCTTCAATCGAGTCGATTCCGCTGAGGAAGAAGGAGAGGAGGGATGCGCGAGTGGGAGAGGAGGGAATTCCTCAAGGTCGCCAAGGAAGAAGCGCGGGTCTTCGCTGTGCGGGGTGTGCACTTCGTCGTCGTCGGCGGGGTTCTCGATCCAGATGAATTTAACGTCGGCAGTCATTGGTATTATTGAGGTATCAGTCGTAGAAGGTAGTAGTCGATGGTGGTGTGCTTGATGAGGACAGGATAATGACAACAAAAAGATCAAGTAGGGCGGATTAAAGCGATGAAATCCAAATCTGCGAAAGGCAATTCAAAATCGGCGCGACGCGGGCCAATTCGGAGGGGAGATTGCAGGCCTCTTATGGAGGATCGAATTGCCGGCGGTTGCTTTTCTAGCTGTGCGCGATTGTACATTGTCATGCTCCCACCTCTATTAGCGGCTGAAACTATTAATATAACCACCAAACAAATAGCACATGGTACACCTTGAGGACGCCGAAGTGTTTCTCTGATCTTATTAAAGCTACCGTATTTCGGCAGGTTGCGGTCTTTGACAAGATTACATCTTCTTCTCCTTGTTCTTCTCTGCGCTCTCTCCAGATCCCACTTCGCTTTGTATTTCACCACATCCCGCACTATCACTAGCAGGTGCCCTAGGTCCGGTGGGACCGCGTTTGGCCTCGGCGACTGCGGTCGAACGGACCTGGTCGAATCGGACCCATACGAAATTTCCACAGAGAATAAAAACGCTCCAAATGCATGCATGAGTTACTTTTTCTCTTCAGAACATTGAGGTCACTGGTGATTCTTAATGGTGCATTGAGGGAGCACGCTTCGCGGCGGTGGGGGGCATCTCGACTCTAGCCCTCTTCATGGGCGGCTGCACCTTGGAATTCTCCTTGTCAGACGGAAGGTCATCGCGCTTGCGCTTATTGGAGCCTCAAGGAAAACGAAATGAGCAAGGAAAGAGAAGGAGAGAGAGAGCAAGGAGATATCGTGCCTTGAGGCTTGACACTGGCACAACCGTGCTCCTTCTTGGTGGTGTCGTTGTGCGGCTTGCCCCCACTGTGCTCCTTCTTGGTGGTGTCGTTGTGCTGCTCATGGCCACCACCGTGCTCCTTCTTGACCTCCACGTTCTTGGCAACCACGTTGCCATAACGACCAATTGGAGCCAGCGTAATGGTCATCTCTACAATAAATAAACAGAGAATAATGAAAAGAGCCAGTATAACCGAGGAGAAGGAGGCGAACTCTGCTTCACAGCGCCTTGCTCCTGCTGAATCGGGCGTGTCAACTTGGCATGCTTGAAGGCGTCAGGACAAAGAAGGTCCGCGATAGATGTGCCATCCTGATGTGGGAAATCTTAAGAAAAAGAGAATGAGTGGGAATTCACAGATGGCCGAAAGGAGGAAGTCGCACGAGACTGCGGAATCTTGCGGAGGTTATCCTTCACGGAAGGAGGCAGACGCTTGTAGCTCTTGCCGTGCAACCCCTTCAAGCCTTCTCTCTCGATCATTTCAATGAGCTCCTCCTATATATAAAAAATCAGAACTCAAGGGATCAGGGCGTGAGCAATGGCCATCTCGCCATGGACACAAGTACACGAGCGGCCGAGTAGTGGTCGAGAGTGCGCCTGGCCACAGTGGCTTGAGCCACCTGCAATGCATCGTCGTTTGCCTCCATTATATTGGGAGGGATGTTTCTTGCGGCATGGTGTTGAGCGACGGTCATCAAGCAGGAAGTAAGATGCCGCGACTTGCCCTGCGCAGCGCGAGAAAGACATTAAGCGTAGCCACGTTCCAAGAAAAGAAAGGAGAGACCAGAGTTCGAAGAACGAAACGGTGAAGATGTGTAAACTCAAAGAATGTCGAAATAATAATTATTCAAACGGAATTCCAGAAGAAGAGGCCCAGGTCAGAGCGGAAGAAGGATGGCGTACCGAGGTGACTACAGCCGTGGCTGCGCCGAGGGCGTAGAGGGTCTCTTTCAGCTCGCGATTAATCTTTTCCAAGAGATTATTCCGGAGGAGAAGTTCGCCATAGGAAGGAGTGCTGCGCGACATCTGCAAGATAAGGAGAATGACCGAACTTAGGCCAGGCGACCGTCAGTGAAAATTTCAGTTAGGTCTTTCTCGATTCCTCGAAACGATCAGCAGCGGAACGAAGAAACGACACGGTTTGCCCTCTAAAACAAACGTCAAGGGACGCATATTAGAAGAATAATTCATCATTTTTCTATTTTACATAGAATTTCACGATCACCAGGCCGCGATAAGTGAAATGAAGCGTAGCAGAGAAGACGCAGCGATGAAACAACGAAGCA
>Ga0154020_10010232_pt1 | contig 10738 bp, 6 predicted proteins | sample Klosneuvirus_201_FD_109709 | JGI IMG/M metagenome (GOLD analysis project Ga0154020, IMG submission 109709) | Active sludge microbial communities from wastewater, Klosterneuburg, Austria - Klosneuvirus_20160825_MG | ecosystem: Engineered > WWTP > Aerobic digester > Activated sludge | place...
ACCGATTTGTGTGAGGTTGATCAAAAAGGCACCAGGATATGCTTATCTCAGTGGAGATTATCAGCCATTTGAAAAATTTGGTGCAGAGAATTACAGCAACGGCAAAAGTGATGGCTATTATTACAATGGAGGTAGTTGGTTCAGAGCTGAGTATTGCGCTTATGTAGTTGGGTTGAAACACGGATGGACTAAAGCCAATACCATGATGGAAAACAGGGTATGGGCAGAGATTTACCTTAATCCTGAATGGCCTTTCAGCAAAGAATTTATCCCTACAAAATGGACGTCAACAGATACCTGGTGGGTCTCCACTCGTGGTTTGTGCTGGAATGTCTTCATCCTCATGGCAAATGAAGTTGCCGGATTGCGCACGCCGGATATGGATCCGGATTATAAATAATTGAAATCGCTGTCTTAATAAAAAGTATACCCATGTAGGGGTTCAAAATATTGAACCCCTACATGGGTATACTTTTTATGTCCCAACCACTTTTCATACTTCGCCTCCGCCTCCGCCTTTTCTACCACTTCACCTTTCTTGTCAGATACATAATCAACGCAATGATGACAAACAATGCGATACTTCCGGCAAGGAGTGCGTAGTCTTCAAGTTGGAGGATGATGTAAATAAAGCCAAACAAGACGACCAACAAACCTCCGGCCACCATGGCATATTTCTTCTCCGAAAAAATACTCCTGCTATAAAGCGTAATCAAAAGAATAGTCGCAACGGAAGCAACACCATAGGCCGGATCAAAGCCTATATGCTCCGATAAGGACAACAAGAGTATAAAGAAGATCACGAGCGCAGCGCCTACCAATCCATACTGCAACGGATGAACTTTCTGTTTCTTCAGTACTTCACAGAAAAAGTAGACGGCAAAAGTGAGCGTGATCAATAAGAAGGCATACTTCACAGTGCGCTCATTTTTAGTATAATGATCCACCGTGTTTAACAACTCCACTCCAAATACAGGTTTGGTGTTAGCCGCGCTTTCATAGCTATCTGCGTACCTGACAGGATTGACATTTTGAAAAGCCTGTGGATTGCTCTCCGTCCACTGTTGAGAAATCTGCCTGTTGATATCCAGGATGGTCCACTCGGCCTCGAATCCAATAATATTCACCTGAGAACTCCTCTTCAATCCCGGGACTCTAAAATCTATGCCGGGGCCCTTAATGGCTTTAAGCCAAATGAACTTTACAGGATTTTTTAATTTAATATTTATTCTTAAAAAAGGAATTTTCATTATATTTCCAATACTATTCCCCGGATAAACCAATCCCGGTTTCCATAGAATAGTCACCACTACCGATTAAGACCCCAGGTAGACTAGGGGAGTAAATGGTTTTGCTTCCATACGCCTACCTTGTAGGAACCGTATGGAAGATAATAAGCAGTCACCCGATCTCCTCATCAGATCCCTTGTGGACGGTGACATGAACGTGCTTGACCAGATCTATGACACCTACCGGGATGATTTCCTGCGATGGGCCAAATCAAAATTTCCGGCAGCCCTCCGTGATGATCTCCTTGATGCCTGGCATGATACGATGATCATGTTTTATGAGCAAGTGAGGGACAGGCTCCCTAAAAAAAGTGCACCTATAAGTATCGACCAAATTCTAATAGAATATCAAATCCTCATAGGTTTAGCTTTCCCTGCTTTTCTTGGTAAGCTTTCGCCAGGACCATATCTATTATCAACTTATACACTATTAAGGGTTAGAAATAATCTTTATTTTTAAACTAGCCGAAATGAAAACAACCTATGCTCATATCGAAACTAATATGTCCATGATCTGATTTGTATTAAATAATTTTTACTTGTTAAATGGTATTTGTCATGAAGCAATTTCTACTGATAGTACTTCTATCCGATTTTTCGACACTATTGCTTTCACAGACTATTCAACCCTCCGTTGTAAACACCACAGCAGGTTCCTTCGGGGACACAGAGATGCTCATCGAATGGTCCCTCGGCGAGATGAGCATAGCTACCATCGGCAACTCTAGTCACCTTGTCACGCAGGGTTTCCTACAACCAAATCTGGAAAAGCAAGTGGGGACAGAAAACATTGCCATACAGGCTGGCATACTTGTCTTCCCAAATCCGGTAAAAGACTACATGTACTTATCGGCAAAGTCTATCGACAAATGGCAGATTGAAATCTACAATGTAACAGGCAAAATAATCTTGAAAACTGATTTTCAGCCTAAACTTGATTTACAGACCCTAAAGCCCGGATTACATATTGTTACCCTAATTGATAAAAAGGGACTGCCAATAACCTCATTCAAAATCATTAAAGCATAACTCACATGAAACAAACTGCTTTACTCATCTGCGCACTTTTCAGCCTTCTTTCATTACAGGCACAAGCGCCGAATAGATTCAATTACCAGGGTGTGGCCAGACAGGCTACCGGCGAAGTTATGCCCAACCGCAATATCGGCATCAGGGCAAACATTCTAAGCGATGCTCCAGACGGATCTATTCAATATTCCGAAACCCATACGGTCACTACAAATCAATTGGGGCTTTTTGTCCTATCTATAGGAGGAGGCATAGTCATATCTGGTGATTTTGAGGATATCCTCTGGGATGGAAAGGACAATTTTTTAAAAATTGAAATCGATCCTAATGGCGGAAATGATTATTCATTCAATGGTACCACCCAACTCCTAAGTGTACCGTACGCCATTCACAGCCAGAATGCTTCTGAAATTGGAGGTAATGCTGTCTCGGCCACAATTCCAACAGATGGTCAAGTCTTGAAATGGGATGACAACGCCAACCAATGGGTCCCTGCAGACGGTTCTCAAAACATAGCCTATACTGCCGGAGCAGGGATAGCCATTGATGCCGGCAATACAATTATCAATACGTCACCAGATCAGCCTATCAGTATGACCGGAAGTGGGGCTACTAATGTAACAGGCACTTATCCAAATTTCACGATTGAAACACCCGCTCCTATCGACAATAGCACCACAAATGAGATCCAAACCCTTTCGCTCAATGGAGATACACTTAGCCTTTCATCTGGAGGTGGATCTGTTCAACTTCCTGCTGTGACCCCTGTAGCTGGTCCCGGAATTTCAATATCCGGTAATGTAATATCAAATACTGGCGACCTTAATCCAAATGACGATCTGACAAATACCTCCAATGCAGGAGGAGATGTAACTGGCACTTTTAACAATCTCAATGTAACTCGTCTTCAAAGCAATCCAATATCAAATATCACACCGTTAAATGATGAAGTGTTAAAATGGAATGGTGCTAGCTGGATACCTCAACCAGATGAAAATACCATTTATACTGCAGGTCCAGGTATTTCAATAGCTGGAGATGTTATTTCAAATACTGGAGATACAGATGCTGATGCGTCAAATGAGCTTCAGACACTTTCTTTAGATGGACAGTCTTTATCTATCTCAAATGGAAACTCAGTCAATTTACCATGGGTTAAATGTCCAGCATATGGTGCAATCATGCTTGACCCTACTTTTTCTAGGGTAAACATTGGAGAACCGTGTCAAAACGTAGCTGATGGCGAAAGTGCTCTTATCGTTAATGGAAGTGGATATTTTGATGGTAATTTATCACTTCATGATGATTTCCCTACAATAGAATTTACTAATAGTAATTATTTAACTTATATGGGTATGAATACTTCCGGCAATATCATCCTGAATTCTCAGAATGGGGGTGGAAATTTCGGCATTGGTCCTGGCAATCCTGACTCAAAACTAAAAGTAAATGGTGGTGCACGAATAGAAGATTATCTAAAAATGGGAGGATCTGGCGTTTTTGAAGTAGATGCGGTTGGGATAACAGGCGGACGATTTAAGATTGATGCTGCAGGTAATGTCGGAATCGGTACAAATAGTCCTGACACGAAGTTTACTGTAAATGGCGCTATTAAAGCTGCGCAAACATTGATCGTAGATAATGCCGGTACAAATTCAGGAACTGCACCGGATATCACTTTAGGTTCTGCCAGTGGAGAGGGCATTGGATCTCAACGAACCACCGGCACTAATCAATGGGGTCTTGACTTCTACACAAACTTCACCAGAAAAATGGTAATTCTGAATGGGGGAAATGTAGGAATCGGTACGTCCTCCCCGGCATTCAAACTGGAAGTGAATGGTACCGCTGCTAAGCCAGGTGGAGGTTCCTGGACAGCCACATCAGATAGCAGACTTAAGCAGAGCATCAGACCATACACAGATGGATTAAATACCCTGCTCAGGATCAATCCTGTCACCTATCACTACAATGAAATGTCTGGTTATGATACTGATGCTGAGCACATAGGTGTTATTGCCCAGGAACTGCAACCCATCGCTCCTTATATGGTTACTGAATCTCCGATAAAATCTGAGGATGGTTCACCTTACCTGACAGTAGATAATTCCGCTATGACGTATTTGCTGATCAATGCGATAAAGGAGCAGCAGGAGATGATAGATCAACTTAAAAGGGAGAATGAAGAATTAACCAGAAAATCAGATAGAATAACTGTAATTGAAAAAGACCTGGAGGTGCTCAGGCAAATTATAATCAATGAGAATGACTAGGGACATTCTCTGTATAGATTTAATTGATACTTCTCTAAGGCCTAGTAGCATATTATATATTAATAAAGAATCTAAAATAAATATGCATGACGATCAACAATGGTTACAACGCAAAACTCTATGAATACCTTTTGTGCTTTAAAAGATCCTATTTATAAATGCTAACTCTATTGTAAACCAATCAATAAATATTCCGGATATGGCAACTTCAAACCCAGAAGATGTATTTCGATTTACATCACTCAGAGCTCCAAAATCACCCAACAAGGATAAATGGTATCTGTCATATGCAAAGGATAATTATACTGAAAACCCATCATTTACACTTGTTGACAGGAACATATCAGATAAAGACGTATCTCCTATCGGCGGGAAAATATTTGAAGAGGTGTATTGTAATAAAGCCAAATCTAACGATACAATTGTTAACGAATTATTAGAACTCAAACCATTTGGTTACAAATTTAAGTTTGAGTGTGATTCTATACCGCATAAATTAGAAAGTAAACTCTCAAAGTACGGTTTACATGGAAACAATTCATACATATTTCATGCCTCTGTTAATAATACTCAGTATACATATTATTTAAAACACAGTCTACTTTTTTCTGCTATCATTCAAACTTGCAAAAGGATAATTGAATCTCATTTAAAAACTTTTAAAAAAGATATTTTGATATGTCAACTTGAAAAAACATTTAATGTTAGTACACTTTTCAATTTTGTTACGGGATCTGAACTAATTTCCCCTAAAGGCTCCAATATTAAATTGACATTCCAAAATATTAAAGGTCAATTATTTGATATACTATATTTTCTTTACGTTTCAAAACGCAAATTTCCAATCAATCTTGACACTATTATTGATCAGATCAGAACTCTTCATGTAATTGAATTTCTGGGGTATGATACTTTTACAAAGGTGAATATAAGTTACCCTAGTAATTCCATAAATATACCAAAAACTGCTATAAAAGAGGAAAGTGAAATGCCTCAATCAAAAAAGACTCTAAAATCGTTAGCTGGAGACCCCAGGAAAACCCAGCCAAATGAAATTAAGGGAGAGGAAATAATTAAAGATTGCGATATAAACCAATTTAATACTTCAGGTATACTTGCTCACTATCCCTATATCAGTGATCAGAATGATTTATTAAAATTCTATAGTGTTGATCCAGTGATTCATTCCATTTTCGCTAAATTAAGCCACTTTCATACTCCATTTAATGATATTCGTCCAATTGGTGTATGCGACTTAAAGATTGTAAAACAAATATTGATAAAATATGAAGCTGGGGAAATAGCCCATATTGAGAATATTTTAAAGGGGGAAAGTAAGGAACGCACACATCGCAAATTAGAGACAATCGAGAATTTCATTTCCGATGACACAATAAATGAAAACGAGAGTTCGAAGGAAAATCAGAGTGCGGAGCGAAATGAAATGCAAAAAGAAGCACAAAAAACGATTAATGAAACCTCAAATACAAATGTGAATGCGTCAATTAGTTATAAAGGTTTTGTAGATGCTTCTTTAAGTACGGGCTTTTCTTGGGATAAATCGAAGGAGGAAAGCACACGCAATGCTCAGAATTTTGCCCGTGAAATCACACAAATATCTGTAGAAAGAATACTGCAAAGAACCCAAAGTATAAGGACAACGCGAAGGACGAGTGAAACTGAAGAAACGAATGTGCATAAGCTAGATAATGCACGTAAAGACAAAAATGTTGTTGGTATTTATCGCTACATTAATAAAAGATATAAAGCACAGGTGTTTAATTATGGTGAGAGGCTAATGTTTGAGTTTCTCATTCCGGAACCGGCAGAGTTTTATCGTAAGAGTATTGAGAATAAAAATAGATTTGAAAAGGATAAATTTTATTGTTCATTGAAAAAAATAAAAACACTTAAAGAAAATGGAATTACTTCTAAAGACCAATTTTCTCAATTTTGGGTAGATTATTATGCAAAATTATTAAATATTTCATTTGACAAATTTCCATATGAAAAGGAAATCGATACCACACCTAAAGTGATGTATTTACATGCAGGAGGCTTAAACCATTGGGCACCAAATGAGCATTCGTGGATCTATAAGCAAAATCAAATAAATAAGCTCAAAAATAGTATAAATGCAAGCCCTAAAAGAGATGAAATAATACATGAACTTAGTATTTCACCGCAATTATATTCTGCTTTTGCCCAAGAAAGTATAACCTTATTTATACCTCAACCAAATTCAAAAATAAATATTAAAGCCAATATATTTTCTTCAGGACATAAAGCACATGAAAATAACCCAATAGAGCAATCCACAGTTTATCTAAGTATAGAAGAGATTCCGCAATACAATATAGCTGAAAAAATAAATCTAATTTATGATGCACAATTAATAAACCACAATATACCTACTTTTAAAAATAATTTATTAACAAATCTTACTTTTAAAGCTAATTGTTCTTATTGCCAATTCTATGTAATTGTAATAACAATTCAAGAAAGCGAAGACACTAAAGTAATTAATGATTGGAAAGATAAGATTTTTAAGGAAATTAATCTTAGAGTAAAGGAGTACAATGACGATATTGATGAGCAATGCAATGTTGAACAAATTGAATTTGAAAAAGGACAGAAACTTGAGGAAATTGAATCTATAGTTAAAATAAAGGGAAGAAACCCTAATGTAAACAAATTAATAATAGAAGAAGAACTACATAAACATGCCTTATCGCTTTTTTCTAAGGAATTTGATACAGACGTAAAAAGTGATTTTCTTAAAGAGAATCCAATAGAATATCAGTCTGTACCAAAGATAAAAAGAGTTTCAAGGGTCATGGATAGTAAATGTGTAATAGATGATTCGGAAGTGGATTGTCAGATACATCCAATTACAAACCTGGAAAGCGCAAAGAAAAAGGGGAAATTTGTTCAATTCTTTGAGCAAGCCTTTGAGTGGGACAAAATTTCCTACCTACTTTATCCCTATTTCTATGCAGATAAAAGTCGTTGGATGGATAATTATGATCATATCGACAATGAGCCAAAAGATCCAGTTTTCGTAGCATTTTTAAGGGCGGGGTATGCTAGGGTATTAGCACCAGTAAGGAATACTCACAGGGAAGCTGTCATGCACTTTTTATACACAAGAGAACCATGGAACGGGGGCAGCATCCCGGTAATTGGGGATGAAATGTACATCCCAATTTATGAGGAGCTTAGAAATCAAACCGATGAATATCATAGTGCCGTTCCTGAGGGTGATTCGTGGGAATATGTATTACCTACGTCCTTAGTTATGCTAGAGAATGGCTCTGAATTACCTGTATTTGATCAAAATTTTCCTAAAAAATAGTCTACAGTGAAGCCAGACGGGCATAGTAAAGTCGCGGAAGAGGCTGGTATATGGCGTTTTAAAATAGCACTAGAAAGCCCCCAGATGCCACAAAACACATATCCCTCCGGATTAGATGCTTTCTATCTGGGCAATTGGCTTGCTGATTTAAGCCAAGTTAAAGATCCTCATGGAATACTTGAAGCTGCAACAAAAAGGGGAAATACAACAATTAAAAAGGTTGTATCTGAAAATGTTTTAAAACTTAAGCCCCTTATTGAAGAATCTCTCGGGTCATTTATTATTGATTATATAAATGAGCTTCCAAAAGTTAGTAAGGAAAAAAAAGAGCTATGGACCTCAGAAACTCTGCGCTATTTAAAAATTGAAATAAAGGAACTATTCGATCTTGTTGAGGAGGAAATTGTCAATAAATTGGATCTATTTATCACAAGCAAGAAAATTAATGAATTCATTAAACACCTCATCCATTTCAAAGCATATGTGAAATTTGTTCGACCTGAAAATGGCAAGTCTAGAGAAAAAATACAATATGACATATTTAATAAAATATTTAATATTTATTTTACCCAATATTATCCACATGAGCATTTAGATCGCCCAGATTCTAAATTAACCTTAAAAGAACATTCAATTTCTACGCATACAGGCATTCACTATGCTGATAAGGTTGATGACGAAAGAGAAAACGTTTATAAGTATATTGTTGATGCCATTAAAGTAATTATTGGTCAGCTTCATGAATTAGATAAAGAGTGGGCAAAACCTCTATTTTCAGGCAAAGAAAGAATAGATTTTAGCAGTGAAGAATGGCAATTGGGTTTAAGTAAATTCGGTCACATTTTGCACCTTATAGAAGATTTTTTTGCTCATAGTAATTTTATTGAAATTGCGGTTTTGAATATAAATGCAAATGAAATTAGTGAGATGTTTTTAAATAATGCTTTACAAAACAAAGCAACTAGTAGAAACCAACTTTCAGATGAAGAAATAAAGAAAATTGAGTGGATTACAGATAATGTGCTAAAATTTAAAAAGCGGCTTGAAAAGTATCATGCACAAGAAACTCCTTTTCCCAATGGTCAAGATATCGAAGACAACATAGTTACTGGATATTTTGATGTCCAAGAAGCATTTCTAGCAATTTTCGATTCCATCTTAAATTTAATTGTTCCTAAATCCGACAATGATAAAACAGCTGTCGATAAAATATTTTCTGAATTTATGGATACAATGTTTGAAATTACCATCAAATTAATTAATGAATTTAAACCACCAGTGACAGTTGGGAGTAGTATTAAAATGGTAACTATATTTAGAAATGCCCTTCATGATGTAAAGGAAAATATAATCAATAGCCACTTGCATACAATTTCTACGCATTCAACTATCAAAAAAGATATAGGCAAGATTATTACTAGTTTATTTTCGGCAATGGATAGTTGCGGAGTTGTTTTTGTGAGGTTTATTAGGTTAATTAAAAATGTTCTTAGCAGGTTGTCTGATTTTGATTCAACTTTCGGTGTAATAACTAAGTCTATTGAAACACTTTTACAAAGTTATTCATTCTTAATTAATGCAACATTTGGTGTTTATAGAATTAGTAAGACTCTCAATTTTTCTGCAAGTAGTTTGATAGAAGTTGAAAGTATATCGAAAATTTTGTTTACAAGAATTAATAGCAATCGAATAGGTTCGCATTCACTATTATCAAAAGATATGCCTGATTCACCATTATATAAGGAGATGTTTAACTGTGCAAAGACGGTTCATTGGCATATTGTTGACGCAATGGTTAGATGGTCGGATGAGAAATGGATTAAAAGCACTCCAAAACAGGAATGGATTGATTGGGAAAAGCTAATATTTCATTTTTTAGGTCACCCTGGATTCCTAATTAAGGGAAATAAAGTCTTAAATAAAGAGGTAGTCGAAACGGCTCTACATTTGACAGACGGTACTGAAACCTTGGAAAGTATTTATTTGAATAATGTAACAGATAAAACGTATTTTTCCTTTGATACATTTCTCTTTTATAATAACATTCCAATTTCATATTTAGCTGATTTGCCTGGAGGAGTTCGAATTGACTATGCATTACTTAAGGCATATTTAAAATTTGTAGGAATGGCAGAAGAAGATTTAGATTCCAATTTGATTTTGAAGCCATCATTAAGAATTTTAATCCCTAATAGGACGGAAATTAAAGTTGTTTTGCCATCTGAAAGTGTTTGGTATGATGGCATTCTTAAGTTGAATTCAGTAGAATGGAAAAATTATTTTAACATCTATATTAAAGACAGAAAGAATTATTATGATAATCAATCAACTCTAAACAATTTGTATACTTATGAGTATATTGATACTAAAGAGATGAAGAATAAGATTATTAACTATAATAAATTAAGATTGAATCTTGAAAAAATATATAATCAAAAGTAATAGCATGCACCAATGGTAAGTGGCAACTTGACCTGACTGGGAACTTGACAGAATATTGTACGATAAAAAGCAAATCAGATACTAACGTCTTCACAAATAATAAGCATCCCTGACAAACTGAATTACAACCACCGTAACAAATTATTTCCTTCGTCTTCTTTGGCTACCGAAGCTATTTCGCATAGGCAAAACTCTCAGCCTTAGCCTTCCCCTCCCCCTACCACCTCACCTTCCTCGTCAAATACATAATCATCGCAATAATGACAAACAAAGCTAAACTTCCGGCCAACAATGCATAATCTTCAAGCTGCAAAATGATATAGATAAACCCAAATAAAGCCGTAAGCAAA
>Ga0154020_10010233_pt1 | contig 10738 bp, 8 predicted proteins | sample Klosneuvirus_201_FD_109709 | JGI IMG/M metagenome (GOLD analysis project Ga0154020, IMG submission 109709) | Active sludge microbial communities from wastewater, Klosterneuburg, Austria - Klosneuvirus_20160825_MG | ecosystem: Engineered > WWTP > Aerobic digester > Activated sludge | place...
CGGCCCCGGGGTCGCGCAGGGTGGCGTAGATCTGGCGCACGTCGGCGCGCACACGGTCCAGCGCCACCGTCAGCGTGACCTCGTCGGCGTAGCCCAGGCGGCGCGCCAGCACGGCGATGGCCTCGGCGCCGTCGGGCATGCGGTGGGTCTGCAGGCCACCCGCCATCTGCACGCGATGCTCCAGCTTGCGCAGGAAGACGTAGGCGCCGGTCAGCGCCCGATGCTCGCGCTCCGACACCAGGCCGGCGAACAGCAGGCGATCCAGCGCGCGCAGGGTGCCGCGCTGGCGCAGCTGCGGCCGCTTGCCGGCGTGCAGCATCTGCAGCGCCTGGGTGAAGAACTCGATCTCGCGGATGCCGCCGTCGCCCAGCTTGAGGTCGAAGCCCCGGGCCCGCGACCCGGCCTCGCCGCCGCCGCCGGTGAGCGCCCGCGCCGCCTCGCGCGCGCCGGCCTGGGCCGCGATCTCGCGCCGCATGCCGCGCACGTGGGTGATGACATCGACCGAGGTCGTGCGTGGAAACACGAACGGCTCCAGCACGCGCAGCACCTCGGCGCCCAGCGCCAGGTCGCCGGCGATGGGTCGCGCCTTGAGCCAGGCCTGGCGCTCCCACATGCGCCCGAAGGCCTCGTAGTAGCGCTCGGCCGCCTCCAGCGAGCAGCACAGCGGCCCCTGCGTGCCCTCGGGACGCAGGCGCAGATCGACGCGGAACACGAAGCCGTCCTCGGTGACATCGCCGATGCTGCGGGTGACGCGCTCGCTGAGGCGCCCGAAGTGTTCGCGCAAGGTGTCGGCCCCGGCGGCGCCGTCATCGGTCTCGTACAGGTACAGCACGTCGACGTCGGACGAGAAGTTGAGCTCCTCGCCGCCCAGCTTGCCCATGCCCATGACCACGAAGCGGCAGCGCCGCCCCGCCGCCGTCAGCGGCTGCGTGCGGCGCGCCAGGTCCTTGGCGTGCCACTCGACCGCAGCCTCGAAGGCCGCATCGGCCAGCGCCGCCAGCTCGCGCCCGACCTCGACCGGCGAGCCATAGCCGGCCTCGCGCGCCCCCAGGCGCAGATACTCGCGGATGCGAAAGCGCCGCAGCGCGACCGCCAGCCCGGCGGCGTCACGCGCGTCGCTGGTCGACTCCAGCAGGGCGTCGCGCAGCACTCCGGCCGGCTTCTCGCGACGCAGATAGGGATCCACCGCCAGCGACCCCAGCAGGCGCGGGTCGCGCACCAGCATGGCGGCCAGGTAGGGCGACTGCGCCAGCAGCGTGGCGCCCAGCGCGACCACCGCGTCCACGCTGTCGGCCGGCAGCGTCAGCTCGGCGCTGGCGCCGGCATCGACCAGCCGGCTGGCCCACACCCGCGCGGCCGGGTCGGGCCCCGCCGCCAGCGCCGCATCCAGCGGCCCGGCCAGCTTCGCAAACGGCAGACTCCCCGCCACGGCTCACCCTACCACGCACCTTCCGAGCAGGTTCCGCTACACTCCGCCCCCATGAGTGATCTCGCCGTCGTCATCCTGGCCGCCGGTCTCGGCACCCGCATGAAGAGCGACACCGCCAAGGTGCTGCACCGCGCCTGCGGGCGCGAGCTCATCGCCTGGCCGGTCGGCCTCGCGCGCGAGCTGGGCGCCGGCAAGGTGGTCGCCGTCCTCGGCCACCAGGCCGAGCGCGTCAAGCACGTGCTCGACGCCCGCTTCGGCGCCGGTGCGGTCGACATCGCCATCCAGGACAAGCAGCTGGGCACTGGCCACGCCGTGATGCAGGCGCTGCCCGCGCTGGGCGACTGGGCCGGCCCCATCCTCATCCTCTACGGTGACACCCCGCTGCTGGAGCGCAGCTGGCTCGACAAGCTGCTGGCGGCCTATCGCGACAGCGGCACCCTGGCGCTGGTCACCGTGAAGCTGGCCGATCCGACCGGCTATGGGCGCATCGTGCGCGACGCCGAGGGCAACCTCACCCGCATCGTGGAGCAGAAGGACGCCAGCCCCGCCGAGCGCCTGCTCACCGAGGGCAATGCCGGGATCTACTGCATCTCGGCGCCGTTCCTGCGCGAGGCGGTGGCACGCCTGGGCACCGACAACGCCCAGGGCGAGCTGTACCTGACCGACGTCGCCGCCGCCGCCGCCGCGCGCGGCCGCGTCGCCACCGTGGAGGCGCCGCCCGAGCAGGTCCTGGGCGTCAACGACCGCGCCGACCTGGCCACCGTCGAGGGGATCTTGCGCGGCCGCATCACCCGCACGCACGCCCGCGCCGGGGTCACCCTGCGCGATCCTGCCAGCACATACATCGACGCCGGCATCGAGATCGGCGCCGACAGCGAGCTCGGCCCCAACGTCGTGCTGCGCGGCAAGACCCGCATCGGCGCGCGCGTGCGCATCGACGCCGGCTGCGTGCTGGAGGACACCACGGTCGAGGACGGCGCCCACCTCAAGCCGTACACCATCGCCACCGACTCGAGCATCGGCGCCGCCGCCCAGGTCGGACCCTTCGCGCACCTGCGCCCGGGGTCGGTCCTCGAGGCCGACGCGCACATGGGTAACTTCGTCGAGACCAAGAAGACGCGCCTCGGCCGTGGCGCCAAGGCCAACCACCTGGCGTACCTCGGCGACGCCGACATCGGGCCCAAGGTCAACGTCGGCGCCGGGACGATCACGTGCAACTACGACGGCGTGAACAAGTTCAAGACCGTCATCGAAGAAGGCGCCTTCATCGGCTCGGACAGCCAGCTGGTCGCACCGGTCACGGTCGGCGCCGGCGCCTACGTGGGCGCCGGCAGCACCATCACCAAGGACGTCCCGGCGGGCGCCCTGGCGTTGACCCGGGTCGAGCAGAAGAACGTCGAGGGCTGGGCTGCCAAGAAGAAGGAGCGCCAGGCGGCCGCCAAGGCAGCGGCGGCAGCGGCCGCACGCAAGTAGCGTCCAGCCTCAGCGGATTTCCGTCCCCCGAAAACTCGAAAGGCCCAGCGCGAACTGGGCCTTCCGGGTGTCCTGCCGTCGGCGCGTCTAGCGGCCTTCGCGGTAGAACAGCGTGATGCTCATGCAGTGGAACTCGGAGTCCGAGCTCTGCGTGACGATCTTGTCGACCACCTCGCAGCCTGGATTGTTGCGTAGCCAGTTGGTCACGGCCTCGCCCAGCAACTCGCGCTCTTTCGCCTTGGTCGCCGAGAAAACCTTCACCCCGGTAAAGCCCATTGGAACCCTCCCCAAAGATTGCGTTCGAACAGCACTCCCTCGAACGACTCATAATCTGCCCGAAGCTCGTTTCCATGTCCATTAAAAATTTCCACGAATCCAATTTTTCGGTCGGGCGACCAAAGTTCCACCCCAGGGGGCACTGATCGCAGGTGCCAGGACCCGGAACTTATCAATTGACAAGGTGCGCCAAACCGCGTTAACACCCCGAAACATTCCGCAATTCTCGTCACCACCAATCAGGAGAAAAGCCATGTCGGTGCCTCAGCCCAAAGACGCCTCCGAGCTGTTCGACAAGCTGGTCCCGGAAGGTCTCGCCAAGTTCCCCGACAAGGCGAAGGCCGTCAACGCGATCTACAAGTTCGAGATCACCGGCGACGGCGGCGGCACCTGGACCGCCGATCTGACCTCCGATCCGCCCACCTGCGTGAAGGGTGAGGGCAAGGCTCCGCAGTGCACGATCAACGTCGCGCACGAGGACTTCAAGTCGATGCTGTCGAACCCGCAGATGGGCATGCAGCTCTACTTCCAGGGCAAGCTCAAGGTCACCGGCGATCCCATGCTGGCGACCAAGCTGCAGCAGTTCTTCCAGCTGGCCCAGGGCGCCTGAGCAGTCATTCACTTTGAGACACGGCGGGGCGCAAGCCTCGCCGTTGTCGTTTTCGGGAGGCGACATCCATGGCGGAGCCGATGCTGAAGGGGATCGTGGTGCTCGACCTGTCGCGGCTGCTACCGGGCCCGTTCTGCACCATGATCCTGAGCGACCTGGGCGCGACCGTGATCAAGGTGGAGGACACCGGCGCGGGCGACTACATGCGGCAGCTGCCGCCGGCGCGCAGCGAGCTCAACGGGCGCTTTGGCGCGGTCAACCGTGACAAGCGGTCGGTCGCGATCGATCTCAAGAACCCGGCCGGCCGCGCCGCCTTCCTGCGCATGGTCGCCAAGGCCGACGTGGTCATCGAGAGCTTCCGCCCCGGCGTGATGGACAAGCTGGGCGTCGGCTTCGCGGCGCTGCGTGAGGCCAACCCCGGCATCATCCTGCTGTCGATCAGCGGCTACGGCCAGACCGGGCCGTATCGCGAGCGCGCCGGCCACGACCTCAACTACATCGCGCTGGCGGGCGTGCTGACCATGGGCGGCGCCCGCGGCGGCGCCCCCGCGCTGCCCGGGATCCAGATCGCCGACTTCGCGGGCGGTGGCCTGTGGGGCGCGGTCGGCGTGCTGGCCGCGCTGGCGTCACGCGCGCGGGGCGACCGCGAGGCGCGCCACCTGGATCTGTCGATGACCGAGGGCGCCATGGCGCTGCTGGCGGCCGAGATCGGCAACTATGACGCCTCGGGCAAGCCGCCGCGCCGCAGCGAGGAGACCCTGAACGGCGGCCTGGCCTGCTACGGCGTGTTCGAGTGCAAGGACGGCAAGTGGTTCTCGGTCGGCGCGCTGGAGCCCAAGTTCTGGCTGGGCTTCAACGCCGCCATCGGCCGCGCCGGTGACATGAGTGAGATCCTGCGCGACGGGGCCGGCCAGGACGCCATCCGCGCCGAGATCGCCGCCATCCTGAAGACGCGCACGCGCGACGAGTGGACCACGCACTTCAAGGCCCACGACGTCTGCTGCGAGCCCATCCTCGAGGTCGAGGAGCTGACGTCGCACCCGCTACACGCGGCACGCGGCAACTTCTTCCAGCTCGGCGGCCGGCTGCAGACCCGGACCCCGTTCGGCGGCCCCGATGGCCACACCGAGCCGCCGCGCCACGGCCAGCACACCGCCGAGGTCCTCGCCGAGCTGGGCTTCAGCGCCGACGAGATCAGCGCGCTGCGCGCTGCGAAGGCGACCCTGTAGCCGCCGGCCGTCCCAGCGTCTGCTCCAGCCAGCCGCGCAACTCCGCGCTCAGATCGTCCACCGACTTGCCGGCTACCGGGATGGGCGCCCCGATGGTCACCGTCACGTGCTGCCCGACCACCGGACTCAGGCTGCCCAGCGGCAGCGCGTGGCGCGAGCCGTCGATGCACACCGGCAGGATGGGCACCCCGAGGTCGCGGGCCAGGATGAAGCCGCCCTTCTTGAAGGGCAGCAGGTTGTCGTCGGGGCTGCGGGTGCCCTCGGGAGCGATCCAGATGTTGACGCCGCGCTGGATGGCGCGCCCGGCCTCGCTGATGCTCTCGATGGCCTTGTGGCGCTGCTTGCGGTCGATGGGCACGAAGCCGGCATCGCGCATGGCGCGGCCCCAGATCGGGATCTTGAACAGCTCCTGCTTGGTCACCATGCGCACGGTGCCGCGCAGCGCCTGGTACAGCAGCGGGATGTCGTACAGGCTCTGGTGGTTCGACATGATGACGTAGGCGTGACCCCAGTCGACGGCGTCGGCCCCGCACACCTCGAGGTCGATCTCACCCTGCGCGACCAGGCGGCTCGACCAGTCGAGCAGGCGCTGGTTGCAGCGCTCGACGGTGACGCGCCCGAGCAGCCCATCGAGCACGGTCGGCACCGAGATGCGCAGCGTCTCCAGCATGCCGCGCAGGCCGAGGATGCGGCTGCCGCTCATGCCAGGTCGGCGCTGGCGGCGGCGCCGTCGTCGTGGCTGTGCACGTGGGGCAGCGTGGCCTCGACCCACTGCGCCACCAGCTTGTCGGACGCGCCCAGGCCGTGGCGTGTGGCCAGCGCCTCGATGGCCTCCTCGAAGGCCTCACAGGTCGGGTAGCGCTCGTCACGCTCGTAGGACAGCGCCTTCCACACCAGGTCGTCACAGCCGACCGGCAGGTCAGGGCGCAGCTTGCTGGGCAGGTCGAGGTGTGGCCAGCCCTCCTTGCCCAGGTGCACCAGGCGCATCAGGTCGAGGTTGATCTCCGACCCGGTCAGGAGCTCGTAGGCGATGGCGCCCACGCCATAGACGTCGGCGCGGCGATCGACGACCTCGCCCATGCGGTGCTCGGGCGCCATGTAGGCCGCGGTGCCCTTGACCTCGCCCATGGCGGTCTTGTGCACCTGCTGGTTGGCCTTGGCAATGCCGAAATCGGCGATCTTGACGGCGCCGTCCTTGGACAGCAGCACGTTGGCCGACTTGACGTCGCGGTGCACCAGCTCGAGCGGCCGGCCGTCGGCGTCCTTGGCGGTGTGCGCGGCGTGCAGGCCGTCGCAGACCTTGCGCAGGATGGTCAGCGCGACGCGCACCGGAACCTGCTGGTTGCGGTCGCGACAGGCCTGCAGCAGGCGCTCGAGATCGCGGCCCTGGATGTACTCCATGGCGATGTAGTAGTCGTCGCCGGCGCGGCCGAGGTCGCTGATCTGCACGATGTTGGGGTGGGTCAGGCGCGAGGCCAGGCGGGCCTCGTCGAGGAAGTGCTCGACCGCCTTCTGGCGCTGGGCCAGGTTCTTGTGCACGACCTTGAGCGCGAACAGCTTCTCGAAGCCGGCCTCGCCGGTGGCGCGCGCCAGGTAGACCTCGGCCATGCCGCCGGTGCCCAGCGAGCGCACCACGGTGTAGCGCCCGATGCGGTGCGGCGTGCCCGGGGTCGGATGCGCGCCCGTGCTGGGGGCGCCCATCTCGGTCGGCGCCACGGCGGACACCGTGCGCACCGGGATCAGCCGCACATCCTCGACGCGCGAGCTCTCGGCGCCGAACTGCGAGCCCAGCGGGATCGGGACCGGCAGCGGGGTGGCGCCGGCGAACTCGTCAGGGCCAGGGGAGCGCTTGGCGGCGGTGGCAGCGGGCGCCGGCGCAGCCGCTGCACGTCCGGCGGGATCCGACGCCGGCCTGGCCTTGGCGGTGACCTCGACGACCGGGACCTGCGCGGTGGCCGGTGCGGGCTTGCGACCGGCCAGCAGCGCCGCGAAGATGAGGCCGAGCAGCAGGCTGCCCGCGGCCGCGGCCAGCAGGGGGATGCGGTTGGGGGCGCGCGTCGGCAGCTCCGCGATGAGGCGGGCGTCCTTGACGATGTCACTGGCGACCGGCAGCGTCAGGGTCCGTGCACCGGCCGGGATGACCCGGCTGCCCATCGCCACCGGCTCACCCTCGGCCTCGAAGCGCGCGCCCACACCCAGCTCCTCCAGGCGCTTTTGTATTGACGCAGTGTCAACCTGCCAGGACACCGCGATGACCCCGCGCGCGATGGCGTCCTTGCGTGCGGTGTTGTCGACGTTCTCGACCTCCGACACCGCCAGGCCGCTGCCGGCGCGCAGGAGGTGGGTGCCCGGCGCATCCAGCGGCGGCGAGGCCGGGCCATCGGGGGGCAGCTTGAGCAGCGGCATGACGCGGCCGCCGACCTCGACCTGCGCGATCTCGATGGTCTCGCCAGGGCGGGTGCGGAACGACAGCTCGCGCGAGGCCATGTCCTGCACGGTCACCAGATCGCTGGCCACCGCGTCCTTGAGCACTTGCAGATCCGCCAGCGTGCTGGCCCGCGAGCGCAGCCCGGCGCGGGTCTCGCGCAGCTTGCCGTCCAGCTCGCGCGCGACCGCCTCCAGGGCGGGGCGGTTCTTGCCCTCGACCGGCTTCCGGGTGAAGGCCAGCGCCGCCAGCCCGGCGGCTCCGGCCAGCCCGACCACGGCGACGATGATGCTAGGGGCTCTGGCCACGCGGGGCTCCGAACTTGTCGGTGGAGCCGGCCGCGCCGGCCTCCAGCGACGCCGACACGTCGTTGGCGCCGGCCTTGATCACGATGTCCTGCGTGACCGGCGCCTTGCTGCGCTCGCTCCAGGCCTGCATCTTGTACTTGCCGGGCGTCAGGCTCTTGAAGCTGAACTTGCCGGTGGCGTCGGTGATGGCGTAGTGCGGCGCGGAGACCACGACGACCCAGGCCGACATGTTCGCGTGCAGGTTGCAGCCCAGGCGCACCACGCCCTCTTTTTCGAAGGTGATCTCGCGTGATTCGCCGTTCTTGTACAGGCCGAGGTCGAAGCGGCGCGGCTCCGACAGCGAAAAGACGTTGTGATAGAGGTTGTCGAAGTTCGGGAACGCGACAGTCGAGCCGACCGGCACCGCCAGGATGTGCGGCGCGAACTGGCGGCCGCGCTGCTCGACGATGCGCTGCTTGGGGCTGCGCTTCCTGGCCTTGCCAGAGGTCGGCGTCAGCGTGACCACGCCGAGCGACTCGCCGGCGCCCTTGCCCTCGAGCTTGATGCTGCCGGTCAGCGAGCCCTTCTGCGGCTTGGCCTCGGGTTCGTCGTCATCAGAGCCGCCGACCACCGCGGGCTGCGCCGGGGTGTCCATGGGCAGCTTCTTGAGCGGCGTGGTGATGCGCGGCGGGGCGCCCTCGCGGAACAGCGGCGCCAGGTCGGCCAGCGCGTCGGGCCCCACGATGTTCTCGGCGAAGCTGAAGAACTGCTCGGCCAGCGACTTCTGCCCCTTGGCCAGCGCGCTGGCGGCCTTGTCGAGGTTGCGCGCGGCCTCGCGCAGGAGCTCCGCCTTCTCGGCGGCGGGGCCGGTGGGCGCGGGCGGCGCCGGCACCGGGGTCGGCCTGGGCGCCGGCTTGGCCGGGGTCGCCGCGGGCTTGGCCGGGGGGGCCGCCTGCACCAGCCCGGTCAGCGTGCACAGGGCCAGCACGGTCATCAGGCGGCGCGAGGGGCTCATGGTCGTCGGCAAGCGTACTCCCGCGTGGGTAGGTGGAGCAAATGACGTTAAGCTGCAGGCGCATGAGAGCGATATGCGCCGCAGCCGCGATCTCGATCCTGTTCGGATGCAGTGATGGTGGGGGACGGGTTCGCCCCAAGGTGGTCCCGAGTGCTTCGCCTTCGCCCAGCACGGTGTCGGCGTCGGTGTCTCCGACGCCAGCGCCAGCGCCTGCACCGGCGCCCTTCCTGGAGCTGTCCGTCATCGGTACGTCCGACCTGCATGGCCGGATCACGACCTTGCCGCGGCTGGGGGGCTTCCTGACCCTGCTGCGCGCGGTGCGGCCGGTGCTGCTGGTCGATGGCGGCGACATGTTCCAGGGCACCCTGGAGTCCAACGGGGTCGAGGGCGAGGTCGTGGTCGCGGCCTATCGCGGCCTGGGCTACGACGCGGTCGCCATCGGCAATCACGAGTTCGACTATGGCCCGGTCGGCCCGGCGGCAGTGGCCAAGGCGGGGCAGGACGCGCAGGGGGCGCTGCGTGCGCGCGCCGCACAGGCCAAGGGGGCGTTCCCGTTCCTGTCGGCCAACCTGCGTGACGCCACGACCGGCGCGCTGCCGGCGTGGGACAACGTGGCGGCGACGCGGCTGGTGGAGCGCGGCGGCCTCCAGGTCGGCATTATCGGCCTCAGCACCGAGTCGACCCCGCGCACCACGATGGCGGCCAACTTCGCTGGGCTGGCGGTGGCGCCGCTGGCCGAGGTCATCACAACCGAGGCGGCCGCCCTGCGCACGCGCGGGGCCCAGGTGGTCGTGGTCACGGCGCACGCCGGCGGCAAGTGCGGCAAGCTGGACGCCACCGCGCCCGACGACCTGGGCAGCTGCGATGAGCGCGAGGAGATCTTCGAGGTCGCGCGCGCGCTGCCCGCGGGCGCGGTCGATGTCATCGTCGGCGGCCACACCCACCAGGGCGTCGCCCACCGCGTCAACGGCATCGCCATCGTGCAGTCGTTCGCCAACGGCAAGGCCTTCGGGCGCGTGGATCTGACCTGGGATCGTGCCGGCAAGCGGCTCAGCGCGGTGAAGATCTTCCCGCCCCAGTCGGTCGAGGACGACAGCTACCAGGGCCTGCAGGTGGTGCCCGAGGCCGCCATCGAGCAGCTCATCACGCCCGCGGTCGAGGCCGCCGCCGCGCGCCGAGGCGAGCCGCTGGGGGTCACCCTGGAGGGACCGCTGAAGCGCGACTATGACGCCGAGTCGGCGCTGGGCAACCTGATCGCGACCCTGATGCTGGAGGCCGGCGCCGACGCCGACATCGCGATCACCAACGGTGGCGGCCTGCGCGCCGATCTGCCGGCCGGGCCGCTGACCTATGGCGCGCTCTATGACGCGCAGCCATTCGACAACCGCTTCGCGCGCCTGACCATGACCGGGCGCCAGCTGCGTGCGCTGGTGAAGCGCAACCTCGGCAGCACGGGGGGCGTCCTGTCGCTGGCCGGGGTCACGGTGGAGGCGGTGTGCGTGCGGGCCAAGCTGGAGGTCACGCTGCTGCGCGCGGCGAAGGGCAAGAAGAAGGCGGCGCCGATCGCGGACGGCGACAGCTTGCAGATCCTGACCAGCGACTTCCTGGCCACCGGCGGCGACGACTTCGGCAAGGCCGACAAGGCCGTCATCGACGAGGCCGGCGAGCCGCTGCGCGAGGCGGTGGTGGCCCGGCTGCGGGCGCGCGGCGGGACGCTGCGCGCGAGCGAGTGGCTGGTGCCGCCGCGGATGGTGATGCCTGGCAAGCGGCCGGTGCGCTGCAAGAACTGAGGACGGAACGGACCGGAACGGACCGGACCGGACCGGAACGGAATAGGTCTCCTCGAAGCTGCGCTTCGAGGGGCCTAGTCGCAATGCCGGTCACTTAACGACCGGACGTTTGCGGGGGTAGTTGCTCATCTTGATCTTCACTGCGCGCGGGTAGCTTCGTTCTCGGCGCTCTGGAAGAACGAAGTGGCCGAGATCAGCGCGAAG
>Ga0154020_10010235_pt1 | contig 10737 bp, 10 predicted proteins | sample Klosneuvirus_201_FD_109709 | JGI IMG/M metagenome (GOLD analysis project Ga0154020, IMG submission 109709) | Active sludge microbial communities from wastewater, Klosterneuburg, Austria - Klosneuvirus_20160825_MG | ecosystem: Engineered > WWTP > Aerobic digester > Activated sludge | place...
GATGGTGCGTGAACCTGGGGCGGCGTTCATCCGCATTCGCGGATTCTCTTGCCCCAGGCTGATTTGTGCGAGCCTTTCAGGCTCAATCACAGCATCCATCAAATACAACTCGTTTGTGGTACGGGCTCGACCTCGCACTTCATTTCGCGCAGAACCAGGTTTACGACCTGGTGAAAAATGCTGAAACATGCAGTTCACCAATTGATGCTTCTCGCCGGGCACCGATTGCCGGCAGGGTTGATGTCTTTGGTTTCAGGCGTACAACTTGCTGCTCCCTGCTATCATCTGGTTTGCGATGGTCCACTGCCGCCGCATCTGCGACATCTCTACTCCTGCCGATCCACGAAGACGTTTGAAGCGGATCTGGATTTTCTGCTGAACTGGGGTGTGCCGCTCTCCCTGGACCAGTTGGAACGTATTTCCTGCCACGATAACAGAATGCCCACCCGCAGTTTCTTTCTTTCTTTCGATGATGGGTTGAAAGAAGTCGCCGAGATTGTTGCTCCGATTTGTCTTCGGAAGGGTGTTCCAATGACGATGTTTCTGAATTCGGCATTCCTCGACAACCAGGAACTCTGCTACCGCCACAAAGTCAGCCTGCTGATCGAACAACTGCCGCTCATGTCGCCAGCCACGGATCAAAAGATCCGCGAGGTCTTCGGATCGATGGGGACGATGCCTTCGGGGCGTCCGTTGCGGGAGTGGCTCTTACGTGTTTCCTGGCCACAACGTGCAGCCCTGGATGAGCTTGCGAATCTGCTGGGCGTCGATTTTGGGGCATTCTTAGTCACCCAACGGCCCTACCTGACAACTGAGCAGGTTGAAGCTCTCATCAAGAGTGGTTTCACCGTTGGCTCGCATAGTGTGGATCATCCGCTCTACAGCACACTGTCTCTGGAGGAACAGGTCAGGCAAACGGGGCAGTGCTGCGAATCGCTGAATCAACGATTTGGCGAGTTGAATCGTCCGTTTGCCTTTCCCTTCGTTTCCGACGGCGTTGACCGAGAGTTCTTTCGCCAAATCCTCGAACAACCGCTGGCAAGTCTGATTTTTTGCCTGGGATCCCATCCGCTGCCTGAAGACCGGCGCGTTATCAACCGCTTTGTTGTTGAAGACTGGCCTGATCAGTCGCTGGATCGCATTCTCCGGGACTATCAAACCGGAAACCTCCGTACGAAACTACGAAACGTGTTCTGTTGCTGATAAACCCTGAAAATGGTTCGGCATCGATCGCTTCTGTTGAAACGCGAATGCACTGTAGTCCTTGTCTAAGGCCAGCAGTTCTGGGTGCATTCTGCAAGTCCTTTCGATGAAAATACTGCACCTGATTTCCGAAGTTGGCGATGGCGGAGACTGGACTTTTCTGAAAAGTCTGGCGCAGTGTCAGGCCGAAAAACATAATGTACACATTTTTGGCCGATGGGTCAGTTACGTCTCTTCCCAATTTAGTGCTGATAATGTGCAGCTGCATGAGTTCCGGCGACGATCCCTGTCAAGGGCATTTATCGGCGAACTATTAGACTTTATGAATTGCGCACGGGGCGAATCCCAATTCACCGTCATCCACTGCCATTCGTTGCAGGCGCTTTTTGTGGCGACTGCGTTGAAAGTATTTCACAGGACCGCAATTGTCTTTACCATGCACTTGACGACGCCTCAGTCGAGGTTTAAGACATTTTTAAAGGGAATATTGCTGAAGTGTGCCAATATTGTTGTCGCCCCCAGTGTCGAGACTCAGGAAGTGCTGGCTCTTGGATACGGCATGAAGAGCGAAAATGTGTGTGTTATTGGTTGTGGCGTCTCGGAGGCTGCCTTTTACCCTGCTGACGACCTTACATGCATGGAGTCACGCCAGCGATTCGCTATCCGCACGGAAGGGACTTGCGTACTCGGTTTTGCAGGGAGGCTAAACCCGGAAAAGAGAGTTTCCTGGTTGATAGAGTATGTCGCACACGCTGTCCGGCGCGGTTTCGATGTCGTCGCAATGATAGCCGGGCGAGGCCCGGACGCAGATGCACTAAGATCGCTCGCTCTGCAAATGGACGGCGAGGAAAAACGTGTTGTTTTCTGTGGAAAGGTTGCGGACATGCGGGAATTCTATATTAGTTGCGATGTCGTTGTGCTTCCATCACTGCACGAGACCTTTGGGTTAAGTACTGCGGAGGCGATGATGTGCGGGGTGCCAATCGTTCGAAGCTGTACTGAGGGATATCAGGCACAAGTTATTGAGGGAAAGACGGGTTTTGGCTTCAATACTGACAACAAAGACAACTTCTTTCGGAAGCTAGACCAGCTTGTGGAGGACAGGTGTTTGCGAGAGGGTATGCGTGCAAATGCTGCGGCCCACGCACTAAAGAGTCTTACGCTGACGTCTTGCGTGAATCGTTACGACGAGGTGTATAAGCGGGCAATGTGTGTAAAGTGATGTGGGAAATGTTTTGTCGCCGAGACTTGGAAGTGACGGAAGGTGTCCGGTGTCTCTGAATCTGAAGCAAAGAGTTAAATACTGGTTGCCCATTGTCTATGTTGTGTACAGTAAGTATCATCGCTGGAGGCTTCAGCGAGCGTCGATGAGCACGGTGTTTACCCGGATTTATCGCAGGAACGGATGGAGTGGTGTACACTCGATCTCGGGGCCAGGATCGGAGGAGGATCAGACAAGAATGCTCATTCCTCAATTGGAAGTGCTTATTCGTGATTTGGGAATTGGTTCGATTCTCGACATGCCATGCGGTGATTTTAATTGGATGAAAGATGTCGATTTGCGCGGTGTGGATTACATCGGTGCGGATATTGTTAAGGCTCTCGTCGCCGCTACTTCGTCCAGGTATTCAGGAGCGGGACGGAGATTCGAGTGCTTGAATATTTTGGATGACAGGTTGCCCGATGCAGACATGGTCATTTCCCGCGATTGCCTTGTCCATTTTTCGAACCATGATGTGTTCCTGGCACTTGGGAACATCTGTGAGGGTAGTTCGAAGTATCTGCTGACAACAACATTTCCTGATCGGCCAAACAGTGTCGATATTCTTACGGGCGAATGGCGTCCTATAAATCTTCAGGCCGCACCATTTTCGTTTCCGGACCCGGAGCATCTGATAGTCGAAGGTTGCACGGAGAGTGGCGATTGTCAGCAAAAATCGCTGGGATTGTGGCGAGTTGACGTGGTCCGGGAAGTGTTGCTACATTCTTATCGTTGATGCCCAACATGGCTTCGTCACATCCGCTCGTTTCCGTTCTTGTCCCGTGCTTCAATGCCGCACCGTGGCTCAGGCAATGTCTGGAGAGCTGCCTTTCTCAAACATACCCGAATGTTGAGGTTCTGGTTATCGATGATGGTTCGACGGATCACAGCGTTGGAATTCTGAGAGAGTATTCCGACCGCATCCAGTTTAAGAGTGTGCCCAACGGAGGTGCCTGCGCCGCTAGAAACTTGTTGCTTCAGTGGGCGCGAGGGGAATGGGTGCAGTATCTGGACGCTGATGACTATTTGCTCGACCACAAGATCGAAATGCAAGTGAGCGCTGTCAGAAATTCCGCAGACGCCGTCGATATTGTGTACTCGCCTCTGCTGATTCTCAATGAGAATGATGAGAATCCGACTCTGGCTCCTGTCAAAGTGGATCCCAATGGTGACCCGTTTTACCACTACTTCTGCTGGGGGCCTTTTTCTTCAACCGGAATTCTCTGTCGGCGGTCTGTGCTGTTACAGATCGGGGGCTGGAAAGACGACCAGCCCTGTTGTCAGGAACATGAAATGATCCTGCGTCTGCTGATCGGGGGCTTTCGGTTTCAGTTTGTTGATCAGGCGGCAGTTGTTTACCGCTTTCACGCTGTCGAAAGTATTTCGCGAAAGGATCCGCTGAGGACGATGCAGTTTCGAGCGTCGTTTTGTGACGAGTTACAGCAATATCTTCAGAATCAAGATGCCTATACAGATCGGCACGCAGTTGCGCAGGCGTCAGGCCGCATTGGCATGGCACGCTCCGCTTTTCCGCATGACCCGGTTTTCGCCTGCCGCCTGGCGGAACAGGCAACCCGGGGTGGGTTTCTGAATATACCGCCGACGCCAGCGACCGCGTTGCTGTATCGCATGGTGTATCGCCTGATCGGTTTTCAGCGAACGGAGAAACTGGCCGCGTTCATCCGACAATCGCGTGCAGTGGCGAAAGTCCATTTTAGCCGTTCAATTCAAGACGCAAATCATTGATCGGATGCTGATGCGTTTCAATGAAGTTGCGTCGCTTGATTCCGGAAGCCTCGGCAGCGGCGGGCCATGGCCAGAATGACTGCGCCATTCTTTTCCGTGCTGATTCCGACCTACAATCGGGTAGCAACCATTGCTGAAACACTGGACAGTGTTGCTGCACAGGAATTTCGTGATTTTGAGTGTATCGTCGTGGATGATGGGTCAATTGACGCCACTTGCTCGATTGTCGAGCGTTACGATTTTGTCAAACTAATTCGTCAGCGGAATTCTGGTCCCGGGACGGCTCGTAATCGTGGTGTTCAGCAAGCAACCGGTCGGTATATTGCGTTCCTTGATAGTGATGATTTATGGTTTCCGTGGTCGTTGCGAAGTTACCGGGACGCGATTGAGGCGTGCGGTTGTCCTGCCTTTCTTGCCGGAGCGCCCTTACGTTTTCAAGGGCCTCAAGACGTCAGCAACGTGCGTACCAGTCCGCTGGTTTACCGTCCCTTTGCCGACTATCTAAGCAGCGGTGAGGAATGGCTTTGGTACGGTGTTTCCTCGTTTGTAATCCGGCGTGATGCGTTTCTGGAAGCAGGTGGATTTGCTGAAGGACGCATCAACGGTGAAGATGCCGAATTGGCAATGCGTTTGGGGACTGCGTCTGGATTCGTGCATCTCGAAAGTCCGCCTTCGTTTGCCTATCGAGTGCATGCGGGCAATGTGACTCTGGATCGAAGAAAATCGGAACAGGGATTGGCGTTGCTAGTGGAGGGTGAGCGGACTAATTGTTTTCCGGGCGGAAGGCAGAGATTGCGTGAACGGGCTGCGATTATTTCTCGCCATATTCGCCCGTTTGCGATCGAGTCGGCTCGCTGCGGCGATTTCTTGACGGCCTTTCGTTATTACAGGGCCGTGTTTGGAGAAGCCTTGGCAAGCCGCCGCTTCCGATTTTTAATGGGGCTTCCCATTTTGGCGGCGCAGGGACTTATCAGGAAGACTGCTTCCCGGCTCCGTCGGGGCCAATCGTCGCGATGATGATCCGCGCATGGAATGGGGGCATTCGCAGGCTGCGGGCAATTTGGCTGCGGTGGCACGGTGTTCGGTGCAGCGGGTCTGTTTGGCTGCAGGCAATTGAGATTCCACGCAATCATTTTGATGTGGAACTTCAGGACGGAGTGGCCCTGGATCGGAGTGTCACGCTGCTGGCGACCGGCCCTCAAAAATCCTGGTGTCGCATCGTCATAGGTCGTAGTACTTACATCAATCGGTTTACGATGATCGACGCATCGGACAGCATTCGAATCGGCGCAAACTGCATGATTGGCCCGTTCTGCTACATCACTGATCATGACCATGGAACGATTGCCGGGATTCCAGTGAACCAGCAGGCACTGATCGGTGAGCCGGTGGTGATTGAAGACGATGTCTGGATTGGTGCTCACGTGACAGTCTTGAAAGGCATTCGAATCGGTACCGGGGCTGTGGTCGGTGCCGGTGCCGTGGTGACACGTGATGTCCTGCCCAATACGATCGTGGCCGGTGTGCCCGCTCGGGTCATTGCCTCTCGTGCAGCGGCGAGGCAAATGTAGTTAATGAGCATTACAGCACCCGTCACGGTTGTGATCCCGACGTATCGGCGCGAAGATAGGCTGAGAAAAACACTTCAGTATATATTGGCTTGTCGGCCCGCACCGGGAGAGATTCTGGTGCATGCCGATTTCGGGGACGTAGCGACGGGGCACATGCTGTCGCTAGAGTTTCCCGGTGTCCGCTGCATCAACAGCGATGTGCGTTTAGGACCAGGTGGCGGGCGCAACCGACTGATCTTCGCAGCTAGACATGAAATTGTTGTGAGTCTTGACGACGATTCATGGCCGGTTGACAAAGACTTCTTTGGCAAGGCCAGTGAGTTATTCTCTGGCCAGCCGAAGTTGGGAGTTGTGGCCTGTGAAATTCATGAGGCGGATGACCGATCGATAGTGATACGGGAGGCACCGCGCGACCTTTCCCTGCAGATGGATCATTGCTTTGTCGGATGTGGAGCGGTCATTCGTCGGAGGGCATTTCTGGATACTCGCGGATACATTCCACTTCAGCATGCTTACGGCATGGAAGAAGCAGACCTGGCCCTGCAACTACTCGATCTGAATTATCAGATCGCCTTTTGTCCAGGCTTGGTGGTGTATCACGATTGCGATCGTGGTGGCCATCATGCCAATCCGCAGATCAACGCAGCGCAGATAAGGAACACAGGACTGCTTGCATTCTTGAGATACCCAATGGTCTATTGGCCGCTGGGGCTGCTGCAGGTACTTAATCGCGTGTGGTTTTCCCTAAATCAGAGGCGTTACTGCGGTATTCTTTCCGGTATTTCATCCATTCCGATGGCCTGTTGGCGTTACCGCGATCAGCGAAGTATTGTGCGGTCTGCGACATTGCGAGCAACTCGCAAGGGACGAGTGAGCGAGAGATGCTAGTGCTCTGCCAGTCGTGCATTGAAGGGTGGCCGGGGTTGGAGAGCGATAGCTCGAAACCCCGGGGTTTCCTTCGCTCCGCTCAGTCCAACCCCGGCCACCCAATCCATCATTCCAAGTATGACAGAGCACTAGATGCAAGACGCGAATTCCCTCGTTTTGATTGCTTGAGTCGTTATGGATAGACTAAATCCGCTCTCTGCGTTCCCTGCCTACATGGCGCTCGGCATTCTGGCAATGATCATTGCTTATGATTGTCGGCGGGATATTCGGCAGCTCGTCTCTGCTCGCAATGTCTTCCTGCTGACGATCGCTGCGTGGTTCTTGCTGGAGGCGTGTCTGTTACCAGATGATTTGTATCGGTACACACAATTCGAACATCTGCTGGGGCTGATGGCTGTCGCCGTTTGTGTCACCGGATTCCTGGCAGGCTACACCGGGTCACGGGGCGGTGCCTTTGACGGCATGTTTCGAAAGCTCGTCGCAGTCGATCGTCCTCGAGTGATCTGGGGCGTCTTTTTGTTTGCCGTGTTCGCAGGTTTTTTGCCTCTGCTGCTGATTGCGAAGGGGAATGTCTTGCTGATACTCGAGGATGCCTTTGTTTCCAAAGCACGGTGGTCCAGCATCTTTCAGAGGGGTCGTTTTGGCGGGGCAAGGGATGCGTTGCTGGAACTGCAGATGTTCTTGCGGGCTGCTCTTCCGATTGGGGCTGCGATTCTTGTGCAGCGGAAGCAGTCCACTTTACGAAAGGCTTTCGTTGCTCTTTTCTTCATCTACATGACGGTCCGGGCTTTGAATGATGGAACCCGGTCGAAGGTTGTCGAGGTCGTTCTGCCTTTGGCGGCCGCAGTCTATTGGCGATTCTCACCTGCGCTCAAACGCCGGGCTCTATTCTTTGGGCTGCCTCTTTTGTTGGGTCTCGGCATGCTTTGGTCCGCCGCCTCCGTGTTGGGAAGAAATCAGGGCCGAATGGATTGGGAAGGAGCCATGAACGCCGATTATATCGGATTCGAAATGTTTCGCGAACTGCTGTATCTGCAAAGCGTGATTCCCAATCGCGCGCCATTTCAATTGGGCAATACTTACTACGTCCAACTGGTCAATCCGATTCCCCGCTTCCTCTGGCCCGACAAACCCATTGGCGATGCTGGTTTGCAGCTTGCCGGCCTGCAGGATACGGTGGCTCACGGTGCGGATTTGACGATTGCGCCGGGGTTGGTAGGTGAAATGTACTGGAACGGTGGCTGGCCGGGCATTTTCATTCTCAGCCTGCTGCTTGGGTATCTGGCTAAGTCCTGGGACCGAGTACGTCAGCTTGCTCAGCAATCGATTTTGGCTTTTACCGTCTTTGCGGCAGGGTTGGCCATTATCTTTGTCTCCGGACGAGCTTTTTCGATGAGCACCACTTATGGAATGCTGGCATTATATGTCATTATGATTTTCTTTTCGCGGAAATCCCGGCGTCGCGCTGCCAGGCCCGCACCGCGACAGCCGACGTCTGATCTGCAGTTAGCCTCAACGGCCAACTCAAGACAACCACTGCCTTTGGACCAACGAAATTCTTAGCGATTTTGAATAATGCCCCGCTTCGTTGCTGGGTTAGAACGATTTTGTGTTCTTCGCGAAATGAAGTGCGCGGTCGGGCTCGTGCCACAAACGAGTTGTATTTGATTGAGCCTGAAAGGCTCGCACAAGTCAGCCTGGGGCAAGAGAATCCGCGAATGCGGATGAACGCCGCCCCAGGTTGACGTACCAGGTTGACGTACCATGCGGACACGAACCCTGAAAGGGTTCCACAATGGTATTTTGTGTAGCCCTTTCAGGGCAAAACGCATTGTTGCCGACAAAACCTGGGGCGTTGCCCCAGGCTGACATGTTGTGGCCCGTTGGGCCGAATCGCACTCCAATCAAATCCCAGCATTGAAGCGGGCTGTTGATTTTGAAGAGATGTTTGGACATCTTGAGATCTGCCGGAGCCTTTCGGTCAGATGGCTCAAAGCCCGTGGCGCTCAGATAATAGAACAATTGTGCTTAAGGCGAGCGGCAGGAAAGGATTTACCATCGGCGAGTCTTAAGGCCTTGCTTCCCCGTGCGCTTGATCCACGCCAAAGGAAGCAGATCTGAGGACAGATCTGCCTACGTAGTCCGACCTGTCTCAGGTCGGATTCCCTGGGCGACGCGATATCTCTGGTAATCCTCTTTCTTCCGCTCGCCTAATTGTTCTCGAACTTCCGGTGAAACAATTGAGACAACTGTTCTACACGGTCGAATTGCGGCGATTTCTTGTTGTGAACTATGCGGATTTAAAAATCCGCATTTGAGGATGAACGACTGTCTCCATTTTTCTGTGCATGGGTTCTGCTGATCGTCGTTTGTTACTCGGTCGCCCGAGACTGTGCCTTAGACTTCCAACGCTTGTTGTCAGCGCGCAATGTGTTCTTGCTGACAATCATGGGGTGGTATCTGGCAGAAGCAATCCTGTGCCCGGTTGCGATCCGAAGTTACTCAAGTCGTGAGTACCTGGTAGCGCTCGGCAGTGTTGCGTTCTGTTTCCTGTCGTTCGAGTGCGGTTATCGCTTCCTGGAACGCCGGAGCAAGCCGAATCCGGACAGTGGTTTCTTTTCCGGACTGGCAAATTCCGATGTTGTCTGGCAGAGCCTGCTTGTTTGCTCATTGATCGGATTCCTGCCGTTGCTCGTCGTCAGTAAGGGTGACCTGTGGCTGATTCTTGTGGATGCCTTCGAGTTTCGTCCGCGTTGGAGCAGTGTCTTTCAGCGAGGGCGTTATGGCGACGCACGTGACGCGCTGCTGGAGTTACAAATGTTTCTGCGGGCGGCAACTCCGCTGGCGGCTGCGATCCTCATTGGTCGATCATCGACTTGGCTGCGGCGAATGTTCTCGGCGGGGTTGCTTGCGTATTTAATCGCCCGAGCATTTCACGACGGTTCGCGGCTGAAGCTTGTTGAAGTCCTGCTTCCCGTTGCGGCTGCCACGTACTGGGTCTGTGCGGTCACCGTAAGGCGCAAGCTGGTTGTCTGGATGCTTCCGATGGCGCTGATCATTGGATTCTTATGGTCTGCTGCCGCAGTGCAGGGGCGAGATGCAGGACGGTTTCGCTGGTCGGATGCGTTCACGGCCCAGTATACGGGATTCGAGATGTTTCGCGAACTCTTGTTCCTGCAACGGGAAGTACGGGCACACAGTCCGTGGCAATGGGGCTACACATACTATGTCCAGGCCGTAAACCCTGTGCCCCGTATTCTTTGGCCCGGTAAGCCGGTGGGAGATGCAGGACTGCAGTTGGCCCACCTTCAGAAAGCTGTGGTGAATGGTGAGCCAATGCTGACGATCGCTCCTGGAGTGATTGGCGAGATGTACTGGAATTTTGGGATAACAGGAATTGTCGTATTGTCGGCGTTGTTCGGTGTGGCCTGTTGCTGGTGGGACAGACTGCGAGTCCTGGGAAACCAATCGCTGCCGATTTTCGCGGTTTTTTCCTCGGGACTATTCATCATATTTGCCACGGGCCGTTCGGTGAATCTGTCGAATCTTTATGGCCTGGTGGCTTTGTGGGGCACCATTCATTTGGTTTGTCGCGTGTCGTCGATGCGGCGTGAGGTGTCTTGAGACAACGTTTGTCACGGCAGGTGCGCAGCAAATAGATCAATGTTATACTTCACGCGGTCTGAATTAATGTCCTTGTTCCGAGGCTCCAGCCTCGGAACACGCTGCTCCGGAGGCTCCTGCCTCCCGGGATTCTCGCTGGAGGCAGGAGCCTCCAGTACGTTGCGTTCCAGGGCTGGAGCCTTGGAACCTTGGAACGAGGATTGACAGCCTCATTCCTGACCGTGTGAAGTATATGACGGAATGATGGTTCTTCGCGAAATGAAGTGCGCGGTCGGCCCCATACCACAAACGAGTTGTATTTGATGGATGCTGTGATTGAGCCTGAAAGACTCGCACAAATCAGCCTGGGGCAAGAGAATCCGCGAATGCGGATGAACGCCGCCCCAGGTTCACGCACCATCCGAACACGAACCCTGAAAGGGTTCCACAATGCGGTTCTGTGTA
>Ga0154020_10010236_pt1 | contig 10737 bp, 8 predicted proteins | sample Klosneuvirus_201_FD_109709 | JGI IMG/M metagenome (GOLD analysis project Ga0154020, IMG submission 109709) | Active sludge microbial communities from wastewater, Klosterneuburg, Austria - Klosneuvirus_20160825_MG | ecosystem: Engineered > WWTP > Aerobic digester > Activated sludge | place...
GTCGACGTGAAGGGGGTGAAGGTGTCGCCGCGCGACGTTGCGGTCGCGGTCATGGGGCCCCGCCTCACGAAGAAGAAGCCCGACCTGGTCGCTCTGCGCGTGACCGTGAGCGGGACCAAGGGGGGATCGCCGGTGACGATCGCCTGGAACCTCGTGGATCGTTTCGACGAGCAGCACGGGATTTCGGCGATGATGCGCACCACAGGCTACTCGCTGGCCATCACGGGGCTCTTCCAGGGGCGCGGGCGCATCGCCACCGGCGTCCACACCCCGGACGAGAGCATGCCGGCCGCCGACTACATCGCCGAGCTGCGCAAGCGCGGCGTGCAGATCGAGGAGACGCGCTCCTAGCGGTGTGCCACGGCGCCGCTTGCGGCGCCGGCAGGACCTGGAACGACGACGCCCCGCGGAAGCCGATGCTCCGCGGGGCGTGTTGCGTACGAGGCGTTAGGCTGATGGGGGAGCGCTACCGGCTCCACCCGGCCAGTGTGGCGCCCATGGCGTCGATCGTCTCGCGGGCATGCCAGCGGTCGCGCCCGTTGTACAGGAACGAGAATGCGAGCAGCTCGCCGTTCTGCGCCGTCACGTAGCCACCAAGGGCGATGACTTCGTTGGTCGTCCCGGTCTTGGCGTGCAGGTTCCCTGAGGCCGGCGTGGCTGTCATGCGACGGCGCAGCATCTCGGACTGTCCGGCGACCGGGAGCGACTGGTGGAACTCGCGTCCCCAGGTGGCGCGATTGGCGTAACCGAGCAGCTGGACCAGCGCGCGCGGCGTGATGCGGTCGAGCGTCGAAAGTCCGCTCCCATCGGCCGCGTTCACCGCGTCGCCACGCGCCCCGACCCGCAGGGTGAGGAAGTCCCGCATGAGGACATTGGCCCGCTCGGCCGACCCGACACCGTCGGGCGATCCGGGACGCGCCGCGCCGCGTAGCAGGAGCTCGGCGATGTGGTTCACGCTTTCGCGGTTCATGTCGTTCGCCAGCGCCCAGAGCGGCGGCGAGCGAAACATGGCGATGCGCGTCGCGCTGGCCGGCGTCTCGCCCAGGCGAAGGGCTCCGTCGACCTCGATCCCCTCGCGCTCGAGTGCCTTGCGGAAGGCGCCGGTCGTGAAGATCGCCGGGTCATCGACGACGACCTGGTAGACCTTGGGTTCGGAGCGCGACCCGATGGTTCCGCGCGCGATGATCGTCCCGTCCGGGGTACGCGAAACGACGAGTCGACCGGTGCGCCCGCCAGACGTCCGCGTATTGTTGACGACCTTGTAGGCGACCGTGGCCGGCTGCAATGTCACGACACCGGCTCCGCCCGACTTCCCCGGGGCGATGACGACGTTGAGCAGGTTCTCGTTGAGCGACAGCGACGACACGCGCGAGGCATAGGAGTCGTCGAGGTAGCGCGAGAGCCACCCGTCGGGGATGCGCTTGGCGTCGAAGGCGCCGGCATCGCCGACGATGTCGCCGCTCACACGCTTGATTCCCGCGTCGGCGACGAGGCGAGCGAGGGCGCGCATCGGTGCGTCGGGCCCTCCCGGCATGTAGCGCGGCGACATCGAGGGGTCACCGCCCCCCTTGAGATACAGCGACCCACGCAGCGATCCGTCGGCATCGACCGTCCCGTCGCGCAGGATGTCGGTCGTGAGCTGGTGGTTCGGTCCCAGGCGCTCGAAGGCGAGCGCGGTGGTGAAGAGCTTGAACGTCGACGCCGGGAGCATCGGGGCATCGGCGCGATAGGAGAAGAGCGTGTCGCCGCGCGAGAGTGACGAGACGACAACCCCCCACACCCCGTTTGTGGTCCGGGCGCCGAGCAGGGTCTGCAGGTCGGCGGCCAGGGCGATCTCTCCACGCGGCGTCGTGTGCCGGAGGACCGGGACGGCCTTCGTCACGCGACGCGCGGACTTGCCGCTCCGACTGGTGCGGCGGCGTGCCGCGCTCGTTCGCGCCGACGCGGACGTGCGTCGCTTGGCCGCAGTCGACTGCTTGGCCGCGGACGACCGCTTGGGTTTGGTCCCCTTGGCGGCGGTCGCGCTGGGCTTCTTCGTGGCGGCGCGCTTGGCAGCGCCCGTGGCGGAGCGCGCGGTCGCGCTCTCACCAGCGGCGATCACCGCGCCGCCTGACGAGTGCCTCGTCTGTCCCGGGGTGCGGGCGGCGAGTGGGGCCGGGGAGAAGGCCAGCGCGGCGGCCAGCGTCGCGGCACCCCCCAACGAGGCGAAGCGCGCCGTGCGAAGGGCGATGCCAGCGAGGCGTGCGATGCCAGCGAAGCGTGCGATGCCAGCGAAGCGTGCGATGCCAGCGAAGCGTGCGAAGGGGCGCGTGCTCATGTCGTCGAGAGCCTCTCCCGCTCCGCGCGGTCGCTGCGCGAAGCCCGTCAGACCTTGAAGAAAATTCGCTTCCGGTGCAGCGCCCCGAGGATCCCAGCCCACAGGAGGACGAAGGTGACTGCGAACAGCAACGACGCGTTGCGTGGCGCGAGCCACGGCGCGTAGAACGTTTCGTAGATCACTCGCTGGATTGGAGCCTGCTCACCATCATGGGGCACGGTGATGACCGAATATATCAGGCGGGCCATCATTCCCGAACCCACAAAGGCAATCATCGGGTTCGTGCCGAACCATGTAAAGGGGCGTGTCCACCACGTTAGGCCTAACACATCGATCACCCAGGTGCACGTGGCCAATGCCACGGCGCCCATCCCGGCGGTGAACAGCACGTAAGAGCTGGTCCAGAGGCTCTTGTTGATGGGGAACGACCAGTGCCACATCAGCCCGGCCACCATGCATAACGACCCCACCGCGAACATCCCCACCAGTCGCTCCTGCAGCGGTTTCCCAGACGCGAGCCACCGTCCCGTGATCACGCCGAGGATCACCGTGCCGATCGCCGGGACCGTGGAGAGGAGCCCCTCCGGGTCCCAGGTCTTCGCCGACCGCCAGACGTGCGAGCCGAAGACCGCACGATCGATGTAGGCCGCCAGCGACGCCGATGGGTCGTCGAGCAGCAGCGCGCCGATCCCACGACCGGGGACCGGGATGAGCGTCATCGCAAACCAGTAGCCGAACAGGAGCACGGCGACCAGCAGGACCTGGCTCTTGAGGGAGCTGCGCAGGGTCAGGAGCCCGCCGCACAGGTACGCGACCCCGATGCGCTGCAGCACTCCTGGGAAGCGCATTCCGGTGATCCGGGTCAGCGGGAAGAAGGGGAAGGCGGCGAGCAGCAGCCCGAAGAGGATGATCAAGAGCCCCCGCTTCACGATCTGCCGCACGATCGCCCCTTCATCGTCACCGCGCGCGCGCCGCGCCTCGAGCGAGAGGTGCGTCGTGATACCGACGATGAAGAGGAAGAAGGGGAAGATCAGGTCGGTCGGCGTCCACCCGTGCCAGGGCGCGTGCCCCAGCGGCGGATAGATGGCCCCCCAGCTCCCGGGATTGTTCACCAGCAGCATCCCGGCGACCGTCATGCCGCGGAAGACATCCAGCGACAGGAGGCGTTCGCGCGCGGGAAAACGACCAGCGGAAGGCGCCGGTGCGAGTGGCTCTGCTTCGGTAGAGGACGCGGGTGCCGATGGTGGGCGAGATGTCGTACTCGAGCCCGGTGGAACGGTTGCCGTCATGACGCGTGAAGCCAGCTCGGCCAGAAAGAAAGTCGCAGGAACGTCCCCGGATACTATCGCCTCGCAGCGGATGAACTGCTACCCTGAAGGGCCGCCCGCGGCTCAGCTGGCTCGAACACCGCCACGCTCCAGCGCTCCGACCGCGCCCAACGCCATCGCACCGGCACCTGCACGAACGGGTGGGAGGCGGCCCCCCGGCAAGGCGAAGCGAAAAGTCGCACCCGCAAGCAGCGTATCGGCCAGCCTGTGTCGCCCGGCGCACCGAGCGGGGAAGGAGACCCACCGCGCTGGGCGACGCGGAGAACACCCGGGTTCGTTCGTCTCGTCGTCGACCGTCAGGAGGAGGACACATGGAGCAGGGACGTGTACGTCGCGAGGGCATCGTTGTGGGGATGCTCGGCGCCACCGCAGTAGTCGTCTGGTTCTTCATCGCCGACGTCATCGCCGGACACCTCCTCTTCACTCCCTACGCGTTAGGGTCGGTGCTGCAGGGATTCTTCGGCGTCGAGACACCGGCCTCGATCCCGGCGACGATCCTCATGTACACGATCTTTCACTACCTGTCGTTCATCGCGGTCGGCCTGGTCTTCTCGGCGATCTTCAATGCCGCCGAGCGTGAACCGTCGATCCTGGCTGGCTTCGCGATCCTCTTCGTGGCCCTGGAGATCGGCTGCCTGGGGCTCACGGTGATGGTGCAGGAGTCGTCGGCGCTGCGGCAGATCGCGTGGTACCAGATCGGCGCGGCGAACCTGGTGGCCTCGGTTGCCATGGGGACGTACCTCGTCCGTCGCCACCGCCACGTCATCAGCCGCGTGGCGCTCTCGCTCAGCGGAGTCTGAGTCGGCCCGCGCCCCCTCCTCGCGAGCGGGCGCGATGAACTATCGAAGAACCAAGGGTGTGGTGCGACCAACGAAAGCGGGCGGCTCCGGTGAGGAGCCGCCCGCTTGTGTCTTGCCCTACCGAACTTCTGCGCCTCAGCCGCCGCCGGCGATGCGGATCGCGATCTTCGAAAAGAGGAAGAGCAACCCGAGCAGCGTGAGGATGGCCACCACCAGCGGCCCGGTGAACAGGGCGCGGAACAGCTTGTGGTCATACTTGAGGTGCATGTAGTACATGACGACGATCGCGAACTTGATCGCGGACATGATCAGCAGCCCCGGGACAAAGGCCTTCGATTGCACCAGTTCCGGGATGTAATAGACCCAGACCTCGACGACCGTGATGAGGAAAAGGATCAGCGCGACCCACTTGTACTCCTTCCACGTCGGGTGGTAGTGCTCGGCGTGTGCGTTGTCGTGCGCCATGAGGGGCCTCAGTCCGGAATGAGGTAGAGGAGGGTGAAGATCGCGATCCAGACGACGTCGACGAAGTGCCAGTAGAGCGCGGCGATATCGACGGCGAGGGCGTCAGACGGCTGCAGCCCTCGCTTGTAGTCGATGGCGAGGAGCGATCCCAGCCAGATCACCCCGGCGGTCACGTGTGCGCCGTGAAAGCCGGTGAGGGTGAAGAACGACGAGCCGAAGAGATTGCGACGGATCGTCAGCCCTTCGTGCACGAACGAGGTGAACTCATAGGCCTGGAAGCCGAGGAAGCCGGCGCCGAGCAGGCAGGTCATCCACAGCCAGAGCTTGGACGACGTGAGCATCTTGTCCCACGCGCCGGCCCCCGGGGGGAGCGGCTTGCCGCGGTTCTCGACCGCGGACAGGGCCAGCACCATCGCCAGCGACGACATGAGCAGGACGAAGGTCGACGCCGAGGTGACCGGGATATTGAGGATCGCCGGGAAGACCTTGCCTGACGAGGGATCGGTCCACGCGTGGTGCGGGAACGGACCGACGATGCTCTTCCCCTTGTAGATCAGGTAGGTGGAGATGAGCGAGGCGAACAGCATGCACTCCGACCCGATGAACGCCCAGATGGCGATCTTCCGGTTGTCGAGACCGGTGGTCGTGTAGTGGTGGCCGTGGCCGTTGGCTGCTTCTGCGCTATGAGACATTGAGAGAGAGCGGAAGACGGGAAGACGGGAAGACGAGAGGACGAGTGACCGCAGGCAGCGTCGCGGGCTCTCCCAGCTAGTGGTGTTCCTCCAGCGGCGTGGTCAGCCAGGCGTAAAGGAAGCCGATCCACATGGCCGCCCCGCCGAGCATGAGCACGAAGGCCGGGATCATCATTCCCTTGGGGAGGAAGAGGAGCCCGGAGAACATCACGATGATGCCTAACGCCACGAAGAACGGCTTGATGGTGGAGGAGGGCATGGGGATGCCGAGCTCCTTCGCCGTGCGCGTTTCCGTCTCGATGTGCATGGGCGCCATGTCGTGCTCGCCCGTCTGCTGGCTCGCCTCGGTCCAGCCGGTGGTGGTGTGCGGGATCTCGGATGTGCGCTCCGGGTGGGTCAGGTCCCACAGCGGGTAGCGCGACGACACCATCGGGATCTTGGCGAAATTGTACTCGGGGGGCGGCGACGGGATCGACCACTCCAGCGTCGGCGCATCCCACGGGTTGGGCCCGCACGGCTCACCCGACGTCTTTGACGAGAAGAAGTTGTAGATGAAGATCAACGTGGCCGGCGCAAGGAGGAATGCGCCGATCGTCGACATCATGTTGAACAGCTCCCACCCCTGCCCGGCATCGTACGTGTAGATGCGGCGCGGCATCCCCAGCATCCCCGAGAAGTGCATGGGGAAGAAGGTGAGGTTCATGGCGATGAGGTTGAGCCAGAAGTGCCAAGTGCCCAACGTCTCGTTCATCTTGCGGCCGTACATCTTGGGGAAATAGTGATAGATCCCCGCGAAGATCCCCATGATCGCCCCGCCAAACAGCACGTAGTGGAAGTGGGCGACAATGTAGTACGTGTCGGTCTGCTGCAGGTCGGACGGCGGCGAGGCGTGCGTGATCCCCGAGATGCCGCCGATGGTGAACATGGCGATGAGGCCGATGGCGAACTTCATCGCCGCGGTGAAGCGGACCGATCCTCCCCACATGGTGAAGATCCAGTTGAAGATCTTCACGCCGGTCGGGATGGCGATGAGCATGGTGGTGAGTCCGAAGACCGTATCGGCGATCGGGCCCATCCCCACCGAGAACATGTGATGCGCCCAGACGCCGAAGCCAAGGAAGCCGATGAGGATCCCGGAGTAGGCCATCACGGGGTAACCGAAGAGCGGCTTCTTGGAGTTGGTCGGGAGCACCTCGCTCACCAAGCCGAAGGCCGGGAGGATGAGGATGTAGACCTCGGGGTGGCCAAAGATCCAGAACAGGTGCTGCCAGAGCAGCGGGTCGGCGCCGGCCGAGACCTGGTAGAACGTCGTACCGAAGAAGCGGTCGAACTGCAGGAAGACGAGGGCGATCGTGACGACCGGGAACGACAGGATGATCAGGAACTGGGTGACGAACGACATCCACGTGAACATCGGCATGCGCATCAGGTTCATCCCCGGCGCGCGCATGTTGATGACGGTGGTTGCGAAGTTGAACGAGGCGGCCAGCGACGAGATGCCGAGGATCTGGATGCCGAGGACCCAGAAATCCATGTTGGGGCCCGGCGAGTAGGTGCGCCCGGAGAGCGGGGCGTAGCCGAACCAGCCACCGTCAGGGGCAACCCAGAAGAAGATCGGCAGCGTGATGAACACACCGCCCAGCAGGAAGATCCAGTAGCTGAAGGCATTGAGGCGCGGGAAGGCGACGTCGCGCGCGCCGATCTGCAGCGGGATGAGATAGTTGAAGAAGGCGGCCGACAGCGGCATCACGGCCAGGAAGACCATGGTGGTGCCGTGCATCGTGAACAGCTGGTTGAACTGGTCCGCCGTGAGGACGGAGCCGTTCGGGCGCATCAGCTGCCAGCGCATCAGGATGGCCTCGAGCCCGCCGAGCACGAAGAAGAACAGGGACGTGTGCAGGTACAACGTCCCGATCACCTTGTGGTCGGTGGTCGTGAGCCAACTCATCAGCTTCGAGCGCGACGGCGTCGCACTGGCGGCGTAGGTCGGACTTGCGGCGACAGTAGCCATTCTTTGAGAAGACGAGAGGACGAGAAGACGAGAGGACGAGATGGGCTACTTCAGGCTCAGCAGATAGGCGGTGATGTCGGCGATCTGGTCATCGGTCAATCCGCCGGCCTGCACCGTCAGGTTCATGATGGGGTCGTGCTCGCCCTTGCCTAACGTCTGCATCAACGAGCCGGGCTTCATGGCGCGCGCGTTCTTGATCCAGTGGGCCAGGTGCTTCGGGTCGTTCGGGAAGAGGCCCCCGGCGATCGTGTAGCGCGACCCGATGTGCGTGAGGTCGGGGCCGACGATGCCGAGCGAGCTCGGGTTGCCGCGAATCTTGTGGCACCCGATGCACGCCGAGCGCGAGTAGGTCGTGAAGCCGCGCTGCGCGTCGCCAGCCGCAATCGCCGCGTCGGCAATCGTCAGCCCCGCGGGAATCGGCGTCTGCGGCATCACGTGCGGTGGGATCTTGTCCTTCGGGAACTGCCAAGGCGTAGTTGCGGCTGCCGGAGCGGACGGCGCCGGCTGCGGGGCCGCGCCCTGTGGCGCGGGGTTGCTCGCCGGACGCACCAGCGGCGCGGCGGTGTCGGCCGCCGGCACTGGCGGCGGGAAGACCGCGTTGGCCGCGTTGTGCTTCGCCCAGGTGTCGAAGTCGGCCGGCGCCACCGTGAACACGCGGAACTTCATGTTCGCGTGACTGGCCCCGCAGTACTCGTTGCAACTGCCATTGAACGCCGCTTCGCCCGTCGAGTCCGGCGTGAACCACAGATAGTTCGTCTTGTTCGAGATCAGGTCACGCTTGCCGGCCAGCGCCGGGATCCAGAACGAGTGCAGCACGTCAGCGGTGCGCAGCGCAAAGTTCACCGGGCGTCCGTGCGGGATGTACAGCTCGTTCGCCGTCGTCACCCCATACTCGGGATACCGGAACTCCCACCACCACTGGTGTCCGATCACCTCCACCTGCAGCGACTCGGCCGGGGCCTGCGCCTGCGTCCGGAAGATCGTGCGCACCGTCGGTACGGCGATGAAGACGAGAATCAGCGCAGGTGCAAGCGTCCACGTGATCTCCATCAGCGTGTTACCGTGCACGTGACGGGGCTCGGGGCCCCCGGGGCGGCGCCGGTATTTGATGATCGTAAGGACGAGAATCACTTCCACGATCACGAAGACCACTGTTCCCCAGAACATCATTCTGTTCCAGAGGGCGGTGACGTCGCGGTTGTTGTCCGTCGTGGGGAGGAACGTCGAGTTTGGATAGTTGCCGCCGGAGCAGGCGGCCAACACCAAAAGGGTCACAGCGGCCAACATCACCGCGGCCCCCCGACGCGTGCGGAGTTTCCGGAGCATTCGGATGGGAATGTGGGGCGAATGACACGAGCCCTACCCGGATGGGTGGGGTGTGGAGTCCGGACAAGCTACCGGCCTTACAGAGGCGTCGCAAGAAGCCGTACAGCTCCGGGAGTATTTGCCCCACAACGAGTTAACGTGTTCTAGCCATTCGACTCGTCGGTCCGAATCCGCGTCCGAAAATCAGGGAAAAGGGCTCGACCTTTTCCCCCCGGTCTCTGTTCGGTCCATACGCACGACCGTATGCGCGTCCCTGCGGGTCCTCGCGCCCCCCGCGACGGCCCTCCCCCCGCTACTGCCCCCCCGGCGGGGCGTCATCCTTGGGCTCCGCAATCGCGTGCTTCTCCTTGGTCTTGGTGACCGCGATCTCGAGCTGCGCCCGGATCTGGCCCACGTTCTCTCGGAGGGCGCGCACCTTCATCTGATCGCTCCCGCCGCGGGAGGAGATGAGCAGGAACGAGGTCACCACGTCGGCGATGACACCGAACTGCGGCTTGAGCAACCCCACGAGCGGCGTCCCCGCCCGCATGAGCTGCTGGCGGAACCCCCCGGTATCAGTCTGGGTCTTGACCGCCATGGCGTACCGCTCGACGATCCCGTGGAGGCGCTGCAGCTGCCCCATCGCGTCGTCGAGCGTCTGGAGCTTGATCTGCCCCGCGCCATCCAGCTGGACTGCCACGGCCTCCCCTCAGGTCCCGATCATCGCGGCCGGGTTGAGCACCTCGTCCAGCTTCTCGCGCGTCATGAGGCCGCGCGCCTGCACGATGTCATAGACCCCGCGCCCACTCTCCAGCGCCTCTTTCGCGATCTCCGTCGCCACCGCGTACCCCAGCACCGGGACCAGGGCAGTCACGATCCCGATCGACTCCTCCACGAAGCGCTTCATCCGGTCGGGATTGGCGGTGATCCCCTCGACGCACCGGCTCCGTAGCACCTCGCAGGCGTTGCGCAGCGAGTCGATTCCGCGCAGCAGGCGATAGGCGATCACCGGCTCGAAGGCGTTGAGTTGCAGCTGACCGGCCTCGGCGGCCATCGTCACCGTCATGTCGCCGCCGATGATCTCGAAGCACACCTGGTTCACCACTTCGGGGATGACCGGATTCACCTTCCCCGGCATGATCGACGAGCCAGGCTGCATCGGCGGAAGGTTGATCTCCCCGAAGCCCGTCCGCGGCCCCGAGCTCAGGAGGCGCAGGTCGTTGCAGATCTTGGAGAGCTTGGTGGCGCAGCGCTTGAGGACTCCCGAGAGCTGCACGAAGGCCCCCGTGTCCGACGTTGCCTCCACCAGATCCGGGGCAGTGATCAGCTCCAGCCCCGTCACGTCGGACAGGTGCTTCCGCACCGACTCGGTGTAGCCGGCTGGGGCGGTGATCCCCGTCCCGATCGCCGTGGCGCCCATGCTGATCTCGCGAATGAGCGAGAGCGACTCACCCAATCGGTCCACGTCCTCGAGGATCGTGTGGCCGAAGGCGCTGAACTCCTGCCCGAGCGTCATCGGGACGGCGTCCTGCATCTGCGTGCGTCCCATCTTGAGGAAAGGGGCGAACTCGCTCCCCTTGGCCTTGAAAGCCAGCGCCAGCGTCCGCATCGACTCGCGCAGCTTCTCGATCTCCCCGTGCAGCGCCAGACGCACCGCGGTCGGATAGACGTCGTTGGTCGACTGCGAGAGGTTGACGTGCGAGTTGGGGTGCAGGCGATCGTAGTCGCCGCGCTTGGCGCCCAGCAGTTCGAGCGCCCGATTGGCGATGACCTCGTTCGCGTTCATGTTGGTCGAGGTCCCGGCCCCACCCTGGATCAC
>Ga0154020_10010237_pt1 | contig 10737 bp, 8 predicted proteins | sample Klosneuvirus_201_FD_109709 | JGI IMG/M metagenome (GOLD analysis project Ga0154020, IMG submission 109709) | Active sludge microbial communities from wastewater, Klosterneuburg, Austria - Klosneuvirus_20160825_MG | ecosystem: Engineered > WWTP > Aerobic digester > Activated sludge | place...
AAATTTTTGTTTTTCTTTTTCCCGTGCCCGGCGGATAGAGGCCATACTACGCACCCGGACTTTTTCTTCTTCATCCAGCGCTTGGTCAATCGTAATTTTCCCGCTACGCCATTTTGACGGGGTGCTTTTCTTTAATTCGCTGATCGGTGCTGCTGGTACTGATTTCCCTGGTTTACGCGCAGAAGAAAAGCCATCTTCCGCTTCCCGCTCATCCCCATATCCGCTTTTGGTGGAAGACGGCAATCTACCAGAATGCTTGGCTTTTTCTTTAGGTTTCTTCGTATCATCATCCGCAACCTCAGCAACTTTGGCAGCTATCCCATAAGCCCTTCCAGGGCTTTCTTCTGCTGCAGTTAATAAGGTTTTCTTACCCTCTTCTCCGTCAGAATTTTTGGATGGAGCAACTTTTGGTTTACCCGTATCCACAGCGGCCGGATCTTGTTGAATATCTAATGCTGTATTTTTAGAAACAGCGGACCTTAACGCATCTAGGGCCTTTTGTTCTTCTATCTGTTTTAATTCACTTTCGCGCAGGCGCTGTTGTTCGATTGCCCGCTTTTCTTCTTCTTTTCTAGCTTCTTCTATCACCTTATTACGGATAGCCCGTTCTTCCACCGTTAAATGGCTTGACCATTCGGCAGACAACATTTGCTCTGGACTTCGGGATTTCGTTTCATCTGCAGGACCAGGCGAATCAGCATTATAAACACGCTTGCGTTTTACCTCAACCGTTACGGTCTTGCTTCGGCCATGAGAAAAGCTTTGCCGGACCTGTCCAACATCGATGGTTTTCTTTAGCTCAAGCTTTCCTCCTAAAGAAAGACCCAATGTTTTTTTAGCGGCTGATGGCTCATTAATATCGGTCATGTATCTTTAAAAACCTTATTTGGATTAACCTAAGTCTGTTTCAATTTTACGACGATTTCAGATTGTTGCCCACAACCTTTGGCATGGAACGAGCCGACATAATCATCTGATCTGCAGTCTCTGCTGAAAGGTCATAGCCTCGCAATAAACCATCTTGGGTATTAGTCAATTCATCCCTCGATAAATCTGCAAAATCCTGTAATGTTTTGACTCCCTGCTCTCCCAAAGCAACCAGCATTTCAGGGGTTAATTGGGCAATTGTGGATAATTTCTCCTCAACTCCTAAATCTCGCCAGCGTTCCACTTGCTGCTGTTTTTTAGCCTCAATGTAATTTTTTGCTCTTTCTTGCAATTGCAAGGCTACATCCCGGTCAAAACCCTCAATTTTTTCCAGTTCGTCAACCCCAACGAATGCAATTTCTTCGATTTTGGTAAACCCTTCCGTAATTAAAAGCTGGGCAATCACTTCATCGATATCCAAGGCCTCAATGAAAACCTGGGAAACATTTTTAAATTCTTGCGCCCGACGCTCCGATTCTTCAGCCTCCGTCAAAATATCGATTTCCCAGCCAGTTAATTCACTGGCCAGCCTGACATTCTGGCCCTTGCGGCCAATAGCTAGGCTGAGTTGATCATCCGGGACCACAACCTCGATCCTTTTCGTTTCTTCATCCAAAACAACTTTGGTTACCTCAGCTGGCGCCAAGGCATTCACCACAAAAGTCGCCTGGTCAGATGCCCAGGGAACAATATCCACCTTCTCGCCTTGCAGCTCACTCACAATCGCCTGAACCCGACTGCCGCGAATACCGACACAAGCACCTACCGGATCGATGTTAGTATCCCTTGAATAAACCGCGAGTTTAGCCCGGCTACCAGGGTCACGCGCCACTGCCTTGATTTCGATAATTTTATTATATATTTCAGGTACTTCCTGGGTAAACAGCTTAGCCATAAACTCGGGGCTGGTACGGGATAAGATAATTTGCGATCCCTTGCTATCCGGACGTACATCTAAAATAAGCGCCCGCACCCGGTCGCCGGGGCGGAAAGTTTCGCGCGGCAACATTAAATCCCGGCGCATCACAGCCTCAGCTTTGCCCAATTCAACAGTGACATTGCCGAATTCAACCCGCCTGACCACGCCGTTGATAATTTCGCCTTTGCGGTCTTTATATTCTTCATATTCATGTTGACGTTCCACTTCGCGCACCTTTTGCACGATCACCTGTTTGGCGGTTTGGGCGGCAATACGACCTAAATCAATGGGTGGCAACTCCTCCATGACAAAATCACCCACTTTAATATCCGGCTGACGACTTTTGGCTTCCTTGAAGGAAATTTGTGTTACTTCATTCTCAACATGATCAGCCACCAGCAAATAACGGAATAATTTGACCTCACCCGTACGGCGGTCGATTTTTGTGCGGATATCATGGTCATGCCCATATTTAGCCTTGCCGGCCTTTTGGATTGCCATTTCCATCGCCGTTAAAATATCTTCCCGGCTAATATTTTTTTCACGCGCCACCGCATCAGCTACCTGCAGCAATTCATGACGCTGAATGTTTGAAATTGTCGCCATATTTCTATATCCTACACATTATATTATTTATTCGGTTTGGATGGTTGTTTTGTCTTTGGATTATTTTTCAAACCCGGCTTAGGCGGCTTGCCAAGCAATTTCTTTTCAATCTGCAAATGCGCCTGGCGGATAGATTGGTAAGGCAACTCCACCGGCTGTGCTTCATTTTCTACCTGCAATAAAATATCGTCCCCTTTAACACCTAAAATTTTTCCCTGCCATCTTTTAGGTTTCTCGCCCAGCCCTTCTGTTTCCAACCAAACGTCTTGATCCGCAAACCGCTGAAAATCCTGTTTTTTGACCAAGGGGCGGTCAATCCCAGGTGAACCCACTTCCAAGCTGTACGCATGGGAGATCGGATCACTGACATCTAAAATGGTTGAGATTAACCTAGTTAAGCTAACGCAATCCTTCATGGTTAATGGTTCCAAATTTTGATGTTCCACCATAACCTGCAGAACAGCTAAACGACCTTGCTGCCACTTGATTTGGATTAGCTCATAGCCTCTCTGGTTTAAAGAAGGCTCTAATAATTGTTGAATAGGTTCGATATTCTTCATTTCCGCCTGAAGATTAAATAAATTCCTCAGTAGCTTATCAGCTAAATATGTTAAAACACGCCCCTAACAAAAAAGGCGGGCCATAAGCCCACCCTTGAATATTAAGGATGATTGATATGTGAGCACTACCATAATTTAATCGCCTTGGCAAGAAATTATTTTTTACCGTTTTTTAATAAAATAACCGGTTAGAATTTAAGTTCTTTGGCGAAGAACCCATGAGGCAGAATAAGCATTTATGCAGAGATACCCATTAGATCAGGAGACTTCATGAATAGGATACCGAACCTATAATCCTAACAAACATGTTAATGAAAATTACCCTTACGCAAATTTATGCTGATGCTACTGCTTGATGGCGATTGGTTCGGCAAGAACAGAAGGAATAGTTGCTTTCTTGGATAAACGGGCTGTTAAGGGCGGAATAATATAAAAAATCACGGCGACTGAGGAAACCGCCCCTCGACGGATGAGCCAACCTAAAACGCCTATAACGGCTGATGATGATGTTTTTTCGGTACCTTTTTGGTAATGGTCAATGTCAAGCCTGAAATGGTAATAGCCATGCCAACGATCCCCAACCAACCCAGATTTTCCCCCAAAATAATATAGGCATAAACCGTTGCCAACGGCGGTGTGACATAAAATAATACCGCAACTGAAGCCGCAGGGGCGTTATAAATCAACCAGGTAAGCAAAGTGATGGCAATGCCCGATAACACGACTGACATCCAAAATAGGGAAAAAACAAACTCTCCCGACCATTCAACCGGTCTTTCCTGCATCCAATAAACCCAAGGCCATATGACCAAGGATGCCGCAACCAACTGGATGACTTGTCCAGACCTTAAATCAATATTCCGGCAAAAACGTTTTTGGTATAAAGTCCCCAAAGTGATACCCAACAAAGCAAAAACTGCCAACGCAATCCCTTGAAAAGACACAATGGCTGCTTGTAGCCTAGGTTCAACAATAATAAAAATGCCTAAAAACCCAACCAGGAGGCCAATCCACTGTCGTTGGGTGGTTTTTTCACCCAACATGGGGCCTGCCAAAACACTGGTAACGAGGGGTTGTAGGCCTGCAATAATCGCCACTATCCCCACCGGCACTTCTTGGGCAACCGCAGACCAGGAAGCACCCAAATAAACAGCATGGGTTAAAACACCGGCAACGGCCAAATGCCAGATAGTTTTAAGCTGCCGTGGCCAGCGGGCTTTCATGACCAAGGCAAAAATTCCCATAATCACAATGGCAATTCCCATCCGTATTAAAATAAAGGTAAACGGACCTGCATAGCGCAAGCCAATTTTGGCAACGATAAACCCCGTGCTCCATAACAGAACAAATAGAATGGAAAAAAATAAGTGCTGCTTTTTGATAGAAGCATCCGCAGGAGATTGACTACTGGACATCCGTATTCTTTCTAGCCAATATGGCGTATAATTAGTTTTTTTGGCAAAATTGCTCGTCTGCCTTTTTCAGTAAGGAACCCCTTATATCTCATAGTTCAAAATTATGGGGATAGGATTAAAGACAACAAATTGGCTGAAACCTTTAAAAATGAAAAAGGGGTTCATATCCGTGTCTAGTCCTAAGCGCATCCTATGGCGGGTTTCTTACGGTATCCTTATGCTGCCATTAATTTGCTGCACCGCATATATAGCATATTGGTGTATTGCTGCAAGCCTGATTGAAAAATATTGGCCAAAATTGCAGCCGCTTTTGCAAGCGAACGGATTCAAAGCGATAATGCCCCCCACTATCACGGTGAAGGGGTTTCCTTATAGTTTCACGATGGTGATACCAGATATCAATATTGCTTATTTTGATACCCCCAATCCATGGTCTTTGAAGGCCGACAGCATCAAGTTAATTGCGACCGCCTGGCGCCCAATCGATGTCAAATTAATCATCCGAAATGCCCGGCAAGAAATAACCGTGAATGGGCAACGCTCGCTGGTTTCCGCCAATGCCACTATTTTCAGCTATTTGGGATTTGACGGTAAATTAAAAAGTGCTGAAATCCATGCAACCGATATTGCCCTTAGTGCCCAAGCCGGTCAAGCAACGCCTTCCGTAACCATTAAAGAGGGACAAATTATCCTAACCCATTTTCCTAACCAGCCTGAATGGCTTGTTATTAGCCAGTTTCAAGTGATTAGCTTACCGGGGGTTTCCACCCCTTTCCTATCTGGCCCTATCCCCATTGTCATTTTATACGCTTCGGCCAAAGGCCCATGGCAGGGGAAAAATTTCTTGGAAAAATTGGTAAATTGGCAAAAATCCGCAGGAAAAATACTGATAGAAAACTTACTTGTCCTGACGCAGAAATGGAGCGTGGTGGCCAATCAAGTGGCCATTCAGTTGGATGAACAATTACAACCGCAAAGCGACGTTTATTTCCAGTTATATGGATATGATAATTTACTGCAAAGCTTTTTCCAAGTTGGTTCTTGGGATGAAGAAACGCAAAACAGGATCCAAGATACCAGCGAGCTTTTGGCAGCAGCCCAGGGCAATTTAGACAATAGTTTCATCGCCGTTAAGCTATCGATTGAAAACCAAATAATCAGCTGGGGACCCATTACTTTGTATCACTTGCAAAGGATTGATTGGTTTTATTTCCTAAGCCTCTTCCCCACAAAGATATTTTTGTAAAAACAGACCTTTCTGATCGCCCATATGGTCATAGGCCCCTATCTTTAACCCTGCCTTTAAAAGACAGGGGCCATTTATGTATTCCTCAGCTGACGCGGAAATTTTGGAACTGCCAGGGGTCGTTTAGATTTAAACCCTTTTCCCGGAATAAACGGTAATGCCCCTGCAGCGGTGTCCAATCTGTCCACACCCCCACTATTTTACCCAAATATGGCCGGCATATTTCGATGATTTCCTGATAATCCAAATGTTCCGGTTCTAATAAACCCAGTTCCGGATTCTTAATCAACCACATCGCCCCTGCCATCACTGGCGCGGCAATTTGCAAAGAGGTGGCACTGAATTTACCTTTTAACATTTGGCGTGCGGTCTGATGATCTAGAATGGAGCCAAACCACAAGCCGCCATGATCCCCGAGTAGCAAGGCGCCTAATTCATCCCCACCCTCGATAATTTCCTCATTTAACAAACGCTTATTAGGTTGCAATGTCCAGCTATCGCGCATGGCTACTTCACGCATACTGAGAACCGCATCGTTGCAGGGATGATACGCATAATATACCGTAGGCCGGTACATCACTTTTTTCCCCTGCTTTAAAGTTAAATATTCACTCAGGCTGATAGCTTCGCCATGGGTAATACAATAGGCTTTCATGGGCCCACTGACCGGTGTCCATGAATTCACTTGGGTAATCAGTCCTGGCTGCCCCAAATAAATGGATGAACGTGATCCGACTCGATGATGAAACCCATCTTTTGGCATTTTCTTTTCATGTGTTCCCCAACCCATCTCAGCCGGTTGCATGCCTTCGCTGTAAAAGCCATCAATACTCCAAGTGTTCACAAACTCACCCGGGCGTTTAGGGCGATTGGCAATTTGGGTGTCATGCTCCGCCACCTGGATCACCTTAACCCCTAATTGCTGGGCTAAAGCAGCCCATGCTTGCTGGGTTTTTGGCTGATCCTTAAAGGCCTTTAGTTTTCTGCTGGCAATTTCAAGTAACCCAGCTTTAGCAAAATGGCTGATAAGCCCCGGATTAGCCCCATGGGTTAAAAGGGCGCTCATCGCCGGTTTACGCCATTTCTTTGCCCGCTGGATCGCCTCATAACGCAAATAATAGTTGCTGCGTTTGCTCACGGGGATTTTGGGGTTATCATAATACCCATCCCAAGGCTCAATGCAGGTATCTAAATATAATACCCGGTGTTTTTGGCACCAATCCATTAAATCGACAGAGCTGACATCCACGCTTAAGTTTAGCATAATATCGCCGCCGCCCACACGGTCATCAAGAACTTTATCCAGATTTTCCCGGTACAAAGGATTAACCAGATATTGAACGCCGCGCTGGACGTAAGGGGCGATGATATGGCTTTGGTCTTGCCCGTCAATAATGATGATGTTGCTTAAAGGCATATCAAAATTTTCTGCTATCATAGCCAAAGTACAGCGGCCAACGGACCCATATCCAATCATTATAATCCGGCCGTTAAAATTAAACTTAGATGTCATGATGAATGTCTCCCATTGTTTAGGAAAGTGTCAATAATAAGTAAAAGTGGTAAATGCAAGGAAAGAAGCACCCCTGGGTAAGGGGCATCCCGCCTATCCGTTGATAAGAAAAGCAATTGAGGAAGTTTTCTTATGAACCGTGTCCGGGATTACCCGGCCGATTGTCGAAGATGTTGATGGCGGCTTTGGTAGTCTTTTAGTTTTTGGACGACTGTTTTCATTTCCTCAGCCGTGCCGATGGTAATCCGCAAACAGTCCTGTAAGCCGTAAGCATCAAGGGGGCGGATAATAATGCCTTGCTGGTTTAAGTAGTTTTTGACGTCAAGGGCTTTTTGATTTCCGAGTTGCCTTTGTTGCGGTTGCTCCCCCTCCGAAAAACGTACCAACACAAAATTACCGGCGCTTGGCAATACCTGCAAACCCATCTCCAGCATGTGCTTGCGGAACCAAGGCAAATATTGCCGGTTGTGCTGACGCGCGCGCTCCACATGCGCTTCATCCTCCAAGGCGGCACAAGCTGCAGACTGGGCGGGGGCAGACAAGGTGAAAGGCCCACGGATACGATTAATAATGTCAATGACAGAGGGATGGGCATAAGCCCAGCCAACTCGTAAGGCCGCCAACGCATAAATCTTTGAAAAAGTCCGCAAGACAATGACGTTTTCGCTGTTGCTGGCTAATTGATAGCCCGCCTCATAGGTCTTATCATCCACATAATCCGCATAGGCTGCGTCCAACACCAATAACACATAGGGAGGCAATCCTTGATGCAGGCGACGGATATCGCTGGCTGCTAACATACTGCCGGTGGGGTTATTGGGATTGGCCAAGAAAACAATTTTGGTACGCGCATTCACAGCGGCCAAGATGTCATCCACTTGGGCCGTGAAATTTCTCTCAGGTATCATCACGGGTTTGGCGCCCACGCTGATGATGGTGATGGCATATTTCATAAAACCATATTGGCTGTAAATAACTTCATCCCCAGGGCCCGCATATCCTTGCGCAATTAATTCAATTAATTCATCGGAACCGGCGCTGCAAACAATCCTGTGCACATCCAATTGAAATTTTTTGGCAAGGGTTTCACGTAATAAGCGGGCAGATGGATCCGGATACCGATGTAACTGAGACGCAACCTTAGAAAAGGCTTCCATTGCCTTGGGGCTGGCCCCCAAGGCATTTTCGTTGGATGCCAAACGGATGGGGTTGGCATAGCCTGGTAATTTTGCCTCACCTGGAACGTAGGCAGATAAAACGTTTAAGCCTGGTCTTGCTGGAACTGTCATCGTTTATCCTCCCAATATTGTTATTATTATTGATAAAACGGGCTGTTGGTTCCCAAAGCCAATTTCAGACAATTGATACAGCATTGCCAACAACTTATCTAAGCCGACATCGAATGGCAACCCCTAATCCGCCATCAAGACAAGACATAGAAGATTGCTTGTTCATCCGGCAGGAATATCACAGATCAAAACATTTCACTGTTTTTCCATATGATGTGATGGTACATAAGATTTTCAGAATTTTGCAGGGGATTAGATCGTCCTAGAGCGCCTGATATACCCCCCCTGTTGCAGTTTTTAACAAACTAGGCCATCGTGGGGATGGATTATTTTAATCCCACGCTTCGACATTCATCTCTATTTTCAGGAGACTATCCAATGGTTGATACTTCCCATAAAATGAAACTGCGCACGTCCAGCACCACCCCTTACGGCCGCAAAGTGATGCTGGTTGCCCATGAATTAAAACTGGTTGATAAAATTGAAATAATTGCCCCGATCCGGGATAATTGGGTGCAAGGCATCGCCCCTGAAAATCCGTTGGGCAAGATTCCAAGCTTAACCACCGCGGATGGCATGGTGCTTTATGATTCTATCGTTATTTGCGAATATTTGAATGACATGGCGCAAGGGAAATTATTCCCAACCAGCAACCCTGCGAAATATCGGGCTTTGCGCTTGCATGCTTTGGCCGATGGTTTATTGGAAGCCGCTGTTGCCCAACGCATTGAAACCCACATGCGCCCAGCCAACTTACAATGGGCTGATTTTCTAACCCTGCAGCGGAATAAAGTGCAAAGCAGCCTAAAAGCCGCCGAACATGAGGCTAAACATTTCAGTAAAGAACCAACGATTGGTGAATTTTCCTTGGCCGCCGCTTTGGGGTATATCGATTTCCGTTTCCCAACCGACAATTGGCACAAAGATTATGCAAAACTCAATGCCTGGTATCAGGAATTTAGCAAACGCCCATCGATGCTGGCCACTATCCCCAAGGATTAAATTTCGACACGATCCTATTCTATATTATTTGATGCGATCGCTATTCCCTTCGCTTTCTTTCTTCCTTTCCTAACCCGGGGAATTATAGGCGCGGTTGCCTTCATATCGTTCATACTCGACCGGCGCATTGAAAAATGCCTGGTATAAGAGATAGGATCTAAATTATCCCCCATAAATCCTACTTTTTGCCTTTTTTAAAGGAGGGGGGTTGGTTTTTGGAAAACAGGATTCAAAAAATACTTCTAAATTTTGCCGTAAATCCCCCCAATAGATTGACCGCGCCCCTTGTTTTAGGTTAGATATCCTCGAAATGTTATGATCTTTTTTGTAAGGTGTTTCGTGACCCCTGCTGAACTTTCTACAAAATCAGCGATGTCTTCTGAGACCCAGGTTCAAAAAATTCTCTTGCCTTATTCGTTCAAGCGCAGCAGCCTCAAATTTTTAGTTAGCTCTATTGTTGTCATCCTTATTTGCTTATTGCTGATGGACGCCATCGGCTGGTAGCTGGGGCCAAATCTTTGGGATGATTGGCGCATAGGGGATAATTGGACCGTTGACCGGCTGGGCAGCATTACCAAAGGCTCTTGTAAAAGCAAGTTCATTATGGCTTGTGATGCCCATTTAAGCACTAGCGATGGTCGAAATGCCGACATAGTTTATGTGTTTATTGATTTCCATTCGGGTGATTATGAAACGGATGTGTTGCAATCAAGGGAAAATCCCAACATCCTTTCAACCGATCTAGGGATTGAGAACTTGACCAGCCGGTTGATTACTTTCGGCCTGCTGCAGTTGGTATTTGTCGTGTCTATCGGGTTCTTGGTTCGCCAAATGGGCCGAACAATGAAAAACCGTCAAACGCAAGCTTTCGTCCTTCAGGGTAAACCAAAGATAAGACTGGTGCGAGTGGAGCCGGTAATCCTAAAGAACCAAAAACCAGGGAAAAGACTGTCTTTCACCTCGATTAAACAACTCAGAAAACCGCGTCATTTTTCTTTACTAGATAAGCCCCAAAATACCTATCAATATCAACAGATTGGTTATCTTTTCCAACCCTTTCTTTTTCAACCCAATCAAACAATTGGCTTGGCCGCTGTTAGTGCTGATAACCGCCAAGCAGTTTTAATCGATGAAAAGCTGGATTTTTTGGCAATTCCGAAAAGTGAGCTTCCAAAAATTCTCGCTGCCCTCCACCAACAAGCGGTGCCACAGCCCTCTTAAGCAAAGATTGCCAATTGTTTTGAGATTTTAAATAAGGGG
>Ga0154020_10010239_pt1 | contig 10736 bp, 4 predicted proteins | sample Klosneuvirus_201_FD_109709 | JGI IMG/M metagenome (GOLD analysis project Ga0154020, IMG submission 109709) | Active sludge microbial communities from wastewater, Klosterneuburg, Austria - Klosneuvirus_20160825_MG | ecosystem: Engineered > WWTP > Aerobic digester > Activated sludge | place...
AATCACCCAATCACGCCACAGCCACATCTGTCGCGGCTTGTCACCGAAGTAGCCGTTGGTGTCGGCATAGCGCGCCGCATCCAGCCAATCCACGGCCATGCGTTCGCCAAAATGAGGCGACGCCAGCAGGCGATCCACGAAATCCTCATACGATTCGTCCTGACGATCCAGATCCGCCACAGTCGGTGGAAGCCCGGTCAGTTCGAAACTCACTCGGCGCAATAATGTCTCTCGTAGTGCTGCACGGGCGAACGTCAAGCCTTGCTGATGAAGACGCTCCGCGACGAATGCGTCAATGGGATTGGCCTCTGAAGTTCGCTGAGGAACCTCCGGCAACTGCAGTGGTTCAAACGACCAATGCCGCTGATATTCCGCCCCTTCGGCGATCCATGTCCGCAGTGTTTCCACTTGTCGAGCCGTCAGTGGCTTCGGAAAATCGACGGGCGGCATGTGAATATCGTCATCCTCGGAAGTAATCCGTCGCATTAATTCGCTGAGCTCCGGCTTGCCCGGCACAATCGCCGCTTTGCCGGATTCGGCCTTGCCGATCGCATGTTCACGTACATCCAGCCGCAAGCCTGCTTCCCGAGCACCTTCATCAAACCCATGGCACTGCCAACAATGTTCGGCAAGGATCGGCCGCACGTCCCGATTAAAACTGATCTGTCCATTTGCCGATGACGGCACCGTTGTCAGTAGCAGAATTGCTGTGAACGAGTATCGCATGATCGTATGACTCTTCCTTCAGCAGTGCCTTATACTTCACGCGGTCAGGAATGAGGCTGTCAATCCTCGTTCCAGGGCTCCAGCCCTGGAACGCAACGCACTGGAGGCTCCTGCCTTCAGCGAGAATTTCGGGAGGCAGGAGCCTCCGGAGCAGCGTGTTCCGAGGCTGGAGCCTCGGAACAAGGACATCAATTCAGACCACGTGAAGTTTAATCGACCACAGTTTAGCGACTTCAGCCAGTCTCAGGCGCAGCGATTGCAAATTGCATCTTGAAATCCGGCGTTTTCGGCATCCGCCCCAGTGTCATTCGCGTCAGGTCGCGCACGACATGGAAGCCGAACTGTTCCGCAATCGCTCTTGCCACGGTGTTCAGCGCAGGAATATCCCAGAAGACACGACCGGAACTCTGGCCAACGAGCGCGCGAACGATGTGTTCCGCAGTGTTTGGCGTGTCTGCGATTCCCGGGCCGAGATATGAGGCTCGACGCCCGGATCGAATCATTCCAAAGCCGTCGTCGGTCGATACCGTGAACGAATCCGCGTCCAGCAGATTCAAAAAGGCAGATCGATCTGCTCCGAATGCGACACGATCGAGCTGGTCAAGTTGACCGCTGCGCGACACGACTTGATTTGGACAAATGATTTGCGACGATTGATCCGCAATGCGCTCCCACCGGTGAAATTTGCATTCCGCCACGAAGCCGAGTTGTTCGTAAACAAACTGGCCTTCCGGAGTCGCGTCCAGCTTTATGCAATCAACTTCGTTGTCGCGGAGATACGACATACTGTGACGCATCAGAGCTGTGGCCATGCCACGTCTTCGGAAATCCGGGTGAACTAACATCATGCCGATCCACGCCAAGTCTTTTCCATAGGTGGTCGTCGTTACGGTGCCGATCAATCGCTCGCTGGAAAAGGCCGCAAAGCAGCCACTCGGTTCGTAACGCAGAACTCGCAACCAATCGACGCGGAGTTGGTTCCAGCCAGCCTGCTGCACGAGTTCATCGACGAAGCCCAGGTCGTCTTCGCGGAGAACACGGATTTCTACGTCGTCGCCGACCATTGGAATTCCACGAATGTACCGCTGCGTTGGTGCGTGCCGGTTGCACTGAATAAAGTATTCTAGACAACCGACTGGCCGCACCACCACTACAGGGACAGATATGATTCGAACTCCGACCAGGCCAGCGAACTGGATCGAGTCATCGATACCTACCCGACGCTGACCGATCACGAATTCGTTCGAGAAAACCTTGATCGCTGGCTGGCGTAAGCGTTCGCAGTTTTTCGAAGCTGTTCACTGGCGTTCTGCAACCCCAGCGATATGTCCCTGAGCAAATTTCCTCCGGAAGCCATTACTCTCCACACCAAACATCGCTCTTCCATGAGTGATTGGGTATTCGTTAATTGACGAAAATTTCCGTGCCTCCACTCCACTTGCCCAACGCGCCAGCACTGCCGACTGCACGCACCCAAGCTCTGTAGTCGCCAATTGGAGGTGTCGTTGGAACAATGAATTCATTTGTCGTCGTTTCATAATCGTGATGAAACACAGGCGACGGATTCGATAGATCCTGTATAAAGATTCCATAACTTGCAGCCCCGGGCACACTTGTCCATTTCAGCCGGACGGAGTCACCACCCGTGAAAATAAATCTAACAGGTACAGTCATATAAAGTGGTGATGAGGTAATCTCGAATGTTCGCACGTCACTCCACTTTCCTTTAACCGCCCCGGTACCGTTTGGAATGACCCACCATTTATATTGGCTTTCTGGTAACGGGATTGTTGTCATTGAGGTGCCCACGACATTTCGCATATCGACCACTGTTTGGCCGGTTTTGATACTGCGTACTACAACATCGTAACTGACCGCTGACTTGACGGCACCCCAGTGCAGTTCCGGCGTTTGATTGAAACTCGCGTCGATGGACGTTGGAACGGCAACTGGTCGATAGGAAAATGCGTAGGAATTTGACCAGTTGCCAATCGTCTCGTTCGCCGAAATTCCGCGAACCCAAAGTTTGAAGTCTCCGATCGGGAGATCAGTCGGAACCTGATAGACGTTGCTCGTAACATTGTCTGCTCGAACGACGACAGACCACGCCCGCGACATGTCTCTGATCTCAACCTCATATCGAACCATCGACGCATCATTCCAGGTGAACTGCGGTTGAGAAGGGACATCTGACAACGGCGTTTGTTGCAATCCTGCGACAGTCTTTTTAGCAATGACTTCGACTGGCAGAGACCAGTCGCTCTTTGAGCCATCGGCTCCCACTGCCCTGACCCACGCCTGGAGTTTTCCCTGAGAATACGTCCGGGCGGAATTACTTGTCCGGGACGAAGCGTGTCGAGTCGCATTCGTTTCGAAGGAACCCTCAGTTCCTGGCAGGAGCCACTTTACGTCGTAGCTGACTGCGTCTTCGACATTGTCCCAAGACACTTGAACATCAGTGAAATCGCCGTCGTAGTAACTAGTTCCAGGGAACGCCGATGCGGACGGGATCGGAACGACAGCAATTCCAAATGTCTTGCCGACAGACCACGCTCCGGCTTTGCCTTCCAGAGTCAGTGCTCGAATCCAAACAGTGTATCTTCCAGAAGGCAGATCCGTACTGAGGGCGTAAGAAGTCAAATTGGAATCCGTCGTTACACCAAACTTCTGGACTGTTGGAGTTTTCTCCTCACTCACCCAGATGACATATTTCGCAGCTCCGGGAACTGGTTCCCAGGCGATTGTCGGGTGGAGGGAAATCTGATTTGTCACCTTTGTCACTACGGTGGTAATCCCCACTTCAAAGTCATCGCCGTTCGTCCATGCGGCTGGGGTGCCATCTGCTGCAACGGCACGCACATAAATGCGGTACTTCCCAATGGCCAGATCCTTGTTTGCAACAAATGAAACCGCCGGACCAGGAATCCGCGCCTGAACAGGCGCTGTGCGTGAATTGCTTAGACAGCGGATCCAGATGTCATAATTCGTTGCGCCGTCCACCCCAGACCAGGTAGCCGTCGGACGGCCATCGATTCCATTTGGAACACGTAGAAAACTGACCGTACGGTCGATTGTAAATCCTCGGCGTGCAGACCACGCAGAATAGCCTTTTTCGTTTCTGGCCCGTACACAGACGCTGTATCTTCCGATCCCGTAAGTCCCAATTTTTATGTATGAGGTGCTTTGAACGGTTTCGTTACTGATCACGACGCCCGTACTGTCGTTTCTCAGCCAGATTTCATACTGTGTCGCGTGAGGATCCTCAGACCACACGATCGTGGGCCAAGTAGAAGATACGCTCAAATCTGGTGGCTCGATACGTGGAACATCAGGTATCGATGTATTAGGAATTTCGTTCCGCAGCGAAAACACATAAACGCTGCCTTTCGCTGTATCCGATCCTCCGTTATATGGCATGCCAACTGCAAGCTCGGGCGATCCATCGCCATTTGTGTCTCCGAGGAACCGAAGGGAGCTCAGTTTGAGACTTTGATTTGCAAACGATGGCGAACCGGATGTTTCGGCAGCAATTCTGTAGTAATTCTTGACGGTGCCGTAGCTGTTCATCGTCAGTAAGAAGACCGCTCCCGGCCCACCAGAAATGTAATCTTCATTCAAGCTGTCCAGGGTCAGTGCCAGATCGTTGATGCCGTCTCCGTCGATGTCTCCGATCGACGTAATGCCGCTGATAGCTCCTGATGAGGATAACGGTCCGCTCTGGTTTGAACTGCTGTTGATAAAATTATTGAACGTGTAGGTGCCGTCAGACTTCAGGCTGATGATGTGGGCATACGCTGTTGACAGTCCCCTGAGATTGCTGGCAGTGACAGCAATCTCAAGGGTTCCGTCGTGGTCCATATCGCCGAGGTTCGCGATATAACTGCCGAATTTGTCATTTGCAATGGTGGAGCGTGACCACCAATCGACGTGTGTGATTTGACTGCGGCGTTTTACCGTTCCGTCAGATTTAAGGTACAGGATGTAGACGATGCCCTGGTCGGTTTTTTCGCCGTCCGCATCCGGTGCCCCAACGGCAAGATCGACGACGCCGTCACCGTCCAGATCGCCGAGTGATTCGACCATCGCAAATCCGTCGCCATCGGAGAGAACTGGTCCGCCGTTCAGTCCGCTGGAAATTCTTGTTACGTGTTTTGCAGTACCATCAGTCTTTAGATTGATGATATACACGGAACCCGTTCGCCCCCCGGCCAATCCGTTGGGTTCTTCGACCGCACCAACAGCGATGTCAGTGATCCCGTCGCCGTCCAGATCGCCCAGCGACGCCATGCGCCTACCAAAGTAGTCTTCGTTTGCGAGCGTCGGACCGCCATGCAATTGATGGGCAATCTTCGTGAACGATTTTGTCGTTCCATCGGCATTCATAAGTGTCACGTACACGGCACCACGATTCGTGCCCCCGGTATCATCGCCTGCGGCACCAATCGCAAGGTCAGTGACGCCATTGCCATCCAGATCGCCGATCGCTGCAATGGAAATTCCATACAAGTCGTTTGCTGCAAGGGTCGGACCACCATTCAGACCGCTTGTGATTTGCGTGCTGCGAGACAGTTCGAACGGTCGGGCGACGCGATTGCGAATTTCGAAAGGATAATCTTCGACTTCTCCGTCAGACGCGACGCCGGTTGGGTTTGAAGCGGCAGCATCCGTACTAAGCCGAAACCGTGCGTACGTTTTTCCAACAACCGGTCCGGGTGCCAAGGGGAACGTGAGCGTGAAGCGTCCATTTGTCGTCCCGCCGGGAACCGTAATCTGATCGCGCTCGGTGGCGTTATCGAAGACGCCGTTCTGATTGTAGTCAATCCATCCCGACAGTTTGGCGCTGCGTCCTGTGAGGTTTGTCGCCTGCAAAGTCACGACAGGTGGCGCGCCAAGTGTGTTGATCAGGTCGAGCGAATTCAGCACACCATCTTCGTCATCGCGTCCACCGGTTGTGAACTGATCATCCAGCATGGCCGTGAGACTCTGTTGATTGCCAGGCTCTCCATCCACACCCGCACCGAGGAACAGTTTGTTCGCCGACCCGTCAATGACGTGACTGGATCCTCCATTAGAAGCCAAAGTCTGGTAATCATTCTTTGCGACGCCGGTCGAAATATCCGGGGCGTCGCCAAAATCCGAGGTCAGTAGAATCCGCGGTTCAAGCGGATCAATGTTGCCGATCTGTGACGGAGAAAGTTGCGACAGGGATCGCGAGTTGCGTCGTCTTGACGCTATGTTGCGGAAGGTTGTACCAAGTTGGTGAATCCAGCGTTGCAAATCCATTTGACTGTTTTTCCAGGCTCTGCCCAGTTTCGTATCTGATTCGTCGTGGTTGAGTGGCTCAGGGATCTCTGAGACGGACGGAATCTAGTGTCCCTGCCTGGATGCCAGCAAGACCGACTCCGGGCAACTTGGCGAACCCTGATTCCGCAATACCCCGGCGCATCGATACCGACGTTGCCATCGTGCTCAATCGGCAGTTTCTGCGCGTCCACATCCGTGCATGTTCGTAAGCCTAGGGCACAACTTGGCGAGCGGTGGGTGTCAGCCCACCGAGTTGCCCGCATTGGACTCGGAGGGCTTACGCCGCTCCGCTCGCCTAGTTTGCGGCGGCAGGGGACGTCACTCCCCTGATTGTGAATCCTGCGATTATGCCATTGAACTTGTGCATGGGCGCAATGGACACGAACGGAATCAACAATCGCGCCGTCACTGCCGCGAACGTATGAACTCAGCCATGTGATCAATCGCGGCGCGAGCTTCAGGAAGCAGCGGATCGTGCGACTGGAACACATGAAACATGCCGGGCCAGACTTCGAGCCTGACCGTCGCGCCATCCGTGAGAGCCTTTTGTGCCACTCGAATGCTGTCATCACGAAGCATTTCGTGCTCGCCAGCCTGGATGAGCAGCGGTGGTATGCCGTGGTAATCACCAAAGACGGGCGACGCCAGCGGGTCACGCGCGTCAGTGGTCCCCAAATAGTCGTCTCGAAAGATCGGCATCGTCTTCGCGCTGATGATCGGGTCCGCAGCGGTTTTCAACGAATCACTTGCCAAGGTCAAATCTGTCGTTGGGGAAATCGAGATCCCGCCGGCTGGCAGCGACAGACCTCGATCTCGCAGCGCCAGGAGTGTCGCCAGCGTGAGGTTGCCGCCAGCCGAATCGCCCGCCACAAACGTCGCACGCGCGGCCGCAGGTCCATCGGGGCCGTTTTTGACCATCCAGTCGTGAGTCCGTACACAATCATCCAGCCCCGCCGGAAAGCGATGTTCCGGCGCCAGTCGATAGTCGGGCAACAGTACAGCACATTTGGCCGCCGCCGAAATGTGGCTTGCCAGTGGGAGATAGAAGCCGCCGACTCCAGAAACAAATCCTCCGCCATGAATGTACAGCAGCCGAACATTCGGATCTGCGCCCGGCGCAAGAACCCATTCGCACGGCACCTCACCAACCATCACTTTGATGAGCTTTACATCCGGAATCGTCGGTGGTCTCCGCGAGCCCATGATAGCGCGCAGCAACACCAGATCGAAGTCGTTGGTGCCGAATGGCGTATTCTTCCGGAGACGCTCCAGATATGCGACGCTCTCCGGCGAGACTTCTCGGTGCCAGACATCAAGGGCCGTCGGCCAGACTGCGGGCTTTAGTAACTCGACGAGGGGAATCGTTTCGAAAACCAGATGTGACTGACTGCCTTCATAAACGATCCCGACATGATCAGCATCAATTCGCGTGAGACTGGGATACCCGGCTCCGCGACCTTCGTCGAGCAGCATGTGATGCGAATCTGGCCATGTCTGACCATCGTCAAAACTGACTTGAATCGTATGATGAGTTCGCCCTTTCTGAGTGTGAGGATTGGCAAACAACAGGACGTGTTTCTCCTGCCCGTTTTGCTGATAATTCATCCGCAGCAGGCTGCCGTTGCAGTTGGGCTCGATGAGCGTATTGCGGCTCGTCGGATGCGGCTGCCATGTTTGCCCGAGATCCTTCGTAGTGACAACGGCTCTGAACCGCTCGTGATCGTTGCGAATATTCAACATGATCGAATCGTCACCGAGCTGTACCGCCTGACATTCATTGCCACCGCTGTATCCGGGCTGACCGACGGTCCAGGTTGCCCCATGATCACGACTAATCATCAGCGTCGCGAAAGTCGCCCGTGGCTCCCGTCCTGTGCGACCCTGTACCGGCATCACCAGCGTTCCGTCAGCCAGTTGAATTCCCTGCTGAGGCGACGGAGCCAACAGCCACCACGATTCCTGCTTGAGTTTTTGAGTCAGATTTTCCGGCTTCGTCCATGTGAGTCCATCGTCCTTCGAACGCACCACCATGAACTGAGCCGCCTTGCCGATTTCAAATCCCGGCTCGGAGCCATCATCAACCCATTGATGCTTGCCAGGTTTGCCGTTCATCCAGAGTGCGAAACAGAAGATTTCGCCGGTCTGCTGATCGATGATCAGACCCGGATCACTGCAACCGTTCTGTTCCTGTGGCAAGCCTCCAAACTCACCCATATCCATGATCACACGCGCGGGTTCCCATGTCTGACCGCCGTCAGTGCTGCGGCTGAGCCCGATGTCGATGTCTTCCTGAAGGTCGCGGCCCATGCGTCGTCGCATGTCGTAAACGCACAACAGCGTCCCCTGCGGCGAAGTGCCGAGTGCCGGAATTCGATAAGTGTGAACGCCGTCGTCCTGATGTTTGCGAAGTGCCACGCCGATTCTGTGTCGAACGCCGGGAGATGCGTTCGTCGGGACAAGAATGCCGTTGTTCGTGACAACTTTAGTACACGTCGTCAGCACATGATGCGACAGATTCGCAGAGTTCTTCAATCGCCCCGACAGCCAAAACACATTTCGACCGGCAGTCAAAGTCTGCTGCCCGTGAAACGCGATTGTCGATGTCGCTCCGGATTGATCACCGAATTGATTTTCGGGCGAGAAGACTTCCTTGTCGCCAGTCCAGAACAATGTCAGTGATTCAATATCGCCGAGATCGTCCGTTCCCGCCAGTTGAAACTCAACGGCCGTCACGGCAACGTCGGTGGCATCAGCAACATCGACGATGATTTGCGTCACTGGTCCGTGTTCATTGCGAATCAATACCGGATGAATCGGAGTCGATGACGTCGCCTGAATCGAAGCAGGCTCATCCGCCGTGCAGCACAGCAGCGCGGCAAGATGGAAGGCAATGAACGATAGTGCCTGTTTCATGGTATGTGTCTAGGTTTTTGACTTATACTCGACGCGGCATAAAATGAAGCCCGACGAGCGGAGTGGCGTGAGCCCTCCGAGTCATGTGGGTGTAACTCGGTGGGCTAACACCCACCGCTCGCCATTTCACCGCAATGATGACCGCGTAAAGTATAGCAAAAATCCTGATCTGATGAACAAAGTTCAGAACTTTATGATCGCACAAACGTAGATTCACGGGGGGCATTGTAGCGGATTGCCAGATGCGGCGTTTCGATTCGTTGTTGTCCGGTGCCGAGTGACCGAACGCCAGCTTCAACAAGACCCGTCGTCAGCAACGTACGCTCGATTGGATACGGCGACTTGCCGGTCATGAAGGTCTCTTCGGCCTTCGACATTAACGACGCCGAGTACGTTACATTGGGATTCGGCGGCAAATAGAATAATGTTGAAAGCGGTTCGGCTTGCCCTTTCAGCCGAGCTGCGAAGGTGAAGTCACCGATCAATCCGTTCATCAACAACATCGTGGCTTTGACTCCGTCTGCATACTCGAAACGATATGCGACGGGATCCTTGACCCATTCGCGAATTTGATCTGACGTTGGATAACGGTGGCTGAATGTGTCGGGTTGAGCCAGCGTTTGGCTCCGCGACAGACACGCTTCGAAAAGCATTGGATCCCAGCCTCCGTTGGCCCAGTTACCCGCCTCCATAGACTTCCATACAGCGTCGCCTCGCAGAGCCTGCATGGCGACGACTCCGGTTTCTCCACCGCGTCGGCGTTCGGCCATGCACTGAATCATTTCCAATGCGTGAAAGTCGTAGCTGTCGATGCTGCCAGTCGAAATACCAAGCAATTCTTCGACTTCCGCACCATACGGCATTTCGATCGCAGGCATGCGCCATGTGACGGGCAAAGATGATCCCGCTGTGAACGCAAAATTCAGTTCGTGCGAAATATCAACCATCTCGCGAGCCCACTCCCATTTCCATGACAGATGTTTGTCGTTGAAGACAGGCAATGCACGCCCGTCTTTGCGAAAGACATCCGTCACCTGTTTGAAGAACTCGTAGCGAGGATACTTGGTCTGCTCATATTCAGACTTCGGATAATTTCCATGTTCGCCGATAATCAGCACGCCATCGACCGCGAGTTTGTCACCGCCACAACGCAGCGTTTCGGCAATCGTTGGATAAATTGGAAAGCCAAATTCCTCCGATCGCTTGCGGCTCAAGTCATTTTCCGGCTTTTGATCAACATAGGCCGCAACGACATCCAGCGGCGGGCGATGCCAGTGGCCGCCGACCGGATAACCCACCAGAAATCTCTCCGCCATGTGCCAGGCATGAGAGTGAAACTTCCATTCCGTTGTGACGACCGCGAGTCGCTTGCGTTGAGCAGTTGGAATATCTGCAGCCAACAGTTGTGGTGCAATAACAAGTCCCGCGCCAACAGATCCAAGAAATGATCGCCTCGTCACCATGATGTTACCCTTGCTGAATTTTCCGTGGAGAGTTTTGGTTCTTGTCGCTGAACTGGTCGCGACGTTATTTCAGGCCGGAGTTGTTGCCGTTGCGATTTGATCCAGATCGACAATCTCGGCAGATTCGCCTGCGGCTTTGACGAGGTCGCAGATCAGATCGATAGTTTTGAATTCCGGATCGACCACGCCAAGGCAGGAGGGATGAGCCAGAAAATCGAACGTGGCGTTGTTTTCTATCGTCCAGACGACCGCACGTCGAACGGCTTCCAGAAACCACTCCAGTTTCCACTGCCCCGTGCGAAACGCACCGATGTCGCTGATGGGGCTCAT